>OJKY01000109.1_pt1 | contig 78419 bp, 63 predicted proteins | sample 1596571 | NCBI WGS metagenome assembly OJKY01 (sample SAMEA4350170, study PRJEB24818) | metagenome | biome: human; feature: gut; material: faeces | place: Denmark | collected 2013-09 | reverse complement strand
CCGCAGAGAGTGCCGCATTGATTTTGCTCTTGATGGTGGTGTCGGCAAGCATCTTGCCGTTTTCATCCAATATAACTGCTTTGGTGTAGGTTGAACCTACGTCGCATCCGCCAAAATATTTCATAATGTAATTCTCCTTTTATTACCAACGTTCCGTATCGTCAAAGTCAACGATGGAAGGATCGAGCGGTTCTTCTCTCAAAACCGTCTTCATGTAGCGGTTGACGTCGTTGCGCATATCTTTTCTCGACGCTTTTGTCGGGTTCATGAGTGCGTGATACACCCAGACGATATGAATACCGCGTTTTCCTCCTTCTTCTTCGATGAGTCCGTGATAGCCTGCCATGGATTTGCATCCGATATGCTCGTACATAAGCACCATATCCGCGTTGTACTCTTCGCAGAATTGCCAGAGTTGTTCAACGCCCACTTCGTAACCGCCGTTGGAGTGGTTGCGCATGATCATGTTCATGTTGTACTCGCCAAGGTCGAGCATGGCTTGTTCGTGATCTTCGTAGTTGATAGGCTTTGTGAGAGTGAAGGAAAGCATGTCGCAAAGCGTCACGATGCCCCAGCAGTTTGCAAGCCATTGGTTGAAAGCGGTGTAGTATTGAGCATGCACGCCCCACACGATTGCGCGGTGGCGCATTTCCTTTGCGACTTTGACCTTGTTTTCGTAACCTTTCTTTGCAAGATCGGTGATTTGTTGGTCGAGTTTAAGGAATGAAGCGTCACGACCGGAGATAACCATGTATTCCGCATCTCGATAGAGCATGACGTTGTTGCCGCACACTTGCGGATAAGGCGTCTTGTTCATTTCAAGCCATTGCTCGAAGAGTTTGTTTTGAGCGTTGTAGGTCTTGCAGTTCTTTGCAAAAGCGTCCCAGTCCCATTTCTCGCCGGTGTGTTCTTCGATGAAGTGAATTGCCGCGACCACTTGGTCTCTGGAGTAGGGAAGAACGGATTCTTGTTGGTGGCGCATAGGCGCAGCCATCGTGAAGGATGGGAGATCGTCGTGTCTGTCTTCGATCTGGTTGCCCATAAGAGAGCCGTCGCAGGTGGTGTTGCAGTGAATTGCGCAAACGCCGCAGATCGGGAAGTCTTCGTCGATTGCAGCACCGAGTTCTGCGCAAGGCATCGGGCAGACGTCGGACGGAATCTGAAATTCTTCCGACACTTCGATGTAGTGCAAAACGCCGTCTTGTGCGATTGTAGAGCCCGTGTAAATTGCAGGAACTTCTTTGGATACGAATTTAAGATTCGGGAAACCCATTGCAACGACCATCATGCCGTTTTCGTCCATGATGACCACTTTTTTGTTGAGTTCGTCGTATTTGCCGTGCTTGTTGCCGATACGCTTGTCGCATTTGAAGAGCGTATCCATGGTTTGAGTAAGGTGACCGACGATGCTGTCGTATTGTTTGTGACCTATGCGAAGTTGCGGACCGCGAACGCCTTCCATGTGGCGATCGATATAGTCGAAAGCCGCCATGTAGTTGCCGAACCATCTATAAGTGAAGAGTGCTTTGATGGTTGTGGGTTTCATGATGAATTTGCCCATCACGAGAAGATTTTTCAGCCAGCAACCGAAGTCGTACATCGTGTCCTTGAAACCGCGCCATTCGCGACGAGTGGCGGTTTTCTTGCCGGGCTTGTAGAACTTGCCGAGTTTTTCAGAATTAAGTTTTGCGCCCATACTCAGTTTTCTCCTTTGTTTTGAATCTTCTTGATTTCCATTGATTCGACGAACGCCTGAATTCTCGTGCGAAGTTGTCCCGATTGACCTGCGTTGTACGGACGGTCGATGGAAAGCACCTGATAGCCGTATTCGTTTTGAAGCACTGCGTGCATAAAGGGTCTGCCGTATCCCCAGTAGTCGCAGAATTTGATTTGTTCGATGATTATACCGTCCGCTTTGTATTCTTTTGCGATTTTGTCGACGAACGCGTGACGTTCGTTCACTTTTTCGGTGTTAAGGAAGCGGGGGCATTGACCCGATTGCATATAGTATCTGCACACTTGCGTGAGAGCGTCTTCTTCGTTTGTGAGCACGATTTCCTGTCTGCCGGGCAAAGAGCCGAAGCAGTATCTGTCGGCAACGACCACAAGCCCCGTGTCTTCTGCGAGTTTGATGAAGCTCGGATCGTCGATTTCGCTTCCCACCATTGCCACGCGCGCGCGATATTTGCTCGCGGGATCGGGGACTCTGGTTTTGAGTTCTTCCGCAGTTTCGCGAAGTTTGTCAAGGATGAGATATTTCGGGCAGCAGTAGGTCGCAAGGCAGAAGATTGCAAATTCATAGCCCGTGATGCGAGGAGATTCTTCTTTTCTGTATTCGCCGATTTCGGTGATAAGACGAGAGATCTCGTTTTGTTCTTCAACCGCTTTTCTGATTGCCGCGTCGCTTATATCTATGCCGAGATGTTCGTGCAACGGTTTAAGGCAATGTTCTTGCATCTGCAAAACGTAGTGCTTCAAAGTCACGTCGTCGCTCTTCATGGGCACGTCGCAGTAAGAAGCAAAGAAGCCTTCGTGAGGACAGCAACCCAAATGCTCGATGTTCTCTACGCAACGGTTCATCATAGCGCACGCTTCGGGAGCGATCACGCCGTCAAGGAAACTGAATCCGCCTTCGAGAGCGCGTTCGAGTATGGCGCGGCACGCTTCGCAGAAAATCGGGCTGAGATAGTAGTTGCCCATTTCCGTGCTGGTTGTTCTGGGCGCGCGCAATCTCACCGAGAAAAGTCCCGGAAGGTTGAGAAGGGGTTCGGGAATCTGATAGCAAACGTGTCCGATTGCCTTTTTGCCTTCTTGCTGCGCCTGTTGGATGAGTTCGTTGTTGGAGTTTTCCAACAAGTTCTCAAAGTAGATAAGATGTTTCAGGTCTCGCACAATATTTCTCCTATAAAATATTTATTTTCTTCAGTGCTTCTTTCGCTCCGACGACAAGGGGAGAGTCATCCGGAAGGAAAAATACGTTTTCGCCCTTCATATCGCAAAGAGCGAGATTTTGGTCGGCAGGGATGTAAGTAAGCGTTTCTATGCCGTCCACCACGGGTTTTTGAGCCATTGCTTCTTGAGAAAGTCTGTTTTGCACGACGCCGACTTTGTCGTACATCACGAGTTCGTCCGCCACATTTTTTATCGTTGCGACGACGTTGCGCCCCTTTTGAGACTGGTCGGTGACGAGAAGTAGATGCGTCACTTTTTCCATAACTCTGCGGTTTATTTGTTCGATGCCCGCTTCGCCGTCAATCACAACGAAATCGTAGTGGGACGAAATCTGGCCGATTACGTCTTTGAGATAGGTGTTGATTTTGCAATAGCAACCCGCGCTTTCGGGTCTGCCTATCGCGATAAAAGAGAAACCGTTTTTAGTCACAGTGGCTTCTTCTATCGAATATTCCGCATTGCCGAGTATCTCGATTACGGACATTTTGCCGTTTTGCGTCGCGTCAACCGCTTCCTTTCTCACGTCGTCAATCGTCTTTTTGACGTCAACGCCGAGCGCGGTGGAAAGTCCCACGGCGGGATCTGCATCCACCGCAAGTATTTTTTTGTCGGGAAAGTTTTCGCAAAGAAGTTTCACGATGACTGCGGCAAGAGACGTTTTTCCTACGCCGCCTTTTCCGGCAACTGCAATTATTTTCGTGTTTTCGTTCATGGGAGTTCCTTTATATTGACTGCGCTTGCGCCTGTAAGCGTGCGTTTGTGTGCATACGCAATATGCGCTCGCGCGTACGAGACAATGCCATTGTAACAATTAAAAAATTATAAATCAAGGCATTTTTATTTTTTGTTATACAAGTCAACCGATTTTTTTACGAATCGGTTGACTTGGTTAATCAATTTGTAAATATCTGTAAATTATTCGGTAATTTGTTGAGTTTCCTGCCCTTTTTTGAAGTCCGCAATACGGACTTTCGCCTTTTTGTAGTAGCATAAATAGAAACATGTCCAGGACACGAAAAACGCTATGAGTTCGGTTATCCAAAATGCGTGCCACACGCCTTTTGCGCCTACGACTTTGCTTGCCACGAGCGCAACGGGAATTATGAGAACGTAGCGGATTATCGAAATGATAAGGGAAGGGACGCCCATTCCCAACCCTTCGAAAAGACCGCATATCACAACGCCCGACGCGGATACGATAAAGCCTGCGCACATTATGCGCACCGCGCTTGCGCCTGCGGATATCGTTTGCGGATTGTCGGTGAATATGCCCATGAGTTGAGAGGGTATCGCAAGACACAGAATAGTGCCAATGACCATGACGATAAGGCTTGCGACGAGAGAGACTTTGAATATGCCCATAACCCTGTCGTCGCGCCCTGCGCCGAGATTGTAGCCAACGAGCGGACGAATGCCCTGAACAACGCCGTTGATTGCGAAATACAGGAACGTTTGCAACTTGTAGTATACGCCGAGAATAAGCACGTATATCTCGGAAAATACGGTTAGAATGCCGTTTAGAGCAATAAGCATAAAAGACGGAAGCGCAAGATTGAGCGTTGCGGGAACGCCGACGAAATAAAGTTTTTTGACGATTTTCTCTTCGGATTTTTTGCCCAGTTTCGCTTTTACGCCGTGTTTTGTTTTGAAGAACATGATTGCGTATGCAACAAGAGACAGCGTTTGACCTATGCCCGTTGCAACCGCCGCGCCTTTTACGCCCCAGCCTGCCACGAATATGAATACGGGATCGAGAATTATGTTTACAATCGCACCGAGCATCATGCAGAACATCGTGGTCATCATTTTTCCGACGGATTGAAGCAATTTTTCAAAAGCCATCGATAGAGTGATTATCGGAGCGAACGCCACAACGACGTAAAAATAATCGAGTGCGTGGCCTATGATAATGTCGCTTTTAGTGAACAGTTTCACAAAAGGCGCAATACAGCCTGCACTTACTGCCGCAAGTATGATTCCGTGTACTGTGCCGAGAATAAGACCGAGTGCCGCCGAGCGATTTGCCGCATCAAACTTTTTTGCGCCCATATAGAAGGATACCGCCGCACTTATGCCTACGCCAAAGCCCACGCCCACCGCAATCGAGAGATTCTGAACGGGAAACACGAGAGAAATTGCCGTCATCGCGTCTTCGCTGATTTTGGATACGAATATGCTGTCCACAAAGTTGTAAAGCGCGTTGATGATCATGGACAACACCACCGGCAGCGACATCTTTGCAACCAGCGGTATTATCGGTTTTTCTTTCATAAACGTTTCGTTCATTTTTCTCTCGTGTGTGTACTTGTATTTTTGCTTATTTTTCTTTTTGTGTCATTGATAGGCGCGTGCGCCTGTCACAATTTGCTTTTTCATCGCAATCTCGCATTCGCTCGGTTGTCATGGCATCATTGTCAAGCTGCCAACGTTTGTTTTCGGCTCACGCCCGCAAGTGACATGCGCTCTTTTAGCGCATTAGAACACCGCTTTTTGCAAGATTTGCATTTATATCGTGCAACCGTCTTTCACAAAAAAATCGCCACGCAACGCAAGGTCGTGTGGCGAAAAGATGTTTACAACCGGAAAAATCCACAACAATTTTCAACAACATATATAACACAAATCGCCACCCTTTGTCAAATGAAGAGAGAATAAAAGCCGCCCGAACAAAAGCCGTCATTGCGGCAACGACATTGAGAATTAATAATTAATAATGAATAATTGTGGCACCGGCGCAGAAAAAGTTTGTCGTTTCGTTTCCACGAGATCCTTCGATACTCTCAGGATGACAAAGTTTTTTATTTGCGCCCGAAATGAAAACTTGTTCGGAGCGTTCTTATTAACGGAATGTGCGACTTCGAAGACGGAACACGAGCCGCAACGGCGGCGAGCAAATAAGCGCCGAGCTTACGTCACACACAAGCCCATTTTGCAACGATTACAACTTGTTGCAATCGTTTGCCTTTTGGTCTTTGTGTTCCTTTTTCCCACACGCCAAAAACTGCGCTTTCATCTTTCTTACTCACACCCAAGTTCGCTTGTTTTTGACGTGCGGGAGCCCTTGTGTGTGAAGTACGAGAATGCGTGGCACTGTGTTGCGCAAGCCGCCACGCAGGCGAAGTGGCATAATAAGGGAACGATACCTATCTATGCGAGTGCCGACTGTCTTCCCCGCGAGTGACGGATAACATTGTAGAGAAAGCACTTTATACGAGTGGTGGAAGAAATACCGGCGCGGTCCGGAAAGATGGGGCATTTCTATTTAGGTTTCAAATGCACACCCTTTTTTTGCAAACGAAACATCGAAAGGTGGTTCAAGTCCACAAAAATGGTAACAAAAAAACACTCTGTGAGTGTTTGTTTGGTAGGATTGAGTGGACTCGCCCATCAGCGAGCGAGCAAGTGAACTTGCAAAGAGCGAAGCGTGCAGACCGAAAGGTGGTTCGCACGGCAAAGCCGCAATTGTGTTGCGCCAAAGGCGAACACAATCAAGTCCACAAAATGGTAACAAAAAAAACACTCTGCGAGTGTTTGTTTGGTAGGATTGAGTGGACTCGAACCACCGACCCCCACCTTATCAGGGTGGTGCTCTAACCTGCTGAGCTACAATCCTATAGTTTGTGGTGGAGATACACGGATTCGTTTAATAGCGAGCGATTGTGCTTGCACATCGAAGCGAGCGTCAGCGAGGGCTTGTCCTCGGGGACATCACAAAGTGATGCGTTGCGCCCGCAACGGAATGCGGGTATATTCACCTATGGTGGAGATACACGGATTCGAACCGAGGACCTCCTGAATGCAAATCAGGCGCTCTACCAACTGAGCTATATCCCCACGTGAATGCTATAAGATAATATCATTTGCTTTTTTGTTTGTCAAACGTTTTAAGAAAAAAAATATTGTTGACGGATATTTTATAAAGTTTTACTCTTATAAAGGAACAGATTGAAAAACTTACCGAACTCACAAACAAACTTGTGTTCCTTTCTAGAATGGACGAAGAAAGCAAAAAGACGTTTATGAGCGAGTTTTCGCTTTCGGAAGTTGCCGAAGAAGCGTTGAAGCCGTATTATGCACTTTGCGAGCAAGATGAATAAGAAAGTGAAAAACGACGGAAGTGCCGTCGTTTTTCGTTTGGGAAAGAGAGATATTTTCGCGCAAAAGCGCGATTATAGGGAGTGCTTTGTTTGTTTTTCAAGCAAAATTCAATTTATTCGGTCACTTTTGGAAGAATCAGGCGCATTCAAGCAAAAGTTTGTCTGCTACTAGCGCGATAAATTCACCGTTGGTGGGTTTTTCGTTGGGGGAGTAGATTTTAATGCCGAAAACGTTGTTTATGTTTTCGATTTTTCCGCGATTCCATGCAACTTCGATTGCGTGGCGTATTGCACGTTCTACTTTTGACGGGGAAGTTTGGTAGTGCTCGGCAATTCCGGGATATAGACGTTTTGTGATTGAATTGATTATGTCGGGAGTTTCAATCGTCATTTTGATTGCTTCTCTCAAAAACTGATAACCTTTGATGTGAGCGGGAATTCCCACGGAAATAAAAAGATTTGCGATTCGTTCGTCAAGATTTTTGTTTTTTCTTGTTTGGGGCTGTCTGTTGGGAGTTGAAAAACCGTCCATAACTCGCAAAAGAGCGTTGTAGTCAAACGGTTTTGCAAGGAAATAACTTGCGCCTAGTTGCATTGCTTTTTGCACGAAACCGTCCGTTGCCAGTTGAGACATCATGATGACCGTCGGTTTTCGTCCTTCCAAAGCACTCAGCACACCGAAGCCGTCCAGTTCAGGCATAACTATGTCGAGAATGAGAAAATCCGGTTGATACGCATTGACAAGTTCTATTGCTTTTACACCGTTGGAAGCAACGCCGACAACTTCGTAGCCGTCTTGAGAATCAATAAATTCGCGTATACTCCCGCATAGGGCAGAATTGTCGTCTGCAATGATAATTGTTTTGTTCATAAGTTCCCTCCTGTTTTGTAACTTATATAAATCGTAACATATCCAAATTTTTTCGTCTTGATAATAAAATCGCACTTTTCACAAGTTTTTGTCGAGATGAACGGAAAATTGTTTATTTGAAAAGAAAAATTCTGTTTATTGCTCGTTTTTTTGCTGTAACTATATACATTCTAATCGCAATTTGGCGATTTTTCAACAATTATTTTCACTTATTAATTATTATACTACATATTGGTGAAAAAGCAAGTAAATACACTACATAAAGTTTTTATAAAAAAAATTCGGAATTTTTGAAAATATAGTTTACATAATCGGATGTTATCAATATAATATATGAAAACTAAATCTATAACGAGGGTGTTATGGGAAAATATAAGAAATGTCCGCGTTGTGAACTCAACTGGATACCTATCGAAGAAGAACTTTGCGAAGTCTGCAAAGCCGAACTCGGCAAGGCAAGCAAAATAAGCCTTTTGGAAGATGACGACGAAGTCGAAGAAGAAGAGAGAATCTGTCCTATCTGCAAGGTCAATTATCTCGAACCCGACGAAGATATTTGTGCTGCTTGCCGCGAAGAACAGGCAAACGCACAAAGCGAAAAAGAAGACGACGACGATTGGAAAGAATTCGTTGACGACGACGAACCCATTCAGGACGACGACGAAGAAGGAGAACTTTCTCTCAATCAACTTCAGGAAGACGAAGAAGACGAGTTCGAAGACGACGAAGAAGAGAAGTGCCCCGACGACTTTGACGACGACGAACTCGGAGACGTCGACGATTTCGACGATGACGACGATGACGACGATGACGACGACGAAGAAGACGAAGAGCCTGAAGACGACGAAGAATAAAAATCATCGCACGAACGATAATTATCGCGCATTGACAAACCGCCCGCATTTTGCGGACGGTTTTTCGTTCGCTTGATTTTTATTGTGCTATCATATTTGTCGCATTTTTATTTACAACGGGCATGGAAAAGTATATAATATCAAAGCAATATAGTTATATATTATATATCAATATATACGGGAGCAGTTTATGGCAAAAGAACAAAAGGATCAATTCGTAAAAGAAATTGCCGATATGACGGTCGATTTTCCGCAATGGTACACCGATGTCGTGCTCAAAACGGGACTTGTCGACTACGGCCCTGTCAAAGGTACTATGGTCATTCGTCCGTATGGCTACGAAATTTGGGAACATATTCAGGAAGAACTCAACGCACGCTTCAAAGCAACGGGACACAAAAACGCGTATTTCCCGATGTTTATTCCGTATAGTTTTCTCGTCAAAGAAGCGGATCACGTGGAAGGTTTTGCACCCGAAGTCGCACTTGTTACGCATATCGGAAAAACTCCGCTTGAAGAAGCGCTCGTCGTTCGTCCGACGTCCGAAACCATCATTTGCTCCATGTACGCAAAGTGGGTCAAGAGTTATCGCGATTTGCCCGTTCTTATCAATCAATGGGCAAACGTCGTGAGATGGGAAAAGACCACTCGTCCGTTCCTTCGCACCAGCGAGTTCCTGTGGCAGGAAGGTCACACTTTGCACCAAACGGAAGAAGAAGCGAGAGAAGAGACTCTCCGCATGCTCGAAGTGTATCGTGAGTTTATGCAAAACGTGCTTGCAATCGACGTTCTCGTCGGTCAAAAATCCGAAAAAGAGAAGTTTGCAGGCGCAGTCGACACCTACACGATGGAAGCAATGATGCTTGACGGCAAAGCCTTGCAGTCGGGCACTTCGCACTATCTCGGACAAAACTTCTCATCCGCGTTTGAGATCAAATATCTCGACAAAGACGGACAACTCAAGAATCCGTATCAAACCAGTTGGGGCGTGTCCACTCGTCTTATCGGTGCGCTCATCATGGCTCACGGCGATCAACGCGGGCTCAAACTTCCCCCGAGAGTCGCTCCCATTCAAGTCGTGGTCGTTCCCGTCGCGGCGCACAAAGAAGGCGTTCTCGATAAGGCAAGCGAAGTTGCCGAAACGCTTCGTTCACAAGGTTTGCGGGTCGAACTTGACGACAGAGAACAATCTCCCGGCTGGAAGTTCAACGAATGGGAGATGAAAGGAGTCCCCGTACGTCTCGAAATCGGACCGCGCGACATCGAAAACGGACAAGTCATGATTGCTCGTCGCGATACGCACGACAAATTCGCCGTGAAGATAGACGATCTCGCACACGATATTCCTGCGCTTCTTGACGATATTCAACAAAATATGTTCAAGCAATCTCACGATTTCTTGCACTCTCACATTCAGGTCTGCCACACTCTCGACGAGATGAAACAAACTCTTGACGATCACAAGTTTGTCAAAGCCATGTGGTGCGGCGATCGTTGCTGTGAAGACAAAATCAAAGAGCAATTCTCCGCCACTTCCCGTTGCATGCCTTTCGACCAAACGCCCGTCGGTGATGTTTGCCCGGTGTGTGGGAAGCCTGCTTCTAAGGTTATTTATTACGCCCGCGCCTATTAAAACGGCACTATTGAGCGAATAGCTGTGTCAAAGCCGCCCACACAAACAGTCACGTACGACTCAGTACGCTCCTGCCTGTGTGGACGGCTTTTCCTTGCTCTTCATCTCAATATTGCCGTTTTTCAATCGCGCTAAATAGCGAATAACTGCGTCAGAGCCACGCTCCCGTCAACTCATGTACTATTTGTACATTAGGGTTGCCGTTAGCGTGGCTCTTTCTTGTTCTTCATCTATTTATCGCGCTTTTTGTTAATTAATAATGAATAATTAATAATGAATAATTGCGGAAGGCGAAGCCTTATCCGAAAGCCTATTCGAAGCGTACTTATAAACGGACTTTGCTTATTCGGAGTGAGCGTTCGCAAGGCGAACGCCGAGATAAGCGCCGAGCAAGACGGTTGTACAAGTGAGCAAGTGCGTGTTGTTCTTTGCACTTGCGAACGAGTGGCATAACAAGAGTACGATACTTTTCTATGCGAGTGCCGACTTCCCCTCTTCGAGCGATGTATAGCTAAAAAGAGAAAGCACTATGTTCGAGAAGTAGGGGAAAGCCCGAAGGGAAGGGGTAATATTGCATTTAAAGTTTTCACACGCTCACCCCTTGTATATTCGTGGACAAAATTTTTTGTTCGTGGCTAAAACTTTATTGCCATTTTTCTGCTTCTTTTATATAATGGCAGTATGGCAAACAAGAAATCTTCAAAATCAACAAAATCCAATTCGACCAAGTCGTCGAAGTCAAAGCAATCGCAAACTTCCACCATTGAAAAGGCGGTGAAAAAGGCGTACAAGAAAAATCCGAAAGCGGTGATTATCACAATCGTCGCAATCGTGCTTGTCGTCGCAATAAGTTGGGCGATATTGTACTTTGCGTTCCCCGACACGTGGCAACAAATCGTATCCATATTCGACAAGGACAAAGGCGGAGGAAACAAGTTTACGCCGCTCGTGCGCGGAGACGGAGAACTTTTGGTGCACATGCTTGACGTCGGGCAGGGCGATTGCATATATCTGCAACTGCCGGACGGCAAAGATATGGTGATAGACTGCGCAAACTACAATAATGACGGAGATTATCAAAAGAAAACCTTTGATTATCTTGACGCATACATCACGGACGGCACTGTGGAATATCTCATGCTCACGCACTGTGACAGCGACCACGTCTATTATATGGACGATTTGCTTGCACGCTATCAGGTGGAAAAGATCTTTATGCCCAATGTGCTTGCAACGCCGGGAACAAAAACCGAGAGCAAAAAGAAGCTGCAAGACCAAATAAATGCGCTCGATACGTCAAGATTCACCGATCCCGACACTGTGGAGTCGGTGACGTATGCGGAGTTTTTCATCGCCGCACCCACCGAGCCGAATTGCGAAATCGTGCTCAATGTTGATCCCGATGAAAACACCAATAGCATTATCATCGAAGAGACGACATACCGCCTTGTGTTCTATTGCCCCACGCAAGAGTATTACAACGACTACGGTCTCAACACCGCAGAGCGTAAAAACGCAATCTCGCCCATCGGTATTCTTGAATACAACGACAGAAAAATCATGCTCACCGGCGACAGCAACAAATACAACGAGCCGCTTGTGATGGAACGCACCGGCAAAGTGGATTGCGACATTTTGAAGGTCGGACACCACGGCAGTGAAACGTCAACGCTCGACAACTTCCTTGACAACTATTCGTTTGAATACGCAATCATCAGTTGCAATGCGGCAGGCAACACGTTCTATCATCCGCGCCAAGACACGCTTGACAGGTTGAAAGCTCGCGACATAGACGTGTATCGCACCGACAACAACGGCAACGTGGTGGTCTCGGTGGACAAGGACGGAAATATCAAAATCACCACTCAAAAGGAGTGGGACAAGCAAGCCAACTATGTTGGATTGACAGGAAAACCTCAACCCCAAACAAGAATAAGAGACACGCGCATGCGTGTCTTTTTTGTTGTGAAAGGAAGGCATTGACAACATGACAGATTGAGAAAAGAAATAAGGAATTCGCAAACAAAACTGCTAGCACAAATTCTCGGCGCGGTAATGTAAACAATGCTCAATGTGTACTTAAAGAAACAAAAAATCCAATGTAAAATTCGAAAATATAGGCGTGTGATTTTGCTATGCAAATATCTGATACCGCAAAGGAGATGTGCACTTGTTATTTTAAAACATCAAATGAATTGCACATAAACGAATAAACTGCGGATAAGTGTTGTTTATTTGGAAAAGTCTAAACCAAACTCTTATGAATTTGATTTAGACTTTGCTTGATAGATTGTTTGTAATGTAAATCAATTTTTATTTTTGAAGTAAATCGTTTTGCCTTAAAAATGATATGAAACATGAGAGAATATCTGTGTTTCTTTTTTCTATATTTGATTCGGTAAAGTCGATTTGACTATTTGCCATCTCAATCAACTCAGTATTCTTTGTTCCTTCTTTTACCTGGTTTCTACCATTTGTAAAACCTTGATAATACTTTATTTTATCAAGGAATCTATAATCTGACGCTCGTATGTTAATACGTTTTTCGAGTATTGCCTTATTACCGATCTGTTCAATTTTTCTTGCGTCTAAAAGAGACTTTTCTTTGTTTTGTCTGTTGCGAGCGAATATGTGTTCAATTTCAATAGATGTATCTAAAGATAAAAGCCCTTGATTAGGGTTTTGGAACATCCACCACACCAACATAGACTTTGTCAATGGCCTAATATTACTAAACGAATATGCGTTAAATAAACTCTTTACGGTATCCTCGTCAAATTTATATCTTTCGAAATTTACTGTTTGTTCTTTCACAATATTTAGCATTTCGGCATAAATCGGTGAGCGCAAAGCGTTTACACCAGGGTTTGTTATTGCATAAGTCCAAACAAATGCGATTGTCTTTGACAAGAAATAATAAAAATCTTCATCATTTAGTTTTCCATCATTATCTCTATTTTTTAAGTAATAAACAGAAATAAAATATGTCCACATGCCATTGGGGGCATAATTTAGAATATATAGTTGCCTTAGAACTCTATCGGAAAAACGCTCGTCATCTTGAACTGCAACATCTTTCCAAAAATCAGCCAAGTCAATTAAATTTTCTAAGGTTGTTTGGTTTTTAAGTAATTTGTATGAATCTTTCTCGTAAAATTTCCTTAATGCCTCTGTCGTTGACGATGATATTCCTTGTTTTGCGCGCTCAAAATACATATATCGCGTAAATAATTCGTCCATTGGCGTCCCAGAAGAGTTTGAAAACAGTTTATCGCATAGTTCTTCCAGATTTTTCCACTTTTCAATGAAATCATTTTTTAAGTTGATTGATTTATAATATTTATAAAATTGCGCTTTGAAAATGTCCGCATCTGAAAGCGGTTTACCTCTATCATTTAACGTTGAAAATATTCTAAGTGCGGTATCTTGGTTATCTGCTTCAATTGGTAACAATATACAGTTGTTCAAGATGCGTACAGGCAAATAAGAAAAGTAACTTGGATAATTACTTAAAAACTCGGAGATTTTATTTTGGAAAAACTTATAATTTTGAGCATACTTGCTTTTATTGCCATTCTTCGATAAGCCACTTCGTAATATTTCGAGAAATTCTTCCTTATCTCCGTCTGTGGCGACCTCTGAATCAATTTTCAACTCAGACATTTTAGGTTTCTCAAACTCATCAGTTTTCCAAATGCAACGTTCAATGATCTCTCGAGTTGTTCTTGAGTTTTCATCACGCATATTGTCAAATTTTGAGTAAAATGCGCGCAAAAGTAGCATCAACGTCGTTAGTCGTTGTTGCCCATCTATAATTTCTAGTTTTTTATTTTCATTTTTGAATGTAACGATAGGTCCTAAAAAGTATTCATCATTTTCACTATCAAAACGGCTATAGTCATCGTTTGGAAATGCAAATGAGAAAATATCTTCCCATAAAGTTAGACATTCATTTTCACCCCATGCATAAGGGCGTTGATAATCTGGGATTAAAAAATCTGATTTTTTATCCTGGAACAGATCTTTGATTGTTTTTTGGTCAACATTTAATTTTGACATACAGCCTCCATTTTTTTAAATAAATACTATGCGGTAATGCGAATTTATGCTGTTGGGAAATTTTTTCTCATTATTTTAATATCAGCCTTATATTCTTGACTTACAATGAACACTTTGATATCAGCTTGATATTCTTGATTTACAAGTTTGCAACCTTTAATAATTTCTGCATTTTTTTCTTTGTATTGTTGATCTACAAAGAAAACCTTATATTGTGCCTTATATTCTTGATTAACTATATAAACTTTTCCAGCCATAATAATTATACTCCTTTTGTTTTTATTTTTCAATCGTAATCGAATACCGCATAGTATTTACTAATTATAAAATATTGTTTGTACTAAAAACGGTACAAAAAAAGTGCCGCCCCTATGAGAGACGACACTGTAGAATATACATCTCGCATAGTTACCACACTATTTTCGAATAACCATTGAGAACGATTATTGTTGCGATACCGTATATTGCTACCGATAGCAGTATCGTCCTCAAAAGGGCATAATACACCCTCATAAATATTCGAAAAATAATGTGGTATTGTTAGTCTATCATAAATTTAGCAAAAAATCAATATGGGATAGCGGCATTTACGAAAAAATTTCCAATGTGGCGTACATGAGTTGGAAAATTTGAGATACCATTCCGCCACAGACACCAAACCGATAATTTGGCGAAACTGTGGCAGGAGTTTTTGCCCTTGCTTGAACTGATAGCACAAATTCTCGGTGCGGTAGAAAGACTAAAATTTATCGCAATAAAAGAAAAGACACGCAAAAGCGTGTCTTTCGTAAACTTGCGATAAATTTTAGTCTGCTTTGTAGGGGAGAAGAGCCATAACTCTTGCTCTCTTGATTGCGACTGCGAGCGTTCTTTGGTGCTTTGCGCACACACCGCTCATACGACGGGGAAGGATTTTTCCTTTCTCGGTGGTGTATCTTTTGAGTTTTGCAACGTCCTTGTAGTCGATATCATCAACGTGGTCGACGCAGAACGTGCACACTTTCTTTTTGGGCACTCTCTTGGGTGCGCGTGGTGCTTTAACTTCTTCAGCCATTTTCTTAACTCCTTAAAAAATTAGAATGGAAGGTCTTCGTCGATGGGCTTGAGATCGTCGAAATCGACGTCGTCAGAGCCGTTTTCATCGGATTTCGTGGAAAGGAATTGCACTTCGTCAGCCGCAATTTCAGTCACATAACGACGAGAACCGTCTTGCGTGTCGTAACTTCTTGTTTGAATGCTGCCGCTGATAGCCGCTTTGCTGCCTTTTTTGAGGTAGCGAGCGCAGTTGTCTGCTTGAGCTCTCCAAACCACGACGGGGAGAAAGTCTGTTTCTCTCTTGCCGTCTTTTGAATAGGAACGAGACACAGCAAGTGTAAATCTGCAGAATTTGATGCCGCTATTTGTGGAAGCGAGTTCCGGATCCTTGGTCAAATTGCCGATCAAAAATACTTTGTTCATACTTTTCTCCTTGCGATTATTTCTTGATGATCATTTGTCTTACGACGTTTTCGTCGTTGCGCATGTATCTGTCAAGTTCTGATTGTGCTTCTTTGGTGCAGGTGACGTTCATGAGAACGTAGTAGCCTTCGTTTTGCTTGTTGATTTCGTAAGCAAACTTTCTCATGCCCCATTTGTCCAAAGCGTCAACGGTTCCGCCGAGAGTTGCGACGAGATTTTCAAACTTTTCAACGGTTTGAGTCTTCTTGTCGTCGTCCACGTCACAGCGAATGATGTAGAGAACTTCATACTTGTCCATACTTTTTTTACCTCCTTGTGGTCTATGTGTCCCTTGCGGGAAAGGAATATGCATTCTTTTGAATGCTCAATAATAATATATTATATTTTAATAAAAGTAAAGCGAAAATGCAAAAATGGTGGAACGAACGGTTTTGGAAAAACTCTGTGTTAAGGAAGTTTATTTTTTGTTTTTCGCATCTTTAGAAAATCTTTATGTTTGATTTAGCCTTAATTTATTTGACAGACGTATTATGTTATTGTCGCCGAAAGGTGATGTAAAAAATCGAAAAACCCATTAAGGAGATAATGAATTATGAAAAAAGCAATCGTATCCGTTCTTTGCGTAGTGCTTGTGCTTTCGCTCTCTGTTGTAGCGTTTGTGGCATGCGACAAGAATGACAAAACTGCAAGCAACTCCGACGTTCTCGGCACGGCTGTTGCCGTTGCGGCATCACAACTCGGCGGAGCATCCACCGCTGCGGAAGACGCAAATGACGACTTCAAAGCAGGCATCAACCTCAACATCGGCGATGATACGGCATCTTTGGCGGCAGGCGCAACCATCAACGGCATCGGCAAAATGGTCACTCCCATCATCGAAAATGCAGTCGGTCAAGTGGACAAATTCCTTGGCGACAACGGCATCTCCGTCAACAAAGTGGAGAGCGATGACAAGGACTATTCCGAAAAGTTCTCCATCACCTACACCTATGTCAACGACAAAACCGGTGAAAGCGTAACCGAAGAGCTTGCTCTTTATGTCAAACTTTCAGAAGGCGCAGAGCTTGAAGGCAAGAAAGACTACACTTTCGATGCAAAAGTCGTGAAAGTTGTCAAACAAGAAGGCAAAGAAGACATCAGCATCACGCTCGCTTCCTTCTCTGGTCAAGCAAAATTTGACACCGACAAAGACGCAATGGTCTTCTCGTTCGGTGCTGACGGAACATCTGCAAGCGCATTTGCAAATCTCAAAGCATACTCCACCAAGAAAGGTTCCATCGTTCTTGAAATGAATGCAGGCGCAGGCATCAGCGGCACGGCAACTGCAAATGCAAGCGTGTCCATCGAGCTTGGCAAAGCTGACAACAAGTACGGCGCAATCGTCACCGTCTCCGGCAACACCGAGGCGTTCGGCTACGGCGCATCCTTCACGGTCATCGCAAAAGTTTCTGCCAACAGTGCAGAAGACGCATCCGACTTTGCAATCAGCGGTTCTTTCGATGCAACCATCAAATTGGGTGCTGCACTCGGTGAATACAATGCAAAGGCAGATCTCAACGGCAAGGCTCACTATGACGTCGAATCCGACTCACTCCAACTCGGACTCACCGGCAACGTGACGTTTGCAAAAGTTGAAAACAACTGATTTTCTCCCACGCACAATATATAAAAAGCGCTCGCAATTGCGAGCGTCTTTTTTTACGGATGTTTTTCGGCACGACGAAAACGGAAAATACCGTTGGCAATTTTGCGAGCGGCTTTTATATATGCTTTAAGGTTAAAAAAATCGCCGCAAGGGCGATTTTGCTTTGTTTGCCTATTTATTCGTCTTTTAGCAGTTTCTTGATTTTCTTTTTTGCCGAATATATGGTGTTGTCCACTTTCTTTTGCTCTATGCCGAGTTCTTTTGCGATTTCGGAATAACTCAGACATTCAAGATGCAGTTTAAGCACGGCAAGTTCAACGGGGGTGAGCAAGGCAGATATTGCGTCGAAAAGCAGCGCGGAAGTCTCGTTTTCGATGAAAATATCTTCGGGATCTTGCACCGCCGTTTGCATGGATTCGGGCAAAGCCACTTCATCTATGTTGATTTCGTCGGGATTTGGCTTTCGCAATGCGTCCACAATTGCGTTGCGTATACACGTCGAAGCATAGGTCTTGAAGCTCGCCTTGCCGTTTTCGTCATACGTGCGTATCGCGCGCATAAGTCCCAGCATGCCGTAGCCCGCAAGATCGTCCGCATCCGCCATCACGCCGAAAGAACGAGCAATGGATTTTGCAAGATTCATATATGAAACCGCGACGGCGTTTTCTGCATCAACGTCGCCGTTTTGCGCGGCTTTTATGAGTTGTAATTCTTGCTCTTTTGTCATGATGATTTTTATTTTCTCAACATCGTTTGAGATGTGAGTATGCTATGGATAAGTTCCAATCGGGTGTAAACGATACCGGATTTTCCGTATTGTCATGTTGAGCCTGCCGAAACATCCAGCCGAAAGGCGCATGTTGTTCACGGCTCTACAAGGGGTGTGCGTGTAAAACCCTAAATGCAACTTTCCCCTTTCCTCAGGTGTTTTCCCTATCACCGTTCCCCCTTGCAGGGAACCCACGGTGACCGCGTAGCGGGGGACAACACTCAGCGCTCGCATAGATAAGTGTCGTACACTCATTATGCCACCACGCTTTGTGCGCCGGCTACGCAACAACATGGCGCAGTCGCTTGTACTTGTCGTCAAGCTCGGCGTTCGATTTGCTCGCCGCCGTTGCGGCTCGTGTTCCGTCTTCGAAGTCGCACATTCCGTTTATAAGCACACCACGAATAGGTTTTCGGATAAGGCTTCGCCTTCCACAATTATTAATTATTAATTATTAATTATTAATTGTTAATTATCAATCTCTGCGTTGCCTTATCGCTTCGTACAGCACTATGCCGGCGGCGACGGATGCATTGAGAGAGTTGACGTTTCCGAATTGCGGAATGGTGAGCGTATCGTCGCAAAGTTCTTTGGTCAGGCGGTGAATCCCTTCGCCTTCGCTGCCGATGACGATTGCAAGATTTCCGTTGAGATTTGCATCTTTCGGGGCTTTACCGTCAAAATCCGTCGCATAAACCCATACATTCTGCTCTTTCAGGTCTCTTATCACGTCGTTGATGTTGGTGACTTTTGCAATGAGCATATGCTCGGTCGCGCCACATGCGACTTTCACGACGGTGTCGTTGACGCCGACGCTTCTATGCTTGGGGATGACTATGCCGTGTGCGCCGAAACACTCCGCGCTTCTTATGATTGCGCCGAGATTGTGTGGATCGGTGATGCCGTCAAGAAGGACGATGAGCAGCGGCTCTTCTTTGCTCTTGGCAAGGTTGATTATGTCGTCAACGTCACAATATTCAAAGTCTGTAACTGCCGCGACGACGCCTTGGTGATTGCCGCCGTTTGCAAGTTTGTCAAGCATGTTTTTGTCAACGTAACTCGTGACTGTGCGCGCTTCTTTTGCAAGTTTGTGCACTTGAGAGAGCATGGGATCGAACTCTCCTTTTTGCAAGAAAAGTTTGTCTATTGTTTTGCCTGCTCGATAGGCTTCTTTGACGGGGTTGCGACCGTAGATATACATATTCTTCCTTTTTTGCTCGCGCTTTGCGAGCGTGGCTTACGCCGTTTTTGTTGGTTTTCCGCTTTCAGAAACGGAAAAGATCATTTGTTGATGTTGTCTTCAAAGCATATAGACAAAAATTCTTCAAGGCGAGCAGTGTTGCCCACAAGATACAGATATCCCAGCACCGCTTCGAAACCGCTTGCGCGTCTATACTCGCTCATCTCGGCGTGCTTTGCGCTTGTTTGCACTTTGCAGTTACGCGCGCGGCGGAAAACGTCTTGTTCGTCTTCGTCGAAAAGCGGGAGCAATTTTTCCGCTTCGGCGGCTTGCGAGACGGCTTTGACCACCTTGATGACTTCGTGGTGCAGCGCGCCCGTCTTTTGCGTTGAGCCGACGGTGACTCTCGTGCGAGTGTAAAGGGACTGCACCGCGTCTCCGACGAACGCAAGGGCCATCGGATGAAGGGCAAGCGCGTCTTGCTTGCTTATGGGTGTTGTCAGCGAAAATATCGAATTGTTGTCCATAAATTGAATTTTAGCATAACCGCGCGAGTTTGGCAACAACTAGCAAGATTTAAGCATATTGACATTATATAAAAAAGATAATAAAATATAAACATAAAAAACAGGCTTTACAGCCTCAACGGGACACTATGAAAAAATCAAGAAACATCGGCAAAATCCTGCTTGTTGCGGTTGCAATCGCGCTGCTTTGCGCGCTTTTGACGTCGTGCGGACTTTTCAATTCGCTAAAAGCCATTTCGTCTGCGACCGTCGTTGCACGCATAGGACTGGAAGAGACGGCGGACGGCGTGTACGAAGTGCAGGCAGGCAAAGAATTTACGCTTGCGGTTGTGTGGAACAACAAACGAGCTTTGTATCCGTCTATAGAATGGCACGAAGTGCTTGACGGCAAAGACTCAACTCTTCCGCTTTTCAAAGACGAGCAAATTCTCACCTACACGCACAAAAGAGAAGACATCGGCAAAACGTTTTCTTATTACGCAAAAGTCAACGAGCTTGTGCGCTCCGACAGCATAAAAATCAACGTAATCGAAGCAAAACTCGATGCTCCGACGATAAATTGTCAGGATGATTTGAAGATTGTTGACGGCAAGATACAACAAAACATAATCGGCGGACTTAAAGACGTAAAGCTTTCGGCGAGTTGGAACGCCGCCGTTCTCAATCCCGATATCGAAGTGACGGTCGAATGGTTTGTAAACGACAAAAAAGTCGCAGACGGCGCAGAATACACCTATTCCGTGTCGGGCATAAGCGAGCCCAAGACAGTTGACGTCACTTGCAAGGTGAGCGCGGACGGAATGGATGCAAAATCCACAACCGTTAGCCTGATTTTCGTTGAAAAATACGATCTTGTGGACAGTGTGACGGTCAACATCGACGACGCAAGATTCACAAAGATCGCCACGGACACCTACTATGTGCAAAAGACGTCCGACAATCTGCACTTTGCATTGAGCGCGTCGATTGCGCCTGTCACGGCAAATCTGGCGGCGGATTGCGAGTGGAGCTTCGAGTATTCGGGCAAGTCCATAATAGGCGACAAATCCACGTATATCGAAAACGTCGGCTTGAATGAAGGCAAAAACATCGTGACTGCAACAGTCGGCAACGTTGTAAGCAGGAGAATAACGATATATTACATGACCTACGACGTCGATTCGATTCCCGACGAGATAAAAAGCGCAATCACCGACAAGTTCTTTTGGAACGGCAACTATTGTGACAGATACGTGACCTGTCAGCAAGAAGTGGACGAGTTTGTCGGATACGCCATATCGCAACATCAGAAAAACAAGGCTTTTGAGATGTATATGCCCGTTGCAAACTGGGCGATCTCTCAATCCGAATTTGCGGACGTCATGTCGCTTGCAATCAAGCAAGGCGGAGACGAGTCGGGATATTATGCGTATAATATGAGCAAAATCGGCACTGTCGGCAAGTTTACGTTTGTGGACGGAACGGAATTCGGCATTCCGTCCGGCGCGTATCAACCTGCGGCAACAGTGAAACAAGCAACCGCGTTTTTGAGATATTCGGAAGTGGAGAACAAGAGAGAGGCTCTTCCCGTTGACGCGAGAACGGAAACAATGAACGTTGCAAACTCCAACGATTTGTATCGTGTCGTATCAAACCGATTCAAGCCCGTGTTTGCCGCCGATGAGAGCGGACAAAAATTGCAAGCTCTGTACAACAAAGCAAGAAAAGTGCTTATCGACTATATATCCGCCGATATGACGGACGTTGAAAAAGTCGCTGCAATATACGATTGGATCGTCAACGAAGTGGACTATGACTATGCGGTCGCATCTCTCGGCACGGGCAGCGGAACGTCCGGTTACAACGCATTCTATCTCGAAGGCGTGTTTGACGACAAGAGAGCGGTGTGTGACGGCAAGTCAAAGGCGTTTGCGTTGCTTTGCGGCATGGAGAACATCAAAGCAATTAGAGTCAGCGGCTATGCGCACGACAATATCGCCGCCGTGCCCGATTCCGAAAAAGCGAAATACGGACATGCTTGGAACAAGGTGCTTGTCGATGCCGACAACGACGGCGTGAGAGAGTGGTACGTTGTGGACACCACTTGGGGCGACGGCCCAAGCGGCACAAGCGAAATAACGGAATATCTCAATTATAGCTATTTCCTTGTCACCGATGAGGCAGTTGCAACGTCGCATCAGGCAAAAATCGCAACTCCGAAAGCGGACACCGAGTACAACGTGTACAAAAACACCTATTTCACCTATGGTGGCGAGACGTACGATTTCTACATCGAATCGAGCGTGGAGCGTGACATTCTCATTGCGTACAGCAGAGCCAACGGCAATATTGCAATGTGCGTGTACATCGAATATGCCGCGCAAGGCGGACACGGCTATGCGTTTGTCAAACTAGGCGACAATCAGTATGTCGTGTATGCAAGCTGACAAGCACGATATTTAGCACAATTTGTGACACACAAAAAGCGTACGCCACGGCGTACGCTTTTTGCAAAGGGGGAGATAAGGGAGAGAATTGTTTGATTTATATCAAATAAGGTTTGTTTTTTGTTGTGCGTATTATAGGTATGCGCGCAAGGCTTTTATGTTTTTGTCATAGACTTTCATAAGGTCTTTTGCAACGTCGGGGACGTCAACGCCGTCTCTTGCAAGTTCGTTTATGCACTTTTGCACGCTTTCGATGCCCATGTTGTAGCCGTCTATAAGCATGCTTGCAAGATGCGTCGGTTTGTTGTTAATTCCTGCGTTCATTTTTACACCCGCTTTGAGCATTATGCGTTGCATGGGATTTGTTTTTGCGTTTTCGAGTTCCTTTTCTCCAAGTTCGCCCGCGGCTTTTTGATAGAAGTCTTCAAGCACTTCCTTTTGAGAAAGGACGAGATTTTTGAGTTTGTCGCACTCGATATAGTCGAGCATATCTTCTATGGATTGCACGCCCATTGCGGTGTTGCGCACCATTTCTCTGAATATTTTCATTTCGTCTCCTTGTTGTTTTTTCCTTATTATAGGCAAGAATCCGATTTTTATACGCACTTGTGTTTATGGTGTGCGCTTCGTCGTTTGTTTCCCATATTACATTTTCTACGGTAAATTCAAGGCGGACGACGTTTGAGACAAACGTCAACCGAACAGTTTTTCAAGCCACTCTTTCACCCAGGATTTGTATACGATTTTTTCTCCGTTCTGCGTATCGGGGACGAAGCACAGCGGCGGAAACGCAACGCACCACCAGTTGTCTCCTACGCCTTCTCCGAGATAGACGATAAGTGCGTCGTAGTTGCCTTCGGGGAAGTCGAAGTCGTCGTATTTTCTGTCGGGAAAATATTCGTTTTTCAACGCAATAGACGCTTTATAATCAAATCCGTGCTTATAAAGTGTTGAATTTGCGATTTCGACGATTTTGTTTTCTTCTTGTCTAAGCACTTTCACGGCTTCGTTTTTGCTTTTGCAATCCGCAAGCCTTGTCGTGAGATATGCAGTGATTTCGTCGCGCACGGCAAGTTTTACGGTCTGGTCGTCTTGCGAATTTGAGTTGGCTCTTATATGTATTCTCACACACTCGTTTGCAAGTTTCTCCTGTTTTGAATCGCAGGCGCAAAGCGTGAGTGCGACAGTTGTTATTGTCACGATTAAAATCGCGAATGCAATTATGCGGCGTTTTTTCATACGAGTATCTTTGACCGATTTTTGACGGGTTATACGCATAAAAAACAAATCGAAACTAAAACTATCAAAAAAGGAGTGCAATATGAAGTCAAAAATTACGTTTATCGCGACCGATGCGTATGCAAAGAAAAGACAAATCGCGTTCAAAGTGCTTTTGTGTCTAGTATGTGCTTTTGTCGTGTTTTCGATTGTGTCGAGTGCGTTCTTTTCCGATTCCGCGATTGCAGATGCCGCGGTGCTGAAACAAGGCTCTCGCGGAGATACCGTCAAGACTATGCAGCAGAAACTCATTCGCTGGGGGTATCTCAAAGGCACGGCGGACGGAGTATTCGGCGCAAAGACAAGAAGTGCGGTCATCGGTTTTCAGAAGAAAAACGGACTTACTGCCGACGGCATAGTGGGCAAGGCAACAGCGCAGGCAATGGGGTTGAAACTTACTTTGAGCACGAGTTCGTCATCGGCTTCTTCTTCGACAGACCTTAATCTTCTTGCGCGCGTAGTATACGGAGAAGCGCGCGGAGAGCCGTATACGGGACAAGTGGCGGTCGCTGCCGTCGTTCTCAACAGGGTTAAGAGTTCGTCTTTTCCTAATACGGTGGCAGGCGTGGTGTATCAATCGGGCGCATTCGATTGCGTTGCCGACGGACAGATAAATCTCACGCCCAATCAATCGGCGTACAATGCCGCGCGTGACGCACTCAACGGCTGGGACCCGACCTACAACTGTTTGTTTTATTACAATCCGCGCACTGCGACGAGCAAATGGATGCTCTCGCGCCCCGTCAAACTGACGATAGGCAATCACGCGTTTTGTTAAGGAGCGATTATGAAAAATTCAAAGGATAATAAAAACGAAAAAGTAAAAGACGCAAAAAGCGTCTCTGAAATCAAGAAGAAAAGAAAATCAAACGTGGTGAAAACCGCGATTTTGTCAACGGCGTTCGGCATTTGCGTAAGCGCGATAGTCGGACTTTCTGTTGCGCTTTATTTTTCGCAACAAACCGTTGCCACTCACGAAGCGTACCAAAAGCAAATGGACGCGGTGTATTTCAGAGCGTATTACGACCTTCTCGATGGGGCGAACGATCTGGGTATCAATCTCCGCAAGATAGGAGTGTCGAATTCCCCGAAAATGCAGCAGGATTTGCTTTATGAAGTGTGGAATGTCGCAGGGCTTGCCGAAGACGATTTGTCGTCGTTCGAGGCTCAAAGCGACGGCGTCATGAACGCCAGAAAGTTTGTAAATCAACTCGGAGATTTTTCCCATACGCTCGCGTTGAAAATATCGCGCGGAGAAAAACTGTCCGCAAACGATAAACAAACGCTATTCAAACTTTCAAAAGTTGCGGACGCATATCGCGTTGCGCTGGAAAGCGTAGGAGACAAAGTCAAAGACGGACAAACTTTTATCGACAGCGGTGCGCTTGACGGATTTGACGGCGCATTCGAAACTTTCGCAGAGCCTAGTTTCGACTATCCCGAAATGATATACGACGGGCCGTTTTCTTCCGCACTCGAAGGCAGAGAGCCGATAGGTCTCGTCGGTGAAGAAATATCTCGGGATAAAGCGCGTTTGATCGTTGAAAAAATCTTCGGCACGCAACAAATAAAGAACGTCGCTTTTCAGGGCGAGAGCAACGGGGATATAAAGACCTTTGACTTCACGTTTGAAAGTGATGCGGGAAATTCATTCGTGCAAATCGCAAGAAAGGGCGGTATGCTCGTGACGTACAACACTGCTCCGAAATACGACGAAGCGGTGAGCATAACCGAAGCAAATATCACTTGCCAGCGTGCCGCAATCGATTTTGCAGGCAGAGTCGGTTTCGACGAAATGCTTGTGGTGTGGTCGTCGTCCGCAGACGGAGAATGCGTCGTAAATCTCGCGCCAGTGCAGGACGGTGCGATTCTGTATCCCGATTTGGTGAAAGTCAAGATTCGCGAAAGCGACACAACCGCCATAGGTCTTGACGCGTCGCATTACGCCATGAATCATTGCGTCCGCACGCTTGCCACGCCAACCGTATCCGTCGAAAGCGCAAAATCCGCAATCTCACTGCAAAACGTCTCCGACGGTCGTCTTGCACTCATTCCGCTCCGTGAAACACAAGAAGTTCTCGCCTATGAATTCGAGTGCCACGAAGACGGCACCTATTATATCTACGTCGACGCTCAAACGGGCGACGAAGTGAATATTTTGTACGTTATTGAAGATGAGAACGGCGAGCGCACCATCTAAGAATGCGCCAAATAGCGACTGACTTTGGCAGCACCCCGAGCCTGCCAACTCACGTACGCTTTGTACGTTAGGGTTGTCATTCTCAGGGTGCTTTCGCGTCATTCATCTATTTATCGCATTCTTATACATGTAACGGCAGTGAATAACTTCGGACGCGATTGACGCAAAGCGCAACAATCGCTATTCCGTCACTACGTTCCTTACAACACCCATCCGCTCCAAAATCACGTACTACATGTGCGTTGGGTTTTGTTTCGGATGGGTGTTTCCTTGTTCTTCATCTATTTATCGCATTCTTATACGCGTAACGACTCAATCACGGACAAAAACTCCTGTCACAATTTCGCAAGATTGTCGGCTTGGTGATTAGATTTGGTGGGACACCCACACCCGAAACGAAAATCTATTCGGAGCGTACTTATAAACGGAATATGCAACTTCGAAGACGGAACACGAGCCGCAAGGCGGCGAGCAAATCGAACGCCGAGCTTTACGATAAGTACGAGCGACTGCGCCGTGTTGTTGGCTACTGCCTGGCGCACAAAGCGTGGTGGCATAATGAGTGAACGGCACTTATTTATGCGAGTGCTGAGTGTTGCCCCCCGCCACGCGGTCACCGTGGGTTTCCCTTTTAAGGGGGAACGGTGATAGGGAAAACACCTGAGGAAAGGGGAAAGTTGCATTTAGGGTTTTACACGCTCAACTTTTGTAGAGATGAAAAACATAAAAACTTTATCGGGCGTAGCGAAAATGCGCCTGACGGCTGGATGTTTCGACAGGCTCAACATGACGAGTGGTGGGGCACCCACACCCGATTGCAATAATCGAAAAATGTAAAGATCTCTGCTTTGCATTGACAGAATGACAGTTTGGGGTGGGGCACTTGCGCCCGAAAATATATTTAAGATTGATATTTTTGTTGAGCACAAAAGACATATATCAAAAAAAAGACAAGCACTTGCTTGTCTTTTTTTCTATGAAATGGTTTTCAATCAGTCGTGTTTGGGCTTTCTCACCAAGGACTTTGTGAAGCACAAGCCGAGAATGAGTTGGACAAGTCCGAGTGCGGCAACGATGATGTACGCGAATGCTCCGATTGAGATAAGATCTTTGAAGTATTGCGCAATGCCGCCTTTATAGCCGATGAAATCAACAAACATTGCAAAGATTGCAACGCCGGCGATGAGAATGCTCGAGATCAAGTTCCACGCTCTGCCGTATTTCTTTCCGCAAGCGGAAATGAATGCGACAAGGAAGTTGATGCAAGCAAGAGTGAAGAGCGCAGCGGGCAAAACGTTCGAGATGCCGGTCGCTATGCTTATTGCAAAAGACTCTTTCAGAGCGGCAAATTTCGTGACGATAAACGTCCACGAAGTAATACCATCAAACAAGCCGAGACCAAACAGCGGATTGCCGATCACGCCTTGGTTGATCAAGAATCCGATCACGCTTATAGCGATGAACAAGAGTGACATGATCATCATGGTGATATTTCTGCCGACGCCGCTACGCTTGTTTGTCTTTGCCGCTTTCTTGGACGGTGCTTGTGCAACGTCTTCGGAATAGACCGGCTCGAAGTTGGTTTGTTGATTATATGCGGGTGCCTGTTGAACCAAAGTGGCGGGCGCGGCATCGATTTTGTTGATTTTGACGCCGATCGTCACTCCGCAACTCGGGCATTTGATGCGGTGTTTATAGCCATCGGGAAGTGTTTCCATATTGGCAGGTGGCTCGAAACTGATTTCCGCTCTGCAACTGGGACATCTTGTATACATAGTTCAATCTCCTTAAAAACTATTCTTTTGATATTATATTATTATTGTGCAATAAAGTCAATGATTGAAAAGAAAAAAATATTTGGGAAGTTGGACAATCGTCTATTTTTTACGACAAAATTCGTAAAGGCAGGCAATCTGCAAGCAAAATCGACGCATCTAAGTATTATGTTCGTCGGGCGTATCGGGCTGAATCACGGCAAAAAAAATCAAATGGAAATCTTGTCTCTTTATCGATTTCGAGTATCGTTGAAATCAAAAACGCGCAATGAAACCGTGACGATTTTTCGATGGTTCTCATTGCTTTTTTGTTGAAATGCTATTTTGTGAAACTAAGCAATACTATTTGCAAAAAATGGAGTTTATACATTCAAAACGATACAATAAACATCGATTATTGTTCAAAATACGTATTTTTTGTGGTAAAAACGCTTGTCGTCAGGCTTGTTCGTCTCTTTCGAGTTTTTCGTCGACGAGACGTTTTGCGAGCATATAATCGGCGCAGAGATTGAGTATGTATCTTTGTCTTTCTTCGTGGCTTAACTTCGTGAGTTTTTCGTTGTCGGCAAATTCCGCAATCGGATTCGTGACGTCTTTTCCGTCGCGTTTGAGTTTCAGAAGTTTTACGTACAATTCTTTTTGGTTCGGGGTTACGCTTTTGGGCGCGTTGATTTCGTCTTTGTCGTATGCGCCTTGCCCGAGTCTCGATTTTGCGGACTTTGCAAGAGAGCGCATAGCGCATGATTTGTGTTTTACGTTGCTCATCTTCTTTTTCTCCTTCGGGTATTTTAGCACGTTTCCGCTCAAAAGAAAGAGTGTTGCGAAAATAAGCGTTTATTCGACAAAATCAGTGTTTTTTCCTTGCTCTGCGTCTTGTGCCTTTTTCTTATCTTCCTTATCGCTTTTTCTCTTTTTCAGAGTTTTTCTGAGTTTGAAAACGGAAAAAGGAAGAACTGCCGTTCCGATAAGAAACGCCGCCGTCCCGTACAACGATATGTCTCCTTGCATGATAAATTCGACGGTGAGATAAAACGCACCGCCGATAAGCGCGCAGGCAAACAGATCGGTGAGCGCACGCTCGATCGGATTTGCTTTTCTCAAAAACAGCAAAGCGAAAATTCCGCCGACGAGACCTGCGGCAAGACAAAGCGCAAAGCAAATTGCCTGCGCTTTTGCGTTTGCTCCCAGATATACGTTCATCTGAAAATGCGTTTTGCAAACGAACCGGGCGTTGATTTTGCGACGTATTTGATTGCGTCCACTCGTCCTTCGATTTGCAGTTTTCCGCTTTCTACGTCAAGGTTTTTAACCGAAAGACCTTGTCCGGAGACGTGAAGAGTTTCGTCTGCAAGTTTCGCGACGATATTTTTGTCAGTGAATGTCGGCACGTCGAGAACGCCCGTTACGGACATGGAGTGAAGGTGGTCGAGTTCGATTTTGTGCGACGGTTTCGGTGTTTTTTGAGCCTTATCGTGACAAATATCCGCCACGTTTTTGCCTATTGCGGACGTTTTTGCGGTTTTTTCGGTTGAAAATTGCATATATCTCCTTTTGCGCTTTTGCGCTTTTCATTGACAATAATATTAAAAGAGAATAGAATATATGATACAAATAAAGCAAAAGGCAACTCGGACCGCATTCGTTTGCGGAAAGAGTATTGAAAAGGCATAATGCCGCAACGAAAAGACGAAAAAACGAAAACGGGCGTGAAAAGACGCTTCGCAATAGACCATTCGGCAAAGTTTTATCCGATTATGTCCACAAAAAAGGCGCAAAGCCTGTTTTGCATATCGGCAGACATGTTCGACGTGGTGCAAAAAGACGTGTTGGAGCATGCGCTCAACGATGTTTTGGAGCGTTTCCCTGCCTACAAAGTCAGGCTCAAAAAGGGCTGGGCGTGGCACTTTTTCGAGCAGAACGACGCTCCTGCAAGAGTGTTTGCTAACGAAGATGTGCTCAAGCCAATAAATCCCGACGACACCAACGGATACTGGTTCAGGGTGAGCGCAATCGACAAGCGTATACAACTTGAAATGTTCCACGCGCTTGCGGACGGCAACGGTGCGCTCGCATTTTTGAAGAGCATCGTCAAAAGATACAGAGAACTTCTCGGCTTCGACGTCGTTGACGACGGGGTTATAGACTGGCAGAGTGTAGGTTGCGAAGAAGAACTCGAAGACAGTTTCGAGAAAAACTACAAGCCTATATCTCTCGGACAGATGAATCTCAAAGCGTTGGCAGGCAAAGTGCCGCACAGAATAGAAGGCACACTCAACAAAGGCTCGTATCAGAAGAGTGCGGGACAGGCGCAAGCGAGCGAGATTATAGCAAAGGCAAAAGAACTCGGCGTCTCGTACACGGCGTATATAACCGGCGTGCTTGCATATGCGATTGAAAAAACCTATCGCAACAAAAAGCCGGTTGCCATTATGGTGCCCGTCAATCTCCGCTCGATTTATCCGTCCAAAACCATGCGAAACTTCGTCACTTTCATACGAGTGATAATTTTCCCGTCGTCGTGCAAGAGCGTCAAAGATTGTGCGCTCGAAGCGCAAAGACAGATAAAAATCGACACGGCAAAGGACAAACTCGACGCATTTATCTCCACGACGGTACGCGCGCAGAAAAACTGGGTGCTGAAAATCGTTCCGCTGTTTTTGAAAACGGCTTTGATAAGATTCGGCAGATTGTTTATGCGGTCTCGTCAGACGATAATATTCAGCAATCTCGGCAACGTTAAATCTCCCGACAGCATGGGGGTTGACAAATACGAGTTGTTTATGAACGTATCAAAGAACAACACGCAAAATCTCGGTGCGATAACGACCAACGGCAAAGCGGTGCTTTGTTTCACGCGTGCCATAAAGGAAACCGCTCTTCCCGACGCGTTTTTCTCGACGCTTCGCGAAAACGGAATTGATATAACTACACTATAAAACAACAAATATACAAAACAAAAATATCTCGGAGTACTATGAAACAACTAAATTCTAACGAACTTCGCAAACTCTATCTCGACTATTACAAGTCAAAAGGACACGCAGTCATCGGCTCTGCGTCCCTTATCCCCGAAAACGATCCCACCGTGCTTTTTACGACTGCGGGTATGCATCCGCTCGTTCCTTATCTTCTCGGAGAGAAGCACCCGGCAGGCAATCGTCTCACCGACGTTCAAATCTGCGTGCGTACGGGCGATATCGACGAAGTGGGCGACGCAACTCACTGCACGTTCTTCGAGATGCTCGGCAGATGGTCGCTCGGCGACTACTTCAAAGAGTACGCAATCGAGTGCTCTCACGATTTCCTTCTCAATCAGCTTGAATTTGACAAGGACAAATTTGCCGTAACCGTCTTTGCCGGCGACGAAGATTGCCCAAGAGACGATGAGAGTGCGTCTTATTGGAAGGCGCAAGGCATCCCCGAAGATCACATTTTCTTCTGCAACAAAAAGCACAATTGGTGGGGACCTGCAGGTATCACGGGTCCGTGCGGCCCCGATACCGAAATGTTTATCGACACCGGCAAGCCGAAATGCTCTCCCGATTGCTCGCCCGCATGCGATTGCGGCAAGTACGTGGAGATAGGCAACGACGTGTTTATGCAATACTTCAAGAATGCCGACGGCACGTTCTCTCCGCTCAAACAAAAGAACGTTGACGAAGGTATGGGACTTGAAAGAATGCTTTGCATTCTCAACGGCTACAAATCGGTGTACGAAACCGACCTGTTCAGTTTTGCAATCGCAAAACTCGAAGAACTTTCGGGCAAGAAATACGGCGAAGACGAAGCGATGACCGTTGCAATGCGCATAATCGCAGATCATACGAGAACCGCAACATTCCTGCTCGGTGACGTGAAAGGAATTTCTCCGTCCAACGTTGACCAAGGATACGTGTTGCGCCGTCTTATCCGCAGAGCGATGAGATATTGCAGAACTCTCGGAGTGGACGATTCCGCACTTGTGGAACTTGCAAAACTTTACGTTGCAAAATACGAAGAAGCGTATCCGTATATCAAAGAAAACGAGCCGAGAATCATCAGTGAACTCGAAGCGGAAAAAGATAAATTCGCAAAGACGATAGAGCAGGGCTTGAAAGAGTTTGACAAAATCGTGGCACACTTGCCGCAAGGTATGACGGTGTTCCCGGGAAAGACCGCGTTCAGACTTTACGATACGTTCGGTTTCCCGATCGAAATGACGGCGGAACTTGCAAAAGAGAAAGGCTTCACGCTTGACAGGGAAGGTTACGACAAAGCGTTTGCGGACCATCAGGCACTTTCAAAAGCGGGTGCCGAACAAAAATTCAAAGGCGGTCTTGCAGACGGCGGAGAACTTACGTCACGGTTGCACAGTGCAACGCACCTTCTCAACGCCGCACTCAAAATCGTGCTTCACGACGATAATATTCAGCAACGCGGCAGCAATATAACGTCCGAAAGACTTCGTTTCGACTTCAATTTCCCGCGTCCGCTCACGCAAGACGAAATCGCCGAAGTTGAAAAAATCGTCAATGACGAGATCGCAAAAGACAGCGAAGTCAAACTTGAAGAAATGAGCGTTGAAGACGCCAAGAAAGCGGGCGCAATCGGCGTGTTTGACAACCGCTACGGCGATTTGGTGAAGGTGTACACCATCGGCATTTCAAAAGAAATCTGCGGCGGTCCGCACGCAAAACGTACGGGCGAACTCGGACACTTCCGCATCGTCAAAGAACAATCTTCTTCGGCGGGCGTCAGACGTATCAAAGCGGTGCTCGAATACTAAAACCGCAAAATCGGAGAAGCGAATATGAAGTGCGACACCCACGTTCACACCAAAAATTCACACGACGGCAAATTGCCCATTCAAAGCATAGTAGACCTTGCCAAAGCGCAAGGTCTTTGCTATCTTGCCACCACAGACCATCTCGACTATGATTTCGAGTATGGCAAAAATCGCGCGCCGATAAGCTGGCCGCCACTCGATCTCGACGCATATTACAAAGAGTGGCAAATTGCAAAAAAGGCACTTGATGATGACAAAAACAACACGTTAAACCTTTGTTTTGGCATTGAAGCGAGTTATGACAAGAGCGATAAGGCAAAACAAAAGTATGCCGAAACCATTGCCGAATATCCGTTTGACGTTGTGATAAACTCCGTGCATTGCGTGGACGGCTACGACGTATATTTCAAGATGGCGTTTTTGTTCAAGAGCAAAAAACACGTCTACAAAAGGTATCTTGAAACTATTCTCGAAAGCCTTGACGCACCCTATCAATACGATATCGTGGCGCACATCGGATATATCGCGCACGGCGCACCGTACAGAGACAAGTTTTTGAGATACAAAGATTTTCCCGACGAAATAGACGCCGTGCTTAAAGGCATAATCGAACGCGGGAAGGCAATGGAAATCAACTTCCATCACGAGATGGCACCGCAAAGAGACATTGTTGAAAGATACTACGAGTTGGGCGGAAGAAAGATAAGTTACGGCTCGGACGCGCATCGTGGCGACATTTGCAAAAACTTTGACGAAGCCATGACAATGCTCAAAGAGATCGGCTTTACACACCTGTCAACTTTCGTACAACACCGAGAAATCCTCATTCCAATCGAATGAAAACAAGCCGTTTTAGATTTTGTTTTGCAAAACCAATAAAACGGCTTTTTCAATTGTATTATTTATGTGCTCACAAAAATGCTTCCTTTGTTTTTGACTTGTACGTTATATTTCGTGAGTGTATCGAGTTGAAAAACCGTTATGCGATAAGTTTTTTCATAAAAGTCGGGATAATCGATACGTAAAAATCGTTATTATTATAAATAGAAAAAGGTGATAAAATTATGAAGTCAACAAAGAAGGTTATAATCACGATTTTGATACTTGTTTTTGCGTGTATGTTTTTTGTCGCGTGCAATGACAAAGGAAATCTAAATGACAATAATTCTAGTCAGCAGGTTTTAAGAAAGCCGACGGCAGATCCCGATCCGAACAATCCATACGATATTGCGACGGATGTTACAGATTATAGGACGACAACTATCAAATTTGAATGTGAAAGAATGAGTATCACATTTACAAATTCGGAGAGTTTGAACAATTTGTTTTATGACTACAAACTTGAAGATTTCGATGCGGAAAAGTTTAATAGTGTTTGTGAGAGATATCCCGAAGACTTGGCGGAAATAAGGAAGAGAGTAAAATTAAATGCTTTTGGTGTTCAAACAAATCAATATACTAGAAGTTTATGGCTTACGTTAAAAAATCCAGACAAAGAAAATGTGTTAGCATGCATCGATGAGTTTCGTAAGGATAAAGGAGTACGCTATGCGTCTCCTGAAGTCAACAATCCTGCAGGATGGTTTGCTACGGCAAACGATGAACTGATAGACCACCAACAAAGCGTGTTTGAAAAAATTGAGTTGTTTGATGCTTGGGATACGACGACGGGATCTTCAAGCGTTATGATAAAACGGAAAAGGAGATAAAATTATGAAGTCAACAAAGAAGTTTATAATCACGATTTTGATACTTGTTTTTGCGTGTATGTTTTTTGTCGCATGCAATGACAAAGGAAATCCAAATGATAATAATACTCAGCAGGTTTTAAGAAAACCGACGGCAGATCCCGATCCGAACAATCCGTACGATTTTGCGACGGATGTTATAGATTATAGGACGACAACACTTGACTTGTTTTATGAAAGAATTGCAATTGTTTTCACAAATTCTGAGAGCCTTAACAATCTTTTTTACGACTACAAACTTGAAGATTTCGATGCGGAAAAGTTTGAACGTGTTTATGAAAGATATCCCGTTTCGTTGCAAATAGTAAGAGATAAAGTGATTGCAAACGACATGGGGGTTGAAACAAAAAAATATACAAGGAGCTTATGGCTAACTCTAAAAAATCCAAGCAGAGAAAACGTGCTAGATTATATAGATGAGCTTAGTGCCGATAAAGGCGTCCTTTATGCAGAAGCAGATGTGGATAATCATCCTGCAGGATGGTTTGCTACGGCAAACGATGAACTGATAGACCACCAACAAAGCGTGTTTGAAAAAATTGAGTTGTTTGATGCTTGGGATACGACGACGGGATCTTCAAACGTTAAGGTTGGTGTAATTGACACAGGTATTTACAAAGATCATCCTGACTTGACGTCAAATGTCAACACGGCTTTGGGCTGTGGGTCAGATTATTCGAGTGATCCGTATTATGTCGGTGATACACAATATCATGGCACAATGGTGGCGGGTATTATCGGAGCAAAAGGCAACAATGGCATTGGAATCAGCGGGGTGTGTCAAAATGTTTCACTTGTTTCATTGAGCGCGGATGGCAATGTTTTTGATTCTAATGACGGAATGTATTTGGAAGATGTCGAATGTGTTATAAACGCTATAGTTTATGCGACAAACAACAATATTCCGATCTTAAATTTCAGCGGTGGTTTTTATGGGGATGATAAAGATCCACAAAGAAAACGTATGGAAGAAGCCATAAACAATTATAAAGGGTTACTAATTGTAGGTTCAGGAAATAAAAACCTGGATGTTGATAGTACGGCAATGTATCCACAAGATTTTGATTGTGATAATATGATTGTTGTTGGTGCAGTCAATAGAAACGATACGAAGTGGTCTCGTAGCAATTACGGAAGCACAAAGGTTGATTTGTTTGCGGACGGAAATAATATTGAGACAACATTTCCGTATGAAAGCTACACATATGCGGTACAGGAACGAGAGCATGTATCATTGTCATCCGGTACGTCTATGTCGGCACCGTTCGTTACCGGTGTTGCCGCATTGATATTGTCGAAATGTCCGACACTGAGCGCGGCAGAATTAAAGGGCTTTATTCTTGACAATGTGGATGCCGTGCCGTCATTGGCAGGAAAATGTGTCACGGGTGGTAGATTAAACGCAAAGAAGGCGGTGGAAGCCGCACATGCACATAACAAATTGACATGCACTTATACAAGCAAAACAATTAGAACAGGGCACTACGTCAATTGTAACTATTGTGATTATTCAACGTTCGAAGCACACATGTGGAATGCCGTGAAAGTCCCGGGCACAGATATCGTTAAACATTATTTGTGCGGTGGCTGCGGAGCGATTACGGATATCATTGCGATACCGAATCCGACTTCGTTGCTCACTCCAAACGTATTGGCGTTGATGAACGAAAAAGAAAGTTCGACAAGCGGTGATTATGAGTTTGAAATCACGCAAGACATCGTATTCGTGAAGAAGAACGGAAAATACTATTTGATGGTGGCGTGTGACGAAAACGGAAATATAATTGCCGATTTGAGCAATGTGCTGAAAAAGGGAGAGACAATCTAAAAAGGGCAAGCGTTGTTCACGGTGGCGTGTGGACAACGCTTTTTCGCTTGACTAAGAGCATAGATTTGCAAAAAATGCGGATAATAGATAAGCAATTTTTTTGCGCGCGGTTGACTATTTATAAAAGTTAGTTTATATTATATAAACAACAACGAAATCTACAATCGTTGCAAGAAAGGTGATTTTATGAAAAAGAATCTTGAAAAAATATTTGCATCTTGTTCCATAGTCGTGGCACTCATTCTCATAATGGTGCTTGTGGTTACGGCATTTGGCGGCATTGAAACACAAGAGTTTGAAAGCAAGCTCGTCAAAGGTCTTGTGCTTACGCTTGCGACGTTGTACATTGCGCTTGCAGTGGTGTCGCTCGTGCTGATTTTTGTCAATAGCGACGTGGTGAAAGAAATCACTCTTCGTCAAGAGAAGGGCGGCAGCGTCAAAGTGTCGTCCAACGTCATCACAAAACTTGTCAAGAACACTTGCAAGCAAGTTGAAGGCGTAAATTGCCAAAAGGTGAGCCTTGTCAGCGACGAATACGGCGTGAGACTCAAACTCAACGTCAAAGTCGTGGACAAAGACGTCGTAGAAGCAGAAACTTACGTGCGCACTCTTCTTGAAGAAACGTTCCTTGGAGAATTCGGATTTAAGTTCAGTTCGATCGAAGTGAAGGTCATGGCACTCACCCCGCATTTCAAAGTTGATCAGGCGGACGTCAACGAGAAGGTTGAAAAGAAACTTGCAGAACTCAAAGCGGAGCAAGCGGCGGCGGATGCGAAAGAAGCAAAAACCGAAGCCGTGGCAGAAGAAGTCGCAAACGCAGAAGAAAGCGAAAACGTGCAGGCTGAAGAAGGTGTTGTCGAAGAAAGTCCCGAAACAGTCGAAGCGGAAGAAATCGGCGAAGAAGCGATTGAAGAAAAAGAAGCGGAAGCAGTTGAAGCGGAAACTTGCGACGACAAGGCGGAAGAAGTGCTCAACGAGCAAGAAGAAGTCAAAGAAATCGAAGAATAAAGATAAAAAGTGCGCCGTTGCGCATAAGGAGAATAAATGAAAGAAGTCTATCTTACCCAAGAAGGTCTTGAAGAACTTAAACAACGTCTCGACTATCTCATCGTGTATTTGCGCGGTGACGTTGCAAAGAAATTGCAACACGCAAGAGAACTCGGTGACTTGTCCGAAAACGCCGAATACGATGCGGCAAAACAAGAAGAAAGCCAAGTCGCAGCCGAAATCAAAGAACTCGAAGAACGTATCAAAAACGCGGTTATCATTGAAAAGAGCGGCACGCACAAAGTGTCCATCGGCAACACCATCACGGTTGACTATCTCGGTGAACTCGAAGAAGGCGAAGACAGAGAAATGACGTTCCAACTCGTCGGCGAAACGGAAGCGGACTTTGCAAAAGGCAAACTTTCCAACGAATCTCCGCTCGGCAAGGCACTCGTTGGCAAGAAGAGCGGTGAAGTTGTCAGATTCACAACTCCCCAAGGCGGACTCGAAGAGTACAAAATCGTCAACATCAAATAAGCATTGCAATATAGCATTCCGCGCAAAACAGCGCGTCTACGCTTGTCGTATTTTTCGGCAAGCGCACGTCTTTTTATAGAGAGAAAAGCAAATGAGTGAAGAAACACGCAATCAAGCGCCCGTCGAACAGGAAGTCGACGTCAACGAAGTGCGCAAAGTCAGAATCGAAAAATTGAACGAACTTGTGGCAAAAGGCGAAAATCCTTTTGAAATCACGTCATACAACCGCACCGCCACTGCCGGCGAAATTCTTGCCGATTATGACAAGTTTGAAGGTCAAATCGTGTCTATTGCGGGCAGACTTATGTCCAAACGCATTATGGGCAAGGCAAGTTTCGGTCATATCATGGACAGCGACGGCAGAATGCAAGGCTATTTCAGCCGCGACGATATGGGCGTTGACGAATATCAGGCGTTTAAAAAACTCGACGTCGGCGATATCGTCGGCATCGAAGGTTTTGTGTTCAAGACCAAAACGGGAGAAATCTCCGTTCACGTCAAGAAAGTGACTTTGCTCACGAAATCGCTTTTGCCCCTTCCCGAAAAATTTCACGGTCTCAAAGATCCCGAATTGCGCTTCCGCCAACGTTACGTTGACCTTATCGCAAATCCCGAAGTCAAAGATGTGTTCATCAAGCGCAGCAAAATCATCTCCACAATCCGCGAAGTACTCGACAAGAAAGGCTTCATCGAAGTGGAAACACCCGTTCTCAACACACTTGCAGGCGGAGCGAACGCACGTCCGTTCATCACTCACCACAACACGCTTGACATCGATATGTACATGCGTATAGCAACCGAGTTGCACCTTAAACGTTGCATTGTCGGCGGATTCGAGAAAGTGTACGAAATCGGCCGCCAATTCCGCAACGAAGGTATGGACACCAAGCACAATCCCGAGTTCACCACGATTGAACTTTATCAGGCGTACGTTGACTACAACGAGATGATGAACATCACCGAAGAACTCTACACGACGGCGGCGGAAAGAGTGTGCGGCGGTCTCGACATCACCTATCAGGGAACTCCGCTTTCTCTCAAAACTCCGTGGGAGCGTCTGACAATGGTGCAAGCGGTGAAGAAGTACACCGGTCTTGACTTTGACAAGGATCCGCTTGAAAATCTCATTGCAAAAGGCAACGAAATGGGTCTCGAAATGTCTCCCGATACGTCTTGGGGACACGCGCTCTACAATATTTTCGACGCATTCGTCGAAGAAAAACTCACGGGACCCGTTTTCATCACGGACTATCCCGTCGAAGTAAGTCCGCTCGCAAAGAAGAAACCGTCCGACCCGCGTCTTACGGAAAGATTTGAATTCTTCATCTGCGCAAGCGAAGGCGGTAACGCTTTCAGCGAGCTCAACGATCCCATCGATCAACGCTCTCGTTTCGAGCAACAAATGCTTGCCAAGGCAAAGGGCGACGACGAGGCTCAACCATATGACGAAGACTTCTGCAACGCTCTCGAATACGGCATGCCCCCCACGGGCGGTCTCGGCATCGGCATAGATCGTATGGTCATGTTCTTGACGGACAGCGCATCCATAAGAGACGTGCTTTTGTTCCCCACGATGAAACCCATCGGCGAGGCAAAGAAGAAAGCGGAAGCAAAACCCCAAGCAATCGAAGAAAAGAAAGAGATCGAACAAATCGATTTCTCCAACGTCAAAATCGAGCCTATCTTCAAGGATACGGTGGATTTCGAGACGTTTGCCAAATCCGATTTCCGCGCGGTGAAAGTGCTTGCGTGCGAGGCGGTTGCCAAGTCCAAAAAACTGCTCAAATTCACCCTTGACGACGGAGAGCGCAAGGATCGTGTGATTTTGAGCGGTATACACGAGTATTACGAGCCCGAAGAGCTTGTCGGCAAGACTTGCATCGCAATCGTCAACTTGCCGCCGAGAAAGATGATGGGGATTGACTCTGAAGGCATGCTTATCTCCGCTGTGCACGAAGAAGACGGACACGAAGGGCTCAATCTCCTTATGGTCGATCCGCACATTCCTGCCGGCGCGAAACTTTATTGAGAACGGCAACGTTCTTTTGCGAATCGAAAAAATGCAAAAATCGCATAAAATATGATCAAAAGCAATCTCGAATGAGATTGCTTTTGCATATATTTATGTTTTCTTAATTTTTTATTTATATTGAATTGTTGATGTAGTATGTTATAATATACCTATAATTATATATGAGGTGGACGATGAATTTCAACGTATTGATTGCAGAAGACGATGAAGATATTGTAAAACTCTTGAAACTTTATCTTGAAAACGAAGGGTTTGACGTCAAATGGGCAAAGGACGGCGTGGAAGCGTGCGAGATTTTCGACAAAGAGAAAATCAACCTTGCGATCGTCGATATAATGATGCCCAGAATGAACGGCTACGAATTGACGAAGTATATAAGAAACAAGAGCAATATCCCCATCATCATTTTGTCGGCGGCGCAACTTGACAGCGACAAGATTTTGGGGCTCAATCTCGGCGCGGACGATTATATGGTCAAACCGTTCAATCCGCTCGAACTTATCGCGCGCATCAATGCACATCTTCGCAGATTCTACAAACTCGGCAACGTTCAGGAAAAGACGGACAACAAGATAACCATAGGTGAACTTACGCTTGACACCGAAACGCTCACGCTCGAAAAAAACGGCGAGCCGGTGAATCTCACCGCAACGGAATATAAAATTCTTGCGCTTCTTATGAAATCTCCGGGGCGTGTTTTCACGAAAATGCAGATATACGAAGAAGTCAACGGCGACTATTATGCAACCGACGACAACACCATGATGGTGCATATATCCAATCTCAGAGACAAGATAGAGCAAGATCCGAAAAATCCAAAATACATAAAGACCGTGCGTGGTCTCGGATATAAGATTGAAAGACAATAAAACCACACAACAAGACGTTTACGACGTCAAAAACGACATACAAAGTGCCGATTGTGAGAAATGCACGCAAAAATGCGGGCAGTTTTACGATGCAGGTAAAGGCACGTATAAAACACTCAAAACAGAAAAACGAGCACACAAAAACACAAAACTCGAGAAGGGAAGTTTCGTTTCTCTTCTCGTTCGCAGTTTCGTGTCTTTTTCGCTTATTATAATTCTCGGCGTCGTTGCGATTTTTTCTATTGTCAGTTGGGCAGTCAACGACGCGACAAAGACAATCGGAGAAAAGACAATCGTCGATTATACGGGAGAACTCGCGCAAGGGAAATATTCGTCCGTTCCTTCAACGAGATTGTTCGGTAAAAACGGTTGGCTCGATATTGTGGATACGAAAGGCAATGTCGTGTATTCCACTCGCTCAAACGAGAATAAATACAGCACGGGAGAGTTGGACGCAATCCAGAAATTTGACAGAAACAACACGCTCACCGTTCACGAATTCAAAATGGTGGACGACAAATACTATTGCCTTATCACAAGGACTTTCGTTGACGACAGCGGCGCAAAGCAAGAGCAATTTATGTTGCTTGACTACAACCACAACGTCATCGAACACACAATCCCCACCAACAAGGACAAGTACAATGAGTTGGAATTTGCCTTGCTCACCTATGACGCGACACACGACGGGGAGACGCTCAACAAAATCACGTTCACGGCGCAGGACGGCAATTCGTATTATGCGGTTTTTCTCAACGCAAACGAGCGCGGCACGGTGGGAATATACGTGTTTGTCATCATCGTGGTGCTTGCAATCGTCGCGCTGTTTGCACTTGTGATGTTCCTTTACATCAAATATCTCAACAAGCACGTTCAAAAACCGCTAGTTGCCATGACGGGCGCGATGTCGTCTCTTGCAGGTAACAACTACCACACGCACGTGGACTATAAAGGTTCAAAGGAGTTCGAACAACTTTGCGACGCATTCAACGAAATGGTTGACTTGCTCGGCGCAAGCGAAAAACAAAGAGTTGCGCTCGAACAAGACAAACAGCGAATGCTTGCAGGTCTTTCGCACGATTTGAAAACACCTATAACCATAATTCAAGGCTTTGCAAAGGCGATAACCGACGGACTCGTGAGCGAGCAGGACAAGCAGAAGTATTTGCAGATTATACTTGCAAAATCGTCGCAAATGAGCGACCTTATCAATCAGTTCTACGAATACAACAAACTGGAACACCCGGATTTCGCACTCGAAAAGAAACCGCTCGACGTGGCGGAAATCGTGCGCACGTTCCTTGCGAATATTTACGACGAATTCGATTTGCGCGGCTATAATCTCGATACGGAGATAACCGAAGAACAACTGATTTGCGACGTTGACGAACAGAATCTGTTGAGAGTGTTTGAAAATCTCACGGGCAATTTCTTCAAATATACGTCCAAAGGAACGACGCTTTTCGTGGAAGCGGAAAAGGACGGCGATTTTGCACTCGTGAGAGTTATGGACAACGGACCGGGTATAACGGACGACGACGTTTTCGAAGCGTTCGTCGTGGGTGAAAAGTCTCGCAACAAGCAAGGCTCGGGGCTTGGACTTGCGGTGTGCAAGAAAATCGTAAATATGCACGGCGGAGAAATTTCGCTTGCAAAAGAGCCGAAAGACGGATACAATACGGAATTTGACATCCGCTTGCCGTTGTCGAAGCAAAGAGAAACGAAAGAATGCGGCGAACAAGGACAATTTAAATTATGACAAAAGGTGCAATCTATCAAGCGGAAATACCTGCAAAAATCAATCTCTCGCTCGCGGTTACGGGGCGCAGAGACGGTTTGCATACGCTTGATATGATCGTTTGTCCGTGCTATAAGTTCGTTGACGTCGTGAAGTTCTTTCCGACAGAAAAAGGCGGAATAGAGATAAGTTGTAAGGCAAGTTTTCCGTCGTTTTGTCCCGAACGTTTCGAGAATTTCGTTAAAAGCAAAATTCAAGCCGTTGCCGACAAAGTCGGCGTTTGCGGCATAGTCGAGATAGAAAAGAATATTCCGCTCGGCGCAGGGCTCGGCGGTTCGACGGCGTGCATAGTCGGCGCGATAAAAACCATGAGAGAATATGCGCTCGCACTAGGCAAATCCGTGTCGTTAGATGACGGATTTCTTTTGTCTCTCGGCAGTGACGTGCCTTGTATGCTGAATGGCGGAACGTGCAGAGTGCAGGGAGTAGGGGAAATTGTGACGCCGCTTGAAAACGACGAAAATCTTGATTTTGAAATCGTCGTAGCGGACGGTGGCGCGGATAGCGGCGCGTGCTACAAGATGTATGACGAGCTTGTGCAAAAAGATTGCGACAAGCCGATTCCGACCACTGTTGACGAGGCGTTGAGCTGTCTTCGCAACGACCTTTTCGATGCGGCTTGCATCCTAAACCCAAACATCTGTCTTGCCTATGACGGTTTGAAAGAAAAAGGCTACACTCACGTACTGATGACCGGCAGCGGCAGCGCGGTAGTAGCGATTTTGAACAAAAGCCGTCATTGCGGCAACGGCATCGCTTGCGTGCAAGCAACGCCGAGAGCCGCATTAGGCTTATTGTTATGCTAACCGCGCCGAAAATCTTTGCTATCAGTTCAGTCACGGATAAAAACTCCTACCGCAATTTCGCAAGATTGTCGGCTTGGTGTTTAGATAGGGTGGGACACCCACACCCGAAAACTGCGCTATTTAGCGAACAACTACGTCAGAGCCACGCTTCCGTCAACTCATGTGCGCAAAGCACATTAGGGTTGCCGTTAGCATGGCTCTTTCTTGTTCTTCATCTAAATATCGCAGTTTTACAATTAAAAATCTATTGTGAATAATTGCGCCCGAACAAAAGCCTATTCGGAGCGTACTTATAAGCGGAATGTGCAACTTCAAAGACGGAACACGAGCCGCAACGGCGGCGAGCAAATAAGTGCCGAGCAAGACGGATAGTACGAGCGACTGCGCCGTGTTGTTGGCTACTGCCTGGCGCACAAAGCGTGGTGGCATAACAAGGGGACGATACTTTTCTATGCGAGCGCCGACTTCCCCTCTTCGAGCGATGTGTGGCTAAAAAGAGTAAGCAATATGTTCGAGAAGTAGGGGAAAGCCCGAAGGGAAGGGGTAACATTGCATTTAAAGTTTCAAACGTAAAACTTTTGTAGAGCTGTGAACTAATAAAAAACTTATCGGGCGAAATAAACATGCGCCTTACGGCTAGATGTTTCGACAGGCTCAACATGACAAGTGGTGGGACACCCGCACCCGATTTGGAATTTTGTATGATTTTATTTTCCCCCCCAAAGCGAGTTTGGCTGTTGCAAAAACCTGCAAAAACAATATATAAAGTTGCAATTTCAACAAAACACCGAAAAATGACAATGCAAATTTTGCATTTTTGCTAAAAATTTTCAATTTACCTATTGTATGCGCGCGCGTTTTTTGTTACAATAAAATAAAGTATTGTAAAAGTTGATTCATAAAAAATGCAACGCCGTTTCACTCGCGTCAAAAAGCGTTTGCAACTTTTCGGAATCGGTTTTTAGGAGAAAGTATGGCAAAAAACAAAGACAGTTACGCAAGTTATTTGTTCCACGAAGGGACGAATTATCAGGCGCAAAAAATGTTCTCTCCCGTTCCGGGCGTCGAAAACGGCGTTGACGGCTGGGAGTTCTCCGTTTGGGCTCCCAACGCAAAGTGCGTATCCGTCGTTGGCGATTTCAACGACTGGGACGCAAACGCAAACGTCATGACAAGACAAGACGACGGAGTTTGGGCAACGTTTATCGCAGGTGCAGAGCAATATCAGTCATATAAGTATGCGATAACGGGACAAGACGACGCAATCGTTTTCAAGTGCGACCCTTACGGATTGCATTTTGAAACCGCACCTGCAAACGCGTCAAAACTTTACGACCTTTCGGGATACCGTTGGAAAGACAAGAAGTGGATGAGAGACAGAGAAAACTTCAATCCTTACGGAAGTCCGATAAACATATACGAGATCCATTTCGGCTCGTGGAAAAAGTATGCCGACGGCAACTATATCAACTATGCGGCAATGGCGGACGAACTCATTCCGTACGTCAAGAAAATGGGTTATACACACATCGAAATCATGCCGCTCACAGAATATCCGTTTGACGGAAGTTGGGGATATCAGACTACCGGCATGTTTGCTCCGACGTCTCGTTACGGCACGCCGAAAGACCTTATGGAGTTTATCGACCGTTGCCACAGAGCAGGCATAGGCATCATTCTCGACTGGGTGCTTGCGCATTTTCCGCGAGACGAACAAGGTTTGCGTCTTTTTGACGGCACCCCCCTTTATGAATACGCCGACCCGCGCAAGGGAGAGCACAAAGAGTGGGGCACTATGGTGTACGACTTCGGCAAGAACGAAGTGAGGTCTTTCCTTATATCCGCGGCGATGTTCTGGTTTGATACCTATCACATTGACGGAATTCGTTGCGACGCGGTGGCGAGTATGCTTTATCTCGACTACGGCAGAAAGGACGGCGAGTGGGCTCCCAACCAATACGGCGGCAACTACAATCTCGAAGCCAAAGATTTCCTTAAACAAATGAACACCGCGATACTTTCAAAATATCACGGCGCACTCACCATTGCGGAAGAGTCGACGGCATATCCGATGATAACCAAGCCGGCATACGACGGCGGTCTCGGGTTCAACTTCAAGTGGAATATGGGCTGGATGAACGACAGCCTGCATTATCTTTCGCTCGATCCGTTTTTTAGAAAGGACAATCACAATAATCTCACGTTTGCAATCACTTACGCGTACAGCGAAAACTACATTTTGCCTATTTCTCACGACGAAGTCGTGCACGGCAAGTGCAGCATGATAAACAAGGTCCCCGGCGACTACGACGAGAAATTTGAAGGTCTCAAAGCGTTCTACGGTTTTATGATGGGGCATCCGGGCAAGAAACTCAATTTTATGGGCAACGAGTTTGCGCAGTTTATAGAATGGAACTATGCTCAACAGCTCGATTGGTTCTTGCTTGACTATCCGCGCCACCGCACCTTCCAAAAGTTTATGAAGGATCTCAACGCCTTCTATCTTGAAAACAAAGCCATGTGGCAACTCGATTGCACTTACGACGGTTTCAAGTGGATAGTGGTGGACGACAACAAGCAAAACGTCTTGTCTTTCATTCGCAAGGCGGCGGACGGAGAATACGTGATATGCGTCATTAACTTCTCGCCCGTCGAAAGACTCAAATACGTCATGGGCGTTCCCGAAGGCGTGACGTACAGAGCGGATTTGTATTCCGCACTCAAGAAATACGGCGGAGAAGAAGAACGTCGTCCGTCTTTCAGAGCGACGGCAAAACCGTCTCACGGCTATCCGTATTCAATAAAAGTAAACATTCCCAAAAACTCGGTTATGTTTTTGAAGCCCGAATATAAGGAGGAAAAATAATGAGCAAAATTTCAAAGAAAGAGTGCATCGCGATGCTTCTTGCAGGCGGACAAGGCACGAGACTCGGAGTTCTTACGTCAAGAGTCGCAAAGCCCGCAGTTCCGTTCGGCGCAAAATATCGCATCATCGATTTCCCGATTTCAAACAGTATCAACAGCGGCATCGATACGATAGGCGTGCTCACTCAATATCGTCCGTTCGAGTTGCATCAGTACATAGGCAACGGACAACCGTGGGACTTGGACAGACTCAACGGCGGCATCTTCGTTTTGCCACCTTATATGGACGCAAAATCGGGTGAATGGTACAAGGGCACTGCAAACGCCATTTATCAAAACATAGACTTTATCGACAATTATAGCCCGGATTATGTGGTGATTTTGAGCGGTGACCACATCTACAAGATGGATTATCACGACATGCTCAGAGAGCATAAGCGCAACAATGCGGACTGCACGATAGCGGTGCGCGACGTGCCTATCGAAGAAGCGTCGAGATTCGGAATTCTCAATCTCAAAAAGAACAGCAAAGCCATCGAAGAATTTGAAGAAAAACCCAAAAAACCCAAGAGCACCAAAGCGTCCATGGGCATATACATCTTCACGTGGGAAAAACTCCGCAAATACCTTATCGAAGACGAAAACGACAAGACGAGTGAAAACGACTTCGGCAAAAACATCATTCCCAAGATGCTTGCGGACGGTCAGAGAATGTATGCGTATCAATTTGACGGATACTGGAAAGACGTCGGAACGATTTCTTCTCTTTGGGAAGCGAACATGGATATTCTCAACGGCAGCGAACTCAATCTCGACGACGACAAGTGGAAGATTTACGCAAGAAACAACGCCGAGCCGCCACACTACGTCGCTCCGACCGGCAAAGTCGTAAACTGTCTCGTCAGTGAAGGTACGGTTATCAACGGAACGGTGAAGAACAGCATCGTTTCAAACTCCGTCAAAATCGGCAAGGACGCGTATATCGAATCGTCCATAATCATGCCGGGCGCAGTCATCGAAGACGGTGCGGACATAAGATTCTCAATCGTCGGCTGGAACGCCGTCATCGGCAAAAACTGCATAGTGGGCGAAACTTTGTCCCATTGCAATCCGGGCGAGTGGAAGATAAGCGTAATCGCGCCGAACTACAATCTTCCCGCAAACTCCGTCGTCGGAGCAAACGAAATGATAGGTTAAAGGAGAGAAAAATATGAAAAACAAAACGATGAGCGTACTTTTCGCGTCCGATCCCGACAGTCATCTCAACGATTTGACCATACATCGCACAACGGCGTCTCTTCCTTTTGCGGGCAGATACCGTCTTATCGACTTCACGCTGTCAAATCTCGTTCATGCAAACATCACGACGATAGGCATCGTCACAAGAAGCAACTACAACTCGCTTATGGATCATCTCCGCATGGGCAGAGACTGGGACTTGAACAGAAAAAACAGCGGACTCACTCTTTTCCCGCCTTTCGTCTTCAACAACGAACACGAAGTGTACAAGGGCAAAATCGAAGCGTTGTATCATCTTCGCGGATATTTGATGAACAATCAGGAAGAATACGTCGTCATATCCAACACGAATATCGCCTACAACATCGATTTTGAAGAAGTGGAGCAGTTCCATATCGACAAAAACGCGGATATAACCGTGCTGACCTATCGCCCCGACGAAATCAATTCCAGAAAATTCGTCGTCACCGCCGACAAGAACAATCGTATCACCGATTTACGCTATGCCGTTGCAAGCGATACGGGCAAGCAACTTTGCAATCTCAACATCTACTTCGTCAAGAAAGACCTTCTCATCTCTCTCGTGGACAACGCTTTTGCCCACGGCAGTTACGATTTTGAAAAGGACATTCTTCAAGCCAACTTGCAAGACCTTTATATCATGAACTACGAAGTGAAGGAATACGTTGCCGTCATCGACCGTATTCCGACCTATTTCAAAGTGAGTATGGACTTGCTCAAGCCCGAAGTGAGAGACGCTCTCTTCTACAAGCACTCCACGATTCTCACCAAGGTCAAGGACTCCGTCCCCGCAAGGTATAAAGAAGGCGCAAACGTCAAAAATTCTATCATTGCAGACGGTTGCGTGATCGACGGCACCGTTGAAAACTCCATTCTCTTCCGTTCCGTCAAGGTTGGCAAAGGCGCAGTCATCCGCAACTCCATCGTCATGGAAGACACCATCGTCATGGACAACGCGTCCCTTGACTACACCATCACCGACAAGGACGTCATCATTCAGCCCAACAGAACGTTGAGTGGGTATGAGACTTATCCTATGGTTGTCGTCAAAGGCAAAGTGATTTGAGTGTGCTATTGAGCGAATAATTGCGTCACGGACTGTGTCACTTCGAAGACGGAATTGGAGCCGCAAGGCGGCGACCGCATCGAGCGTCGGACTTGACGTAAAGTACAAGCGACTGCGCCTTGTTGTTGCGTAGCCGGCGCACAAAGTGAAGTGGCACAATAAGAGAAATGGCGTAAGTTATGTCTCGACCGAGTGTTGTCCCCCGCTACGCGGTCACCGTGGGTTCCCTTGCAAGGGGGAACGGTGATGGGGAAAACACCTGAGGAAAGGGGAAAGTTGCATTAAAGTTTGCAATGAAAATCCTTGCCCCAAAAAAACTCCTGTTTTCAATTTAATCCATTGAAAACATGGATATAAACACAAAAAATCCTTCATACAAGGAGAACAATATGAAAATACTGTTTGTTGCATCAGAAGCGATGCCGTTTGTTCGCTCGGGCGGACTCGGCGACGTGGCAGGCTCGTTGCCTAAGGCGTTCAATGCGCTCGGACACGATTGTCGCGTGATCATACCTTTCTACAAAGAAGAAATCGATGAAAAATTCAGTGATACTTTCCGTTTTCTCTCTTCCACGTTCGTGGATTTGAGTTGGAGAAGACAATATTGCGGGGTGTACGAAGCGGTGTATGACGGCGTGACGTATTATTTTATCGACAACGAATACTACTTCAAGCGTAAAGGACTTTACGGACATTTCGACGACGGCGAGCGTTTTGCGTTTTTCTCAAAAGCGGTGCTCGAAGTTCTTCCCATCATCGACTTTTTTCCCGACGTTCTGCACGCAAACGACTGGCACACCGCGCTTTGTCCCGTCTTCCTTGACGTGTTTTATCGTGCAAGCGAAGAGTATCAGAACATCAAGACGGTGTTCACTATTCACAATATCGAATTTCAGGGCAAATACGGTGACAGTCTCATAGGCGACATTCTCGGTCTTCCCGACTGGGCGCGTCCGCTCGTTATGAACGGAGATTGTGTCAACTATATGAAGGGCGGCATCGAGAGCGCAAACGCTGTCACTACTGTCAGCGAAACGTACGCAAACGAGATTCTCGACCCGTTCTATTCCTACGGACTCGAAGGAATTCTTTCAAATCGCAGATACAAACTTCACGGCGTTGTCAACGGAATCGATCAGACAGTGTACAATCCAAAGACCGACAAGCGTTTGTTTGTCAACTATTCCGTCAAGGATTATGCCAAGAAGAAAGCGGAGAACAAAAAAGCGCTTTGCGAGATGATCAACTTGCCGTATGACGAGCATAGACCGCTCGTCGCGATGGTTTCGAGACTCACCGAACAGAAAGGACTTGACCTTGTGGGAGCAGTCATCGACGATATTATGCGCGCGGACATTCAGGTCATCGTTCTCGGAACGGGTGACTGGAAGTATGAAAATATGGTGCGTTCGGTCGAAGGCAGATATCCGAGTAAGTTCAGGGCGATAACCGCATTCTCGGGCGACCTTGCAAGCAAACTTTACGGCGCAAGCGACATCTTCCTTATGCCAAGCAAATTCGAACCGTGCGGACTTTCGCAACTCATTGCAATGAGATACGGTTCCGTCCCCGTCGTGAGAGAAACAGGCGGACTCAAAGACACCGTTCCCGCATTCAATCCCGAAACGGGCGAAGGCAAAGGCTTCACGTTCAAGACTTACAACGCATACGATATGCTGGACGCAATCTGGCGCGCATATGCACAGTTCAGCGACAAGACCAACTGGGATAAAGTGGTCAAAAACGGCATGAATTCCAACTTCGGCTGGGACGTAAGCGCAAAGAAATATATCGATATTTATCAAAATCTCTGATATGGTAAGACCGACGGCGTATATTTTATATATACGCCACTCAATCGGTTGCAATTCTTGCGCCGATTGTGCATAATAAAATACGTGCCGATTTCGGCTTGTAAACTTAACTCAACGTCTCTTTCGTCCGGGGGAAAGCGGAAGGAAAGGATAATGTATGAAATTTAACGTAACAGAACAAGAGTTTAAGACCCACGTCACGGGCGTGCTTTCGAGTTATTTCGGAGTCAAACCCGAAGACGCGAGCAAGGCTCAGATTTATCGTGCAACCTGCATGGTCGTAAGAGACCTTCTCACCAACAAGCGCGTCGACTTCAAAAAGGTCTGCCACGAGCAAAACGCAAAACAAGTGTACTATATGTCCATGGAGTTTTTGCTCGGAAGATCTTTGCGCAACCACCTTTTCAATATGGGTATCACCGAGCAGGTGACAAAGGCGGTTGAAAGTTTCGGCGTAAGCATGGACGAGATATACAATTTCGAGCCGGACGCAGGTCTCGGCAACGGCGGACTTGGCAGACTTGCCGCCGCTTATATGGATTCGCTCACGTCGTGCGGTTACCCCGCGAGCGGATTTTCTATTTTATACGACTACGGCATTTTCAAACAACGCATAGTCGACGGTTGGCAACTCGAACAGCCTGACGATTGGCTCAAAATGGGCGACGTGTGGCTTGCTCCCAGACTTGAAGAAGTCTACCAAGTCAAATTCGGCGGAGTGGTGGACCAGAACTGGAACGACGGAAAACTCACCGTCACCCAACGCGATTGCACCGTCGTTGACGCAGTGCCCTACGATATGAACATCTCGGGCTACGACACCGACGCCGTCAACCGTATAAGACTTTGGCACTCCCAAGCTCCGCAAGACTTTGACATCAACATGTTCAGCCGCGGCGAGTATCTCAAAGCAAGCGAAGCAAAGGCTATGGCGGAGTCAATCAACAAGGTGCTTTATCCTGCCGACGACCACATCGAAGGCAAGTCTTTGCGCCTTAAACAACAATATTTCTTCGTTTCGGCGTCCATTCAGTCGATTTTGCGCCGTCACTTGAAGACCAATCCGTCTCTTGACAATCTTGCGGATTGCGTTGCTATCCACATCAACGACACGCACCCGACTCTTTGCATACCCGAACTTATGAGACTTCTTCTCGACGAGTACGGCTACGGCTGGGATCAGGCGTGGGACATCACAACCCATTGCATTTCTTACACCAACCATACCGTCATGGCGGAAGCTCTCGAAAAATGGCCGCAAAACCTGTTCCAAAGCCTTCTTCCGAGAATCTTCCAAATCGTGCAAGAAATCAATCAACGTTTCTGCAACGAGCTTTGGGCGTTCTATCCCAACAATTGGGACGTTGTCAACCGCAACGCCGTGCTTTCAAACGGGCAGGTGAAAATGGCAAATCTCTGCCTTGTCACTTCTCACACCATAAACGGCGTCAGTGCACTTCATAGCGATATTCTTAAAAACGACGTTTTTGCGGACTACTATCGCATGCACCCCGAGAAGTTCACCAACGTTACAAACGGCATCACGCACAGAAGATGGGTCGCTCAGGCAAATCCGCGGCTTGCAGGTCTTATCAACGAACTTATTGGCGACAAGTGGCTCAAAGAACCCGATTCGTTTCAGGAACTTCAAAATTATATCGGGGACAAGCAAGTGCTCTCCCGTCTTGCTCAAATCAAGCGTGCAAACAAGGAAGACCTTGCAAAATACATTCTTGCTCAGAACAACGTTCAGGTTGATCCCGACAGCATCTTCGACGTGCAAGTGAAGAGACTTCACGAATACAAACGTCAGTTGCTCAACGCGCTCAACATTCTCGATTTATATCTGCGCATAAAGGAAAATCCCAATCTCGACGTTCAACCGCGCACGTTCATCTTCGGCGCAAAAGCCGCAAGCGCATACTATATGGCAAAACAAATCATCCGATTTATTTGCGCGCTCGGCGATCTTGTCAACAACGATCCCGACGTCAAGGGCAAGATAAAAGTCGTCTTCCTTGAAAACTATCGCGTGACGCTTGCCGAGATGATTATGCCGGCGGCGGAAGTGAGTGAACAGATTTCACTCGCAGGCAAAGAAGCGAGCGGAACCGGAAACATGAAATTCATGATCAACGGCGCGCTCACCATCGGCACTCTCGACGGTGCAAACGTTGAAATTCACCAAGAAGTCGGCGACGGCAACATCTTCCTTTTCGGCATGCTTGCCAATGAAGTGGAAGAGCTTTGGAAGAAGGGCTATCATCCCTCTCACTATTATCAGACAAACCCGCGCATCAAGCGTCTCATCGACACTTTGCGCCTAGGCGTGGGCGGCATCTCCTTCGGCGAAATTGCCGACTCGCTCACCACAGGCCGTGGCGGACAACCCGACAGCTACATGGTCCTTGCCGACTTTGACAGCTACTCCGCCGCTCAAGAGCGCGTCAACGCCACCTATCTTGACAAAGACACATGGAATCGCATGTCTCTTGTCAACATTGCCAAAGCAGGTTTCTTCGCCGCCGATAGGTCGGTGGAAGAGTATGCTCAACGCATCTGGAACCTTCAAAAAATCTGTCATTGAGCGAATAGCTTCGTCAGGCACGGCTTGCCCCAAAATCACGTACCATAGTACGTTGGGTTTTGGTTCAAGCCGTACCTTCCTTGCTCTTCATCTCAATGACAAATTTTTTGCGCTTGAGATAATATCTCGCCTACGCCACAAATAATTAATAGGAATATTCCGCAATTATTCATTATTAATTATTCATTATTAATTAAAATGTACAACCCTTTGCTAGACAAAAAGCCGTACGGCGCAAGCGTTGCGAACAAAGCAACGACGATCGTTTTTCCGGTTGACAGTTCTTTATGTGTCAAGCGTGTTTTTGTCGTGCTAAGGCAAATGTTCGGAGAAGGCGGCGAGATAAACGGCACGCCGCTTAGGTTTGAATTGCCCTATCAAAAGAGCGAGAGGGGACAAGATATTTTTGTCGGAGCGTTTGCGCTCAAAGAGTGGGGTGTTTGGAAATACCGCTTCGAAGGCGAGCTTGAAAACGGTGATTTGGCTTTCTTCGGCAGGGCACTCGACGGGACGGCAGTGCGCGGCGATTGGTTGCCTGAATGGCAGTTGACCGTCACAAAATGCGACTATAAAACACCGAATTGGGCAAAATACGGCGTAACCTATCAGATTTTTGCGGACAGATTTTGCAAGGTCGGTGACAAGCCTTTTTCAAAGCGCGGACGCTTGCATACGGACTGGTACGAACGTCCGGATATTGCGCGTGAAGGCGTGGATTACCGTGCGGACGACTTTTTCGGCGGAAACGCAAACGGCATAATTTCAAAGCTCGATTATCTCAAAGATTTGGGCGTCAACCTTATTTATCTTTCCCCGATTTTCGAGTCTTGCTCGAATCACCGCTACGACACGGGTGATTATTTGAAAATAGATTCTCTTTTTGCAAGTGAAGAAGAATTTGCAAATCTTGTAAAAGAAGCGGATGCGCGTGGCATAAAAATTATGCTTGACGGCGTTTTCAACCACACCGGAGCGGACAGCAGGTATTTCAACCGAGAAGGAACTTACGATACGATAGGTGCGTATCAGAGCAAAAACTCGCCATATTACGAGTGGTATTATTTCAAGCATTATCCCGACGAGTACGCTTGCTGGTGGGGCAGCACGGTTGTGCCAACCGTCAACAAGAGCGCGAAAGGCTTTTGCGATTTGATACTCGGCGACGGCGGTGTTATCGACAAGTGGACGAAACTCGGCGTGAAGGGGTGGAGACTCGACGTCGTTGATGAATTGCCGATTGATTTCACGACGAAACTTTGCAGACGTATCAAGCAAGAAGGCGAAGACGTGCTTATTGTCGGCGAAGTGTGGGAAGACGCGTCCACCAAGATTGCGTACAGTCAGTGGCGGCCGTATTTCATGGGCGAACAACTCGATTCCGTAATGAATTATCCGTTTAAAGAAGCGATCGTCGCCTATGCGCTCACGGGGGACAAAGACGAGTTTGTCTCAACTGTCACGCATATCCTTGAAAACTATCCCAAAGAGTCGCTCGACGTGCTTATGAATCTCATAGACAGTCACGACACTGCTCGCGCACTCACAACGCTTTCGGGCGTGAAGATGCCACGAAAAAAGGCAGACAGAGCGGCGTTTTGCCTTGACGATACGCAATACGCTTTGGCAAAGAAACGTTTGAAATTGGCAAGCACGTTGCAGTACGTTCTCCCGGGCGTACCTTGCGTATTTTACGGAGACGAAGCGGGCGTTCAGGGCTATGAAGACCCGCTCAACAGAGTGACTTATCCGTGGGGAAGAGAAGACGAAGAACTTTTGTCTCACTATCGCGCTCTCGGTGCGTTCAGAGAAAAATACGCCGATTATCTGACGGGAGAGACGCATTTTGTGAACGACAACGACGCGTTGATTATCGAACGCAAGTGCGAAAAAGGCAAAATGAGACTTGTCTGCAACAACCTTACGGCTTGCGTTTTCGTAAACGACGAACGAGTTCTCACGATCAACGCTTAAAATATAAAAACCGAGTTGTCGGATTTTAAATATCGAGAAGACATACAATTTGAAAGATAAAAAGATTTTTGCGGACGAGAAGGATTCGTCCGCTTTTTTATGCTTGCGAGAAGCAAGGAAAAATCAACGAATTTTTGTTTTTTTGGGTATTTACATATTGTTTATTATACATTATAATATATTTGTGTTTTTATTTTGCGCGTATACGTGCGTGTGTAGGTAAAAATGCCATTCTTATTCGGGAGAAGATATATGAAGAAAAAAGAGAAGGCCGCTCCTATTCTTGACGAGAAAGGCAGATCACCGCTCAAACTCAACTATCCGCAAACATTCAAAGTCGGCTTTGCGTTTGCAATCATCATGCTGTTTTGGACAGCGTACGATTTTGTCGTACCCCTTCTTCTCGAACAAGCCTACGGCTTGCCGAGTTGGGCGCGCGGCATAATCATGGGACTTGACAACTTGCTCGCTTTGTTCATGCTTCCGCTTTTCGGAAAACTCTCCGACAACGCGCACGGCAAACTTGCAAAGAAATTCGGTCGTCGTACGCCTTTCATCGTCATCGGCACGCTTTGTGCGGTTGTGCTTATGGTGTTCGTTCCCGTTGCCACGCTCAAACAACAGGCAAAGGCGGAGCAATACACCGCGTCTATCGAAGCGCAACTTGCAGACGATTCGTTCATGAGTCCGCTTCTTTCAGAATGGTGGGACAAGGCAGAAGCCAAAGAATCGGGCAGTGCAAACTATTGCGACCTTACTTATGTAAGAGATCAGAACCATCTCACAAAGGAAGATTTCGTCTCCATACGCTATTACGGAGACATGACTTCCAAAAAAGCCGTGCTCAATATGTTGGGCGACACGACCTACTATTATAAGGGCGAAGTCGTTTCCGATTTGAGCGCAACGTGCGAAGAGACGGGCAAAACTTATCAGGAAATGCTCGACAGCAACGCAAGTTACAAAAAATACGTTGCATCAGGCATGAACAATTACATTTCAAACGGAATTCACGAGAACTACACCAAGACCAAAGAAGGAATTCAAAGCCTTGCAATCTACATGGTCATTCTTCTTCTCGTACTTATAGCGATGGCGACGTTCCGCTCTCCTGCGGTCGCGCTCATGCCGGATGTCACCCCCAAGCCGCTTCGCTCGCAAGCAAACGCAATCATCAACCTTTGCGGCGGGATCGGCGGTGCGATAGCATTCCTTATCTACACGGTGGTGTTGTTCGGCCAAAGACTTGAAAACTACGTCATTATCTTCGGCTCGGTTGCCGCAGGTATGCTCTTGCTCCTTGCAGGCTTCATCGCCCTTGTCAACGAACGCAAACTCGTGGCAAAATGTCAGGAAATCTGCAAAGAATACGAAATTGACGACTTTGCGGAAGGAGAAAATCCCGACGCGGAAAAATTTGCGGAAGAACTCATTTCCGAAGGTGACGCAAATTACGCTCTCGATTCAAAACCGTCGGGCGACGCTATAGAAACCATAGACGAAAGCGCAGTCGATATCGCACACGCAAAGCTCGCTCCCGAAACGGTGGAGTTTGCAAAAGAAGTCGTCGCAAACTCCAAGAAGAAACACGCAAGTCCGAAAGAGTGGTGGGGTGCAAAATCCGACCTTGAAAAAGGCAGACTCAAATCCTTCATTCTTATCCTTGCCTCCATCTTTATGTGGTTTATGGGATACAATGCCGTGTCTTCCAACCTGTCGATTTATACGACAAAGGCTCTCAACCTGTCGGCAGGTATCGCGTCCATAATCTCCGGCGTTTCTATGGGCATCAGCGCAATCGCGTTCATCCCCGTCGGATATATGGCAGCAAAAATCGGCAGAAGAAAATCCATTATGATAGGCTTTGGTATGGCAGTCGTGTCATTCGTGCTTATCTTTGCGGCAGTCGCTCCGAACGACAACGCGGCAATTCCCGCAGTGCTCTTTGCACTCTTCTATCTCATCGCAGGTTTCGGCCTTATCATCGCAAACGTCAATACGTTCCCGATGGTCACCGAACTTTCCACTGCCGAAACGGTCGGACAATACACCGGTTATTACTATGTGGCAACCATGTCCGCACAGGCAATCACTCCTGCAATCGGCGGCGCAATCATGGACGCAGGCGGCAACAAATTCTTGTTCTTGTACAGTGCAATCTGCATCGTCATAGCAATCGTGCTTATGCTCTTCGTCAAGCACGGTGACAGCGTTATCTCCGCAAAGGGAAGAAAACTCACCAAAGAAGAGAAGAAACAAATCAGATTGGAATCGCTTGATGCAGATTGAGTAAAAATCGGCGCAAGTTTACGGACACCGCACAGTTTTGTGCGGTGTCCTTTTATTTGCTGGATTTTTGCTCTGTTAATCGCGCAGAAAATCTTTGCTATCAGTTCAAACATGGATAAATACTCCTGCCGCAGTTTCGCAAGATTGTCTGCTTGATGTGGCGCGTTCGCGCCATTATCGGTTTTAATTTTACTTATTATAGACCATGAAAAGTTGCAGTGTTGAAGACAACACAGTTTTGTGCGGTGTCCTTTTATTTGCCGGATTTTTGCTTGGATTTTTGCTTTAATAAAAAAATCCGCAACGGGTGCGGATTTTTGTGCTGTGTGATTGGTTTTAAGATTAGATTTCTTGAAAAGTCGCTTTCAATTCAAAGCAAGGGACGTTGCCGACATAGCCTATCATTTCCGCTTTGTCTCCGTCAACGGTGTATGCAAGCGAGACTTGCGAGCCGAGTTTTATCTCTGATTTGAATTCGATTTCGAGTGTTTTAAGAGAGTGCTTTTCAAGATACTCACCGCCGAGAATGTCTTCCATTTCGTCGAGATATTTGCTGTTGTTCATGTGCTTGTTTATATCGACTTGACTATATGCGACGGTGAATTGTTTTTTCTCTTTCTGTTCCCCCAAAGAAACGCCCAAGGGCAGTGGAAGTTCGCCGTCTTCTTTTATGCCCGGAACAACCACGCCGTATTCGTCGGGGAACGCCATTCTGCGTTCTTTTGCATCCATAAGAAGCCAAACCGCGCTTGCTTTCACGATTGCGTTTCCGCTCTCGTCTTCAAGGACGTAATGACGCGGAAACAGCACGCGCAATGTCGGACCTGCCCAACTTTTCAGCGTGACTTTTTCGTCGTATACGGGAAGCTTGCTTGCTTCGATTTTTATGCGAGCCACCACCCAAAGAACGCCTTTGTCAAGCGTTTTCGCTCTGCCTGCACCCAGTTCTTCCGTGTGTGCGATGGATATTTCCTGGAGCCATCTCAAAAGCACCGACGGACGAAGATTTCTGAACATAGTCACGTCGTCGGCAAGCAGTTTCTTTTTTTCGATATACGTCAAATCTGCCATTTTATCTTGTAATATGCGACATATAAAACATCGTTTACGTTATTTCGAGTTCTTTTCTGCCATATCGTAGACCGTATCGACGACATCCCCGACAGTGTCGAGTTTCATCCAAACTTTATCGGGAATTTTCACGCCGTAGTCGCTTTCGAGCGTGCAGATGATAAGTATATAATTGAGAGATTCGTAGCCCTTCGAGTTTATCGGAGTTTCGCGGGTTATCTCTTCGTTTTGCAATGACGGAATGTATTGTTTTACGAGCTTAGCGATGTTTGACTGAATTTGTTCCTTGGTGAATTGAGTTGCCATAATTCTCCTTTATATTAACGATTTATTTATTCGTTTTGCGCGCTTATTTTCTTGCGCGCATTTAGACGTTTTTTCAACGCAGAGAATAGCGTTTGATTTTTCCCGTTGCGGTTCTCGGCAGTGCGCCGTCAATCACTTTGACGTCTCCTATTTGTTGGTCGAACGTATGTGCCGAATTGAATTTTTTCACGTCGTCTTTCACTTTGTTTTTGTCAATGTTTCCGTCTTTGTTGCCGACAAAAAGCGTAATCACGTTGTCCACAAGCGCAAGTGCGACGTCTTCTATTCCGAGAGTGCTTTGAAGATCGGCTTCCCATTCGGCTAGGAAGATTTTCGTTCCGTTTTCGAGCACTAGAATGTCTTTCTTTCTACCAGTTATGTGAAGGTTGCCGTTTTTGTCGAATTTGCCCAAATCGCCCGAGTGGAAAATGCCGTTTTCAAGCACTTCGCGCGTTGCGGTTTCGTTTTTGTAGTATCCCTTCATCACGCATGTGGGTGCGGATATTAGAATTTCGCCGTCGTCTGCAATGGTAATTTTGTCGTCGGGGCATACCGACATCGCAAACGGGTCGTCTCCGCAACTTATGGCAACGCCGCTCGACGTCTCGGTGAGTCCGTATCCGAAGCGCACTTCGATACCTTTTGCTTTTGCTGCCGCAAGCATTTGTTCGCTTGCGGGACCTGCGCCGACGAGTATAACTCTCAATTCGTCGTTTAGCGCGTTCGTGGCAATCAAGAATTTAAGCACGGACGGCACGACGGATATTATAGTCGGGTTGAAGTATTTGCAATCGAACGGGATATATCTCATTCCTCTTGTCAGTGAGATTCGCGCGCCCTGCGTCATTGGCCAGAGCATTGCGCATACAAATCCGAACACGTGGGTGAGCGGAAGCATGCAAAGAAGATTGTCACTAGATGTGCAAGGGAGTTTCTGCTGTCCGTTCCATGCGCTCGAGCAAAGAGATTTCGACGTCAGCACGACCGCTTTTGAAAGGTTGGTTGTGCCCGATGTGAAGAAAAGTATATCTCCTTCGCCGTCCGCCTTTTCGACGTTCTCTACGGGAGCGGTTTTAACCGCTTGCGCATACGGGGCGGTGAGTTCGTCGGTAAGAACGAGAGCAACGTCGGTTGCGGTCACCATTTTTTGAATAACGGCAGGCTCTTGCATAGGATCGAGAAGCACCGTTTGTTTTCCTGCAAGCACGCTTGCAAACGTATCGACGAGCCATTTTGCGCTCGGGGCTTGCAATATGCCCACGCAGTTTGCGTTTTCTTTTTCGAGTTGAGCCTTTCTTTCGAGAACTCCGTCGAAAAATTCGGAATAAGTCACGTTGAATATCTCTCCGTCCTTATCGAAAATCAAAGCGACGTCGTTTGTGTGTTTCTCGGCATTGTAGCGTAGAAGTTCTTCAAAGGAGTTAAATCTCATATTTTTCCGCCTTTTTTAATTTCTCAAATTATTATAACACGTGTTTTTTACATTGTTAATACTTATTTTACAAAATAGATAATAAAATATTGATAAAATTTTAGCAAGATATTTACTTTTGCAAAAAATGGTGCTATAACTATATCGATGAAAAGAGATTGACAAAAGTATTTTATTTAGAAAAACAAAATAGGATATATTGTCAAAAAGGAGATTATTATGGCAAAGAACGAAAAGATTTGTATCATCGGCGCAGGCCCTGCGGGACTCAGTGCGGCAGTGCATCTTGAAAAGAATGGCTATACCGATTACGCAATTCTCGAAAGAGAAGATCATGTTGGCGGAAAATGCCACTCTCCCTATCACGACGGCAAGAGATTTGAAATGGGCGCAATCATGGGTTGCCCGACTTATTATGCCGTTCACGAACTCGAACTCTTCGGCGGAGTGGACCACAACGGCCCGAAACTCGAACGTGCATACCGCAAACAAAACGGAAAGCCCTACGATCCGTTCGATCCGAAAAAGAATCCGCTCCTTATTCCGCATCTTCTTCGCATGAAGTCCCAAGTCAAGAAACTCGGCACGCTCCTTGCGACCAAGTATAAGGGATATCAATACACAGGACACAAGGGAATTTCCGAAGGCAAATACGACGGATACGATCCCGTCACGGGCGAACATGTCGTCGGCGAAAACCCAAATCTTAAAGATCTTTGCATGAACTTCACGGATTTCTGCAAACTTAACGGCGTAAAACTTGCTCAAGAGATTTGGATCGGACCGTACACCGCATTCGGATACGGCTTCTTCGATGAAATTCCTGCGGCATACGTTCTCAAATACCTTGACTTCGCAACGGCAATGTATTTCGTCAACAAAGACCTTTGGACTTGGAAAGACGGTACGCAAAGCATTTACGAAGCAGTCAATGCAAAACTTCAACATCCTGCACGCCTTAACGTGAACATCACCAAAGTCACGCGTCAAAACGGCAAAGTGCAAGTCTATATCGGCGAAGATATGGAAGAGTATGACAAGATCATCATCACCGCGCCGCTTCAACATATGCCCAACTACTTCGATGCAACCGAAGATGAAAAGAAACTCTTTGCAAAGATCGATTACGAGCGTTACGACGTCACGGCAATCACTTGCAAACCCGGCACGTATTATCCCGATATGTCAGGTTATCTCTTCGATAACATGATTCCCGAACGTCTCGGACACCTTATGGTCTTCTATCACAGATGGGCAAACGAACCCAACCAGGTTCTCACCACTTACGTGCTCAGAAACTACAAGGGTAAGGAACTCAAGACCTACGAAGAAGCAAAGAAGATGGCTTGGGACGATATGAAACTCTGTGGCATCGACATCGATAAATGCGTCTACGAGAGAAAGTGGTATTATTTCCCGCACGTCTTCGAGAAAGACTACGCCGATGGTTGGTACGAGAAAGTCGAAGCAATGCAAGGCAATCTCAACACCTACTATGCAGGCGAAATCATGAGCTTCGGCGATATGGAAGAGACTGTGCAGTACTCCAAGGATCTTGTTGCCCGCTTCTTCTAAGAGTGCGCTATTGAGCGAATAGCTTTGTCAAAGCCCCTTGTCAACAACTCACGTACGCTTTGTACGTTAGGGTTGCTGGACAAGGGGCTTTTTTGCGCTCTTCATCTCAATATCGCACTCTTAGTGCTGTATTATTCATCTGTTTGGACACGCTTAGAAAACGCGCTGAATAGCAAGAACAAAAGCCATCATTGCGGCAACGGCATCGCTTGCAAGCAAGCAACGCCGAGAGCCGCATTAGGCTTATTGTTCTACTAACCGCGCCGAAAATCTTTGCTATCAGTCTGGTCACGGATAAAAACTCCTGCCGCAATTTCGCAAGATTATCGGCTTGGCGTTTCGAGCGGTAAAATTCAAAATTTTCCATATTGTCATGTTGAGCCTGTCGAAACATCCAGCCGTAAGGCGCATATCTTGCTTATTCTTTTCGCTACGCTAGATCCTTCGACTGTGCTCAGGATGACAGGGTGGGGCACCCACACCCGATTTTGACATCATCAAAACAAATTAGTGCGCGCAACATTTCAAAATCACCTTTTACATCTCAAATATCCTCATATTTATATATTCGTGCAAACAAACTCATCCATATATATTGAACGCACGCGTGTACACGTGAAATTGTGTGTGCGTATATGCGTGTGTATATACTGTGCGTGCATGCGCGTGCGCGCGTATATGAGAATACGCATGTAAAGTCGTGGAAAGCGGGGCAGTAAACGTGTGTGAATAATATGGCATAATCTTGCAAAAGCGTGAGTAAATATACAGTATAATTTGCAAAAAGTACAAATAAAGTTTGATATTTTTGCAAGAATTGTAACAATTTTGCTCAAAAAGCGTAAAATGGCTTATACAAAAAAATTTATTCTTATGCATTTTAAGGGTTATTTTGCATAAAAGCAACGAAAAATTGCGGTTGCGCAACCGATGTTTTGGTGGGAGTAAAGGCAAAAAACGGGTGCAAAACGGCAAAATGGCAATACAAAATCGCAAAAATGTATGATAAAGTGGTGTAAAAATGAGATTTTGGGGCAGAAGGGAAGGTGTGTTCTGAAAAATGCATAAAAATAAATTTTTTTGAAAAACAGAAAAAAAGTGTTTACAGATTCGGGATATGCACTTATAATAAACACAAATCAACAACCTAATAATAAACAAATCAGGAGGTAACAACAATGAAGCAAAGAAGAATTATTGCTATTTTGGCTATGGTTTTGGTTCTCGTTCTTGCGATTGGCTTGTTCGCAGCATGCGATAACACCGATAAACCGGGTCCGACCCCCAAGCCGAGTGATAATACCGGCTGGCGAGATTCCAAAATGTATACCAACAACGACTATACTTCTCAAATGCCGAGCCAGTGGTGCACGATATTGTCGAGCGACAATGCGAACTCAACAATGGAAGGTTATTTCACAAGTTCTTTCTATGAGTTCAATTACAAGTTTGATGCAGACGGAAGCATCGTCCCCGGTGCATATACGCTTGAATATTCTGCGGCTACAAAACTCGAAGACGTAACTGCAAAATATGCAGGTCAATACGGTCTTGCAGAAGACGCAACTTCCGGACAGGCATTTGCAATGACTCTGCGCAAAGATCTCACGTGGGATGACGGCACGCCGATCAAAGCTGCTGACTTCGTTTATACGATGAGCCAACAACTTTCTCCGGAGTATCTCTTCGACACTGCGTCCAACTACTATTCGGGCAACTATGTCATTCACAATGCTCAAAACTACGTCAAACAAGGTCAAAAGGGCTGGTTTGATAATGGCAACATGAATCTCGCATATTCTGATCTTGCTCTCGGTGCTGACGGAAAATACACGCTCAAAGGCAATGAATGCACTATCGCATTGAAGAAATCTTTGGTGTGGCTCCAAGGCAAATCCCTTGAGTATTACGTGACGAATGCTCCGCAATACTTTGATACAGAAGCATTTGCAAGCCTTCTTGCACTTGCCGATGAAAACGGCAACGTTGCTGTGACGGCTGCATCTTTGGAACTTCTCACAAAAGTTATTACGGCTAAAGCAGCTTGGGGTGAAACCGCAGAAAACACCGTTGGATATATGTACGTGAACTACACTTATCCCGAAATGGACTTCTCCGAAGTCGGATACTTCGTCGGTGAAAACGAATACGAACTCGTTATGGTTATCGACGGAACTTTGAGCCCGCTCGATGATGAAGGCAACTTGACTTATGAAGCAGGTTACTACTTCAGCAATTGGCCGCTTGTTAAGAGAGATTTGTGGGAAGCATGCGAGAATAGAAGCACGACGCCGTACAAGAATACGTACTGCACAACGACTGCAAGCAGCGCGAGCTGGGGTCCCTACAAACTCACGAACTATCAAGATCAAAAGACTTACACCGTTTCTCGTAACGAAAAATGGTACGGATACGGTCTTGCACAATATGACGGTCAATATCAAACCGACCAAATCATAACCCAAAAGATTGACGAATGGGATCAGGCATGGATGGCATTCCAAAACGGTCTTGTTGACGGAATCAGCATGGACGTTAAGATTGCAGCGGATTACAGAACATCTTCTCGCGCATACTTCACTCCTGAGACGTATACGTTCGATCTCAACTTGCAATCTCTTGCGAACAGCCGCACTGCGACGAGAAACAATCTTCTTTTGAATTACGACGAATTCAGAAAGGCAATTTCGCTCTCTCTTGACCGTGACAACTATTGTGCAACGAACAGTCCGAGCTCTCAAGCAGCACTCGGTTTGCTCAACAGCATGTACTACTACGACGTTGAAAACGGCAAAGTGTATCGTGAAAGCGTTCAAGCAAAAGAAGCAATTCTCAACGCATACGGCGCAGTCAAGAACGCAGACGGTTCTTGGACTATCGGTGAGCACACCTATACCGATATCGAAGACGCACTCGACGCAACGACCGGTTACAACCTTACTCTTGCACGTGAACTCGTCAACTCTGCAGTTGCAAAAGCAATCGCAGACGGCAAATATACAAAAGGCGAAAAAGTTGTTTTGACATTCGGTGTTGAAACTGTAACCGCAAACTCCGACAGAATCAAGGGCTGGTTCCAATCTGCATTTGACGCAATGACGAAAGGTACGGATCTTGAAGGTTTGATCAAAGTCGAATACTTCATGTTCTCAAGCGCAACGTGGTCCGAGCAATTTGCAGACGGTGAATACGACCTTTGCTTCGGCGCATGGGGCAGTGCGGCATTCAACCCGGCATATCTCCTTTGCGAGACTCAAATCGCCGATGAGAACAGATATGCAATCAAGTGGGATCCGAGCACGGTCGAAGTGACGGTCAAGGCAACTCCCGATGATAAACACGCAGACGGACTTTACACCTACAACCTCGCGCAATGGAGATTGATCCTTCAAGGCAAAGAAGGTTGCCCGGTCAACTTCAAGACCTTCCCGATGGAAGATCAACTTGCTGCACTCGGCGCAGTTGAAACCGCAATTTTGCAACAATACTACTCCATCCCCGTCTACAGCAGATATTCTGCAAGCTTGATGGGCTACAAGACGGACTACGTTTCTTATGAATTCAATACGTTCATGGGTTACGGCGGAATTCGTTACATGAAGTACAACTATGACGATACTGCTTGGAACGAATTCGTTACTGCAAACGGCGGCACTCTCGATTATAAAAAATAATCGGCACGTTATTTTTGAATAACAGTTAGAAATAACTCGGAGTTGGGGCAAAAATCTTGTCCCAACTTCGTGCTATTGTTAAAGTAGCAAATAAAAGGACAAAAAACTATGTATATGTTCAAATACATACTCAAACGTCTCGGACTTATGCTTTTCACCTTTTCGGTGATTATGTTTGTCTGCTTCGTTTTGATAAAATCGCTTCCAATCCCCATCAACGACGGTCTTGGCAAAGACAAGGAACTTTTGGAGGCAAACTTGCGTGCAAGGGGCTACTACGATCCTATCATGGTTCAGTTGTGGCACTATTTGGAGCGTATTTTCACCAAGGGCGACTTCGGTATCGGCACTACGATGTCGGGCTTCATAAACAAACCCGTTTGGGACTCGTTTGTCAAATGCTTGCCCCCTACGATTCTTATCAACATTTATTCTTCTCTTATCGGTGTTCCTATCGGTCTCGGTCTCGGCATTCTCGCTGCGCTCAAGAAGAACAAATGGCAGGATCAGGTCATTTCAACGGGCGTTATGGTGCTCATTTCGGTGCCTTCCATCGTGTATGCGTTCTTGATTCAGTATTTCTTCTGCTTCAAGTGGAAATTGTTCCCGCTTTTCATGGCAAACGGCACGAATTATTTGTCGTGGGATATGTTCTACAGTATGTTGCCGGCAGTGTTTGCACTCTGTCTAGGTTCTATTGCAGGATACGCTCGTTACACGCGTGCTGAACTTACGGAAGTGCTGACAAGCGAATTTATGCTTCTTGCTCGCACGAAAGGTCTGACAAAAGGTCAGGCTATCGTTCGCCATGCTCTCAGAAACGCAATGGTGCCGATTTTCCCGATGATTTTGGGCGAATTTATCTCCGTTCTCAGCGGCTCGCTCATTATTGAGAAGTTCTTCTCCATACCGGGCGTCGGCGGTCTGTATTTGAACTCTATCAACTCGCTCGACTACGACTTCTTTATGTTGCTTTCGGGCTTCTACACACTGGTCGGTCTTCTTGCAGGTATCATCGTCGATATCAGTTACGGAATGATCGATCCGAGAATTAGAATGGGGGCGAAATAATATGGAAGAAATCTATAACGATATATCCGCCGAACAATTCCAATTCGTCGATAAGCAAGACTTGACGCACGAAAAAACGCTTGAAACAAAACCGCGCAGTTATCTCGCGGACGCTTTTTCGCGCTTCTGCAAAAACAAAGGTTCTATCGTGGGCGCGTGCGTCATTTTGGTTTTGGTGTTGTACGCGATTCTCGGCACTGCATTTTCGCAATATTCCGTTTCTCACAGAGATACGTATTTCCGCTATGCGCTTCCCAAAAGCGAATTGTTTGCAAATACCAATTTCTGGGACGGTTGTCAGGAAAAGACGTTGTCTGCCGCTACGTTCTATTATTACTATTACATGGGCGAAGAGACAGGACATTATGCAGTCAAAAATCAAGAATATACGATTGATGACGACAAGATGTATACGTTCCGTCTCGATTCCTATCAGAAGACGGGTTGCGTGTATCTGAAAATGTCCAAAGAAGACTATCTCCTTCTTCAACAATATCAAAACGAGAGCGGAAAACAAGTCATTTATCCGGCACTCAGATTGTCTATGAAGAGAATGGTAGACACCTATCAGATAGTCACAAAGGGTAACGTCTCAACCGATACGGCGGCGAACTATTATTACAAGTTCAACACAAGCACAATGCAAGCGCAACTTGACTCAAAAGGCAACGTTATCCCTGACTACAAAACACACAGTGTCGGACAACCTTCCAATGACAATTACGATTCTTTGCGTATAGCGGGGGACGGCGAGAACGGTATCGAGTACGAATACGCTCGTCCGATTGACTCCGGTTATGAAGTCCGCGTCAATTACTATGAATATTACGTCTTTTATCACTCATATGTGTTGAAAGACGGCGTTGATAAACCGTCGTTTATCTTCGGTGCAAACGAAGAAGGTCAGGACATTTTCACATGTCTTGCAGCAGGTGCATTGTTCTCGTTTGCGTTTGCTATTTCCGTTGCTGCAGTCAACTTGATCGTTGGCGCAATCTACGGTGCAATCGAAGGTTATTACGGTGGAAAAATCGACTTGGTCATGGAGCGTTTCTCGGATATTTTGTCCGCAGTTCCGACCATGATCATCGTTACGTTGCTCAAATTGCACATGGGAACATCGGGCGCGGTGCTCATTTTGTTCCTATCCTTCTTCCTTACGGGTTGGATCGGAATGGCGTCCACCACCAGAATGCAGTTCTATCGCTATAAGAATCAAGAATACGTCCTTGCGGCTCGCACGCTCGGTGCAAAAGACGCAAGAATCATCGTCAAACACATTTTCCCCAATGCGCTCGGAACTCTCGTTACCAGTTGCGCATTGGTCATCCCGTCGATGATTTACTCGGAAGTCAACCTGAGTTATCTCGGAATCATCAGTTTGACGTCGGGCAATCTCACAAGCGTCGGTACGCTTCTTGCAAGCGGACAAAGCGCGTTGATGACTGCTCCGCATGTTGCGTTGATGCCGTCCTTGTTCCTTGCGTTGTTGCTTTTGAGCTTCAACCTGTTCGGCAACGGTTTGCGCGATGCGTTCAACCCGTCGCTCAGAGGATCGGAGGGCTGATATGGAAAAGAAACTTGAAGTTAAAGATTTGCGTATATCCTTCCGCACGGACGCCGGCAAAGTGCAGGCTGTCCGCGGTATAGACTTTGATTTGTACAAGGGCGAAACGCTTGCAATCGTCGGTGAATCCGGCTCGGGCAAATCGGTCACAAACAAGGCTATAATCGGCATTTCCGCGCCCAACGCAATCGTCGAAAGCGGTGAAATTCTTTACGACGGCATGGACCTTCTTCAAATCAACGAAGAAGATTTCCACAAACTGCGCGGCGACAAAATAGCGATGATCTTCCAAGATCCGCTTTCCGCACTCGATCCGATCAACCGCATAGGAATGCAACTCACCGAAGCGATGATTTTGAAAAATCGCGCCAATCGCAAAGAATCCCGCAAGGCCTTCAACGGTATGATGAAGAGATTGCTCGGAGCGATGAACGATTCTATGGGCGTTGACGAAAAGTCCGAACAAGGCTTGAAAAACGCGAAGAACACCAAAGATTTCGACACGTTCGAGTGCGTTCATATCAAACTCGAAAGCGCATTCAACAATGCACACGAAAACGCAAGCACGGGGCTCGAAGACGTGGAAGATTTGCTTTTCCACATCGAAAAGAACGCCGTAACCGAGTTTGCGAGAAACGAAAGAGATATTATGCTCGACGCAAAGTATTCGGTGCACGAATACGTTTGCACGAGCGAAGTCGTGGAAGTTGCAAACAAGTTTAAGATTGCGGCGGATGCAGTGAAGAAATCAAAGGGCAAAGTCAAGGATTATTCCGCTTGCGTCGAGCCGCTCAAACGCCTTAAAGAGTTGTTTGAAGAAGGTTGCAACAAGCCTATGCCCAACTATTTCGCGTTTGCGTACTATCTCACGTTCGGACACGGCGAAGAGTTGCCGACTGAATCGGTTGAAGAACTCAACAAATTCCTGCGCAAGTATCTCGACGACAATTTCATGCTCTCGTTTATCGACGACGTGAAAAAGGCACTCTTGTTCTCGCACGGCAATTCAATCGAGAAAAAGAAAGAAGTCATCGAAGCAATCTCTGAAAAGAGAACGGTTTTTGTTGACGGAGAAGCGGACAAGAAAATTTACAAGGCAACGGCAAAAGAGCTCAGTGCGCTCGTAAACGAGTCTATCGACAGACTCGCACTTGTGAAAGACAGCACTGCTTATACGTTCAAATCAAGCCTTTTGCGCGCGATAGACACTTATTTCGACGCAATTCCGAACAATAAGAAGGAACAAAAGCGTTTCGACAGAGAACAAGCGAAATTCGACAAACTCATCGCACGCGGCAAAACGCCCGATTATAAGGTTATCCCTGCAAAGATAGTCGATCTCAATATGGCAAAGAGCAACATCGTCGCCATCATCGACAAACTTTGCGCGGCGTACAAAAAGTCGGTGGAGAATGTCGATTCCTACAATGCCGACGAAAACGCAGTCGCAATGATAGACTTCCTAAAAGCGAAAGCGCAAGCCGTTGCATACCGCGTTACGCACATGGTTGCAAAGAACAATGCGCTCAAACTTATGGAAGAAGTCGGCATACCCGAACCGAGAAAGAGATATCGTCAATATCCCTTCCAGTTCTCGGGCGGTATGAGACAGCGTATAGTCATTGCAATCGCGCTTGCGGCAAACCCGGATATTCTTATCTGTGACGAGCCTACTACGGCACTCGACGTCACGATTCAGGCGCAGATTCTCGAACTTATCAACAAAATCAAGAAGGAAAGAAATCTTTCCATTATATTCATAACGCACGATTTGGGTGTCGTTGCAAACATGGCCGACAGAATCGCCGTTATGTATGCAGGCAAAATCGTGGAAATGGGCACTGCGGAAGACATATTCTATTCGCCCGCACACCCGTACACATGGGCGCTTCTCTCGTCAATGCCGGACCTTGACACAAACGAGAAACTCGAAGCGATACCAGGCACTCCGCCAAACATGATTTATCCGCCAAAGGGCGACGCTTTTGCGGCGAGAAACAAGTACGCAATGAAGATAGACTTCAAGCGTCAACCGCCCATGTTCAAGATAAGCGATACGCACAGTGCGGCGACGTGGCTTTTGCACCCGTCTGCGCCTAAGGTCGAAATGCCGAAAATCGTTTCCGACCGTATCGCGAGAATGAAGAAACTTGCAGAACAAAACGCAAGCCAAAAACAAGGAGAGTGACTATGGAAAACGACGTGAATTTCAACAACGCAGACGAAAAAGAAACTCTCCTTAAAGTCGAACATTTGTGCCAGTATTTCAAACTCGGCTCTTCGACGCTCAAGGCGGTCAACGACGTGAGTTTCGACATCAAGAAAGGCGAAGTCTTCGGTCTTGTCGGCGAATCCGGTTGCGGAAAAACCACGACGGGCAGAAGCATCATCAAATTGTACAACTGCACATCCGGCGACGTTTATTTCAAAGGCAGAAGAATTTGCGCAGGTACGCTTTCTTATAAGCAACACGAAAAAGAAGCGGTCAAAAAGTTCTTGTCCGACGTAAAAGCGATAATCACCGCGAAAAAAGGACAGGAAAAGCCCGATTTCAAAGCGTCGCTCAAAGAATGTGCGGGCGTTCTGAAAGAAGAGAACAAAAACATACGTCTTGCAAATCGCGACCAGAAAAAGTGCGATAAGATGTATGCTAAAGAGCAGGCCGACAAAGTCCGCGCGGAATACAAAACGAAGTTTGACGGACTCGACAAGAAAAGCGAAGAATACAAGCAACTCAACGCAGAGTATCGCAAGGAGCTCAGACTTGCTCGCAAAGATCGTCTCGTAACCAAGATTCAGATGGTGTTCCAAGACCCGATCGCGTCGCTCGACCCGAGAATGACCGTGCGTGAAATCATTGCGGAAGGGCTTACCATTCGCGGAATACGCAACAAGAAAGTCGTTGACGAAAAAGTGTACGAAGTGCTTGAAAAAGTCGGTCTCGTCAGAGAACACGCAGGCAGATATCCGCACGAATTTTCGGGCGGACAAAGGCAGCGTATCGGCGTTGCGCGCGCAATTATCATGGAGCCCGATCTTATTATTGCGGACGAGCCTATCTCCGCACTCGACGTTTCCATTCAGGCGCAGGTCATCAACTTGCTCAACGATTTGAGACACGAACTCGGTCTCACGATTATGTTCATTGCGCACGATTTGTCCGTCGTCAAATACTTCTCGGACAGAATCGGCGTCATGTATTTCGGCAATATGGTGGAACTTGCAACCAGTGAAGAACTCTTTGCGCATCCGCTTCACCCGTACACGCGTTCGTTGTTGTCGGCAATTCCGCTTCCCGACCCCGTGTATGAAAAACAGCGCAAACGTATCGTTTACAATCCGCTTGCAGACCACGACTATTCGGTGGACAAACCCGTGCTGAGAGAAGTCGAACCGGGACATTTCGTGTCTTGCAACCAAGCGGAATTTGAAAAATATGTCGCTATCTGCAAGGGTGAGACAAAAACCGACGATACGACGGCAAACGAAACTACCGAAGAACCCGTCGACGTTACGCAACCTGCAGAAAAACTCGAAGAAACCAAGGCGGACGTTCTCGATCAGGGACATGCACAGGATCTTGGTGCTGAACTCGTTCAGGAAGAATGCGATCCGCTTATTAAACCGACCGTCGTCGTTGACGACCCCGTTGACGAAAACGGAGAAGTGGAAGAATGAAAAAAAAGATAATAGGCTACGTTATTGCGTTTGTCGTGGCGTTGACCGTCGTGCTGCTTGTTTGCGGCTTGAACGGATTGCTCACCGAGCAGAAATCTGCGCAGGACACCGCAAAAATACTTTGCGACGCGTTTTTCGTCGCGTCTGCACTGTTCCTATGCTATTGCGGTCTTACGTGGGCATCTTCAAAGGGAGCGTTCGACGGACTGGGATACAGCGTTTCGACGTTCTTTGACGTGCATATGCCGACGAAAAGACGTCTGACGTGGCAGAAGAAAGAAACGTATCAAGAATACGTCGAAAGAAAACAAGAGAAAAGAAAAGGCAAAAAATCGACTTTGGTTTTTCTGATTATCGGAACGGTTTTTCTGATACTCGCCATCGCTATGTTGGTGTGGTACAACTCTTTCAATTGATCGGTTCAAAAGCACAAACAAAAATCCCCGCAATACCGGCGGGGATTTTTTTTGCTTACACGTTTTGTAAGACGTTGCGAACGAAACACGTTTTTATGCGACATCGCGCGATTTATCTTCAGATGAGCGATACGTTCATTTTTGCAACTGCCATCGAATCCTGATAGTTGAACAAGCCTTTGTCGCTTGCGCCGACGAAGTCATCACCAAGGAATTCTTTCACGTTGCCGAACAGATTGATTTTGGGAAGTCTGCCGACGAATTTTCCGTTTTCAATCAACAGCGCGACTTCGCACGGCGTTGCAAAATCTCCGCTCGTGGTCATATCGCCGCCCGACGCTTCCACGATATAGATTGCTTTTTCGTCGCCAATCGCGTCGAGAATGCTCTTATGTGTGTTTTTAAAACGCAAGCTATGCGCCGATCCCGTCGGAATCGTGTCGTATGCCGCAGCGGAACACGCAATGCGGGGAAGGGAGAATTGCGCAGAGATTTTCTTGTTTGCGAGAACTCGCTCAAACACGCCGTTTTTGATGAGCGAGCAATCGTCCCCTTCAAGCAAAGTGCCTTCTGCGTCGAAGAAACAGACGTTGTTTGCGGTTTCGGGGTCAAGTTCGAGAGTTACCTTTTCATCGAAAATCTTTTGTCCGAAGCAGTCTTTGAAAAGAGATGCGCCGCTTGCATACAGTTCACCCGAGAAGTTGCCCAGAGCGTCTCCGTAGAACATAGAACCGCTTGCAACCACGACGTATTTGCCGTTCTGCCAGTCGATCTTATTGTCGTATGCGTCGCAAAGGGATTTGATGTCCGCAACCACCTTGTCTTCGTCGTAGTCAAGCATATCGACCGCATACGCAAAGTCCATTATGTTTGCGCTGGTCTTGCTTTTTATGCACAAGACTATGTCGAGTTCGTTGCCAGCGTGTGAAAGAAAAGTGTTTTCGCTGTTTGTATATTCCGTTTCGTTTTCTCTGTACGTTATTTTGTTACTGAACAGGAAAGACGGGATTTCTTTTTCGAGTTTTGCAAGCAAACTTTGCATGATTTTCACAAAATGTGCGGTGTCAACGACGTTTTCGCGTGCGTCAACTGCCTTTTGTGTATTTTTTGTCAAATCGCAGGGGTATGCGATTTCAAGAGCGAGATTGTCAATCGCTTGTTTTTCGACGTCGCAAACGTCCGCTTTTCCGACTTGTCCCGCAACGCCGATATTGCCGTTTTCGTACACGCGTACCGTCGTGGTGTCTTCAACGACTTTGCGCAAAGACTCGGCTTTGGTCGCAACGACGTTTATAGTGAGAGACGACGTTTTCTTTTTTATAATTTCTTTTTGCATAGCAGTCTCCTTATTGAACGTTCATTTCTTTCACGCGAACGAACGGACCGCCGTCGAGAACGTGAAGGGGGAATTGTTCCATCTTGCCGCAACCGCCGAATACGCCGTCTTCGAAAATCGTTTCGTCGGTGAGACCGTCGATGAGATTGAGCGTTTCAAACACATCGCCCGTGACGACGGATATTTTGACGGGACACGCGATTTTGCCGTCGATGATTTCGTATGCGATGGACGGAGCGATCGTAAACGTCGAACCGCCCGAACCATGCGACACGGTGTCTATGAAATATCCGTGTTTTATGCCTGCCACGAGTTCATCGAAAGTGCTGTTGCCCGGCTCTATATAGGTGTTTGTCATACGCACGATAGGCTCGAATTTGCAGTCGATTGCGCGAGCGTTGCCCGTGAGTTCTTCGTCAAGAGCCGCCGCCGTAGTCGCACTGTGCAGTCTGCCGCAGAGTATGCCGTTCTTTATGAGATAGGTCTTTCCTGCCCTCGTGCCTTCGTCGTCAAACGGAACGTATCCCGAGCCGAAGTCGGTGCCCGTGTCAACGATAGAAAGAATATCGCTTCCCACCTTTTTGCCGAGCACCCATTCTTTTGCCATGTGTTCGTCTCCGAGCATGAAGTCCGCTTCGCTCTTGTGACCGAACGATTCGTGTGCGAACATGCCTGCTGCCATGGGAGAGAGAATGACGGGGAATTTGCCTTTCGTGCAAGGCTTTGCATTTTGCACGAAATTGTCGGCATCTGCCATTTTCTTTTCTATTTCTTTTTCAAATCCGCCGAGTTCTTTGAAGAAAGGCTTTGCCTGTTGATAAATTGCTTGGACAAAATCTCCGGGCGCTGCGAGAATTCCCACTGCGAGAATACCGCACATCTGATAGTCGTATTTTATGTCCGCGCCTTTTGAAGAATAGAATTCGTACACGCTGTTGCGGTCTTTGTATGCAACTTGGCTCATTGCAAGGAAAGGACTTTTTACGTGTTCCTGCATACCTTTGAGAAGAGCAAGTTTGTCGTCTTTGGACACGTTTCTCACGCTGTCCGCTTCAAACTTCATTTCGTTTGCGACATTGACCTGATAGCGTTTGACGATAGGGTTGTCCGCAATGTTTTTGTTCGGGGTGGCTTGTGCGTAAAGAGCGTCGAGTTCGTTTTGCACGGAGTCGATGTCCGACGTCGAAGCATAAAGCCACAGATTGCCGTCGAACACGCGTATGAAGGCTCTTTTTTCCACACGCTCGTTCAAAGCGTCGAGTGCGCCGTTTTTGAAAACGACGGTGGAAGAAAAACGGTCTTCGATTCGCACGTCGGCATAAAAGTCGGGATTGAATTTATACATAAAATCTCCTTTAACGATTGTTGATATAATTATAAGATACCCCCGCAGATTTGTAAACAAATATCTTGTTCGCATGTAGCTTATTATACGCATAACGTTTTTTGATCTAAGAAAATCGCCACTGCAATAGCGTTTGTTTGATTTTTAATACTTTTTTAATACAAATTCGAGCATTTATATTGATAAATATATACTCATATTTTTTCATAGAGTATAGACAAGGCAATCGGTTGCGTGATACACTATATACATATAGTGTTTAGTGCGTATCGAGATGATATTTTGCGCACAAACGGAGCGGTGATATGCAAAAATCCACCATAATAACTTTCGCAGGCAAAGGCGGAGTGGGAAAAACTTCTCTTGCGGCAACCGCCGTGCGAATTCTCACGGAAAATTTCAAAGACAAACGTATTCTCGCAATAGACGCAGACCCGGCGGTCGGGCTTTCCACCGCGCTCGGCGTCGATGTTAACACTACGATCGACGACATACGAAAAAGCATCATCGAAAATGTCGAAGACGGCAATTCCAAGGCGGCTATCGAACTTCTCAACGAAGCGCGTTTCCGCATATTCGACGCAATGGTAGAAAAGGACGGATATGCCTTTATCGCAGTCGGACGTCCCGAAAGCGCGGGGTGTTATTGCAAAATCAACGCGTATCTTAAAGACGTCATCAGCATTTTGTCCGAAGATTTTGATTATGTCGTCATAGACGGCGAAGCGGGTATCGAGCAGATAAATCGCAGGGTTATGGAAAAAGTCACGCATCTCGTGCTCGTCACCGACCAGTCGAAGAAGGGCAGAGACGTATGCAAGACGATAAAGGGTGTTGCCGATGATCTCGTTATGTACGAAAAAATCGGCGTCATCGTCAACAGAGTCACCGACGAAGAAACGGTGCGTTCGCTCGATTATGACGGAGTGGAACTTCTCGCAACCATAGGCGACGACGCAAATCTTGCAGAATTCGACCTTAAAGGCGAGAGCGTATTCGAATTACCAAAAGAATCAAAAGTTGTAAAGGGAGTCGAGACCGCCTTGCAAAAAATGGGCGTTATCGGCGACCGAACTTAAAATAGGAGAAAAATATGAGAGACCTGAAACATTTGCTCTACTTTGAGAATCTCTTGCAGGAAGCCAACAACGAGTTGGTTCAGCAAGCGGTCAAAGAAGACGGCAAAATCGCGCTGGGCTACACGTGCTATCACGTGCCCGAAGTGTTGCTCAATCTCGACAACTGCTTTAGCGTGAGACTTCGTGCGCCGAGAACGGGTTCGGTGGACATCGCAACCTATTATCTCAGCCCGTTCATTTGCGGATTTGCAAAAGCGTTGCTCGAACGCGGCATCGAAGGCGGCTACGGATTTTTGTCCGCACTTTTTGCAGGAGAGACGTGCAGCGAGATGAACAGAACGATCGAGCATTTCGAGCTATTGCGTCTTGTCGACAACGACAAATTCTTTGTCAGCATATTCGATATGCCGTTCAAGACCAACGATCACTGCGTTGAAAGTTATGTCAATCAGATGCGCCTTAAAGTGCTTGGCAAACTCAAAGAAGTGTACGGAGTGGACATCTCCGACGACGCTATGAGAAAAGCGGTGGAACTTCACAACAGAGTGTGCAGAGCAATCACCGCAATAGGCGAGTTCAGAAAGGAAGAAAATCCGCGCATCACTGGTTATGAATTCCACGTTCTTTGCCTTGCGACGTATTGCTGCCCGAAATATCTTATCGTGGACAAACTCGAAGAAACGCTCGAAGAGTTGCGCCATCGCGAACCCGATCAGAAGAAATTCTATAGGGCGAGAGTGGTGCTTGTCGGCAGCGAAATCGATGATCCCGACTTCACGAAACTCTTTGAAGACAGTGGGGCGTTTGTGTGCGCGGACAGATATTGTTTCGGTTCTTTCCCGGGAAGAGAAGAGATTATTCTCAACGACGAAGAAGACGTTCTCACTCAGATTTGCCGTCACTATATGAAGACATGCCAGTGCCCGAGATATATGGAACACGAAAAGGTCGACGGTCGTCGTCAATACGTCAAGCAACTTGTCGAAGATTTCCATGCTGACGGCGTCGTGTACGAACAACTCAAATTCTGCGAATACTGGGGATACGAGCGTGCGCTTGCTTCCTACATAATGACCAACGAATTCGGCATTCCGTCAATCGCAATCGACCGTCAGTATACGGCAAATGCGTCGGGACAACTCAGAACGCGTATTCAGGCGTTCGTCGAAAGCCTTGAAATCAAGCATATTCAAAAGGCGAAAAAGGCAAAGGAGTGAGTTATGGCAAAGAAAACTTACGGCGGATATAAAAATCTGCATCAGGATAAAACCGGACTTTACAAACATCGCGAATGGCGCGGTTTCAAGGACACGCTCGTTGACTACTGGCGTTGGCTCGTCACCTGGAAAGATATGGTGGTGATGGTGCTCAAAAATCCCGTTGCGGTGGTCAAGGGGCTGTGGAGATATCGCTGGATGGCGACCTATCTTTCAACGCCGGCATTTGTGGATCGTCACACCGAGGGTTTGCGCGGGCCGCAACTTTTGATGACGCATCTTCATTTCAACATGATCGTCAAGCATGCAACGGGGCTTATTCTCACTGCGTTCGAAGCGGACGAAAAGATGTTCCCGAAGAACAAAAAAAGCAAAAAACTCGTGTGCATAGACGAGCTTATTCCCGTCGAGTTTATCGCAGGTTTTCCCAATCTCAAGGCATACCCGATGCAAACCATGCCCATATTCCTTTCAAGCATGGTGGATCAGCTTGTCGTGCCGCCTTATCTTGACGCAATCGAGAGTTTCGGCGTGCCGGCGGACGTGTGTCCGTTGCCGAGTGCGGAAGCGGGCGTGTGCGTAGATGACGACTATCCGAAACTCGGCAAGTGCATGATAACCTGCAATATGCCTTGCGACGGTTCTATCATGACCACCACTTTCCAAGACAGATATTTCAAACTGCCCACTCACGTTTACAACGTGCCTTTGAGATATAAGGGCGAAGACGTGCAAAAATACGCCGTTGACGAAATCAAAGACCTTATCAAATTCGTCGAAGACCAAACGGGTGAAAAATTCGATTGGGACGCATTTATAAAGGCTCTTGAAAGATACAACAAGCAACTCGATTACGAACTTCAGAAGTGGGAAGTCAACAAGACCAACTATCCGCAGATGACGGGCGCAACGTTTTGGCTTTACAGACTTTATTATTATCATCTCTCGGGCGGTTTTGACAAACGCTTCCTTAAAGTTGACAAGAAAGTCAACAAAATCATGGAAAAGGCGTACGCAAAGAAGACCAAAGCAAGCAAGGAAATGCGCCACCGCGCAATCGTGTGGAGTTGCCCTGCAAACTATTATACGTCCTTTGCGAACTGGCTTGAAAATTGCTGGGGCATAAACGTCGTCATGGATATGGAAACCATGATTTCGTATCTCAAATTCCGCACCGACACGCACGAGCATGCGCTAGAAGACCTTGCAAAGACTTATCAGCGCGCGACCATGCGTACCCACACCAAAGGCGGATATGCAAACGTTCTCAACGAGTGCTGGAGAGTTGCCGAAGAATACAACGTGGACACGATTATCATGTACGACCAAATCTCCTGCAAAGGCATGGACGGTCTCGTCGGTATATTCGACGAACAGGCAAGAGAGCGCGGCTACAACTTCATCTGGGTGCAACAGGATCTTATGGACAGCCGCACGATATCCAGACGCGATATGCGCGAGCAAGTCAACAAGTATATGCAAACCGTTTTGCAGGAAAAACCCGTCGACGAAACACTTTTGGACTTCGACGATTCACAGGCGTGGTAAGACGCAAATTCTTTGAAAAGGAAGGAAAACTATTATGAAATATTTTGGCGGATGCGACGTAGGTTCAACCTACACCAAAGCAGTTATATTGGATGAAAACGGCAAGATGCTTGCCGACACCACCATCAAGAGCAAAATCAATGCGGCACTCTCTGCGG
>OJKY01000100.1_pt1 | contig 82411 bp, 77 predicted proteins | sample 1596571 | NCBI WGS metagenome assembly OJKY01 (sample SAMEA4350170, study PRJEB24818) | metagenome | biome: human; feature: gut; material: faeces | place: Denmark | collected 2013-09 | reverse complement strand
GGATATTGCCGACGAAATAGAAGACGGGCGCGGCGAGGATCTGCCCCGTCATCATCATGCACAGCACGGCGAAGGAGTAGAAAAAGACGGCTTCGAGCATGGCGCTGCCCATGGCCGCGCCAGTGACACTCCAGAAGCTTAAGTGCAGCGGGGATGAGACCGCCGCGCCGAGCAGGAACGTGACGAGAATGGTGGAAAGCTGGCAGAATAGTCCCGTGAGGTAGGCGGTCAGAAAGATGGTCTCGCGCCGCACGGGGAGCGCGTGGAAGCCGTTTGTCGCGCGGTTTTGCGTCAGGTGCGAGAAGGAAAGCATCGCAAAGAAAAGGCCGAAGACGAAGGAAATAAAGACGCCGCCGCGCACGCCGGCATTGAGCAGCAGACTGGACGCATCCGCTGCGCTGTAGCTGCCCTGATAGGCGGAAAGCTCTGAAAAGAGCGTGACCGGCACGAGGAAGAGCCACAAGGCGGTGTAGCCGAGCCAGAGCGGCCAGGTGTGCTTGAGCTGGCTGCGGAATAAAGTCTTATCAAAGAACGATGTCGCGGATCGCATAGTCCTCACCTCCCAGTTCATAGATGAAAATTTCTTCAAGTGACAGCGGCACCGCGTCGATAAAGATCGGGTGCAGCGCGGCGAGCTGCTGTTCCAGTTCCTCTGCGCTGCCGCGGCAGATGAGCGTGTGGACGCGCCCGGTCTGCGCGTGGTGCAGCACCTTGATCTCCTGCGGCAGCTCGGGCAGCTCCGCGCCCTCGAAGGCGAGCTGGAGCTTGACGGTATAGTCCTGCAATTCACTCAGTGAATGCTCAAGCAGGAGCTTACCGCGGCTCATCACGCCCACGTGGTCGCACACGTCCTCCAATTCGCGCAGGTTGTGCGACGAGACAAGCACTGTCGTGCCGCGCTCGGCAACGTCCTGCAAAATGAGGCTCCACACCTGACGGCGCATCACGGGGTCGAGACCGTCCACCGGCTCGTCGAGAATGAGGTAGTCCGGCATCGTGCACATGGCAAGCCAAAAGGCCGCCTGTTTCTGCTGGCCCTTGCTCATGCGGCGCAGGGGACGGGTCTCGTCCAGCGCAAAGACCTCTTTGAGCTTTTCATAGCGCTCTGCATTAAAATGCGGGTAGAACCCACGGTAAAAGCGCATCATATCGCGCAGCCCCGCCTGCATAAAGTAGAACCAGTCATCGGGAATGGAGGCGATGCGCGCCTTCACGTCCACATTTTCCCAGACGGGCTGGCCGTCAAAGGTCACGCTGCCGCTGTCCTGATGATAAACGCCCGTCAAGTGGCGCAGCAGCGTCGTCTTGCCCGCGCCGTTCGGCCCCACAAGGCCGTAGACCGCGCCGCGCGGCACGCTCAGATCCGCGCCGTCGAGCGCGGCAAAGCCGTCAAAGGTCTTTTTAAGACCGCGTACTTCGATCATTTCGCTTCTCCCTCCCTGCACAATGCTTGAATGTCTTCTTCGCTCACGCCCATGGCGCGCAGCTCCTGCAAAAGCTCTCGGAGCTGCTGCTCAAGCGATAAGCGGCGCGCGTCGTCCTGCGCGCGGTAGGTGTGCACGGCAAAGCAGCCCTTGCCGGGCACGGAGCAGCAGTAGCCGCTCGATTCCAGCTCGTTGTAGGCGCGCTGGATGGTATTGGGGTTGATGGCGAGCTGCGTTGCCAGCGCGCGCACCGAGGGGAGCTTGTCCCCGTCGGCGATTGCGCCCGAGACGATCAGCCGCCGCAGCCCGTCGCACACCTGCTCGTAGATCGGGCGCGCGTCGCGGTAATTTAAGGTGATCATGGCATTCCTCCTGCATTCATTGGCTGCACAGCACGGCGAGCAGCAAAATGCCGAGCAGCAGTACAACAAGAACCGGGATCAGAAAAATCAAGTGGAACATAGGCGCCTCCTGCTGTATTAAGTGTGTTAGTACAGTTAGGATAGCATGTGTACGCTGCGCTGTCAAGCGGCGGCGGGAAAAAATTTTCGTCCGATCCGGCAAAGATGCTAAGATTGCATAAAAGAAGCGAGCAAAGCGAATAAAAACGCACGCTTTCGCAAAAATGCGGGGCAAAAACCGTCTTCTGCCCCGTTGACATAGCGCGGGTGATTTGTTATTCTTTTAGCCATGAAAGAATTTCATCAATTGTTTTAAGGAATGTGATTTCCGGGAAGGAGAAGGGTATGGAACAATTTGTAGCCATCAATAAAGCGGTAAACGGCTTTGTCTGGGGGCCTGTGATGCTGGCACTGCTCGTCGGCACGGGCGTTTACCTGAGCGTCGCCGTGGGCTTTATCCAGTTTTCCAAGATCGGCTACTGGTGGAAAAACACCATTGGCAAGATCTTCAAGAAGGGCGAGGCGGGCGACGGTGAAATTACGCCCCTGCAGGCCGTATCCACGGCACTTGCCTCCACCGTCGGCACGGGCAACATCGCGGGCGTCACAGGCGCCATCGTTCTCGGCGGCCCCGGCGCGGTGTTCTGGATGTGGCTCTCGGCACTGTTTGGCATGGTGACGAAGTTCTCCGAGGTAACGCTGGCTGTCAAATATCGCGAGCGCAACGAAAAGGGCGACTGGTGCGGCGGCCCGATGTACTATATTAAAAATGGTCTCGGCCCGAAGTGGAAGTGGCTCGGCGGCGTGTTCGCCGTCCTCGGCGCGATCGCGGCGTTTGGCATCGGCAACATCGCGCAGGTGCATTCCATCGCGGACTCTGTCAAGTCCGTCGCCGTTGCGTTTAATGAAAACGCGGCGAGTAAAGAGACGATGATCTGCCTGATCACCGGTATCTGCGTTGCGGCCTTCGTGGCGCTCGTGCTGCTTGGCGGCGTCAAGCGCATCGGCCAGGTCACGGAAAAGCTCGTACCCGGCATGGCGATTATCTACATCGTCTGCGCGCTCATCGTGGTGTTTGCCAATATCGGCAGTGTTCCCGGCGTGTTCGCCTCCATCTTTAAGGGTGCGTTCAATCCTGCGGCCGTCACCGGCGGCGCGGCGGGCATTTCCATCAAGCTTGCCATGACCAAGGGCGTTGGCCGCGGCGTTTTCTCCAATGAGGCGGGCCTCGGCTCCGCGCCCATCGCGCACGCCGCCACCTCGGAGAAAAACCCCGTCAAGCAGGGTCTCTACGGTATTTTCGAGGTATTCATGGATACGATCGTCATCTGCACGCTCACGTCCCTTGTCGTCCTCTGCTCCGGTGCGGCGGACGGCAACTACGGCAACGAGGACCTTGCGGGCGTTCCCACGGCGGTCGCGGGCTTTGCCACAGTCTTCGGCGACAAGGCGGGCTCTCTGATTCTTGCGGTCGGCCTGCTGCTGTTTGCAACGTCTACCATCCTCGGCTGGGCGCTTTACGGCACGCGCTGCGCGGAGTTCCTGTTTGGCAGCAAGATCATCCGCCCCTATCAGATTGTCTTCTGTCTGGTCGTGGTGGCCGGCGCGGTCGCGGATTTGAAGCTCGTGTGGGATATCTCCGACACGCTCAACGGCCTCATGTCCATTCCCAACCTCATCGCGCTGCTGCTGCTCAGCCCCGTTGTGATCAAGCTGACGCGCGAGCACTTCAAAAAATAATCAAAAAACCGTATTATTTCGAAGGTTTTGCTTTACAATAGGGAAAAGCTGTGTTACTATAGTTCAGCACGCTTATCGTGCATTCCCGCACTTAGGACGTGGAGGACTCACCGACCCGCCGCTCAGTGCCGGGAGAATGATAGAAAGGTGGATCATACACTATGATGCTCAAAGACCAGAAGACGGCTATCATCGAAGCCAACCGCACCCACGAAGGCGACACCGGTTCTCCGGAGGTTCAGGTCGCTATCCTTACCGAGCGTATCGCTCAGCTCACCGAGCACCTCAAGCAGCACCCGCAGGACAACCACTCCCGCCGCGGCCTGTACAAGATGATCGGTAAGCGCCGCAGCCTTCTCGACTACCTCATGAAGAAGGACATCGAGCGTTATCGTACCCTGATCGCCAAGCTGGGTATCCGTAAGTAAGTTTGAAAACAGGGTGATGCGCATGCATCACCCTTCTTTTCTTACCGTCCCTCTGCACTTCCCCGCGCGTATGAGAGCCTGCTATGCTTTAGCAGTTGAAAAAGCGGCGGCAAGCCGACGTTTTTTCAAGTGCTAAACGGTCGGCTCCCATACGGAATTTTACAAAAAGGAGATCGACAAATGTCTACCATCATCACCAAGAGACAGTTTCCTAACTACCACAAGTACGAGATGGATCTTGCGGGCCGCCCCCTCACGCTCGAGGTCGGCAAGCTCGCCGAGCTCGCCAACGCCGCCGTCATGGTCGGCTACGGCGACACCCGCGTGCTCGTCTGCGCCACCGCTTCCGCCCGTCCCCGCGACGGCATCGACTTCTTCCCCCTCTCCGTTGACTTTGAGGAAAAGCTTTACTCTGTCGGCCGTATCCCCGGCTCCTTCAACCGCCGCGAGGGCCGTCCCGGCGAAAAGGGTATCCTGACCAGCCGCGTCATCGACCGCCCCATCCGTCCTCTCTTCCCCTATGACTTCCGCAACGACGTTTCCATCATGGCAACGGTCATGAGCGTCGATCACGACTGCTCTCCCGAGATCGCGGCCCTGATCGGCACCTCCGCTGCCCTCGCTATCTCCGATATTCCCTGGAATGGCCCTGTCGGCGCGCTCAAGGTCGGCCTTGTGGACGGCGAGCTTGTCCTCAACCCTACGAGCGAGCAGCGCAAGGTCTCCGACCTTGACGTCACCGTCGTTTCCACCGGCAAGAAGGTCGTTATGATCGAGGCCGGCGCGAACGAAGTCGACAACGACACCATGTATAAGGCCATCGAGCTTGCCCACAACGAGAACCAGAAGCAGGTCGAGCTCATCAACCGCATGGTCGCCGAGATCGGCAAGCCCAAGTTCGACTACCCGCACGCAAGCTTCAACCAGGAGCTGTTCGACAAGATCGTCGAGAACTTCATGGACGAGGCCAAGGCCGCGATGGATACCGACGATAAGAATGTCCGCGAGGCCCGCTGGAACGAGATGATCGAGCACTGGCACGAGAAGTACCTCGAGGAGTATCCCGACATGGATCAGTTCCTCGACGAGATCACCTACAAGTTCCAGAAGAAGATCGTCAAGGCATGGCTGCTCGAAGGCCACCGCGTCGACGGCCGAGCGAAGAACGAGATCCGTCCTCTCGCTGCCGAGGTCGGCGTGCTGCCCCGCGTCCACGGCTCGGGCCTTTTCACCCGCGGTCAGACGCAGGTGCTGTCCGTCTGCACGCTCGACACGCTTTCCGCCGCCCAGAAGCTTGACACCATCTGGGAAGAGACCGAAAAGCGCTACATGCACCACTACAACTTCCCCGGCTACTCTGTCGGCGAGGCCAAGCCCTCCCGCAGCCCCGGCCGCCGCGAGATCGGCCATGGCGCTCTTGCCGAGCGCGCGCTGCTGCCGGTGATTCCGTCTGTTGACGAGTTCCCGTATGCCATTCGCGTTGTGAGCGAGGTCGTCTCCTCCAACGGTTCGACCTCTCAGGGCTCCATCTGCGGCTCCACGCTCGCGCTGATGGACGCTGGTGTGCCCATCAAGGCGCCCGTCGCCGGTATCTCCTGCGGCCTGATCCAGGACGGTGACGATTTCACCACCTTCATCGACATTCAGGGTGTTGAGGACTTCCACGGCGAGATGGACTTCAAGGTCGCCGGTACCAAGAAGGGCATCACCGCCATTCAGATGGACCTCAAGAACGACGGCCTCACCATGGCCATCATCAAGAACGCCCTCGAGATCACCTATGACGCGCGCGTTCAGATCCTCGACCAGATCATGCTGCCCTGCATCGCAGAGCCGCGCGCCGAGGTCAGCGAGTACGCGCCCAAGATGATCACCATGCACATCGATCCCGAGCGCATCCGCGAGGTCATCGGCAAGGGCGGCAGCGTCATCCAGAAGATCGTGGCCGACACCGGCGCCAAGGTCGACATCGAGGACGACGGTACCATTCACATCGCCTCCGCCAACGCCGCCGCGTGCGACGCTGCGAAGAAGTGCATCGACGATATCGTCTTCGTGCCCGAGGTCGGCAAGCTCTACTACGGCCGCGTTGTGCGCCTGATGCAGTTCGGCGCGTTCGTCGAGATCGCCCCGGGCAAGGACGGTCTGGTCCACATCTCCAAGCTCGACCGCAAGCGCGTCGAGAAGGTCGAGGACGTGGTCACCGTCGGCGACATGATCTGGGTCAAGTTCATGGAGATCGACGAAAAGGGCCGCTGGAACCTCTCCCGCAAGGACGCCCTCATCGAGATCGAGGCCCAGCAGGCCGCCGCGAAGGCTGCCGAGCAGCAGTAAGCGGTTTCTCACAAAAGCAAACAGAAAGCAGCGCCGAAAGGCGCTGCTTTTTTGCGCTTGCGCGCCCCTTTTCAAATTCCCGCCTGTGTGCTATACTTCCTCTATATAAGATAGAAAAAGGGGGGAGCTGCATGGAGCTGATCGCAGCCATCGCCACGGCGCAGAGCCCGTCGGCCGTCGGTATTGTCAGGCTGAGCGGGGAAGGGACGAGGGACGCGCTCGCCGCGCTCTTTACGCCGGCAAACGGCATGGTGGTCTCTGACCTTCCGTACCGCCGCATGACCTACGGCGATGTGCGCGACGAAACGGGCGCGCTGCTCGACCGCTGCATGGCGGTCTGCTTTTCCGCCGCCCACAGCTACACCGGCGAGGAAAGCGCCGAGATCCATTGTCACGGCTCACCCGTGGTGCTCGGCGAAGTGCTGCGGGCCGCGTTCCGCGCGGGCGCGCGGCAGGCGAGGCCCGGTGAATTCACGCAGCGTGCCTTCCTGAACGGCAAGATGGATCTCACCGAGGCGGAGGCGGTCATCGACCTCATCGACGCCGAGACTGCGGAGTGCGCGCGCAACGCCGCCGCCCAGCTCTCCGGCGCGCTGCGCCGCCCGATCGAGGCGGTCTACGACCGCCTGCTCGATATTTCGAGCCGTTTTTATGCCATCGTCGACTATCCCGACGAGGAGATCGAGGACTTATCACGCGAGGAGACCGCCGCCTCGCTCACAGCGAGCGAAGAGGTGCTTTCCGACTTGCTTGGCACGTTCGCGCGCGGCAGGGTGCTCAAAAGCGGCGTGGCGACCGCCATCGTCGGTGCGCCGAATGCGGGCAAAAGCTCGCTTTTGAACGCGCTCGTCGGCTTTGAACGCGCCATCGTCACGGACATCGCGGGCACAACGCGCGACACCGTGGAGGAAAAGGCGACGCTCGGCGGCGTACTGCTGCGGCTCATCGACACCGCCGGCATCCGCGAGACGGCGGACACGGTGGAAATGCTCGGCGTGGAACGGTCGAAAAAAGCCGTCGAGGATGCGGATCTCATCCTCGCGCTGCTCGACGGCAGCGCACCGCCTGCGCCTGAGGCGCTCGAGCCGCTCGCGCTTGTCGCGAGAAGCGGCAAGCCGTGGCTGCTGCTGCTGACCAAATCCGACCTCGGCGGCGTGCAGGACGTTCAGTTCGATGAGGACTGGCGCGCGCCGGAGGCGGTCGTTTCCCTCTCCAGCGTGACGCACGAGGGCTTTGGCGCACTCGAGGCCGCCGTCCGCAGGCTCTATCCTGCGCCGCGCGCGGGCAGTGCGCTTGTGACGAATGCCCGTCAGGCCGAGACCGTCCGCCGTGCGCTCGATAGCGTCCGCGCGGCGAAGGAGGCACTGCTCGGCGGCATGACGCCGGACGTGGTGCTCACCGAGGTCGAGCAGGCGCAGACGGCTCTCGGCGAGCTTACGGGCCGTACGGCGCGCGAGGACATGGTCGCGCGCATCTTCGAGCGCTTCTGCGTCGGGAAATGACTTGACGGCGCATTTGCACGGTACAGAGAAATCTGGTATAATAAATCGTTCCGGAATCCGGAAAAAGGAAGACAGAAATGTCCTCCCGGAAAGGAGAAAACGCCATGCGTGATTATATCATCATGACCGACAGCTGCTGCAGCTTGAACCGGCAGGAGGTCGACGAGCTGGGCATTACCGTTTTGCCGCTTTCTTTTACGATGGAGGGCAAGACGTATCTTGATACGCCCGACCATGCGGATATGTCGCCGGAGACCTTCTTTCAGAAGATCGCCGACGGCGTGGACTGCACGACTGCGGCGGTCAACGTCGGCCAGTTCACCGACGCGATGACATCGGCGCTGACCGCAGGCAAGGATATCCTGTGCATCAGCTTTTCGAGCGCACTTTCCACGACTTATCAGTCCGCGTGCATCGCGGCGGAGGACTTGCGCGCGGAGCACCCGGAGGCGAAGATCATCGTGATCGACTCTCTCTCCGCCTGCCGCGGGCAGGGCATGCTCATTTACCGCACAGTGCGCGAGCGGCGCGAGAAAAATCTCGACATTGAGGCACTTGCCGACTTCGTGCGCGGTACGATCCAGCATCAGGATCACTGGTTCATGGTGGACGATCTCAATCACTTAAAGCGCGGCGGACGCGTCAGCGCCGCGGCTGCACTGGCGGGTACGGTGCTCGGCATCAAGCCTGTTATGCACACAGACAGCGAGGGAAAGCTTACCCCCGTGAGCAAGGCGCGCGGCAGCAAGGGTGCGCTGCGCGCGCTGGTGGACAAGATGGAGGAACTGGGCATCGAACCGGAGAAGAACCAGCCCGTCTTCATCTGCCACGCCAACTGCCCGGACTATGTTGCCTATGTCAAGGAGCTGCTCAAAGAGCGATTCAATGTGACCGATGTGCGCGCGGACTTTATCGGCCCCGTCATCGGTGCGCACACCGGCTGCGGTACGCTGGGACTATTCTTTGTGGGGACGAAACGATGAAGTGGTTAGAATTACATCTTGATATGAACCCTGCGGGCATCGAGCCTGCGACGGAGCTTTTGAGCGCCTACGGCATCGACAGCCTGATGATCGACGAGGAGGGCGATTTCAAGGACTTCCTTGAAAACAATCACCAGTACTGGGACTATGTCGACGAAGATCTGATGCAGTCCATGCACGGCAAGAGCCGCATCACCTTCTACCTGGAGGACAGCGAGGAGGGCTTCAGTACCCTTGCGCAGTTCCGCATCGGCCTTGCGGCCTTCAAAAAGCAGCACCCCGAGTATGCGCCCCTGATCCTCAGCATGGAAAATGTGGAGGACGCGGACTGGGAGAACAACTGGAAGCAGTTCTATAAGCCCATGGAGATCGGCGAGCGCCTGCTTGTTGTGCCGGAATGGGAGCAGGCGGAGGGGGACGGGCGCGTCAAGCTCATCTTAAACCCCGGTCTCACCTTCGGCACCGGCAGCCACGCGACGACGCGCCTTTGCCTGCAAGCGCTGGAAAAGCATATCCACGGCGGGGAAAAGGTGCTCGACCTCGGCTGCGGCAGCGGCATCTTGTCCATTGCGGCGCTGCTGCTCGGCGCGAAGGACGCCTTCGCCTGCGACATTGACGACAAGTGCGTGGGCGTCGCCTACGAAAATGCCGCGCTCAACGGCGTGGGACGCGAGCACTACACCGTCCGCGCGGGCGACGTGCTCAGCGACAAGGGCTTGCAGAAGGAATTCGGCGGCGACTATGACGTGATCGTTGCGAATATCGTGGCGGACGTGATCATCGCGCTTGCCCCGCAGGTGGGGAGACTGCTCAAAAAGGGAGGCATCTTCCTCTGCTCCGGCATCATCGATGACCGCGCCGACGAGGTGCGCGAAAAGCTCATCGAGGCAGGCTGGACGATCGAGGAAACGCGCAGCAGCGAGGGTTGGTTTTCGTATCTTTGCCGATAAAAAGCAACAAAGAGGGAAGCTTTCTTCAAAAGAGAGCTTCCCTCTCATTATTGTGTGTTTTGCGCCGTACCGGAGAGACCTTACGCCTCCGGCGTGAGAATGCCCTTCTCGGTGATGAGCATGGTGCAGCGCATGTCATGCTCCTCGACCGGCACCTCGGGAGACATCAGCTGCTCGCGGCAGATGAGCGCGGTGGGGCAGCGGAGCTGGGGCAGCAGACGGTCGTAGTAACCGCCACCCTGGCCGAGACGACGACCCTTGCGGTCGAACGACAGGCAGGGGACGATGGCAAAGTCGATGTCCGCTGCGGTAACGAGCGCGCAGCTCATCTTCGGCTCCAGAATGCCGTAGGCGCCCGCCTCGAGGTCGTCCATCGAGCGCACGATGCACAGGTCGATGGCGTGTTCAGCGGCGCAGCGGGGCAGAATGAGCGTCTTGCCCGCGGCGATGGTCTCATTCATAAAGAGAGAGGTGTCGATCTCTTTCTCGGTGCCGGCAAAGGCGAAGACGATCTTGGCGTTTTTATACTCGTCAAGCGCGAGCAGGTGGCGGCAGATGGCCTCAGAGCTCTCGGCCTTATAGGTGGGATCGAGCGTGCGCTCTTTCTTGCGGATAAAGGTTCTCAGTGCTTTTTTCTCTTCGATCACAGACATGGGAATGACCCTCCTGATGGTTTCAGAATTTGACGCCTTTATCGTAGCAAAAAGTCGGGCAAAAGGCAAGCTGCCGAAGAAAGTAAAATTATATCCCGGCACGTCTGTCAAAAGAAATTGACAGCAATTTTTAATTTTGTTATCCTAAGTAAGAATGGATACGCGGCTGACCGCGTCAAACAGAGGAGGATTTTACCATGGCTATGCTGCTCAAGGGAGCTGAGGTCGCCAAGGCGCTGACCGAGGAACTCCACGCAAGAAGCGAAGAACTGAAGAAAAACGGCACCGAACCCTGCCTTGCCATCCTGCGCGTCGGCGCGCGTGAGGACGACCTTGCCTATGAGCGCGGCGCGCTGGGGCACTGCGAGAAGGTCGGCGTCGCCGTCCGTCAGGTCGTCCTGCCCGAAGATGTAACGCAGGATGTGCTGATGGAAAATATCCACGCGCTCAACGCAGATGAAAAGGTGCATGGCGTGCTGATGTTCCGCCCGCTGCCCAAGCATCTCGACGATGAAGCGGCGCGCGCGGCGCTCGATCCCAAGAAGGACATGGACGGCATCACCGACGGTTCCATGACCGCCGTTTACGCCGGCACGAAGGGCGGCTATCCTCCCTGCACTGCCGCGGCCTGCGTGGCGCTGCTCAAGCACTACAACATTCCCATCAAGGGCAAGCGCGTGGTCGTCATCGGCCGCAGCCTTGTCATCGGCAAGCCTGTTTCCATGCTGCTGCTCGCCGAGCATGCGACCGTGACCATCTGCCACAGCCGCAGCGAGAACCTGCCCGAGATCTGCCGCGAGGCGGATATTCTTGTCGTCGCCGCCGGTAAGGCCGGTATGGTCGGCGCGGAGAGCGTGCGCGCCGGCCAGGTCGTGCTGGACGTGGGCATTCACGTCGGCGCGGACGGCAACCTCTGCGGCGATACCCGCTATGCCGAGGTCGAGCCGGTCGTCGAGGCCATCACCCCCGTTCCTGGCGGTGTCGGCACCGTGACGAGCACGATCCTTGCAAGCCACGTTGTCGAGGCGGCGGAGCGCGCGGCAAACAAGTAATTGATACCTTACTTGACCAACGGAAAAGGGGAGGCTCAAAAGAGCCTCCCTTTTTTTGCCGGAAGCAGCGGGACATTTCGTTCCGGCGCGAAAAAAGGAGCACCCGAAAGGGTGCTCCTTTTTCAGCACTGTGATGATAGCGATTACTGCTTGTCGTACAGGTCGATGAGCTTGGTGAGGTGCTCGTAACGCTCCTTGGCCGCGTCCTCGTTGCGGGTGAAGAGACCCTCCGCACGCTCGGGGAACTCGCGGGTCAGGCGGCTGTAACGCGCCTCGTTCATCAGGAATTCACGATAACCGCCGGCGGGCGCCTTGGAGTCGAGCGTGAACTTCTTGTCAGCCGCGGGATTGAAGCGGAACAGGTTCCAGTAGCCGCACTCGACAGCCTTCTTCATTTCCTTCTGGCAGTTCATCATGCCGCCCTTGATGGAGTGCATCTCGCAGGGGCTGTAGCCGATGATCAGGGACGGGCCGGGATAAGCCTCGGCCTCGGTGATGGCCTTGATGGTCTGGGCCGGGTTTGCACCCATGGCGACCTGAGCGACGTAGATGTAGCCGTAGCTCATTGCGATCTCGGAGAGGCTCTTCTTCTTGGTCTCCTTACCGGCAGCCGCGAACTGAGCGACCTGACCGATGTTGGAAGCCTTGGAAGCCTGACCGCCGGTGTTGGAGTAGACCTCGGTATCGAAGACAAAGACGTTGACGTTCTTGTTCTGAGCAAGGACGTGGTCGACGCCGCCGAAGCCGATATCGTAAGCCCAACCGTCGCCGCCGAAGATCCACACGGACTTCTTGGAGAGGTAATCCTTCTTGTCGAGGATGTCGCAGGCCAGCTTGCAGGCGTCGCAGTCGCAGAACTTCTCGCCCTTGGCCTTGAGCTCGGCGGCGTGCTCAGCGAACTGAGGAACAGCGGCAAGCTCGTCGACGGTGGCAATGTTCGCCTGCAGAGCTGCGACGTATTCCTTCGTAGCCTCGGCGTTGGCGTTGCCGTCGTCCTTGGTGTCGAGCCACTTCTGAGCGGCTTCCTTCAGCGCGGGCTGTGCCCACTCGATGGCAAGGAGCTGCTCGGTCTTGGCGATCAGATCCTCGCGGATCTTTTCCTGGCCGATATACATACCGAAGCCGTGCTCGGCGTTGTCCTCGAAGAGGGAGTTGCACCAGGCCGGGCCGTGGCCGTCCTTATCCGTGCAGTACGGGGAGGTAGCGCCGGGGCCGCCCCAGATGGACGAGCAGCCGGTGGCGTTGGAGATGTACATACGGTCGCCGAAGAGCTGGGTGACGAGACGGGCATAGCTGGTCTCGGCGCAGCCTGCGCAGGAGCCGGAGAACTCGAGCATGGGCTGCTTGAACTGGCTGCCCTTGACGGTGAGATCCTGCATATCCTTCTTGTCGGAGACCTTGGAGACACAGTAGTTGAACACATCCTGCTCAGGCAGCTCGGACTCCTGGCCAACCATCGTCAGAGCGCCGACCGGGCACTGACCGACGCAGACGCCGCAGCCCATACAGTCGAGCGGGGAGATGGCCATGGTGTACTTGTAAACGCCCTTGCCCTTGCCGGCCTTGATGTCGACGATCTTGGCGTTTGCGGGCGCATTCTTGACCTCTTCCTCGGTGAGAGCGAAGGGACGAATGGTGGCGTGCGGGCAGACGTAAGCGCAGTTGTTGCACTGGATGCACTTCTCAGCGTCCCAGGTGGGAACGGAAACGGCAACGCCGCGCTTTTCGTAAGCGGCAGCGCCCAGCTCCCACTGGCCGTCCACATGAGGCATGAAGGCGGAAACGGGCAGGCTGTCGCCGTCCATCTTGTCGATCGGGGTGAGGATGTCCTTGACCTGCTTGACGAGCTCGGCCTTGCCCTCGTAGGAAACGGCCTCGTCAGCGTCGACAGCGTTCGCCCAATCGGCGGGGACGTCGATCTTCTTGTAGGCGGTGGCGCCGAGGTCGATGGCCTTGTGGTTCATATCGACGACGTCCTGACCCTTCTTGAGGTAGGAGTGCGTCGCAGCGTCCTTCATGTACTGGATGGCCTGCTCCTCGGGCATGACCTTCGCAAGGGAGAAGAACGCGGACTGGAGGATGGTGTTGTTGCGCTTGCCCATGCCGATCTTGATGGCAAGGTCAATGGCGTTGATGGTGTAGAGCTGGATGTTGTTCTTGGCGATGTAACGCTTGGCGTCCGCCTTGAGGTGATGATTCAGCTCATCGAAATCCCACTGGCAGTTGATCATGAACACGCCGCCGGGCTTGACGTCGTTGACCATCTTGAAGCCCTTGATGATGTAGCTGGGGTTGTGGCAGGCGACAAAGTCGGCCTTGTTAATGTAGTAGGGGCTGCGGATGGGCTTGTCGCCGAAGCGCAGGTGGGAGATCGTCACGCCGCCGGTCTTCTTGGAGTCATACTGGAAGTAGGCTTGGACGTACTTGTCGGTGTGGTCGCCGATGATCTTGATGGAGTTCTTGTTCGCGCCGACGGTACCGTCGCCGCCGAGACCCCAGAACTTGCACTCGATGGTGCCCTCTGCCGCGGTGTTGGGGCAGTTCTTGTCCTCGGGCAGGGAGAGGTTCGTCACGTCATCGACGATGCCGATGGTGAACTGACGCCTGGGCTCCGCCTTGGCAAGCTCGGTGTAAACAGCGAACACGGAAGCGGGCGGGGTATCCTTGGAACCGAGACCGTAGCGGCCGCCGATGACGGTCTTGTCGGTGATGCCGGCGTTCGCGAGCGCGGTGACAACGTCGAGATACAGAGGCTCGCCCTGTGCGCCGGGCTCCTTGGTGCGGTCGAGGACCGCGATCTTCTTGCACGTTGCGGGGATGGCCTCGATCAGGCGCTCAGCCTTGAACGGGCGGTACAGACGGACCTTGATGAGACCGACCTTCTCGCCGTGGGCGTTGAGATAGTCGATGACTTCCTCGGCCACGTCGCAGATGGAGCCCATCGCGATGATGACGCGGTCAGCGTCGGGTGCGCCGTAGTAGTTGAAGAGCTTGTAGTCGGTGCCGAGCTTCTCGTTGATCTTGCCCATGTACTTTTCGACGACCTCGGGGAGAGCGTCATAGTACTGGTTGCAGGCCTCGCGGTGCTGGAAGAACGTATCACCGTTCTCATGGGAGCCGCGCATGGCGGGGTGCTCGGGGTTGAGGGCGTGCTCGCGGAACGCCTTGACAGCGTCCATGTCGCACATGTCGGCGAGATCCTTATAATCCCACACAGCGATCTTCTGGATCTCGTGGGAGGTGCGGAAACCGTCGAAGAAGTTGATGAAGGGCACCTTGCCGGAAAGAGCGGCCAGATGCGCAACGGGGGAGAGATCCATGACCTCCTGCACGTTGCCCTCGCACAGCATGGCGAAACCGGTCTGGCGGCAGGCCATAACGTCGGAGTGATCGCCGAAGATGTTCAGCGCGTGGGTGGAAACGGTACGGGCGGAAACGTGGAACACGCAGGGGAGCTGCTCAGCCGCGATCTTGTACATGTTCGGGATCATCAGCAGCAGGCCCTGAGAGGCCGTGTAGGTGGTGGTCAGCGCACCGGCGCCGAGAGAGCCGTGCACTGCGCCGGCTGCACCGGCTTCAGACTGCATCTCGACGACCTTGACCTGGCTGCCGAAGATGTTCTTCAGACCATTTGCGGACCACTGGTCGACCAGGTCGGCCATCGGGGAGGACGGCGTAATGGGATAAATTGCCGCAACTTCACTGTAAGCATAGCTTACGTGTGCCGCAGCATTATTGCCGTCCATGGATTTCATTTTTCTTGCCATAAATGAACCTCCTATTTATTTCACCGTCAAAAAACGGTTCTTCTGCGTTTGGACGCAAAATCCAACGCAGATACTATAGCACACTTTTTTCGACATGTAAACGCCTTGTTCCTGTAAAAACATTCACCATTTTGCAACAATAAGTTCAATTTCTTTTATTTTTAAAGAATTTTTGCGAAGTTTTACCGATTTTGTGCAAAATGTGCAAAAATGCATCGGAGGGGATTTGCCTGATGCAAAAAATGTGCTATACTAATTGCAGAATGCGCCGCAGCGGCGCGGAAGAGGGAGGAGAAGAATATGGTCACAGCAGTGCGTTCGCTCGGCCTTCAGGGCATCTCGGGCTATGAGGTCACGGTGGAGTGCTTCCTTTCCGGGGGGCTTCCCGCGTTCGACATCGTCGGCCTCGGCGACACGGCGGTCAAGGAATCGCGCGAGCGCGTGCGCGCGGCGGTGAAAAACTGCGGCGTGAAGTTTCCCGTCTCCCGCATTACGGTGAATCTTGCCCCGGCGGGACTCAAGAAAGAAGGAACGCTCTATGATCTGCCGATCCTTCTCGGTATTCTCGCCTGTGCAGAGGAGATCAAGTCTCCCGCCAGGGACGCGGCCTTTGTCGGCGAGCTTTCGCTCACCGGCACACTGCGCGCGGTGAACGGCGTGCTGCCCATGGCGATGGCCGCGGCGCGCGCAGGCATCAAAACGCTCTATGTCCCCGCGGCCAACGCCGCGGAAGCGACGCTTGCCGACGGCGTGACCGTTTACGGCGTGCCGGACGTTGTGTCCCTTGTGCAGCATTTGAAGGGCAAAGCGCCGCTCAGGCCGGAGCCGAAGTGGCAGGCGGAACAGACGGACGAACAAGGTCCCGACTTTTCCGACGTCATGGGGCAGGAGAATGTCAAGCGCGCCTTGGAGATCGCCGCCGCGGGCGGGCACAACATTCTGCTCATCGGCTCGCCCGGCGCGGGCAAGTCGATGCTGGCGCGGCGGCTTCCGTCGATCCTGCCCGATATGACGAGGAAGGAAGCGCTCGAGGCGACGGAGATCTGGTCAGTCGCGGGGCTGACGGACAGTGCGCAGCCGATGCTGCTGCACCGGCCTTTCCGTGCGCCGCATCACACGCTCTCCGCTTCCGCGATGACCGGCGGGGGAAAGGTGCCGAAGCCCGGCGAAATTTCGCTCGCGCATCACGGCGTTCTCTTTTTAGATGAATTGCCCGAGTTCCACCGCGATGTGCTCGAGGTGCTGCGCGCTCCCATTGAGGACGGCGAGGTCACCATCACCCGCGCCGCGGGCAGCGTGACGCTGCCGAGCCGGTTTATGCTTGTCGGCGCGATGAACCCCTGCCGCTGCGGCTGGTACGGCCACCCCTCGGGGCGCTGCCACTGCACAAAGCAGCAGGTGGAAAAATACGTCGAAAAAATTTCCGGTCCCATGCTCGACCGCATGGATCTGCATGTCAATGTGCCGAGCGTCGAATTTGAGGCCATGCGCCGGCGCGAAAAGGCGGAGTCCTCCGCCGAGGTAAAAGCGCGCGTGAACAGAGCGCGCGAGGTGCAGAAAGACCGTTTTTCCGGTACGGACGTTGCCTGCAACGCGCAGATGACGCCCGCGATGGTGGGCGAGTACTGCACGCTGGACGCCGCGGGCGAAAAGCTCTTGAAAGGCGCCTTTGAGCGCCTCGGCCTCACGGCGCGAAGCCACGATAGATTACTGCGCGTTGCGCGCACGATCGCCGACCTCGACGGCAGCGAGAAGATCGAGGCGCATCATCTGGCCGAGGCCATCCAGTACCGCAACACCGATATTTTGCAAGGATGACGCGGAGATTCCAGCACAAAAATAAGTAAATTCAGCCGCGGTTCCCGCCGGCGCGGGCGCGGCTATTGAAAATGAGGAGAACAACACCAATGCATGAAATGATCCTGTGCAAGCTCGGCGAGGTCGTGCTCAAGGGGCTCAACCGCCGCAGCTTTGAAGATAAGCTGATGGCGAACGTCAACCGCCGCGTGGCAAAATGCGGCAATTTCCGTATCTACGCCAAGCAGAGCACCATCTACGTCGAGCCCAAGGACGAAAACTGCGACATTGACGCGGCCTTCGAGGGCTGCAAGAAGGTCTTCGGCATCATCGCCGTTTCCAAGGCCCTGCCCTGCGAGAAGGACGTGCAGAAGATCATTGCCGCGGCGAAGGAGTACCTTGCCGATGAAATGCGCGCGGCGAAGAGCTTCAAGGTTGAGAGCAAGCGCGCCGACAAGACCTTCCCCTTGACGTCGATCCAGCTTTCCCAGCAGGTCGGCGGGGCGCTCCATCAGGCGTTCCCGACCTGCGAGGTCAACGTCCACGACCCCGAGCTCGTCGTCCATATCGAGATCCGCGACGACTCGGCCTACGTCCACGGCCCCGCGGAAGAGGGCGCGGGCGGCCTGCCCATCGGCATGGGCGGCGTGGCGGTGAGCCTTCTTTCCGGCGGCATCGACTCGCCCGTTTCGTCCTACATGATCGCAAAGCGCGGCGTCAAGCTCGAAATGGTGCACTTTTTCTCCCCGCCATACACCTCCGACGCGGCGAAGGAGAAGGTGCTTTCCCTTGCCAAACTCCTTGTGCCCTGGTGCGGACGGATGACTGTGCAGGTCGTACCCTTTACCGAAATTCAGGAGGAAATTCGCCGCAACTGCCCCGAGGAGTTCTTCACGCTCATCATGCGCCGCTTTATGATGCGCATTTCGCAGCGCGTGGCCGATCAGGTCAAGGCCAAGGCGCTCGTCACGGGCGAGAACCTCGGTCAGGTCGCCTCGCAGACGATGGAGGCCCTGCGCGTGACGGAGGACGTGGTCGATCTTCCCGTCCTGCGCCCGCTCATCGGCATGGATAAGGAGGAGATCGTGCGCCTGTCGCGCAAGATCGGCACCTTTGATACCTCGATCCTGCCCTACGAGGATTGCTGCACGGTCTTTACGCCGCGCCATCCGCGCACAAAGCCGAATCTTGAGGAAGTCCGCGAGGCGGAGGCAGCGCTCGATATCGAGGGCCTCATCGACCGCGCGATGGCAAACCGTGAATTTGTACGCATCAAATTCTGAAAGGAAGTCTTTACTATGGCGGAAAACGAAAAATTGATCGAACAGCGCTGCTGCGAGCTGCTCAAGGCGCGCGGCATGACCTTTGCCGCGGCGGAGAGCTGCACCGGCGGTCTTATCGCCAAGCGCATCACGGATGTGCCGGGCGCGTCGCTCGTTTTCATGGGCGGCGTGGTGAGCTATACCGACACGGTCAAGCACCGCGTGCTCGGCGTTCCGGCAGAGATGCTGGAGGAATACGGCGCGGTGTCCGCGCCCGTTGCCCGCGCGATGGCCGAGGGCGCGCGCAAGGCGACGACGGCCGATCTCGCCGTCAGCGTCACGGGTGTCGCGGGCCCCGACCGCGACGAGCGCGGCAACGCCGTCGGCACGGTGTTCATCGGCTTTTCTTCCCCGGAGGAGACGGCCGCAGAGCGCTTCGACTTTGGCGAAAAAAGCCGCGCGGAGATCCGCGCGCTGTCCGCGGAGGAGGCCTTCAAGCTGCTGGAGGAAAAGCTGAAGGAAGCGTGAAAAACAGGGAGGAGACCAATATGAGACGAAGAAACACAGCGCTGCCGCTTTCGGCGCTGTTGGTGGCGCTGACACTTTTGGCGTCAGGCTGCGGAGAAAAGCAGGAAGTGCCGGACACCGTACCGGACGAACCCCTGATGCAGGAAGAAGATCCGACGGTCGAACTGCAGCCGGACGCTAACTTTACGCTGGAACTGCCGAATGGATTTCTGAGCCTTGGGGCGGACTACGAGCCGAACGGGGAGACGCAGGATATGACCTACGACAGCGACGGTATGCTGCCCTATGACTTTGCGCGCCATTACGATGCGGACGCGCAGCTCGTCGTCGGGACGGATTACTACCCTGAAACAGGGCGCGAGGTCATCAGCTATCTGCGTACCGGCGCTGTGGGCGTGGGAACGCCGCGCGGCGTCAAGGTCGGCGACAGCGAGAAAGCGCTGCTGACGGAATACCCGGAAGCGCTTTACTGCATCGCGGCAGACGAGTCCGAGCTCTATGACGGCTACAGCGACGAAAGCGGCTACAGTGAGCCCGCCTATGACTTCGACCGCGCCTACGTCTGGCAGCCGCAGACGCCGCAGGACGACGGAAACTATGACGTCCGCGACATTGCGTTTTACCTGAAAGACGGCACGGTGAGCGCAATTACGATGACAAAGCCGTATGGGTTCCGCTTTGTCTACGGCGTGGACCGGGACGCGGCGCTGCGCCTTGCGGAAGAGAACCGTGCGCAGCTGTGCGAGGAGTGAGAAATAAAAAGCGAGGGACGATCACTCGTCCCTCACTTTTTGTTGTATTTGCTTTTCACCGGAATCAAAGCTCGAGCGTGAGCTGTGCGTCGTCCAGCGCGGAAACGTCCAGCCCGAATTCGCTCGGCAGGTAGCGCGGGCAGACATTTTCACCCGTTGTGATGACAGAGGCGGCAAGGCGTGTGCCGATCTCACAGGATTCCATCATGGTCTTGCCATAGGTCTGGCCGATGACGGCTCCGGCAAAAAACGCATCGCCCGCGCCGGTCGTATCCTTGACATCGACCTTTTTCGCGGGGCAATAGCCTTCCTCGCCGTCGAGCGTTGCAAAGACCGCGCCCTGAGCGCCCATCGTGACGACCATGCGGCGGATCTGCGCGCCGCGGATCTTGTCGTGCAGGACGGGCAGCATCTCGTCGGGGGTGAAATTGTCGTAGTTTTCAGAGAACAGGATGCCCGCCTCCTGCTGGTTGCAGATGAAGCAATGTACCGAGCGCAAAAAGTCGCGCCGCTCGATGGCGATGCTCATGTTGGAAACGACCGCGTAAACGGGCTTGTGGTATTTTTCCGCCAGCGCGAACGTGCGCTTGACGATGTCCTTTTCCATGTCGATCTCCAGAAGGATGCTGTCGGCCTGGGAAAAGATCTCGTCGCCCTGCTCGTCGAGAATGTCGGCGATGGGGTGCAGGTCGGGGCGCTTGGAGATGGACGCGGTCACATCGCCCGTGTTGTCAAAGATGGCGAGCCAGGTGCCCATGCCGTCGGGCGTGGTGCGCATGTAGCGCGTGTCGACTTTGTGGCTCTGGAGCTTTTTGACAACATCTGCGCCCGCGCTTGACTCGTCGACGAGACTGACGAAGGTGGGGCGCAGCTCAACGTTTGCGATGTCCTCAACGATGTTGCGGCTCACGCCGCCGTGCACCTGCACAACGCGGCCTGCGTTGCGTCCGCCGGGAATATAGGAAGAGATGGGGTAGCCCTTGATATCGACAAAAACGGCGCCCAGTACGACAATGCTCATGGGAAAACCCTCCATGGATCGGATAATTTTGAGCAGAGTATATCATATTCTGCAAAAAAAGAAAAGAGGAAGGCGGGCAGACCTGCTGGGTCTGCCCGCCTTTCCGGAGAGAAAAGAGAATGTAAAGTAAATTGGGATCAGTCCTTGAAGCGAGCCTTTCTGGCTTCGTTTCTGCGAATAACGAAGAGGGTGCAGATCATCAGCACGATGCCGATGGCAAGGCAGATGATCCAGTTCTGCACAAAGCCTGCGAGCGCAAAGCACACAAAGCTCAAGCAGGCAACGGTGATGGCGTAGGGAAGCTGTGTTGCCACATGGTTGACGTGCTCGCACTGCGCACCGGCAGAGGACATGATGGTCGTATCAGAGATGGGGGAGCAGTGGTCGCCGCACACGGCGCCCGCGCAGCAGGCGGAGATACCGATATAAAGAAGGTTGCTGTCGCTGGGGAAAATGGCGGTGACGATGGGGATCAGGATGCCGAAGGTGCCCCAGGATGTGCCGGAGGCAAAGGCCAGCACGCAGGCGACGAGGAAGATGACGGCGGGGAGCATGTTGTAAAGCCCCTCGGACGCGGCATACATCAGATCATGCACGTAGTCCGCAGCACCCAGCGCGTTGAGCGTGGTCTTGAGGGAAACGGCGAGCGTGAGAATGATGATGGGGGAGATCATCGACTGGAAGCCCTTGGGAATGCAGCCCATGGCCGCACGGAAGCCGACGACGCGGCGGGCGACAAGGTAGATGACCGTGAGCACCAGCGCGATGAGACCGCCCCAGGGGAGAGCGACAAAGGCGTTCGTATTGCCGAATGCGCCGATGAAATCGCCGGCAAAGTCGGTGCAGCCGGAGGCGTCGGCACCGAAGAAGCCGCCAACATAGAGCATGCCGATGGTGCAGAAGATGATGAGGAGAATGACGGGGATGATAAGGTCAATGACGCGGCCCTTGGGGTTGATGTTCTCCTCGGTGCTGTCGGTACTGCCGGAGAGGTCACCCGTGTTGCGGGCGCGCTCTTCAAAGCCACGCATCGGGCCGTAGTCAAACTTGAGCAGTGTGAGCGTGATGATAAAGACAAAGGTCAAAAGGGAATAGAAATTATAAGGAATGGCGCGGATGAAGAGCTGGATACCGGAAATGCCGGTGTCGAGATCCTCGGCCGTAGAGGATACGGCGGCCGCCCAGGACGAGATCGGCGCGATCATGCACACGGGGGCGGCAGTGGCGTCGATGAGGTAGGCGAGCTTGGGACGCGAGATCTGGTGGCGGTCGGTGACCGGACGCATGACCGAGCCAACGGTCAGGCAGTTGAAATAGTCATCGATGAAGATGAGAATGCCGAGCACGAACGTCGCAAGCTGCGCGCCTACGCGGGTGTGGATATTCTCCTCTGCCCAACGGCCGAAGGCTGCGCTGCCGCCCGCTAAATTGACGAGCGCTACGATGATGCCGAGCAGGACGAGGAAGAGAAAGATGCCCGCATTGTCAGCCACGGCAGTGACGAGGCCGTCATTGACGATCATGTCGATCGTTGCGATGGGAGAGAAGTTGCAGGCAAACAGCGCACCGATCACAACGCCGATGAAGAGGGAGGAATACGCTTCCTTGGTGATCAGCGCCAGGGTAATGGCGACGATGGGGGGGACAAGCGCCCAGAAGGTTCCGACGAATTGCATGATGTTTCTCCTTTCCTGTGTCTTTGCACAGATAAAAAATTAAGCCATGATTTCCATCATGACTTAACACAAAAACATCAAAAACCGATGCAACAAACATCGAAGCTCCTGACCGCGTCGATCATGACAGCACTCCGCCCTTTTGGGGCGACAGTCCGTCGGGTATTCCCCGACGACCCAGGCACCGACCGGACAGGAATCCAATCGACCCTTCGGCGGCCTCCCCTTTCGCTCCCCACGGTATCCTGCCGTTTGTCGGGGGCTACTTTTGTCAGCCGCGCCTCTATCAAGACTTATGAAATTGCTTGCAGTATACACCTTTTCCGGAGCCTGTCAAGTATAAAAAGGTATTTTTTGCTGGGAAAAGTAAAAAATTATGCGTTGCGCCGCAGAAAATGGGAGAGCGCGGTGTGAGATTTGTGCGAAGTGGCAGGCGCTCAGGCGGCACAGACTGCGATGGCGAGCAGGCGGCGGAACAGCGCAAACCAGCTCAGCCGTGCCACGCTCTCGCCTGCAAGCAGCGGCAGGGAGGCGACAGCTGTGCCGCTTGCGTCAAAAATATCGAGCGTACCGAGCGGCTCGCCCGCCTCCACGGGCGCGTCGACGGCGTCAGGCAGAGAAACGGCCTGCGTCAGCCCGTTTGCGCGGCTTTTTTCAAGCAGCAGCGCGTTTTTATCCGTTAATACACTCTGCACGGCTTTTTGCGTGCCGAGCGTCAACGGCACGGCAGGCAGGGGCGACTCCGGTACGACGGTGACGAGGGAATACGACGCAAAGCCGTAGTTTAAGAGCGTCTTCGCGTCGGCAAAACGCTTGTCGCTTGTGCTGCCGCCGAGCACCACGGCAATGAGCTCCATGCCGTCCTTTTCCGCCGTGGCGCTGATGCAGTATCCGGCGGAGCTGGTCGAGCCGGTCTTGAGCCCCGTTGTGCCGGGGTAAAAGCGCACGAGCTTGTTGGTGTTGACGAGCAGAGACTCTCCGTTTCGCAGCGAATCCATCCAGATGGTCGTGAAGTTTCGCAGGTCGGGGTGGTTCAGGATCAGTTCGCGCGACATGAGCGCGATGTCGTAGGCTGAGGTGACGTGTCCCTCGGCGGGAAGCCCCGTGCAGTTGAGAAAGTGCGTGTCGTGCATGCCGAGCTCCTTCGCCCGCTCGTTCATGCGCGCAACAAAGGCTTCCTCGCTGCCGGCGAGATGCTCGCCGAGCGCGACCGCTGCGTCGTTGCCGGAAACGACGCACACGGCTTTGATGAGGTCTTCGACACGCATCTGCTCGCCCTCTTTGAGCCAGATCTGACTGCCGCCCATCGAGACTGCGTGCGCCGAGCCTGTGACGGTATCGTCATACGAGAGCGCGCCGGAGTCGATGGCCTCCATCGTGAGCAGCAGCGTCATCACCTTCGTGATGCTTGCGCCCTCACGCGGCGTGTGCTCGTCCTTGGCGTAGAGCACGGAGCCGGTCTGCTTTTCCATCAAGAGAGCGGAGGGGGCGTCGAGCGTGAACTCGTCGGCGCGCACAGGCACGCACAAAAGCAGCGCAAACAGCAGGATCATCGGAAAGATTCGTTTCATGGCGAGGCTCCTTTCTTCGTTCAGCAGAGAATATGAAAGGATTTGGCACAACATGAATATTTCGCCTTGAAATGACATGAAAGATATGATATACTCCCAGTGTTCGCAGGGTTGGTATATCGGTATTACAGCGGCTTCCCAAACAAATGATGCATTTGCAAAGAAATCCTTTGTTTTCAATGGTTTCGCGGTTTTTGAAAATAGAATTTTCAAAATTGTCACGCTAAATGTCACTCTATGAATTTTATATGCGGATGTCGTCTAATGGCAGGGCCCCAGCTTCCCAAGCTGGCGACGCGGGTTCGATTCCCGTCATCCGCTCCAAAAATTAGTTGCAAAATCATGTGATTTTGCAACTAATTTTTTACTTTCCAACCAATTATGTTTACTTTCCGAGCTTGAAAATGTCACACTATGGGAGGCGGATAGCGTGACATTCATGTATAAGGGAAAGGGACTGCCTGTTACCTCAAGCAGTCCCTCAAAATATTTTTTTGCTCCTGTTTAACTTCGTTCTCCCACCATTTGAAAAAATCTTCCGTGCGGACACGGTATTGACCTCCGAGCTTGGCAGCTGGAAGCCGCCCTGTCTTCAGCATACGATCGATCACAAAGCGAGAGACCTTGAGCAGCTCTGCCATATCGCTGACCGTCAGAAATGCGCCGTATTCGGATAAGGGAGGCGATTTTATCGAGGAATTTACCATGTGCAACACCTCAATAATGGTCCGATGCTATGGCAGAATTCCTTTACCCTCATCCTCGAACATAGCATTCTCGTCGAACAGGTAGCCTTGAAATACCGTGCCATCTCCAGTGATGAAGCGGCCCCGCGCATCCTTGGGAATCTGTTCGGCGGCGCTGGTGTTGTCGAGAATGATTTGAGAAAGCACGCTGTCCGCCCTGCCGCAAACACGGAAATCCATGTTGTTGCGTATCTGGCCGGGAATGATCGTTGCGTCCGGTCTCTGCGTGGCAAGAATAAGGTGGATACCAAACGCCCGCCCCTGCCGCGCGATGGTGGACAGCCTGCTTTCAATTTGCGCCAGCAGCTTCTTCCGCTCGTTGTCGGCTCCGGTCTTGTCCAACATCTCCGCCACCTCGTCACAGGCGAATATGAGCCGTGGGAGCGGCTGCTCCATAGTCTCGTTGTAGGCGTCAATGTTTGGACAGCCCAGCGCCTTGAACGCGCTCTTGCGATATTCCAGCACCGCTACAAGCTGATTGAGGGTATAGCGCAAGTTTTCCTCCGTGAAGCACATCCGGCATTTCTCGTGCCAGACCTTGGGAAAATCCACACCGCCCTTGAAATCGGCAATGTAGACCTCTGCGCCCTTATGGAGCGCCTGCATGAGCAGCAGCTTGAGCAGCACGCTCTTTCCGCTGCCTGTAGAGCCGCCTAAGAGGATATGTGGAATGTGCGCAAGGTTGACTGTCACAGGGCCGGTATAGCTTTCCCCCAGCACCAGCACAAAACTCTTAGGGGAAAGATAACTGTCTTTCCATTTCAGGACTTCCGGCAAATCGTCACCAGCAGAGACAGCATACACCAGCACACGGCTCTTGCCCTTGGCGTAGGCCAGCTTGACAATGGTGATTCCCAGCGCCGTTTCAATAGCGAGGCGCTTCTTGTCCCACTCTTGCAGCGGAATACCCTGATTGCGGAACTCCCATACCGTGACGCGGGGGTTATCCTTGTCGCGGCGCTTGTGAAGCAAATCGGGCGGCATCCCCGCATGGTTTATGAGGCCGATACATTGAAGCTGGTCTTTCGCCGCCCGTCTGCCAAATGGATAGAGCAGGAGCGCCAGCAGCACCGCAGCACCCACCAGCAGATAGGCAAACAAGGCGTGTTCCATCGCCGCCTTGAGAATGGGAGAAATTAACTCGATGTGCTTCACCTGTTCGCACAATGCAGCCTGCTTCGTGGCAACGTACACAGCGCCAACAAAGAAAAGTGCAAGAGCGAAAAGCTTGAGCGGAAGATTGGGGCCATTGTGAAGCTGACGGAAGATGTCATGCAAATAGGCGCGGCGCTCGATTTTTTTCTTATCTTCTCTTGTCATGGAACGGCACCTCCCTCGGCGGTTTGCCCCTGCGGAACTCCTTCACGCAGCTGATACGCCGCAGGAATGCCCGCCACGTCTCCAACTCAGAGCGTTGGACCTCCGTATACTGTTCGTCCAAAGAGATATTGGAGGTGATGTAGACGGTGGTATAGCAGGCGGTACGATCGTGGTATCGCGCCGGGAGCTGCAAGGGGTAAATGTCCAAATAATTGAGCATAGCGGCAATTGGGATCTGGCTGTGAAATTCTTCAAACACCAACACAGGCTGTCCGTGGTAGGAATCAAATTTCGTGCCATTTTTGCCGCCATAATCAGTAATGCGGCAGATGTCCTCTGGATTATGGGATGCGAAAATGCTTCGCGTCTTTCCGGTTCCACTGTCACCATAGAAGTAGAGCACTTGAACGGCGCGATTCTCTTTCATATATCGCTCTGCCTGCAAGGTGTCCCGCATCTCGTCAATTCCCTTGATTCGGAACGCATAAGACGGCTTCTGCCGGATGATCTCTGCATTGGTCATGCCCTGCTCCACACAGCCCATGAGGGCATACATGGAGGGGGAATCCTCTTCGGCCTCTGTGGGAATGTCACCAAACTCAAGGAAGGTCCCCTCCACAGAGGTTTCCGCCTTTTTCGTGTCAGCCCATTTTCCGCTTTTGGTGATGTAATCCCTATTTGCCGCAGAGCCTTTCATGCTCTTTTCAATGTGAGCGGGCGGAAAACGGTTCTTTACGGTGCTGAATCGAATCGGAGAATGGGAAAACAGATAGATATGCGTATGATAGGTCCCGCTCTCACCAATCTCGTCTGCAAGGCAAAAATACCTTGGATGAAACAGATGCAACTTTTCGATGATCGTATCATGGTCAAGACCGCAGTCTTTTGGATTGTTGATGGTCAACGACCATCTGCGGCTTTGTGGGTCTTGTGCAGCCATGTCATGGTCTCCTTTCTTTGCTACCGCTACCTTGCTGCCCCACGGTAATACTTACCGTGGGGCAGCGAGGCGGCGCTGGCGCTGCCGCCGGGGGATATTTCCCTTGATGGAAAATATCTGTTCCCCGTCTGCTGCGCCCTGGCCGCCTGGTTGCGACCGTCAATTTTTCCTGACGGTAGAAATGCCAGTGGCCTTTGCGGTGAGCTGGACATGCCCTTGAGACTCATAAGCGGTCACCTCAAGGTCGGCAAACTCGACCTCAATAAAGCCTTCCGGCTTTTCCATGAGCTGCTTACCGTCAATGCGGACACCGATTTTCTCAAGGCTGTGTGCAGGCAGCGCAACGATATAGCGATAGCCGGTCACGGTATCCGTGCGCTTGCCATCTTTATACTCATACGCCGGTGCAACATCCACCAACAGCTTCTTTGCCCCCAGCGAGGCGGGGTCGATCCGAAGATCACGAATATTCAACATGGGTAATACCTGTTCCTTTCATAAGTGTACCGCGCAGTATTGGCCCTATACTGCTATGCTCCATCTGTGGGAAGGCTGCACGGACAGGCGTCCCTGTCCTGCTGACCCGGGCTCCCGAAGTGGCCTGCTCCTCGGTCTACCGGACACCTGACCGCAAACGGCTGCGGCTCTCACAAGCTCCTGTGATGGACCTATCATAGCACCCCAAAATGCCATGAAATTTCACCGGTGAAATTCCAGCAAAACTTTTTCAAAAAAATTTACCGCCGTTCCCCTTGCTGCCGGGAATGGCGGTATTTCATCATATTTTCGTCTCTATCAATGGGAACCCGTGTTCTGCTAACCGACAATTCAAGCGAACAATGCCTTCTCTGTTTTCCAATGCCGCATCGTAACAGGCCAGTTCGGGATAGATGGCATAACGCAGCTTGTCCCGTCCTTGCTTGCCCCATTGCAATACAATGGAAATCTTGTTTATATCCGGCTCTGTCCACTCAAAAGAGTCTCCGGGCACCGTACTGTCTCGCATGATACGGCTGATCTTAGCTTCGGACATGCCTGTTGCCTCTGCCAAAAACTTTTGCGTTATGCCGAGTTCTTTCATGCGTTTCCTTATCAACCTTGCCGGGGTTGATGCATCATCTCTATAACCGGGGCTTTGCTCTGGCTGTTTCCATGCCAAAGCTTGTCCCTCTGGTTATAGTTTATTTATGTGGGCTTATTGCCGGAGGTGGTCTGCAAGTGTTGATACTTCCGAATGCTATGGGACATAAAAAAGCTCATATCCATAGCAGCCACCTCCTTCCGTGAAACGCTGTTGGCGAATGATCCGATCATCCACCTCCGACGCAAAGCCCGCTTCACGAATTAAGGTTATTGTGCGCGGCAGAAAGCCGCACGTTCATGATTGCTCCCGCAGGCATTGGGGTGGCAAGTGCAGCAACCTTTTCCCGCCTGCATTTGGGATACTGTTGGGCGTTTCCGCCCATCCACGGTGATTCTTGTGCCGTTAGAAAACGGCTGCTCGTTGTTTTGCCGCATAGGGCGGCGGTTCATAAGACTTCTTTTCTGCTGATACTCTTTTCTTTTCAAAAAAATTCACTGCTTAATAATGGGTGGAGATCTATTAAAACGGACTGGAGGACAACGATAAAATACCACACAAAGGGCAAAAGTGCAACTATATATTGATGAATAATTTGTAAATAAATCAAGATATTGTGTTATCTGCTGTTATCTGATGCTATTCTGTACCACCATACAGAAAGCAGGGAACCTCTTTCGAGGTTCCCTGCTCGGCGTTTACTTGTTGTACGCTCTATAAAGGAACGTGACGATTTGACCGCGCGTGCAGTCGTTGTCGGGTGCGAACATGCCGTTGCCGACACCCTCGGTCACGCCATTGGCTGCCGCCCAGGCGACCGCCTCGGCGAAGTAGCTGTTGGCCGGGACATCGCTGAACTCGGCCTTGCCGGCTGCCTTTGCGTTCAGCGCGCGGGCGAGAAACGTCACCGCCTGCGCACGGGTGCAGGTGGCATCCGGGCTGAATGTGGTGGCCGTCGTGCCGGTGGTGACGCCGTTCTCGATGGCCCACGCGACAGCCTTCTCATAGTAGCTGCCGGAGACCACATCGGTCATGCCAGCCGCGGTGCCCTTCGGCTCGGGAGAGCCGGCAGCACGCCACAGGAAGGTGACGATCTGAGCGCGGGTGCAGGGCTGGTTCGGCCCAAAGAGGCCATTTCCGATACCGCCGGTGATGCCCTTTTCCTGCGCCCACTTCACAGCCTCATAGTAATAGGCGCTGGTGGACACATCGCTAAACGGGCTTGTCTCAATTTCCTTAACAAAGGTAGCATTGATTTCAACCTTGCTGGCGGGCATGGTAAATGTATACTTACCACTACCCTTGTTGGTCAGATTCAATTCGTTGCCGTCCTTATCAGTCGCAATGAGATTGTCTAACTGATAACCGCTGTTGGGTTTGACCGTAATTGTTACTGTGTCGCCTTTTTCCGCAGAACGCGGGCTGACAGTTACTGTGCCATTTTTCACCTTACTGGAAACGGAAACGGCGTAACTGGGAGAACTGGTGCCACCGCTGGAACCGGAATGACTCGGCTGCTGCGTATCATTGCTATCATAGTCGGGGTAAATCACATCGTCTTCGGTCGTCAGGGCGTAGTTTTCCTTGTCGGTGTTTTGCTCGTCATTTACCTTGCTTGTAAAGGTTTTACCTTCGGTCAGCGGTACATCGTAGAATTTCACAGATCGCGCTATCGTACCATCCACATAGCTCTCAAGCACGGTATAGTCCATGCTTCCCTCATCTGTGGCGGTAAGCTTCATCGTATATGTATGGCCTTCTGACAGGAGTATTACCTTTTCCCCGTCACCCATAACCGCGCACACCGTATCTGAATCCGTCTCTGGCTTCACCACGATATTATCCACAATTTTTACTACGAGAGCATTGTTCTCATCATAAACCTCCACATCCACAGGGCAAGCGACAATAAGAGCCTTGGATTTTCGATCAGAGGCATCCTTCAAATATTCACCAACATCTTTATACCTCATCAGCACCATATATGCTTCTGGCCAATGGTTCTGAAAGAGGTCAGATTTTTCTGCACCTATATTCTCATTTGCGATATCATGAATCAAATCTAGCAGTGCATTAAATGTCTTTGTGTTGTCTCTTGTTCCGCACAAAGGATTCCCTTGCTCCCAAACGGCCCCTAGCGCAATATCTCTAAGGCTTTGCAGCAAAACCGCTGCCGGAGTTGAGTTAGCAATCACGCCTCCCTTCACACTCTGCTTTATCCATGAGGCGCATAAGTCGGCAACTTCCTGATAATCTTGTCCTCTCACCGCACAGATGAAGTTTTCAATCTGCGCGGGAAGTGCGCTCGGAACACAGGCTACGAGCAAGGCTCGTAAGACATCGTCTTCTGTCATCCCATCCTTCCAAGAGTCCACTAAAGCATTCTGAAATCCTATATGGTAGAGCTCGCGAGTAGGAATAGCCTCACTCAGAGTGTCCTCCAGCCATACCAGACAAGGATCTGAAAGAGAGTTGAATGTGCCGAGCCTCCCAGTAAACGCCTTTGTCACGCCCGTCTTCCAGAAGTACCATTCCCGCAGGGGGACTCTAGGCACTATGTCACTGGCACTAATGATGTTAAAAATATTTTTGGTCTCTGCCTTATTCGGTAAAGCACTGATATCGGTGGCACTCGGTGTAGCGAAGGTGTATGTGTAAATATTTTCCCCAATGAACAAGTCTGCCCGAAGCTTCTGAGACAGCACATTTGCTACCGCCGCTGACCGGCTGAACCCAACTAGCCAGACCCGCGCAGTAGATAGGTCAACGCTGGGGTGATCATGACAATACTTCTTAATGGAATCGTGCGCCGCGCTTGCCGCTTTTTCCCACCCATCGTGATAAATGCCGCTGCTGCCAACCTCAAAGTTTCCGGCCCAGCCGCCGTTTCCGTAGCCGCTGCCTCGTAGGCTGATAGCCAACAAGGAAACTGTGCTGCCATCACTAGGGTTTGTAATCTCTTTCTGGCTCATGACAAACGCAACACTGTCATTGTCTTCCAAACCGTAGCCCTTCATATCGTAATACTCGTCATTATCGAAACCGAGGTCTGCAAGCAACGTTTTAATTTTTTCATCTTTCGCTGTTCCGTCACACCCTGACATTGCCAGACCCAAACTCATAGTGGCAAGCTCATGGTTATAAGTATAGGAGTCTTGAAAAAACCAGTTATCTTTATATATGCAGTCCGTATAGGTTGCATAGTCACCCGTGGTCATGGACGGATATTCGAATTTCACATGCAGAGTATCATCTGGTTCTGTTTGAGTCGGCTCCCATGTTCTGAACTCCAAGGTCTCCTCTGCGACGGCGGCCTTGACATCCTCCTGTGCCTGAACTGCATCCCAGCCGGAAGCGCTCACGGGATAGTAGACAACAACTTTCCCGCTGGAAGACCGTGTTTCACAAACAGCGGCATCAAATTCCGGAGCAGAAGAACCTCGGAAATAGATATCCAACAAACCATCGTCACCTGAAAGCCAATCATCAGCTGCACCGACTTCCGCCGTAAACCTTGTGACAGACGCCGGAATCTCCACACGCTTTAACGCAGGGCATAGCCAGAACGCACTGGAATCGACCTCTTTGATTCCTTCTGCAAGATCAATCTGACTCAGGTTTTCGCAGAAAAGGAACATTGTATTAGGAATCTTCTCGACACTGCCAGGAATCGATATGGATGTAAGAAAACTATTGCTCCAATAAACATCACCGGAAATGGCGCCGTCTGCAATTTCCTCTGTGCCGTTAAGAATTGCGTAACTGCTGTCTTCTTTGCACGCGGGATAAACAAGCAGTTTTTTCCCCTGATAAAGTACGCCATTATCTGTATAGAAGGTCTTGTTACCGCTCTCAACATAAACCGCCTCCAAGGCCCTGACCGGGAGCGATTCGTATCCAATTTTCTCTAAGCTTGCAGGAAGGGTGATACTCTCTACGGCATTCGCTTCCGCAAAAGCGTAGTTTCCAATCTCCGTTACCCTGCTTTTCGACTCAAACGTGATCGTTTCCAAATTTGGGTAAGCGAAAGATCTGTAACCGCCACCGCTGAACGCTTCTTCGCCGATATAAGTAATCTCATTCCCGATAGAGACTTTTGTAATCTGATCGGCCAAGCTTAGCCAAGGTGCTGCCGTATCATATTCAGAATCCCCCGGGATATACCACTCGTGATTGTAATCATCCATTCTGCCGGAACCCGCTATAGTCAGCGTGCCGGTAGCTGAGTCAAAAGACCACGTCGCGGTTTTTCCGCACTTTCCTGACGTACTCGATGCCGCAAGCACTGTTGCCGGAAACAGTGTGAACGACAATATGAACGCCAAGAACATACTGCATATTCTTCTGCTCATTTTCTTCCTCCAAAACATTATTGTATATCCTATTCGGATATTGAATTTATTCTATCATATCCGAATAGGATATACAATAACTTTCTGTAAAAAGGAGTGAAAAAATGGAACTTGACTACCAGGCTATCGGTACTCGTATTAGACGTTTTCGCAAAGAACAAGGGTTAACGCAGCAGCTTTTGGCGGAACTCTCTAATCAGGAGCCCTCTAACATCTCCCACATTGAGCGGGGAGCTACAAAGCTGAGCCTGCCTACCATTGTTAACATTGCTAATTCGTTAGGCATCACCGTAGATGATCTGCTCTGTGATAGTTTGCTGACATCAAGAGCTTCTTTTGAACGGGAGGCTTCCGAGATTTTATCCGATTGCTCCCACAAAGAACTGAAGATTATCACAGGAACGATGAGAGCGTTGAAGGACAATCTTCGAAAAGCGGACATAGAATGATATCAGATACTCCTGCTCAGTTTTATATGCTGAAAGGGAAGGCAACTCTATAAGATCACCCCTGACACATAAATTTCATGCGTCAGGGGGATAATTATATTTCCTCAAAATTCCTTCAAATCCTCCATCGCGCGGGGAATATACCGGTTCTGCGTCATATCCAAATGCGCGTAGATCTCCATTGTCGTTCGGATGCTGGAATGGCCGATGGACTTTGAAAAGGTGGCAAGGTCAAAATCGGGATCGTTCTTGTGGTGCAGATAGTAATGCGTTACATAGGTGTGCCGGAGGCCATGCACCGTGACCGCATGGGAAAGACCGATGACCTTGCATATTTTCTTGTGCGTCTGCAAAGTGCTGGAATGTCCGCCGCTGCCGTAGGGGAAGGTGGACGAGCCGCAGATGTATTTGTGTTCCCGCTCGATGGCGGCGTATTTCTCCTTGATCTTCAGCTTGGTCGACTTCTGCTCCGGCCCGAAATACTTCAGTTCGGCCTGCCGCAACTCCTCGACCTTGCGCTGCTCGATCTCTCGACTCTGCTCGTCAAACTGACTCCGCAGACATTCCAAGTCTTGTACCGCCTGACGGTTCAGAATGATGAGTCGTTCACCGGATTCCGTTTTCGGCATCTGCGTGATTTTTTCGCCATCGGCATAGACGGTGTTTTTGTCGATCATCACCGTTTTGCTGTACTCGTCATAGTCCGTCCATGTCAGAGCCAAAGCCTCACCCAGCCGCAGGCCGGTATGGAGGATAAACAGCAGCTTATAGCCTGCAGGATGGACCATGAGCGTTTGACCGGCATACTTCGTGTATTTCTTTGGTACATAGGTGCGGCGGCATTCTGCCTCGTATAAGGCAAGCTCATCGTCGCGCAGCCAGTTCTTTTTTACCTGCCGGTCATCGTCTTGCTTTTTCGCACGGGGTATGGTAATGTTAAGGACGGGAACCGTGTTGATATAGTGCTTTGCCGCTGCCATTTTCAGAACGCTGAAAGCGGCGATTTTCGCCTTTGTCATAACGCTTTCGGAGTAACCCTGCTCCGCCAAGGTGAACACCATTTGCTGCACCATATCGCTGTCAATGTCGATCAGCTTAGCCGTTCCCATGAAGGAGCAGACGCGCTTGACCTGATCCTCTAAGGCTTTGTAGGCGAGGACCTTCATGTTACTCTTTTTCTTTTCGTCAAGGAATATCTGCGAAAAGGCGGCAAAGGTCACGCCGCTTTCCGTCAGAGCCTTCAGCTTGCTTGCATCGGCGTTGATGTCTCGTAGAAAGGCTTTCGCCTCCTTTTCCGTTTTGAAGAACCGCGTTTTCTGCTTGCCCCAACCGTCGCTGACGGTTGCCCGCCACGGGGATTTTCTATCTTCGACATAGGTGATGCGCCCGCTGCCCTTTTTTCTGCGCTCCATACAGACACCTCTTTTCTTGGCTCTATTGTACCGAGGTATGAGGTGCGTGTCAACGAAAATGTCACTCTATTGTCACTCTATTCTTTTGAAAAACGAGCAAAAATTTGCGAAAATTCATAAAAGGCCGAGAGCCGAAAAATCCGAAAAAGGATTGAAAATAAAGGGATTTCAAGGATTCCGCGGCAATGGAGAAATAATCACAACGATGTTTCCCAAGCCGTTAAGGCGGGTTCGACTCCCGTACCCTGCTCCAAAAAATGGAGGCACACCGTGTGGTGTGTCTCCATTTTTTGGAACCTGTAAGACATTAAAAAGCACAGGGGCAAGTGAATTGCCCCTGTGCAAATGCTTTTGCGCAGCAAAGGCATTTTACGGCGCAAAAGCGCCGAGACTTAAGACACGAGGACTCCGAAGGAAATCATCTCAGGCGCGGCGCATATATTCGCTTGCGGGGTGGCTATCACTGATGTTGAAGCGCGGCAGGTGATAGAGCGAATTGCCGTAGCGCGCCTTGCCGTAAACGCCGGAGAACGTGACGGAAAAGAGCTGCTGCAAAACAGGCTCCGCCCACGGTTCCATTTTGCCGAGCGGGTAGGTGAAGGCGGTGACGGGCTGTCCCGTTTCAAGCCTGATGCGGGTGATGCTGGTCTCGAGATCGTAGGAGATGCGCGTAAGGTAGTCGTCCTCCGATTCCCCGTTCCTGCGCTCAATGCCGTTCGCGTCGTTGTGAATGTGGTGGTCATGGGTGTGGGAAGCGAACTCGACAAGCCCGCTTTTTGCCATCTCACGGCACTCGTCCCAGGAGAGAAAACCGCTCGTCCCCTCGTCGATGCGCGCGGTGATGAGCGAAACGGCAGCCTTTGCGCCATACTCCCGCAGCAGCGGGAGAGCAAGGGTGAAGTTGCTCACGTAGCCGTCGTCAAAGGTGAGCAACACTGCCTTCTGCGGCAGCGGTGCGCCGTCGTCGAGCTGCCCCGCGGCAAGCTCGCGCGGCAGGATCGTTACGTATCCCCTATCGCGCAGAAAATCGAGGTCGCGCCGCAGTCCGGAGATCGTGATGGTGTAATCCGTCACCTGCGCGGGATCGTCAGTGAAGTTGTGGTATTCGAGCACGAAAAAGCGCCAGTCGGGCGCGGGCTTTGCAGCGCTGCTTTCCTCCGGGGAAGAAGGCGTGGCGATGGCCGTTTCCGGCATGGCGCACCGGTCAAAGCGCGGCGGATACGATGGCGCGGGCTGCGCAGGATGCGCCTGACGGAGAAGCGTCACAGCCAGAACGATGACGAGTACGCGCACCGCCAGCTTAAAAAGCGACATCATGCCGTAGGAAAAAAGATTGATGCGGCGCATTCGGTCACCTCCCTTACGCCCTTTATCAGCATTAGACGCAAAATCTTTGAAAAAGTTTCCGCGTGCAGGGGTTCTTCCGTGCTTTGACGGATCAAATTAGAACAAAAGCACCGTCCCAGTCGGGCGGCGCTTGCTTTTTTGCGCTGGTTTCAATATAATAAGCAGGATTTATGACTTCTGGAGGAGAGCGCATGAAGAAAGTTGCATTGGTCACCGGTTCGTCCCGCGGCATCGGCCGCGCAGTCGCGCGTGCGCTCGCGCGCGAGGGCTACGCCGTGTGCATCAACTATTATAAGCGAAAAGATCTGGCGGACGAGCTCGCCGCGCTGCTGCGCAGCGAGGGACATGAGGCCATCGCCGTGCAGGCGGACGTGTCGAAGCGTGCCGAGGTGAACGCCATGGTCGCGCAGTGCGAGCGTGAACTCGGCAAAGTCACGCTGCTCGTGAACAACGCGGGCGTTGCGGGGCAGGAGCTTTTTCAGGACGTGACGGACGAGATGTGGGAGCGCTACTTCGGCGTGAACTTAAACGGCGCGCGCAACACCATTCTGGCGGTGCTGCCGGGCATGCTGCACGAAAAGAGCGGCTGCATCGTGAACATTTCGTCCATGTGGGGACAGCACGGCGCATCGTGCGAGGTGCCGTATTCCTGCACCAAGCACGCGCTCATCGGACTGACCCGCTCGCTTGCGCTGGAGGTCGCGCCGAGCGGCATTCGCGTCAACTGCGTTGCCCCCGGCGTCATCGAGACCGATATGGTTCGGGTGCTGGGCGAGGAAACGATCCGCGATCTCGTCGAGCAGACGCCGCTCGGCCGCCTCGGCAGGCCCGAGGACATTGCTGAGGCGGTGGTCTATCTTGCCTCCGACAAGGCATCGTTCGTTACGGGGCAGGTGCTCGCGGTGGACGGAGCGTTTGTGCTCTGAGGTGTGTCAGCGTCCCGTGCTGCCAAAGCCACCCTCGCCGCGCACGGTCGCGGGCAGCTCGTCGACCTCTTCAAATTCCATCGGCAGGAACGGCAGCAGCACGAGCTGGGCGACGCGGTCGCCGTGGCGCACGGTGCGCTCTTCGCTGCTGTCGTTGTGCAGGGCAACAAAGCATTCGCCGCGGTAATCGCTGTCGATCACGCCGAGGCAGTTCGCCGGACGCAGACCCTGCTTGGCGGCAAGTCCGCTTCTGGCGACGACTGCGCCGAATGTGCCCTCCGGCAGAGCGAAGGACAGCCCGGTCGGCAGCATGGCGGTGGAATGGGGCGGAATGGTGAGCTCCTGATCGCCGTCCAGACAGGCGTGCAGGTCGTAACCGGCGGCAGATGCAGAGCCGCGCACGGGGAGCTTTGCACCCTCGCGCAGCAGCTTGATCGAAACGTTGGGCATGGGGAAAATCCTCCTCTTTTTTGCATACCAGACATTATAAAGCCTGCGGGCAGGAAAAGCAAGAATGGCGCAAAAAGGAAAGATCTGACATAAGAATAAGAATTTTCCCTTGCCAAACAGGGCAACTTCTGTTATTATACTATGATGTAATGTTTCCGCCCTGCGTGGGCGATTACAGAACGATAACCTTTTCTGGAGGATCGGATAGATGGCAAAAAACAATGATAAGCGGGCAGAGCGCATAGCAAGAAGCAATCGCAATGTCAACCGCGCGATCACCTTGCTCATGGTTGGTGTGATCGCTGAGTTTTATCTTCTGATGGTGAACAATTACTTCGTCAAGGGCGGCGTTGGCCAGGTTTTGACGATGATGAGCGTTTTGAAGGCCCTCGGGATCATCGGCGCCGCGGCCTTCGGCGCAGGGCTCGTGATGTGGATCATGCGCAAAAAGTGGACGCGCTTCGCGCCTGCCGCGCCGTGGCTTCTGTGCGCGGGTTTCTTCTTTGCGATGTCCTCTGAGCTGATGCTCAGGATCTATCCGCAGGGCACGACGATGATGTGCGTGATCGTTCCGGTCGCGATGCTCATCGGCATTGTATTCCTGCTCTATCCGCGCGAGTTTTCCGTGCAGGCCGTGGGACTGACGGCATCGCTGATGGCGATGTACCTCATTCATCATGGCAGCGGCAGCGAGATGTGGAGCGCCCTTGTGATCGGGTGCAGCGTCTTTGCCGTAGCTGTGATCGCGGCGCTTGCGGTTGCCGTATACAAGGCGGGCAAGAACGGGGGTAAGCTGGAAAAGTTCGGCAATCTTCGTATCGTGTCGCAGGACGGCGACTATAAGCTCATCTATGCCGTGCTCGCCGTGTGTGCGCTGGCCATCGTGGCGGCGCTCTTTGTCAGCAGCATTGCCTACTACGGCCTGTGGGTGCTGGCCATCGGCACGTTCCTGCTCGCAGTTTACTACACCGTGAAGATCATGTGAGACAAGATAAAAAAGGACGAGTTCAAAAGAACTCGTCCTTTTTTTGCCCAATTTTTCAGATGTCTCTTCGGCCTTCGAGCGCACGCATCAGCGTGGCGTCGTCGGCAAATTCAAGGTGTCCGCCGACGGGGATGCCGTAGGCAAGGCGCGTGACACGCACGCCAAAGGGACGCAGAAGGCGGGCTAAGTACATCGCCGTCGCCTCGCCCTCGGTGTCGGGATTTGTGGCCATGATGACCTCTTCCACGCCGCCTTGCGCCACGCGGTCGAGAAGGGACTTGATCTCCAGATCGTCAGGCCCTACGTGGTTCATCGGTGAGATGACGCCGTGCAGCACATGATAGCGGCCGTTGTACTCGCGCGCGCGCTCAATGGCGACCACGTCGCGCGGATCGGCGACCACGCAGATGACATGCTCATCGCGCTTGGGAGACGAGCAGATGGGGCATAGACCGCCGTCGGTCAGATTGCGGCAGACCGGACAGCACGTGACGGTGCGCTTGGCGTCGACGATGGCATCGGCGAAGGCCTTGGCCTCCTCTTCCGGCAGGCTCAGCACAAAAAACGCCAGGCGCTGCGCACTCTTGCTGCCGATGCCGGGCAGACGCGCGAACTGCTCAACGAGCTTTTCGAGCGCCGCGGGAAAGTATTCCATCGGCCTTATCCTCTCAGTTCTTTGATCTTGGCGGGAATGTCGGCGGCCTTGTAGACGGCGGAGCCGGCAACGAGCACGTTCGCGCCCGCCTCGATGCAGGTCTTGCACGTCACGGCGTCCACGCCGCCGTCGACCTCAAGCTCGCAGTCAAGATTTCTCTCGTCGATGTAGCGGCGAATGGCGGCGACCTTGGGCATCATGTCGGCCATGAACTTCTGCCCGCCAAAGCCCGGCTCGACGGTCATCACAAGCACGATGTCGCACTTGTCAAGGAACGGCAGCACCGCCTCTGCGCGCGTGTTGGGCTTTAAGACGACGCCCGCCTTCTTGCCCTTGGCGTGGATCTTGTCGAGCGCAAGATGGATCTTTTCGGGCGTGTCGGCCTCAACATGGCAGGTGACGAGATCCGCGCCCGCGTCGCAGAACTGATCGACATAGCGCTCAGGCTGCACGATCATCAGGTGTACGTCGATGGGCAGCGCCGTGCGCTTGCGGATCGACTGGAGCACGGGGATACCGATGCTGATATTGGGGACAAAGCAGCCGTCCATTACATCGAAATGGACATAGTCGGCGGTGGAAATGGCCTCCACGCCGGCGCCGAGCTCTGAAAAGTCGGCGGAGAGAATGGACGGTGCGATCTTAACAGACATGAAAATAGCCCTCCTGCGAAATTTTTCTTACCTCTCATTGTAGCAAAGGGCATGCGCAAAAGCAATGAAAAAATCGAAAACGGGCCGGCGCTGCCGGCAGTACAGCAGCGAGTGCTGAAAAATTTGCGCGAAAAAAGCAAAATCTCGCAATTCATAAAAAATTCACTGAATTGTTGCATTTGCAACTTCTGCAAAGGCGGAGATATGTGGTATACTAACGCCAGTGAAAGACAAGCAGAACAATTCACATTTAAATATAAAATTTTATGGAGGTAGTAATTATGAAGAAGTGGCTGTGCAAGGTTTGCGGTTATATCTATGAAGGCCCCGAGGCTCCCGCGGAGTGCCCCGTGTGCCATGCCAAGAGCAATATGTTCGAGGAAGTCAAGGGTGAACTGAAGCTCGCCGCCGAGCATGAGTTCGGCGTTTACGGCAAGACCGTGAAGAACAACCCCGACATCTCTGAAGAGGATAAGAAGTATATCTTCGAGCAGCTGATGGCCAACTTCAATGGCGAGTGCAGCGAGGTCGGTATGTACCTCTGCATGGCGCGCATCGCCCATCGCGAGGGCTATCCCGAGATCGGCCTGTACTGGGAGAAGGCCGCCTACGAAGAGGCAGAGCATGCCGCGAAGTTCGCCGAGCTCCTCGGCTCTGACCTCGAGCCCAACATGAAGGCGACCACCAAGGACAACCTCGCCTGGCGCGTCGACTGCGAGTTCGGCGCCACTGCCGGCAAGTTCGACCTCGCCGCCTGCGCGAAGAAGAACGGTCTCGACGCCATTCACGACACCGTCCACGAGATGGCCCGCGACGAGGCCCGTCACGGCCGCGCCCTCAAGGGCCTGCTGGAACGTTACTTCAAGTAAGCCGAAACCCCTTACAAATCAAGCGATTTTCGAGAGGAAGCTGAGAAATCAGCTTCCTCTTTTTTGCGCCGCGAGAAATGGGAGTGGATAAAAAGGTGGATGTGCGTTCCTGCTTTCGCCGATAAAATCATCAAAAGTGGCAATTCAAAAAGTGGATGTTGCTATGACTTGAGAGAGAAATAAGGGTGAATCTTATATACATAGCGTTTTACGCCTACTGAAAAGCCGGGACGGTGCATATACATAGCGGACGGAGGGGGCGGAACGATGAAAAAAATCTGGCTGCCGCTGTTGGCGGTGCTGCTTTTATGTGCCTGCGGCGGGGAAAATGACCGCGCAGAGGAATTACAGGAGCAATATCAGCAAGTATCCTCTTACGAAACGGACGTGCGAGTGTGCGTTCCGCGCGAGGACGAAACGATCGCCTATTGCCTGCATCTCAGCGCGCAGGGCGATACCGTGCGCGCCGAGGTCAAAGAGCCGCAGGAGCTTGCGGGCGTGGGTGCGGTACTGGAGGGGGAGAGGCTTTCACTCACGTTTGATGGCCTCGTGCTGGACGTCGGCACGCTCTCGCCGCGCGTGAGCGCGCTGAACTGTGCGCCGATGCTTCTGCGCGCATTCCCGAAGGCGTACCTTGACAGCTTCGGCACGGAAACGCTTGGAGGGGAGATCGTGCTGCATGTGGATTTTTCACTCTCTTCCGGCAGCGAAAAGCTTTTCTGCTCGCTCTATTTTGACGATGCGGGCGCGCCGGTGTACGCTGAGATCGCAGAAAATGAAAAAATTATTGCGGCGGCAGAGTTTACGAATTTTATTTTTGGTGATATACTATCGCCAAACACGGCGCAGTAGCGCGCGTTCAGATTTGAAGCAAAAGGGTGGAAGCGTCTATGGAAAGCACGCTCAAACGAACCTGGGCGGAGATCGACCTTGACCATCTGACCCATAACTACGAGACCATTCGCCGCCACGTCGGAGCGCAGGTGAAGCTGCTTGGCGTGGTCAAGGCCGACGGCTACGGCCACGGCGCGGTGGAGATCGCCAGGCGGCTCGAACAGCTCGGCGCGGCTTATCTTGCGGTGTCGAACATCGACGAATGCGAGGAGCTGCGCGACAATGGCATTCGCCTGCCGATCTTAATGCTGGGCTTCACACCTGCGGATCAGACGGAGCGCATTTTGCAGCTCGAAATGACGCAGGCGGTGCAGAGCTATGACATCGCGAAGGAATTTTCCGACCGCGCGCTTGCCCTGGGCGGGAAGATGACGGTGCATCTCAAGCTTGACACCGGCATGGGACGCCTTGGCTTTGCGTGCAGCGAGGCGCACTTCGACGAGAGCCTGCACGAGATCCTGCGCGTGCTGGAGCTGCCGGGACTCAAGGTGGAGGGCATCTTTACGCATTTCAGCGTGTCGGACGAGGATACGCCCGAGAGCGTCGCATTTACGGCCTTGCAGCATCAGCGCTTTGCGCGCATGATCGAGGAGGCGGAATTGCGCAGCGGCTTCCGCTTTGCGCTGCACCACTGCTGCAATGCCGGCGGCATTGCAAGCTACCCCGAATGGGCGTGGGATATGGTGCGCTGCGGCATTATCCTCTACGGTTCGGGCGATCTGGCCGAGAAGATGGGCATGAAGCCCGTCATGTCGCTCAAAACGCGCGTGGCGACGATCAAGGACTTTGATGCCGGCGAGCCCATCAGCTACGGACGTACCTATTTCACGCAGCGGCACAGCCGCATCGCGGTTCTGCCCATCGGCTACGCCGACGGCCTGCACCGCGCGCTGTCGAATCAGATCGAAGTGCTCACGCCATACGGCAGGGCGAAGCAGGTCGGGCGCATCTGCATGGATATGTGCATGATCGACGTGACCGACCTCCCGCAGGTGAAAAGCGGCGACGAGGTGGAGATTTTCGGCGAGCATGTTCTCTGCGCAGACCTTGCCGAAAGGTGCGATACCATTCCCTATGAACTTCTGTGCGCGGTGAGCAAGCGCGTGCCGCGCATCTACCGCCTGAACGGTGTGCCCGTCGACAAAAACCTGCATCCGCTTGGCTGAGCGCACTCCGCAAGCGAGAAGCGCATACGATGGACTGGGGGCAAAAAAGACGGGGAAAGTTGCAAGCCCCCGTATAAATTCCGCCCCCGCGTGGGAGAATGACAGTGGCCCCTGACCGAAGGGAACGGGGACTTTCTTCCGCTCGGAGTGTGAATAGCTAAGTGGATATCAATGTGAAACGCGGCGATATTTATTACGCCGATCTATCGCCCGTGGTCGGAAGCGAACAGGGCGGCGTGCGTCCGGTGCTGATCGTGCAGAACGACACCGGCAACCGATACAGCCCTACGGTGATCGCGGCGGCCATCACCTCGCAGACGAACAAGGCGAAGCTGCCGACGCATATTGCGCTCTCTGCGCCCGACTACGGCCTGCCGCGCGACAGCGTGGTGCTGCTCGAACAGATCCGCACGCTCGACAAGCGGCGGCTGCGCGAGCGCATGGGGCGCGTGGACGGCGAGCTGATGGAGCGCATCGACGCGGCCATCGCCGTAAGCTTTGGCTTGCAGAATACGCAGTTGATCTAACCCCTCCGGCGCGCACGGGAAGGTGCGCGCCGGGGAGAAATTGAGGAATGCAGCATGAAAAAGAGAAACAACGCCTTTGCCCGTCTGGTGGGACTGCTTTTGGTGAGCGCAACGGTGCTGACGCTGACCGTCGCTGCGACCGGCGGCGCGGGCACGAGCAGTGACCCGCTCGTGACCTTGAGCTACTTAAACGAAAAATTCCTGCCGCAGATCCTCTCGGAGGTGGACAAGAAGGCTGCCGCGCGCGAGCAGGAGCTTTCCCGGAAGCTCACCGAGCAGGTGAGAAGCGAGACGAAGGCCTTTGAGCAGAAGTACGGCGGCACGAGCGGCAGCGCCTCGGGCGGCACGGCGGCAAGCTTTACGCTTGTTACGCTCAATAAATGGCAGATCCTTTACATGGGCGTCGGCTGCGAGGCGATGCTGCGCACGGGCAGCGGCGTGTGCGTGGCGGCGAGCAATCCCGGCCTTGTCGACGAAACGGCGGGTGCGGTGCTTGCCGGCGGCCTCGGCTTGCAGCCAAACCACCTCTACATGGCGACGGTCGACAGCCGCGGCGTGCAGGCGGGCGCGGACGGCACGAAGCTCCTTGTGCGCGGCAATTACAGCGTGCAGTAACGCCCTTACATAAAGAAAAGAGCTTGTGCATAGAAATGGCACAGGCTCTTTATTTTGCGCGGACAGGAGGGAAAACGCGGTGGAGGAATGGAGACCATTGCTGCGCGGTTCGTTTTTTCGCTCGGCGCGGCTCGACTGCGCGCTTTCGCAGCTGGATTGCGCGATGGTGCGCGAGACGGAAGACGGCAGACTTCTGGCGCTGCCGTACAGCGAGCGGGCGCCGTTTCCGCTGCCGGAGCTTTTCTGCCTTGCGCGGATCGGGACAGTCGGCGGGAGACGATGCGTCATCTACCGTGTAGATCGTAAAAAGTTGCCCGTTCTGTGAAAAAATGCAAATGATGGCTACCATACGGGACGAAAGTGTGCTATACTGGCTCTGACTAAAATGAGAAAAGAGGTACTGCACGATGAAATGCCCCTATTGCGGATACAAAGAGAGCAAGGTCATTGATTCCCGCCCTGCCGAAGAGGGCAGCAGCATCCGCCGCCGGCGAGAGTGCCTTTCCTGCGCCAAGCGCTTTACCACCTATGAAACGGTGGAGAGCCTGCCGATGGTCGTCATCAAAAAGGACGGCAGCCGCCAGAGCTTTGACAAGCGCAAGGTCTTGAACGGCATGATCCGCGCGTGCGAAAAGCGCCCCGTTCCGTTCGAGGTGCTTGAGCAGAAGGCAGACGAGATCGAGCAGACCCTGCAAAATTCCCTCGAGCGCGAGGTCAGCACCGAGTACATCGGCGAGCTGGTCATGGACAAGTTGCGCGCCGTGGACGAGGTGGCCTACGTGCGCTTTGCCTCGGTCTACCGCCAGTTCAAGGACATCGACACCTTTATGAAAGAGCTCAACAAGCTGCTCGAAGGCAAGTGAGCTACAGGATATTCCGGATCGAAATTTCCTGCATTTCCGATAGAACGAGCATCTGAGATTTGAGCTCGGCAATACACGCACGCAGCTCTGCTTTGTCCTGCTCGAAGGCAAAGCTGTCCGCCCTGGCAAGGAGGGATTCGACCTCGTTGAGCTCATCGTGCTGCAAAACGATGTGGAAATATGCCGTGTGCTTGTCCCAGCTTTCGTGCAGCGCAGCGAGAGAATCGTGCACGGCGGGCCAGTCTTCCGCCTGCGCGGTGTCTTGCAGATCGTCGAGCTGCGCGCACCAGCCCTGCACCAGCCCGTCGGCAACGGCGGCGTTCAAGAGCGTTGCGGAAAAGAGCGCGAGCAGCAGCAAAAACGGGATCCAGAAAAATCGCTTCATTGGTTGTTGTCCTTTCCGATGCAGAGGATCTTGCCCGCGCCGTCGAGCGAGAGGAGAAAGATCTCCGACGGGGCGCGGTAGCCCTGCGCGCGCACCTGCTTTTGCAGCCATGCGCTGTCCAATCCCGCAAGCGAAAGATTTTCGTCCAGCACCCGTCCGTCGTTGATGAAGATGTGCGGGAGGAAGGTGTCGTCCTTCACAGGTTTTCCAAGCTGCTTGGGCGTTATGCTCTGCTCATCGGGATAGAGCAGGACCGAGAGGCCGCCGTCCGTTTCGAGTACGGCGTATTTGACGGTCGTGAGATCGCTGACGCCCTGCGACCGCAGCTCTTCGATGAGCTCATCGAGCGTGAAGCGATTGTGACGCATCGCGTCCTGCTGCACCTTGCCGTCTAAAATGAGCGCCGTCGGGCTGCCGCAGATGAGCCGCCGCAGCCGGATGGAGCGGACGCTGCCCCATGAGAGCAGCATCGAAAGCGACAAAAGCGTCACGATCGGGATAACGCCGTTTAAAAGCGGAATGCCAAAGTCCTGCATCGGCACGGCCGCAAGGTCTGAGATGAGCAGCGTGAGCACGAGCTCGATGGGTTCCAGCTCGCCGATCTGCCGCTTGCCGAGCAGCCGCAAACCGATCATGATGAGAAAATAGAGCACGATCGTGCGGATAAAGGCGGTAGCCATTCATTGATCACTCCCTTTTGTGGGAGTTTGCCCCGCAGGGGGATAAAATAACCGTTTTCACCCGGAAATGTCCGGCTTGAAATAGATCAAAATCGCAGATGAGAAAGGAGTTATGGAGTTTTCTCCATCATAAGCGCCAGCGCCCGCCTTTCCGGCGGGACGACGAGGCGGGAAGAGGATCGAATCTTCGGCGGATGCTTCCCCGCGCCCGTGGGCGCGCACACAGCCGACAAACATGCGGGCGACCGCAGAACAAAGGGGCTGTGACCACGGAAAAAGCGACAAATGACTGCGCATTTGTCCTTTTGACGAACAGCGGCTTTGCGCCGCAAAGGGGTAGTTATGCCCATTTTTCAGACTCATCAAAAGGAGAATTTTTAATATGTGCGGAATCGTTGGATTTATTGGCGAAGAACAGGCGGCGCCCATCCTGCTGGACGGGCTGGCGCATCTTGAGTACCGCGGGTATGACTCCGCGGGTGTGGCCGTCATTTCCTCAGAGCAGAAATTGCAGGTGCGAAAGGCTGTCGGCCGGTTGAAGGTGCTCAGTGATGAGATTCACGGCGGCGCCGACATCGAAGGCTGCATCGGCCTTGGTCACACCCGCTGGGCGACACACGGCGCGCCGAATATCGCCAACTCCCACCCCCACGTGAGCGAGAACGGAAAGTTCGCCGTCATTCACAACGGCATCATCGAAAACTATGTTGAGATCAAGGAATTCCTGATCGGGCAGGGCATCACTTTCAAGTCCGAGACCGATACCGAGGTCGTGGCGCAGCTGCTCGAATTCTACTACAACGAGTGCCACGACTTTTTGGAGGCCGTGGGCCGCGTGCTGCGCCGCATCGAGGGCGCTTACGCGCTCGGCATGCTCTGCGCCGACTGCCCGGACTGCATCATCGCCGCGCGCAAGGACGCGCCGCTGCTGCTCGGCTACGGCAAGGGCTGCAATTTCCTCGCCTCCGACGTGACGGCTATCATCAAGCGCACGCGCGACGTGGCCTATATGGAGGACGGCGAGGTCGCCGTGCTGACGCGCGAGGGCATCGAGGTCTACGACGCACTCGAGCAGAAGGTCGAAAAGAAGCACTTTACCATCAACTGGGAGGTTTCCGCCGCGGAAAAGGGCGGCTATCAGCACTTCATGCTCAAGGAGATCATGGAGCAGCCCGAGGCGCTGCGCCGTGCCATCTCCCCGCGCGTGAAGGACGGCAGGATCGTCTTCGGCGATCTGAAGCTCCCCGCGGAGAAGATGCGCGAATTCACCCGTATCTTCATCGTCGCCTGCGGCTCTTCCTACCATGTCGGCATGATCGGCAAATATAACCTCGAACACCTGCTGCGCCGCAACGTTGAGGTCGTGCTCGCCTCCGAGTTCCGCTACAGCGACCCCATCGTGGACGATAAGTCGCTCGTGATCGTCATTTCCCAGTCGGGCGAGACGCTCGACACCATGGCGGCCCTGCGCGAGGCGAAAAAGCGCGGCGCCTATATCCTCTCCGTCGTCAACGTGGTCGGCTCGTCTATCGCGCGCGAGTCGGACGATGTGCTCTATACCTGGGCCGGCCCCGAGATCGCCGTTGCGACGACCAAGGCCTACTCCACGCAGCTTGCCGTGCTTGATATGATCGGCCTTGCCTTCGGCGAGGCGCTCGGCACGGTGAAGAAGGAAGAGTACGACGAAGCGGTGGCAGAGCTCCAGAAGCTGCCCGAGAAGATGGAGCAGTTCCTTGCAAGCGAGAGCTGCAAGGACATTCCGAAGTATGCCGCGCAGTATTTCAATCACAACTCGGTATTCTTCATCGGCCGCAACCTTGACTATGCGCTGGGGCTGGAAGGCTCGCTCAAGCTCAAGGAGATCAGCTACATTCATTCCGAGGCCTACGCCTCCGGCGAGCTCAAGCACGGCACGATCTCGCTCATCGAGGACGGCACGCTCGTCATCGCGCTGGGCACCTATGCGCCTCTTTTCGACAAGGCGATGAGCAACGTGGTCGAGGTCAAGGCGCGCGGCGCGGACGTGCTCGCGCTCGCGACCGAGAGCCACCGCGAGGAGATGGAAAAGACCGTCGAAAACGTTATCACCGTCCCCGATACGGTAAACATGCTGCTGCCGTCGCTCGGCGTGGTGCCGCTGCAGCTGTTTTCGTATTACGTTGCGCTTCAGCGTGGATGCGATATCGATAAGCCGAGAAATCTCGCGAAATCTGTTACGGTGGAATAACAAAAAGAGGCACCCGCAAGGGTGCTTCTTTTTCTTCTCCCCCTTGTTAAGAGGAGAAGAAATATAAAAGGGGCATTCTCTCACGCGAGAGAACACCCCCTTTGTGCGGCCGATTCAGATAAGCATACTGACCCCGTGCGTCAGTATGGTGATGATGCAGCCCGCGATGGCGACGCCGAGGAAGATGACCGGCACGGCACGCTTCAAGCGCATATTGAGCACGGCGGCGATGAGCGCGCCCGTCCATGCGCCGGTGCCCGGCAGCGGAATGGCGACAAACAGCAGCAGCCCCCACGTCTGATAGCGGACAACATTTACGCTCTTTGCCTGCGCCCGCGCTTCAAGCGTTGAAACGAAGTGCCCGAGCTTGGGGATATGTATGCGCACCCAGCGGAAAAGGGGGCGGACGAAGAGAATGACGAACGGTACGGGGATCATATTGCCGACGAGCGAGGAGAAAAACGCCGCAGGGATCGGCAGCCCCATTGCAACGCCTGCGGGCAGCCCGCCGCGCAGCTCCACAACGGGCAGCATGGAGATGAACATTGTGAGCAGCGCTTCGCCGAGCGGCGTTTCGTGCAGCCAGTATGAGAGGGAGTCCAGCATGACGCTCCTTTCTGATGATGGAAATGCGGTAGTGCGGAATTTTCGGTAAAAGCATAGCATGAAAGCAAAAGACATGCAAGGGTCGATACATTAAGGTTCGATAAAAAATACAGGACCCCGAAAGCATTCGAAGCCCTGTATCCCTGAGTACGGTCAGCGGTTGTTTCTGTTCTGGTTGCTCTGGTTCTGGTTGCCGTTCTGGTTCTGCTCCTGGTTGGTGTTTTCCTGGGTTTTGGTCTTGTTCTGGTTGCGGCTCTCCTTCACGTCCGTCGCCTCCCTTCCGCTTTTTTGCCTGCAAGCATAGTGTTGACGGCGGAAAGTAAAAATATACCGCGGATTTTCTGCTTATTTTCGCAAATTGCTGTTGACAAACCGGAAGATAGAGCATATACTATCTACGCAAAACAAAGAAGAGCGGTGCATTCGTTCTCACCCCCAGCAAAGCGAAGGGGTCAATCATGGAAAACAAAGCTTTCGGGCTTTTTGTGTCATGGTACGGGTGCAGAATGTTCTGTGCTCGTTTTTTGTTTGCAAAAATCTTTATGAAAAACGGAGGTGCTTCGGTATTAGCAGCAACGTGCATCAGATCAACGAGGAGATCCGGGACAGCGAGATCCGTCTCATCAGTGCTACCGGTGAGCAGCTCGGCATCATGTCTGCCGCGCAGGCGCAGCACATCGCCGACGAGCAGGGGCTTGACCTTGTCAAGATCTCTCCGCAGGCCACGCCGCCCGTCTGCCGTCTTATGGACTACGGCAAGTTCCGCTTCGAGCAGGGCAAGCGCGAAAAGGAAGCCAGAAAGAACCAGCATGTCGTCGAAGTCAAGGAAGTGCGCATGTCCCCCGGTATCGATGTGGGCGATTTCAACACCAAGCTCAAAAACGCCCAGAAGTTCATTGCCGACGGCAACCGTGTCAAGGTCTCTGTCCGCTTCCGCGGCCGCGAGATGGCGCACACGGACATCGGCCGCGATCTGCTTGTGCGCTTTGCAGAGTCTGTCGCCGAGGTCGCCAACCTGGATAAAGAGCCGAAAATGGAAGGCCGCAGCATGTCGATCTTCCTTTCCCCCAAGGCGGGAAAGTAACTTTGAGCGCCACTACAAATACGAAAAGGAGAAACTACTATGCCCAAGCTGAAAACCCACAGCGGTTCCAAAAAGAGATTCAACCTGACCAAGACCGGTAAGGTCAAGGCCGCCAAGGCTTTCAAGAGCCACATCCTGACCAAGAAGCCCACCAAGCGTACCCGTCGCCTGCGTCAGGGCGGCTATGCTGACAAGACCACTGCCAGCACGATCCGCAAGATGATCCCCTACAAATAATTTACAACGATACGCTTTAAGGAGGCTTATACAATATGGCACGTGTTAAAGGCGCGATGATGACGCGCAAGAGAAGAAACAAGACCCTCAAGCTTGCCAAGGGCTACTGGGGCAATAAATCCCGCCACTTCAAGATGGCCAACGAGCAGGTCATGAAGTCCCTGACCTACGCTTACGTCGGCCGCCGCCTGAAGAAGAGAGATTTCCGCTCCCTGTGGATCACTCGTATCTCCGCAGCCTGCAAGCTCAACGGCATGAACTACTCCACGTTCATGCACGGCCTGAAGACTGCCGGCATCGAGATCAACCGCAAGATGCTCAGCGAGATGGCCATCAACGATCCCGTCGCTTTCACCAAGCTCGTCGAGATCGCCAAGAAGGCCTGATTGTAACTGTAAAAAAACCACCGCTGCTTTGAGCAGCGGTGGTTTTTTGCGTTTTTATGCCACTGCGAAAGACCACAGCGGCGGAAAGAGAGGAAAAATATGAGAAAAACGCTCAAACGAAATCTGGCGTATGACGACAGAAACCACCTTTATTATGTCTCGCTCTACTACGACGGCGAAAACGGCAGGCGCGTGCGCCGCACGCGCACCTATCAAACGATGGAGCAGGCGGAGCAGGTCATTGCAGACTATCGCCGCGCGCAGCTGCTCGGCGGCAAAAGCGCTCCCCGCGACGTTTCGATGGAGGACTGGCTGCGCTACTGGATGCGTGAGATCATCACGCCGAACTGCGCGGAAACAACGCGCCACGGTTATGAGAATATCCTGTACACCCACATGATTCCAACGCTTGGCAAGGAGTATGCGCAGGAGCTGACGGCCATGCGTGTGCAGCAGTATTACGGGGAACTGCGGAAAAAGGGCCTTGCCAACAATACCATTCGCAAGCATCATGTGCTGCTGCATGCGGCGCTGGGGGCGGCAGTACGGCAGGGGATCGTGAGAGACAACGTGGCAGATCTGGTCACGCCGCCCGCGCGTGAAGCGCCCCGGCACCGCTTTTACGATTCGTCGCAGTTGCGGAAACTTTTTTGCGCGAGCGAGGGATCGCAGCTTGAGATCGCCGTTAAGCTCGCGGGCTGTCTCGGGCTGCGGCGCAGCGAAATCTGCGGGCTCAAGTGGCGCAATGTCGATTTGGAACGGGGCGTGCTTACGATCTGCGAGGTGCGCACGGCGGTGAGCGGCAGGGCGCTTGAAAAAGCGCCGAAGTCGTATGCCTCTGAGCGGCGGCTGGCCTTCCACGGCAGCGAAGACCTTGAAGCGCTGCTGCACCGTCTGCACCGCGAATGGGAGCAGCGGCGGAAAGAAAATGCGGCATATAACCCTGAAGGTTATGTTGCCGTAAACAAGGCGGGAAAGCCCTATCAGCCGGATATCCTCTGCCGGCGCATCGCACAGTTTATCGCAGAGCAAGGGCTGCCGCCAATCTCGCTGCACGGCCTGCGCCACAGCTTTGCCAGCGTCGCCAACAGCCAGAACGTGCCGATGTTCAGTATCTCCAAGGCACTGGGGCACAGCTCTACCTCGGTGACGAGCGCAGTGTACATGCACCTTTTTGACGATGCGGTGGCAGATGTTGTATCGCAGGTGGCGAGCGCCATCACAGGGAAGGAGCCGTGAGCGTCAGGAAAAGAGAAACGGCAGCGCGGGCAGGGCGAACAGCACCGAGAGCAGCGCCTGCAAGGCCTTTCCCTTGTAATAATAGCGCGCGGTGAGGGGAGAAGCCGCCAGCGCGCTGAGCGTCTGGTAATGGACGCTCATTCCGCCCCAGCCGAGCATCGCCGCGCAGGCGAGGAAGCCTGCGCGTGAGGCGGGGAGAGACAGCGTGCCGCTTGTCAGCTCCAGAAAACCGAGCAGCAGCGAGCAGAGCAGAGAGGACGCGAACTGCGGCGGCAGAAAGTGCAGCAGCAGACGCACGAGCACCGTGAAAAACACCACAAATGCGCTCACGTTCAGGCAGCCCGACAGCGCGCTCTGCACTGCAAGTGGGAAAACGGTGGAAAAACGCTGTCGTTTTCCCTCCTGTACCCTTGTTTTATGATACGGCACCGGCGGCAGCGCGCGGCAGATGAGAACGCCGGAGAAAATCGCCGCGGCGGCATGAATGAGATACAGCGCCGCGCCTGCACGGGCGGAAGAAAAAACACCCGCGCCGCACACGCCGAGCAGAAAGCCCGGCCCTGCGTTGTTGCAGAAGGCGAGCAGCCGCTCGCCTTCCTCCTGCGGCAGCGAGCCGTTTTCCACAAGCGCGGCGGCAGTGCGCGCACCGACGGGATAGCCGCCGCAAAGCCCCAGCGCAAGCGCTGACGCACCCGCGCCGGAAAGGGAGAACAGCGGGCGCATCAGCGGCGAGAGGAGCGAGGCAAACAGCGCCGACGCGCTGCCGGAGGTCAGCAGCGCCGAGAGCACAAAAAACGGGAACAGCGACGGAACGACCGTCTGCGCGCACAGCGCGAGCGCGTCGCGCGCGGCCTGCGCGCCCTCTTCGGGCAAAAGCAGCAGCGCCAGAAGGCAGAAAAGCGCCGCGCCCGGCAATAAAAACTCATGCAGTTTCATTTTTCTCACCTCGCCTTTTGAGACAAGTCTATGCATCGCGGCGGCGGAACTTGCCCCGCGTAGGACAGGCAAATCGCGCGGAGCGCGTGCATAAACTTTGCCCGAAAGGGAGATGAGGACAGTGGAGCGAAACGAACGGCCGCAGCGCATGATGGCGCGCATGGCGGAGCTTTTCGACCTGCCGGCGGACATTGTGGCGGGGCTGTGCCATGTGGAACTGCTGGGCGACCGGCAGCTTTTTCTGGAAGGGCACAGCGGCATTCTGTCCTATGGAACAGAACAGATCGATGTGGGTGCCGGTTCGCTCATTCTGCGTGTGCGCGGGCGGGAACTGACGCTGCGCAGCATGACAGACAGCGAGCTGCGCATCTTCGGTAAGATCGACGCTGTGGAATATGTGAGATGAGGGAAGTATGCTGAAAAAAGCCGTCAAGCTGCTGCGCGGCAGCGTATGTGTGCGCGCTAAGAGCGCGTATCCCGAGCGAATGCTGAATCTCTGCTCCGCGCGCGGTATTGAATTTTGGGACGTCAACTGGCTCGACGCGGCCACGCTCTCTTTCTGCGTGGCGCGCGGTGACCTGCGCGCGCTGCGCCGCGCTGCCGAGGGCTGCGGAGCAGAGGTGAGCATTGAGCGCACGGCGGGTACGCCGTTTTTCTTCGCGCGCCTGCGCCGCCGCCATGCGCTCATGGCGGGCGGGATCCTCTGCGCGGCGCTGCTCGCTGTCAATTCTCTTTTTATCTGGGACTTTGAAGTCACGGGCAACAAGACCGTGCCGACGGAAACGATCCTGCACGCGCTGCGCGAGCACGGCGTACACCGCGGAACGCTGCGCTATTCGTTCCGCTCGCAGGATATCTGCAACCGCGTGTTGCCCGAGCTCAAGGACCTTTGCTGGCTTGCGGTGAATGTGCGCGGTTGCAGAGCCTACGTGCAGGTGCGCGAGCGCGTGCGCGCGCCGGAGCGGGTGAACGAGAGCGAGCCGACGAATGTGATCGCGGCGAAGGCAGGTCTTGTTACGAAAGTCCGCGCGCTGGACGGAGAGAAGAAAGTCCTGCCCGGCACGAGCGTGCAGCAAGGGCAGCTTTTGATCGCGGGCGTGGTGGATACCGGCGGCACGGAAAAACCGAGCGTGACGACGCGCTTTCTTGCCGGTAAGGGCGAAGTCTGGGCGCGAACGTGGTACGATCTCACTGTCCGCGTGCCGCTCACTTATGAGGAAAAGGTCTACACCGGCGCGGAAAAGCACAGCCACACGCTCATCTGGGGCGAGAAGCGGTTGAAAATTAACGCAAAAGGGAGTAGTATTTGCGATGTTGATTGTGATAAAATAAAGAATCAAACACATTGGTCGCTTTTCGGCGTTTTTTCCCTGCCTGTTACATGGGAAACGGAAACGCTGCTGCCGTATGAGCCGCAAATGGTCACGCGGCCGCGCGGCGATGCCGAGCGGCAGGGCAAGGCCGTGCTGGAAGCGTATCTCACCGCCCTCTTGGGCGAGAGCGGCAGCGTGACACAGCGGCGCTTTTCCACCGCCGTGGAAGGAGGCGCGCTCCTTATCACGCTCTCGGCTGAGTGCGAGGAGCAGATCGGCAAAGAAGTGCCGGTTGCGATCAACGAAGGATAGCATTTTTTCAGGAGGAAACACAGCATGGAACAGCGCATCAGCATCGAGCGCATGGAACAGGCGGTCAATTTGTTCGGCTCATTCGATGAGAATGTGCGGCTGATCGAATCGGAATTCAAGGTCACGGTGTCGAACCGCGAGGGCGAGCTGCGCGTGAACGGCGAGGTTGAGGACACGATGCTCGCCTGTAAGGCGCTGCAAGCACTGCTGACGATCTCGAACCGCGGCGAGCCCATCACCGAGCAGAACGTGCGCTACGTGATCTCGCTTGTGCGCGCGGGACAGGAGGAGCGCATCAGCGAGCTGACGCAGGACGTTATCTGCATCAGCTCCAAGGGCCGCCCCATCAAGCCCAAGACCATCGGACAGAAGCGGTATATCGAGTCCGTTTTGAAAAATACCATCACCATCGGTGTCGGCCCTGCCGGCACGGGCAAGACCTACCTCGCCGTCGCCGCGGCGGTCGCGGCCTTCCGCGAGCGCAAGGTGAACCGCATCATCTTGACGCGCCCCGCGGTCGAGGCGGGCGAGCGCCTCGGCTTTTTGCCGGGCGACTTGCAGAGCAAGGTCGACCCGTACCTGCGCCCGCTCTACGACGCGCTCTTCGATATGCTCGGCGCGGAAACGTACCAGAAGTATTTAGAGCGCGGCAACATCGAGGTCGCGCCCCTTGCCTACATGCGCGGCCGCACGCTGGACGACAGCTTCATCATTCTCGACGAGGCGCAGAATACCTCCTGCGAGCAGATGAAAATGTTCCTGACGCGCATGGGCTTCAACTCGAAAATGGTCATCACCGGCGACGTGACGCAGATCGACCTGCCGGCGGACAAGATGAGCGGACTGAAGCAGGCCGTGCGCGTGCTCAAGGACGTCGAGGGCATCGGCATCTGTGAGCTCACCGATCAGGACGTGGTGCGCCATGTGATGGTGCAGCGCATCATCAAGGCCTACGCGGACTATGAGACTGCACGGAACGAAAAGAGGAAAAAGTGATGGCAAAGAGACATTATATCCCCATTACGGCGGAAAACGTGCCCGATGTGAGCGGCAGCAAGCGCGCCTTCATCCGCAAGGTCATCCGCACGGCGCTTACTGCCGAGGGTGTGGACTTTCCCTGCGAGATCGACGTGGAGCTGACGGACGACGAGACCATTCACGAGATCAACCGCGAGATGCGCGAGGTCGATCGCGCGACGGACGTTTTGAGCTTTCCGATGTTTGAGCTTTCGCCCGGAGAACTGCCGGGGACGGAGGACGCCGACCCCGGCACGGGCCTCGTCCCGCTCGGCGACATGGTCATCTCGCTCGAGCACGTCGCCGCGCAGGCGAAGGAGTACGGCCATTCCAACCGCCGCGAGCTTGCCTACCTTGTGACGCACTCGGTGCTGCATCTTCTGGGCTACGACCATCTGGACGAGGGCCCCATGAAGAAACAGATGCGCGAGCATGAAGAGCGCATCATGACGCTGCTCGACCTTACGCGGTAAGATTTTCCCAATACAACAAACAGAGAAGGAGCGAAGAGAAATGAAAGACGATTATATCCTGTTGAAAGTGCTGGCTGCATTTGTCGGGACGCTTGTGTTCGGCGGGATGCTGATCAGTACGCTTCCGTTTGGATATGTGGAATCGGCGGTGCTTGTCCTTGCAGCCGTCGTTGCCGCCTCTGCGGTCTGGATCGGAAGAGAAAAGTGACCTGCTTTGGCAGAAAATAATAAAATGTTCAACGAACAAAGAAAGTTGAGGATCACCTATCATGAACAAAACGAAGACTGCTATGATCACCGTCTGCGGACGGCCGAACGTCGGCAAATCCAGCCTGACCAACGCCCTTGTGGGCGAGAAGATCGCTATCGTCTCCAACAAGCCCCAGACCACGCGCAACCGCATCTACGGCGTGGTGAACCGCGGCGACACGCAGTATGTGCTGCTTGATACGCCGGGCTTCCACAAGGCGCGCAACCGCCTTGGCGACTATATGGTCAAGGTCACGCGCGAGTCGATCGCGGACGTGGACGCGGTGCTGCTGCTCGTCGAGCCCGTGCCGCACGTCGGTATTCCTGAATCGGAGCTCATCGAAAAGATCAAGGCCTCGCACCTGCCGGCAATTCTTTGCATCAACAAGATCGATACCATCGAGCGCAAGGACGACCTGCTCGCCGTCATCGCGGCCTACAGTGAAGCGTATCCCTTCGATGCCATCATTCCCATCTCCGCGCGCACGCACGAGGGGCTGGAAGAGCTGATGAGCGAGCTTTCGAAGTATGCCGCCGAAGGTCCCCAGCTTTTCCCCGACGGCATGACGACCGACCAGCCCGACCGTCAGGTCGTTGCCGAGATCGTGCGCGAAAAGCTGCTGCGCAACCTCGATAAGGAGATCCCGCACGGCACGGCCGTGGAGATCACGCGCTTCATCGAGCGCGACGACGAGGTCATCGAGGTCGACGCGACCATCTACTGCGAAAAGGCGAGCCACAAGGGTATCATCATCGGCAAAAACGGTGCGATGCTCAAGAAGATCTCGACCGAGGCGCGCCAGGACATCGAGCGCTTCATGGGTACGAAGGTCTATCTTGAGACCTGGGTCAAGGTCAAGGAGAATTGGAGAGACAATATGAATTATATCCGCTCGTTCGGCTACGACGAGCAGTAAAAAATATTCCCAGCCATATTGCTGCTTTCTTTCCTCATGCTAAGCATGAGGTGAGGGCAGTGGAAGAAGGATATCTGGCGCTTTTTATGCAGACCGGGCAGCCGCTATTTTATCTCATGGCAGTGGAAAGACGGTCCTGCAAGGAATGAACGCTGTTCCCCGCGTGAGGGGAGCAGCGCTTCGCGCCGCCGCGAGCAGAGAAAGGACGTGCTGCGCCGCCATGGAAAAAATCGTTACTAAGGGCATCGTCCTTCGCGCGACGGCGACGAAGGAGGCCGACTACATATTGAATATTTTGACCGATTCTCTCGGACGGATCGCGGTCATCGCGCGCGGCGCGCGGCGCAAGGGAAGCCGCATCGCGGCAAGCTGCGAGCTGCTGGCATTTTCCGAGCTGACACTTTATCAGCGCGGCAACTGGTACTATCTTGACGAGGCGTCGACGATCTCGCTTTTCGACGGTGTGCGGCAGGACATCGAACTGCTCTCGCTTGCGTCGTATTTTGCCGAGATGACCGAGTGCGTCACGGCGGAGGACGAGCCCGCGCCGGAAATTCTGTCGCTGCTGCTCAATTCGCTCTATGCGCTCAGCGAGCTTGAAAAGCCGCAGAGCATCGTCAAGGCAGCGTTTGAGCTCAAGCTCCTTGCGCTTTCCGGCTATGAGCCGCTGCTCGACGGCTGCGCCGTCTGCGGCACGCACAACCCGAAAGAGCCGGTGTTCGACGCGCAGCAAGGGGTACTTTTGTGCAGGGAATGCGCGCCGTATCATGGAGCGGGGCTTCTGCCGCTGGACGCGGGATCGTTCGCCGCAATGCGCCATGTGCTCTTTGCAGAGCCGAAGCGCATGCTGTCATTTTCCCTCACGGGAGAGACGGAAAAGCGCTTTGCCGCCGCCTGCGAGGTTTTTGCGCAGGTACAGCTGGACCGGCGATTTAAGACGCTGGACTTCTACAAAAGCATGAAAATTGACAACTAAACGAAATATCTGTCGAAAGAAATACGAATCGGAATCAAAATTTCGGAGAAAACTATGAGTGAACTGTTTGAAAAATCCATCCGCGTGCTGGAGCTGCCGCGCCTTTTGGAAATGCTCGAGCGTCACGCTGTGAGCGCGGAAGCCAAGGCACGGGCGCGCAGTTTGACGCCGTCGGACGACTTCGGCGAGGTAAACCGCCTGCTCGACGAGACCGACGCGGCGCGCAAGATGATCCTGCTGCGCGGCAGTCCCACTTTCGGCGGCGTGCGCGATGTGGGCGAGTCGCTCTCGCGCGCCGAGCGCGGCGGCATGCTCAACACGCGGGAGCTTCTCGACATCGCGGGGCTGCTCGCCAATGTGCGGCGCGTGCAGGACTATTACAGGGAGGACGAGGAGGGCACGGTCATCGACAAGCTCTTCCTCTCCCTGCACCCGAACCGCTTTCTGGAGGAGAAGATCACGACCGCGATCCTCGACGAAAACGAGATCGCCGACGCGGCCTCGCCCGAGCTCGCGGAAATTCGCCGCCACAAGCGTGCGGCGGCGGCCAAGGGCCGCCAGATCCTGCAGCGCATCATTTCGTCCCCGAGCTACCGCAACGTTTTGCAGGACGCGCTCATCACGCAGCGCGGCGGGCGCTTCGTCGTGCCGGTGAAGGCAGAGTGCCGCGCGGAGCTGCCGGGATTGGTGCACGACACGTCCTCGAGCGGCGCGACGATCTTCGTCGAGCCGATGGGCGTGGTGCAGGCCAACAACGAGCTCAAGGAACTCGAGGCGAAAGAAGAAAAGGAGATCGACCGCATTCTCTATGCCCTTTCCGGCGAGGCGGCAAGCTTCAGCCGCGATATTTTGTGGGATTATGATATTCTTGTCCATCTCGACCTCATCTTCGCGCGCGGCGAGCTGAGCTACCGCATGAACGCCATGCGCCCGGAGATCAAAAAGGACGGCAGCGTTTATCTGCGCCACGCGCGCCACCCGCTGCTTGATCCGGCGAAGGCGGTGCCCATCGACATTGAGCTGGGCCGAAGCTTCGATACGCTCGTCATCACCGGCCCCAACACCGGCGGTAAGACCGTCAGCCTCAAGACGCTCGGTCTCATGTGCCTGATGGCGCAGTGCGGGCTGCATATCCCCTGCGATGACCGCAGCGCCGTGAGCATTTTCTCCGCCGTCCTGGCCGACATCGGCGACGAACAGAGCATTGAACAGAGCCTGTCGACTTTCTCTGCGCACATGAAGAATATCGTGCAGATCCTGGACGAGGCGGATACCCACAGCCTCATTCTCTTCGATGAGCTGGGCGCGGGCACCGACCCGGTCGAGGGCGCGGCGCTTGCCATCGCCATCATTGAGCAGGCACGCTCGCAGGGGGCGAAGATCGCTGCGACGACGCACTACGCCGAGCTCAAGACCTTTGCCATGACGACTGCGGGCGTGGAGAACGCAAGCTGCGAATTCGACGTGGAGACCCTCTGCCCGACCTACAAGCTGCTCATCGGCATTCCTGGCAAGTCAAATGCCTTTGCCATTTCAAAGCGATTGGGACTTTCTGAGACCGTCATCGAAAAGGCCAAGGCGCAGATGGACAGCGAGAGCATCCATTTTGAAGATGTGCTCACGCAGCTGGAGCAGAAGCGACAGCAGCTCGAAAAGGAGAAAGCGGAGGTCGACCGTCTCTATGCCCAGCGTGAAGAGGACGCGCGCAAGGCGCGTGAATTCCGCACGCAGATGGAAAAGGCAAAGGAGAACGCCCGCAGCCGCGGCGAGGCCGAGGCCAAGCGCCTGCTTGCCGAGGCGAAATCCGCCGCGGACGAGACCTTCCGCGAGCTGGACGCGCTGCGCAAGCAGCAGAAAAAGCTCGACGCCCAGCAGATGAACGCCCAGCGCGCCGAGATCATGCACAACATCAAGGAGGCGCGCGATGCCGTGGGTCTGCGTGATGAGCGCGCGGAGCCCATTCCCAAGCCCTCACGCCCCATTCGGGAAGGCGACCTTGTCGAGATCCCCGGCACAAGGCGTCAGGCCGAGGTCACAGCCGTCAAGGGCGATACGCTCACGCTCAAGGCAGGGCCTTTGCAGATGAAGGTCAAAGCCGATGAGGTGCGCCTCATCGAAGAGGCAGAGCGCGCGGCAACAGCGAAGAAGCAGCCGCAGTTCGCTCCCTCGCAGCGTATCCTGCGCACGGCGAGCGCGGCGCGCGAGCTTGACATTCGCGGCATGGAAACACTGGAGGCCGAGAGCGTGCTCGACAACTATATCGACGCTGCCGTGATGGCCCATCTTGAAACGGTGACCATCATTCACGGCAAGGGAACGGGTGCGCTGCGCAAGGCGGTGCATGCGAGCCTGAAGCGCAACAAGGCAGTCAAGAGCTTCCGCCTCGGCAACTACGGCGAGGGCGAGTCCGGCGTCACTGTGGTCGAGTTGAAATAAATGCCTGCCCAGGGAAGCACTTTGTCTGTGTTTATTGCCAAATCCGAGCCGTTTCGCGCGAATTGGCATTGACGAATCTGCCCTAAATGGTATATGATACGATAAAGTCCGAAAGATTTTTTTGGAGAGGGAGAAGTAACGATGTATACTCAGAATGTTACGATCAACAATGAAGTAGGCCTGCATGCCCGTCCCGCTACGTTCTTCATTCAGAAGGCCAACGAATTCAAGAGCGGCATCTGGCTGGAGAAGGATGAGCGCCGCGTGAACGCCAAGAGCTTGCTGGGCGTGCTGTCCCTCGGGATCGTCAAGGGCACGACCATCACCCTGCTGGCCGACGGCGCTGACGAAAAGGAAGCTGTGACGGCTCTCTGCGAGCTGGTTTCCAGCAATTTCGGCGAATAAAACACGATCAGGAAAGGCGGCTTCAAAAGAAGCCGCCTTTTTCCATTTTATTTTCCGGTTTCGACCTGATATACTATTAACTATTATATATGTAGACAAGAGGAGGAAGCGGCCTATGACCAAGCAGGAGCTGCTCGACAAGGCAAACGACCTGCCGCTCGCACCGGGCGTTTATCTGATGATGGATAAAAGCGGCGAGGTCATCTACGTCGGTAAGGCCAAAAAGCTCAAAAATCGCGTCAGTCAGTATTTTCAAGAGGGTTCCTCCCACAACGAGAAAACGCGCCGCATGGTCGCGCAGGTGGATCACTTTGACACCATCTTCGTTTCAAGCGAGTTTGAGGCGCTGATCCTGGAAAACTCCCTCATCAAGCAGCACATGCCGCGCTACAACATCCTCTTGAAAGATGACAAGGGCTATCCCTTTGTGCGCCTCGGCACGGGGCATTATCCGCGCTTTACAATGGTCTCTAAACCCGCGGACGACGACGCGCTCTACTTTGGGCCGTTCGGCGGGCGGAGCGAAACACGCGCGGCGATCGACGCGATCTGCGCGGCCTTCCGGCTGCCGACGTGCAGCCGCGCCTTTCCGCGCGACATCGGCAAGGAGCGTCCCTGCCTCAACCATCACATGGGGCGCTGCGACGGGTTTTGCCGCGGCACGCCGGATGAGGAGGAATATCTGCGCCGCATCGGTCAGGCGGAAGAGCTGCTGGGCGGCCATTACCGCCGCCTCACGCGCGCGCTGCGCGAGGAGATGGAACGCGAGGCCGAGGCGCTGCACTTTGAGCAGGCAGCGGCGCTGCGCGACCGCATCCGCGCCATCGAGGTGCTGGGCAAACGCCAGAAGGTCATCGCCGGCATCTGCGCCGACACCGACATCTGGGGCGTTTACCGCGGGGCGCTTAAATGCGGCAGCGCCGTGCTGCACATTGAGGACGGCAGCGTGACGGGGCGCGACCTGAACCTCTTCGCCGCACCGCAGGACGAGAGCGAGCAGATGATCCTCTCGGCGCTGCTGCCGCAGTATTACCTCAATAAGAGCGTTCTGCCGCGTGAAATCCTGCTGCCCTGCGAGATCGAGGGCGCGGACGAGCTTGCGCAGATTTTGACCGAGCGCGCGGGGCGCAAGGTGACGCTCCATGTGCCGCAGCGCGGCGAGAAAGCGGAGCTTCTTGCCATGGCGCAGCGCAACGCGCGCGAGGACGTGGAGCGCGTGACGACCGCGCAGGAGCGGGAAAACCGCACGCTTTCGCAGCTTGCGGGTATGCTGTCGCTTGCCGCGCCGCCGGAGCGCATGGAGTCCTACGATATTTCCAACACCGGCGCGAGCGACATTGTCGCCTCCATGGTCGTCTACGAGGGGGCGAAGCCCAAAAGGAGCGCCTACCGCCGCTTTAAGATCAAGAGCCTCTCGGCCCATCCCGACGACTACGCCTCGATGGAGGAGGTGCTCACGCGCCGTATTCAGCGCTATCTGGACGGGGACGAAAAGTTTACTCCCCTGCCGGACGTCATGCTCATCGACGGCGGCGTGACGCATGCGCTCGTTGCCGAGCGTGTTTGCGCCAAGATGCATGTGCGTGTGCCGATCTTCGGCATGGTCAAGGACGACCGCCACCGCACGCGCGCGCTTGTCACGGCGGATGGGCGCGAGATCGACCTGCACGCCGCGCCGAACGTCTTTGCCCTGATCGGCCAGATCCAGGAGGAGACGCACCGTTTTGCCATCACCTTTCACCACGAGAGTCACACGCGCTCTTCCACGCGCTCGGCGCTCGACGGCATTCCCGGCATCGGCAAGGTCCGCGCACAGGCGCTGCTCAAGACGTTCAAGAGCGTCAAGGCAATTCGAGAGGCGGACATTTTCGCCCTCGAACGTGTGCTGCCAAAAGACGCTGCGGCATCTGTTTACCTTCATTTTCACGGCGAAACGAACGGAAAAAGTCAGGATCAGTAACTTCTTCCCTTGCCGTCCGTTTGGCGGAAAAAGGGAAAAAGAATGCTTGATTTTGTTGGACTTGCCAACAAAATCTGAAAATACGGGTTGACATAATTGAATTTCGATAAATGAATTTTTAAAAAGTCAAACTTGCATATTTTGCTCTGCGGCGATGCAATTTGCTGCATGCAGCGTCCCCTGTGACCTTTGCGGACACGGGAGGCGCTGCATTTCTTCTGTGCGGGGCAAAGGCGGTGCTGACGAGCAAAAAGGACAGTGTTTGCAAGGCTTTTCCGGCCTTTGACGCGCCGGGGGAAGGCGGCGGGACACACCCGGACTGCCCGCAGAGATTTTTTTCCCCGCTTCGAGGGAACAAATGCACCGGAAAGGAGGATGCCGGATCTCCCGCAGCGCGGCGGCGCGGCATGGGGGAGGGGTGATAGAAGTTTACATAAACCTGAAAAATGCTGTTTTCATGAGCACGAAATCTGATTTTTGCAAACAGAAAGTTCAAATAATATCGAAATAATAGAAGAAAACAGAACTTTTGTCGAAAGAATGGCGAGAACTTGACAAATCCTTTTTCGAGCGGTATACTGCCAGCATGTTTTGGAAAAGTTACAAATTGTAATCTTTTTCCGGGCGCAGCGCATTTCCCCGCTGCGCGAAGCTGCGGCGGCTCACGCCGCGAAAAAAGGAGTATTTCATGCAGAAGTTTTTGAAACAGTTGTTCACAGCCCCGCACAGCCGGAGAGCGATGTTCTTCGTGCTGTTCGCCGCGGTGATGCTGCTGAACAGTTCGCCCGAGCTGCGCGCGAACGCGCTGTATCTGATCGCCGACGGCGATGCGGTCAGCGTGCTCGACGGCACGACGGACATCCCGCAGGAGCGCGTTATCGTCACGGGCGCGCAGAGCGCCGACGCAGAAGTTACGCTCCCTGCCGGTGAAAAGGTAACGGTGACGCACGGCGACGATATTGAGTACGCCACCACAAGAAATGGCGAGCGCGTCAGTGAGCTGCTGCGCCGCCTGCAAATCTCGGTCAGCCCCCTTGAGATGGTGCTGGTCGATGTTTCCGGCGAGTCGGTCGAGATCACAGTCGCTTCCGACTTTACCTACTACGAAACGGATACCGAGGCTGCGGAGCATATCACGATGACCACCACCTCCTACCGCCTGCCCAAGGGCGAAACGAAGGTCGTGCAGCAGGGCATCGACGGTACGCGCGATGTTGTCTACGAGGTCGTGTACGCAGACGGTCAGTTTGTCTCCCGTCAGGCGGTAGAGGAGAAGAACAACACCTCCGTTGCCGAGATCACCTATGTCGGCACGCTCGTGGAGCGCGCGCAGAGCGGCGATACGGTCAAGTCCGTCGCCTATGAGGACGACGGCAGCGGCTACCTTCTGATGAAATCCGGTGATTCCGTTCGTTTCTCCGGTTCGATGAAGGTCACCTGCACGGCCTATACCGCGGGCTACGGCGGCGTGGGCACCAGAACCGCCACGGGTACGACCGTCCATGTCGGCACCGTTGCGGTGGATAAGAAGGTTATCCCCCTCGGCACCGAGATGTTCATCGTCGGCTCAACCGGCTACACCTACGGCAACGCCGTTGCCGAGGATACCGGCGTGCGCGGCGCGGCAGTCGACCTCTATATGAACACCTATCAGGAGTGCAAGCAGTTCGGTCTCCAGAGGAATTCGACCGTTTACTTCCTCGACTGATGTAAAGAGCAAGAAAAAAGACGTCTGGTTTTCCAGACGTCTTTTTTTGATCGATCGCAGGTTCAGAACAGCAGCTCATAGCCCATCTTGATGAAAAGAAGCGCCAGCACCACGAACATCATGTTGCGGATCTTTTTGCTGCCGCCGCGAATGGCATAGCGCGCGCCGAGATAGCTGCCGAGAATGCTGCATGCGATGGCAGGCAGTGCCAGCTTCCAAAGAACGCTGCCGTGCAGGATCCAGACAACGGCAGCGGCAACATTGGAGGCAAGGTTGCTCGCCTTGGCGCAGCCGCCCGCCGTGATGAGGTCGAGCGAGAGAAAGCCCGTGAAGCCGAGGATCATAAAGGTTCCTGTGCCGGGGCCCAGCAGCCCGTCGTAGCAGCCGAAGACAAGGCCGATGAGCGCGGCGGTGACGACCTCGCGCCTGACAGAATATACGGGGCGCTCTTCTGCGGGAATGTCCTTGCCGAAATCCTTTTTCACCGTGAGAAAGACGGCCACACAGGGGAGCGCGATAAGCATCAGCGTTTCCAGCGTCTTTTCCGAGATGACGGCGGCCAACTCTGTGCCGAGCGCCGAGCCGATCAGCGCGCCGACGGCCGCAGCGATGGCGGGGCGAAGCAGGATCTTGCCGCTGCGAAAATACTTGAAGGTGGCGGTCAGCGTGCCGCAGCCGTTGACGACCTTGTTCGTTCCGGCGGCAAGGTGAGCCGGGATACCGGCCATGAGGTAGGCCGGCAGTGTGATGAGTCCGCCGCCGCCGGCAACGGAATCGACAAAGCCGCCGAGAAAGATGAGCGGCAGAACAACGATCAGAATTTGCGGTGTGAGCTCCATGAGAATATCCCTCTTTTCCTGAGATTGCTGCATTTTATCACAGGAAAAAAAGTTTTACTACTCTTTTGCGCAAAATATGATAAAATAATTTCACGATTCTTTACGCCCAAAGCGCAGAAAGGAACAACGCTATGGAACGCAACAACAAAGCTGCCATCGAGGCGCTCTTGAAGCGCCACGGTTTTCATTTTTCCAAGTCCATGGGGCAGAATTTCCTCATCGACCCCGCCATTCCCTTCGAGATCGCCGAAAGCTCGCGCGCAAGCGAGCAAAACGGCGTGCTGGAGATCGGCCCCGGCATCGGTGCTTTGAGCCATGAGCTCTGCGAGCGCGCGGGGAAGGTCGTTGCCGTGGAGCTTGACAAGACGCTGCTGCCGATCCTTGAAGAGACGATGGCGCGCTACGATAATTTCGAGGTCGTCTCCGCCGATATTCTCAAGACCGATATCCCCGCGCTGGTGCGCGAAAAGTTCGGGGGCCTTACGCCCATCGTGTGCGCGAACCTGCCCTATAACATCACGACCCCCGCCATCACCGCGCTCATCGAGGCGAAGTGCTTTGAGAGCATCACGGTGCTGGTGCAGAAGGAGGTCGCCGAGCGGCTGTGTGCCGCGCCGGGCACGAGCGCCTACGGCGCGTTCTCCGTCTTCATGCAGTACTACACGGAGCCGGAGTATCTTTTCGCCGTGCCGCGCGAGTGCTTTGAGCCCCAGCCCAAGGTCACGTCTGCCGTGCTGCGCGCCGTGGTGCGTAAGGAGCCGCCTGTCAGGGTGGAGGACGAGAAGCTCTTCTTCCGCGTGGTATACGGCGCGTTTGCCCTGCGGCGCAAGACGCTCGTCAACAGCCTGATGACGGCGTTCGGCTCGCAGCTCACAAAAGAACAGCTTGTGCAGGTGATCACCTCCTGCGGACTTGACGCAACTATCCGCGGCGAACGACTGGGCCTTGCGGAATTTGCGGCTCTCGCCGCCGCGATCGGCGCGTTACTGCGATAACATGCTGCGATATATTCAAAAAAATAATAAGCTATATGGTTGTTATTGATGAGACATTCTGCTACAATTTGCGGTAGAAAGGAGTCAAACTCAATAGCAACCATTTTCCTGTGCATCGGTTCGCTCTCTGCCGCCTTGCGCGGCACGGCACGCCACACAAGACGCGGTGCAAAAAAATTTCCTTTGCGCCGTGAAAATGCTGCGAGGAAAAGAACAATGACGAATTTGACGAACAACAAGGCGGTATTGTCGTGGATCGACGAGATGACCGCCATCACCAAGCCGGACAAGATCGTTTGGATCACGGGAGAGGAAGACCAGATCAGCGAGCTGCGCGAGCAGGCCGTTAGAGAAGGGGTCCTCATCAAGCTCAACCCGGATAAGCTGCCGGGCTGCTATCTGCACCGCACCGACCCCGACGACGTAGCGCGCGTGGAGGACCGTACCTTCATCTGCTGCGAAAAGGAAGAGGACGCAGGCCCCACGAACCACTGGATGGAGCCGAAGGAAATGTACAAGAAGATGTACGCTCTGGCTGACGGCGCTTACAAGGGCCGCACCATGTACATTATCCCGTATTCCATGTCCATCATCGGCTCGCCGTTCGCCAAGTATGGCTTTGAACTGACAGACTCCATTTATGTCGTGCTCAACATGCACATCATGACCCGCGTCGGAAAGGCCGTGTGCGATGCGCTCGGTGACGACACAGGCTTCATCAAGGGTCTGCACTGCCAGTGCAACCTTGATAAGGACAATAAGTACATCGTCCACTTCCCGCAGGACAATACCATCATTTCGATGAACTCCAACTACGGCGGCAACGTCCTTCAGGGCAAGAAGTGCTTCGCTCTGCGCATCGCCTCGAACCTCGGCCGTCAGGAGGGGTGGATGGCCGAGCACATGCTCATCCTCGGCATTCAGAACCCGCGCGGCGAGATCAAGTACATCTCGGCGGCCTTCCCGTCCGCCTGCGGCAAGACGAACCTTGCCATGCTGATCCCGCCCGAGGGCCTTCAGCGCTGGGGCTGGCGCGTTTGGTGCGTGGGCGATGATATTGCGTGGCTGCGCGTCGGCAAGGACGGCAGACTCTGGGCGGTCAATCCGGAGAACGGCTTCTTCGGTGTGGCGCCCGGTACGTCGATGAAGTCGAACCCCAACGCGCTCATTTCGACGCACAAGGATACGATCTTTACAAACGTCGCCCTCGATTTGAGCGACAACACCGTCTGGTGGGAGGGGCTCAACAAGACGCCGCCCGCCCGCGCGATCGACTGGCGCGGCCGCCCGTGGACGCCGCAGAGCCCCGAAAAGGCCGCCCACCCCAATAGCCGCTTCACCGCGCCGGCGCGCAACTGCCCGTGCCTGAGCCCGGAGTTTGACAATCCCGAGGGTGTGCCCATCAGCGCCATTATCTTCGGCGGACGCCGCGCGAAGACCGCGCCGCTCGTCTACCAGTCCTTCAGCTGGCAGCACGGCGTGTTCATCGGCTCGATCATGGCCTCGGAGACCACCGCCGCGGCGACCGGTCAGGTCGGCGTGGTGCGCCGCGACCCGATGGCAATGCTGCCCTTCTGCGGCTACCACATGGGCGATTACTGGCAGCACTGGCTCGACATGGGCAAGAAGATCCCCAAGCCGCCGAAGATATTCAACGTCAACTGGTTCCGTACCGACGAGGACGGCAACTTTGCCTGGCCTGGCTTTGGCGACAATATGCGCGTTTTGCAGTGGATCATCTCGCGCGCCGACAATGAGATCGGCGCGGCGGAGACCGCGCTCGGCTACGAGCCGAACACCCACGACATCGACATGGAGGGCCTTGATATGTCGATGTACGACATGCGCAGACTCCTCTCGGTCGACCGCGATCTCTGGCTCAAGGAGTGCGAGGACGCGCGCGCCTACTACGAAAAGATCGGCAAGGTGCCGCCGGAGCTTTACAGCGAGCTCGACGCGCTCGAAATGCGCCTGAACCGTGGCTACAAGGTAGAACACTGAATAAAATAACAAAAAAGGAACCGCTCAAAGAGCGGTTCCTTTTTTGTTGCTGCGATCATCGCACCACGCCGAACTGAAAAAGATAGTCGCGCCACATCACGTAGTAGGGAGCCTTGACGTGCACGCCGTCGCCGGAGTATTCCGCCGTCAGCGCACCGGTGTCGTCGTCAAAGACGGGGTTGCAGTCGATGTAGAAGACCGTCTCGTTGTCAGCAAATTTTTGTATCTCCGCGTTGCGTGCGTCAATGGTCGAATTTTTGAAGAATGTTGTATCCGACTTTTCCTGCGTCGTATGGAAGATGGCTTGCAGGAAAATGATGGCATCAGGCTGTAACTCGCGTACCTCGTCGAGCAGCACCTTGTACTGCGCGGCCCAGCTCTCTGCCGTGCCGGCGCCAAGCTCATTGATGCCGAGCATCAGGTAGATTTTACCGTAGTGCTTGCCCCTTAGCGCCTGGGCGAGCGTCTGCTTGCCGGGGAACTCCGCCTTTTCCACCGCCGACCAGACGGTCAGCCCATTGTGGCAGAGGTAGTCGGCGTTGGGAAGGCCCGCGTAGTCCTTGAAGCCGTCGGTGTGCGAGTCGCCGATGAAAAGCGCGTCGTCAAAGTAGCTCGCATCCACGGTGGTGAAGGGGGAGGCAGGCTCGTCGGGCTCGGGTTCGGGCTCCGGCTCCGGCGCGGGAACAGGCTCAGGTGCGGGAGGCGGCTCAGGCGCTTTCGGCTCGCTCCACGGATATACTCCGTCGGCAGCTGCGAGCGCCACCGCCGCGACGGGCGGCGTTTTTTTGTCGAGCTTTGATAGATAGCCGCCGTACACGCCCGTGGGATCAAGCAGCGGGTAGACATTGAGCGCGACCGCGCTCAACAGGCACAGCGGCAGCAGAAGGGAAGGGATTCGGGAGGACATGAACGATCTCCTTAAAAACGAGAATAGAGGAAGGCATTGCCCGTCGATGTGGCGATGAAGTACACGCACACCCAGAAGAGGACAAAGAGCGGCAGATCGATGAGCGGCGTGCCGCGGTGCTTTTCAAAAAAGCGGCGGGGCTGCGGCAGACAGAAGAGAATACCGAGGAGCAGCAGCCACCAGTAAGAAGAGAGCAGCTTGAGCGCATCCTGCGCGGACACGGCGCTGTGTGTGCCGAAAAACGGGAACAGGCGGGAAAAATACGCGCCGACATCGGAGAGCTTCGTGATGCGGAAGATGACCCACGTGGGCGGAATGACAAAAAGAAGGTAGAGGTGCGAGAGCAGCGCGTGCTTTTTGAGAAAGCTGCCGATGCAGAATTTTTCAAGCAGGATGAAGAAAAGCAGCACGATGCCCCAGAGGACAAAGTTCCAGCTTGCCCCGTGCCAGAGACCGGTGAAGAACCACACGACCGTCAGCGCGAGCGCCGTGCGCGCCTTGCCGCGGCGGCTGCCGCCGAGCGGAATGTAGAGATAATCGCGGAACCACGTGCCGAGCGTGATGTGCCAGCGGCGGTAGAACTCGCTCACCGAGCGGGCAGTGTAGGGGAGGTCAAAGTTGCGCGGCACGGGCAGCCCCAGCATCTGCCCAAGACCCATCGCCATGAGAGAATACCCGGAAAAATCGAAGTAGAGCTGCAAGCTGTAGCTCGCCGCGCCGAGCCAGGCAAGCGGCGTAGAAAGATAGCCGTAGCCGATGCGCTCAAGCGAGGCCCACAGCGGCGCGAGCTGGTCGGCCAGCAGCACCTTGAAGCAAAGACCGACGGCAAAAAGCTCGAAGCCGAGGAAGGCGTCCTCACGCGAGAGCGTGCGCTCTTTGAGCGCGCCGCGCCACTCATCGTAGCGCAGAATGGGCCCCATCGTCAGCTGCGGAAAGGCAATCGTAAAGGCGGCATAGTCGACGAGGTTTTTCTCCGCCGCCGCGCCGCGGCAGACGTCGATGAGGTATCCCGCACTCTGGAAGAGGTAAAAGCTCACGCCCAGCGGCAGAATAAGCTTGACGAGGGGGAAGCTCTGCCCGGTCAGTTTTCCCCAGTTTTCAAGAAAAAATGCAGCGTACTTGAAATAGACGAGGCAGAACAGATCCGCCGACAGCGCGGCGGCAAGCAGCCCCTTGCGCATGCGCGGGGATCTCCCCACCATCAAGCGCGCGAGAAAATAGTGCAGAAGAAGCACCGCGGAAAGAAGCAGCGCGTCGCGCATGCCTGCGCCAAGCAGATAACATGCGGCGCTGCCCAGCACGAGCACGGCATTTTTGCAGCGGAAGGGGACGAGATAATAAACCGCAAAGAAGAGCGGCAGAAAATAAAAAAGAAAAGTAAGGTCGGAAAAGCTCACGGGACGGCTCCTGTCAAAAAATGTTGTGGGAGGGGCGCATCGGCTTAACGCAGCATGCCGGGTCGAAAATCCGTCAAGAAGCCGCCGGGTAAACCGAAAACCGAGATTTTGGTTTACATGCGGCGGCAAGCGTGCTACAATCCTAAGACGGCGGCTGCGAAATGGCACAGGGTTTGATGTATTATGTCAATCGTAAACGATAAGCCGCCAACTGTCAACTTCAAAAAGGTAACAATTTCGGTTACATTTTGTAACGGAGGACGCTATGGGGAAAGAAACCGTTTTGGCGCTGCTGCTGCGCGAAAAGGGACGCTTCGTCTCGGGCGAGGCCGTCAGCGCGGAGCTTGGCATCACGCGCGCGGCGATCTGGAAGAGCATCTCCGCGCTGCGCGCGCAGGGGTATGAGATCGAAGCCGTTCCGGGGCGCGGCTACTGCCTCAAGGCGCTGCCCGATGTGCTCAGTGAGCAGACCGTGCGCAGCTTTCTGGGTGGGGTGCAGGTGGTCGGCGGGCGCATCGACTGCTTTGATACCATTGATTCGACCAACGCTTACTTAAAACGCATCGCGTTCGACGGCGCACCGGACGGCACGGTCGCCGTTGCGGCGGAGCAGACGAGCGGGCGCGGCCGGCGCGGCCGCACTTTCCAGAGCGCAGCGGGCAAGGGCGTGTATCTTTCTGTTTTGCTGCGCCCTGAGCTCACTCCCGCGCAGCTCATGCCGCTCACGGGACTCGTTGCCGTTGCGATGAGCCGCGCGGTCGACCGCGTGGGCGGCACGAACGTGCAGATCAAGTGGACGAACGACCTTGTGCTCAACGGCAGAAAGCTTTGCGGTATCCTGACCGAGCTGAGCGTGGAGGGCGAAACGGGCGCGCTGCAATACGTTGTGCCGGGCATCGGCATCAATGTCAGCCAGTGCGAGGAGGACTTCGACGGCGACGTTGCGCAGATCGCAACGTCCATTCTGCGCGAAACGGGCAGGCGCATTTCGCGCGCGGAACTGGCCGCGGCGATGATCGAAGAGCTTGACGCGCTCTACGCAGCGCTCAAGTCGGGCGATACGAGTGCGTATCTTGAAGAATACCGCCGCCGCTGCGTGACCATCGGGCGCGAGGTACAGCTTTTGTGGCAGGATACGAAGGAAAAGGTTACGGCGCTGGACGTGGACGAGGAATTCGGTCTCATCGTGCGCCGCGAGAACGGAACGGTCGAGACCGTTCGCACGGGCGAGGTGTCGGTGCGCGGCCTTTACGGATACGTGGAATAAGGGGGCTTTGAACATGCTTTGGGAGCTGTTTATCACCTTTGCCAAGATCGGCGTGATGACCTTCGGCGGCGGCATGGCCATGCTGCCGATCCTTGAGCGCGAGATCGTACAGAACAAAAAGTGGGCGACGGAAGAAGAACTGGTCGATTACTTTGCCATCGGTCAGTGCACGCCGGGCATCATCGCCGTCAATACGGCGACCTTTGTCGGGCAGAAGAAAAAGGGCGCCCTCGGCGGCATTGCCGCAACGCTCGGCGTTGTATTCCCCTCTCTCATCATCATTACGGTTCTCGCGGGATTGATCACGAACTTTGCGCATCTTGCGTGGGTGCAGAATGCCTTTGCCGGCATTCAGGTGTGCGTGTGCGTGCTGATCCTGAACGCTGTGCTCAAGCTGCTGAAGAAATCCGTGGTCGATAAGCGCACGGCGGTCATCTTTGCGCTCGTGCTGCTCGGCAGCATGCTGCTGAGCGTTTCGCCGGTGTGGTTCGTGCTGCTTTCGGCGCTTTCCGGCATCGCGCTCAAGGCGCTTGAGGGGAGGGAAGCGAAATGACGCTCTATCTTCGCCTGTACTGGGAATTTTTCAAAACAGGACTCTTCGCCATCGGCGGCGGCATGGCGACGCTGCCGTTCCTCAAGGACATCGGCGCGACCACCGGCTGGTTCACGCAGACGGACCTTATGAATATGCTGGCGGTGTCGGAATCCACGCCGGGGCCGGTCGGCATCAACATGGCGACCTACGTTGGCTACACGGTGGCGGGCGTGCCCGGCGCGATCATCGCCACCATCGGCGAGGTGACGCCGTCGATCGTCGTTATCCTGATCGTCGCGGCGATGCTTGCAAAGTTCCGCGACAGCAAGGCAGTCGCCGATGCGTTTTACGGGCTGCGCCCGGCCTCCACCGGTCTCATCGGCGCAGCCTGCGCGGGCGTGATGCTCCAGGTGATCGCGGGGATCACGAGCGCGTCGGCGGGCGAGTCCCTGCTGATGAAGTTTTCATGGGACGGCGCGCTCAACTGGCGCGGCATCGTCCTTGCGCTGGCGCTGCTCTTCTTCACGCGCTGCGTCAAAAAGACCAAAGACCTGCACCCGATCGTTTTCATCGGCATTTCCGCCGTGATCGGCGTGGTGTTCCGCTTCGCAGGCGTGTAAAATAGTCAAAAAGAGAAGATGCCAGGGCGAGCGCTCATAAAACAGTAAAACCGGCCGATGACCATCGGCCGGTTTTTTCATCTGTATACAGCTTGACGGAAAATGGAGCACCCCAGGACGCACCTTGATAGAGAGTATAGAAGTGCCCTTTTGTTCCGAAAGGATTTTTTATCAGTTCGACAAACCTGAAGCTATAAACGCCTTTGCAAATATATCATATCTATTAACTTTACACCGCCCTCATAGATTGGGGTATTATAATTGTCTGTAAAGAAATTTGAAATCTTGTGAGAACGAGCAAATCCACATTTCTCATAAAATGGTATTGTCAGTGGACTATCTCCAGTTCCAACTTGCAAAATAGAATACTCTTTTGCATATTTATTGGCAAGAAAATCAATCAGTACCTTGCCATATCCCATTCCATGATATTTCGGATCAACCGCAATATTCTTGATTTCAAGTATTCCATTACCTTCATCCGTGACAACACATTCAGCTTTTACACCATTGTCTTCAAGCACATACATCGTTCCTTTTTCAAGATAACGGTCAATCATGCTTTCCTGTTCGTCTGCTAATAACAACAATGATATAAACTGCTTTTTATTTTCGTTCACTTCTCGAATTTTCATACAACTTGTTACCCCATCAATTGCCGTCTGCTTTATTATTTCATCAAACTGGAAGTTGTCAAGCAATTATTTGTCCTCTTCCAAAGAGGTAATGATTACAGCCCCCATTACAACAATTGCAAGAATTGGACCGAGCTGCGGCCAATTCATTATTTCGGCTCCAAATGCACTGCCAAGGTATCCCGAGATAATAGCAATAATGGAAGAAATAGCCGCTTTTCTCATATATTCGTACTCCTCTGTTAAATTCCTTCCTTGATCATAGATCAATTCTGCTTTTGCATTTTTTTAATCTTCCGAGGCAATGTGGCTGGCAATGCGCTGCATGATCATGTCGAGCGCGACTAAGTTGTGCCCGCCCTCGAGCACGATGATATCGGCATACTTGCGGCTCGGCTCGACAAACTGCTCGTGCATGGGCTTGACCGTCGTGAGGTACTGCGTGATGACGCTTTCAAGCGTGCGGCCGCGGTCGCGCACGTCGCGCAGGGCGCGGCGCAGAATGCGTACGTCCGCGTCGGTCTCGACAAAGATCTTGATGTCAAGCATCTCACGCAGCGTGGGATCCTGAAAGATGAGAATGCCCTCGACGATGACGACCTTGCTCGGCAGAATGAGTTCGGTTTCCTCGGTGCGCTGATGGTCGGCGTAGGAGTAAACGGGGCAATGAATGGCCTTGCCGGATTTGAGCTCCTTGAGCTGTTTGACCATCAGATCCGTTTCGAAAGCGTCGGGGTGGTCGTAGTTCTGCTTGCAGCGTTCTTCGAAGGGAAGATCCTGGTGCTTATAATAGCTGTCGTGGTGGACGACGCTGATATCGTCACCGAAATGCTGCTTCAAATGCTCGGTGAGAGTCGTTTTGCCGGAGCCGGTGCCGCCCGCAATGCCAATGAAGATGGTGTTCATCGCCGCTTCCTCCGTGAATTGTATTTTATAGGTCAATTATAGGGAGACTTTGGCGGAATTGCAAGGCTGCGCTGCGGAAAGCGACAATTTTTTGCGCATTGCAGTTGACGCGGAAGAAAAAAGCAAGTATTATGTAAAGGAGTACAGCGTGCTTGCGCTGTGCGGCAGATACTTGATTTTTGACAAAAAGAAAGGAGCGTCGGCATGGATCTTCTCAAATGCCCGCGCTGCGGTGAAGAATATTCTCCCAGCTATCGCAGGTGCCCGTTCTGCGAGGAGGGCGACCACCCCCGTAAGGTCAAGCACAACTCCGGCAAGCACAATTCCGGCAAACAGAACGGCGGCCGGCGTGTTTCGGATAAAAAGCAGACCCACTCCGCCCGCGGCGCGATGGCGGCGGTGCTGGTCGTGGTGCTGCTGCTTTTGAGCTGGTCGCTCTTCGGCGAAAAGATCGTCGCAAAGATCAACCCCGATGACGCTGACCCGTTACCCGGCGTGCAGGACGACAGCAACAAGCCGGTTGACGGCGAAACGGACGCAGACGGCGAGACCGATCCGAGTATCGGCGAGGAGCCGAACGTGGGCGATGTGACGGGCGGCGAAACGACCGATCCCGGCACGACGGCTCCGGTCACTCCGACGGTGGACGCCTCGGCGCTGAGCATCAAGACCAACGTCGGTACGACGCTTTCCAAGGACGCGAACGGCACCTTCGACTGTACAATCAAGCCGAGCGAATCCATTCGTCTGAGCGTTTCCGGAACGGACGCAGCCACCACCTGGGCGGTGGCGGACGCGAGCGTTCTGTCCATCTCGGCAGACGGTACGATCTCGCCCATCAAGACGGGCATTACGACCGTGACGGCCTCGGTCGGCGGTGCGGTGCTGTCGATCATCGTGCGCATCAAATAAAATACGCGGTAAAAGAGCGGCCTTTCGGTCGTTCTTTTTTTGCGCAAAAGGAGAGGCCCTCCTTGCAAGGCACTCCTGCCTGTGCTACAATTACCTTGAAAAAGTGTTTTCAGGAGCAATTGATTATGACGACCCGTGAATTTCAAAAAAAGCAGCCGCTTTCCATTCTTTTTGCCTACTTCAAGCCGCACCGCGGCCTGTTTGCCTTAGACCTTGTCTGCGCGACGATCGTCGCGCTCATTGACCTTGCCTTCCCGATGGTCACGCGCAAGTCGATGTACGATCTGCTGCCCCAGCAGCAGTATCGTGCGTTTTTCGTCGTCATGGGCGTGATGATGGCGGCGTTTATCGTGCGCGCGCTTTTGTACTATGTGATCGCCTACTGGGGGCACACGTTCGGTATCCGCGTAGAGGCGGATATCCGCCGCGACCTCTTCATTCACGTGCAGGAGCTGGACGTCAGCTTTTTTGACCATAACCGCACGGGTCAGCTCATGAGCCGGCTGACGAGCGATCTCTTCGAGATCACGGAGCTTGCCCATCACGGGCCGGAGGACCTGCTCATCTCCACGCTGACGATCATCGGCGCGCTTGTTATCATGTTCTCCATCGAGTGGCGGCTTGCCCTTGTGGTGGCGTGCATTCTGCCGGTGTTTATCGCCGTTATCATGTCGCGCCGCAGCAAGATGGGCGCGGCTTCGCGCAACGAAAAGCAGAAGACCGCCGCCATCAATGTCGGCATCGAGTCGTCGCTCTCCGGCATTCGTACGGCGCGTGCTTTTGCCAACGAGGACGAGGAGATCGACAAATTCAACACCGCGAACGAGGAATTCAAGGTCTCCAAGCGTGCTTTCCACCATGAGATGGGCGTATTCAACGCGACGATGGAATTTTTCATGACGCTGCTCTCCGCCGCCGTCATCACGGTGGGCGGCTACCTCATCATGCGCGGCGAGATCAACTACATTGACCTCATCACCTTTTCGCTCTACATCACCGCTTTTATCAGCCCCGTGCGCAAGCTCGCCAATTTTTCCGAGATCTTTGCGCGCGGCTTTGCCGGTCTCGAGCGCTTCACCGCGCTGATGCGCGTGGAGCCTGCGCTGAAGGACGCGCCGGACGCGAAGGAGCTTACGAACTGCCGCGGCGAGATCGACGTTGACCATGTGAGCTTTTCCTATGAGGGAACAGAGGGAGAGGGTGTGCTGCATGACGTGAGCGTCCATGTTACGCCCGGCGAGATGCTTGCCATCGTGGGGCCTTCCGGCGGCGGAAAATCGACGCTCTGCCAGCTCATTCCCCGCTTTTACGAGGTCAGCGACGGTGCGATCCGCATCGACGGGGAGGACGTGCGCGCCCTCACGCAGACCTCGCTCCACCGCGCCATCGGCGTTGTGCAGCAGGACGTGTTCCTCTTTGCAGACACCGTGCGCGAAAATATCCGCTACGGCCGCCCGGACGCGACGGACGAGGAGATCGTCGAGGCGGCGAAGCGCGCGGAGATCTACGACGACATCATGGACATGCTGCACGGCTTCGACACCTACGTCGGCGAGCGAGGCACGATGCTCTCCGGCGGGCAGAAGCAGCGCGTGTCCATCGCGCGGATCTTCCTCAAAAACCCACCCATTCTCATTCTGGACGAAGCCACGAGCGCGCTCGACAGCGTGACGGAGATGAAGATCCAGCATGCTTTTGACGAGCTTTCGCGCGGGCGCACAACGCTTGTGATCGCGCACCGGCTCTCCACCATTCGCTCGGCAGACCGTATCCTCGTCATCGAGGACGGGCGCATCGCCGAGCAGGGCAGCCACGAGGAACTTCTCAAGGAAAACGGCGAGTACGCCTCCCTCTGGCGCACGCAGAACGGAGCATGCTGATGGATCGGAGACAGCTTTTGGATCGCGCCGCACAAAGCGGCGAGGAGCGCGTGCTGCTGGCGCATATCCTCGATAAATGCGAGCAGAGCCGGCAGCGCAATATTCCCGCGGCGACAGATTTTTTAAGCCCCGCCGAGCAGCGCGCGGCGCAGGAGCTGCTGCACGCCGCCGCCATTCACGAAGGCTACGCCTTTCGCGGCGGTTATGAGCGCGCGGAGCGGAAAATGCTCTTTTTCCTGCCCGACTGGCAGGAGGAAGCGGACGAGAGCGAATCCATGACGGCGCTGCGCTGTACCTACCGCAAAGAGGACACGCTGACGCACCGGGACTTTCTCGGCTCGCTCATGGCGCAAGGCATCACGAGGGAAAAGCTTGGCGACATTCTGGTGTCGGAAGGCTCGTGCGACCTGATCGTTTCGCGCGACATTGCGCCCTATCTGCTGCAAAATGTGACGAGCGCGGGGCGGGTGAAGCTCTCGGTCAGCGAGATCGAACTTTCTGGCTTGAATATCCCTGAGCTCAAGGTCAAGGAGATCCGCGACACGGTTTCGACACTGCGGCTCGACGCGGTGGCGGCGAGCGGCTTTTCGATGAGCCGCGGCAAGGTGCAGGAGCTTATCTCCTCCGGGCGCGTACAGCTCAACCACCGCGAAACGCTCAAGGCGGACGCGCCCGTTGCGCAGGGAGATGTGGTCTCCGCGCGCGGGCTTGGAAAATTCGAGGTCGCCGAGGTTGGGGGTCTCAGCAAAAAGGGAAGAACGGCGCTGTTGCTGCGCCGATACTTGTAAGGAGAAGAATGCAATGACGATGGAAGAAAAGATCGCGCGCATCAACGCGCTGGCGCGCAAGGCCAAGGCCGAGGGACTGACCGACGATGAGCGCGAGGAGCAGGCACAGCTGCGCCGCGACTATATCGACTCGGTGAAGGCAAACCTCAAGTCGCAGCTCGACTCACTGTATGTGCTCGATGAAAAGAGCGGCAAAAAGACGAACATCATCGACTTTGAACGCGAGCGCGCCGCAAGAGCGGGCGAAAAAAAGGAGAAACAGTAAATGAGTAAGGAATTTGAGTACGACCCCGAGAGCGGCTCGTTTCGCTTTGACGAGGGAGGCAAAACGCCAAAGAAAAAAGATGGCGGCGACATCGGCAGCTGGATCATCATTGCGGCGCTCTTTGCCTTCGGCCTGTGGCCGATTGGCCTGATCGCGCTCATTTCCAAGCTTTCCGACCGGCCGAAGAAGGTGAGCGCACCGCGCAGCGGCATGCGCACGAGCACCAGTCCGAACGCGAACGTTACGGCGCGCAGTACGAACAAGGTAGAAAAGACCGTCGTAAAGACGGCGAAGAAGATGAACCGCGCGCCGAAGACTTCCGACAAGACCGCGCGCATCCTCTTAATCATCGGCGCGGCCATCACTGCGATCTTTGGTATCAGCCTTGTGACCATGCTGGGCGAGGTCATCGCCTACGGCTGGTATTCCTACATGATGGAAGAACTTTTCCCTATGTGCGGCTTCTTTGCCGGCGGTGTTGCCATGCTCGTCGCCGGGCAGCGGATGAAGCGCCGCAGCGCGCGTGTCGCGCGCTACCTTGCCGTGATGGGCAAGCGCAGCCACATTGCTGTGGACGAACTCTGCGCCGTGACGGGCAAGAGCCGCAAAAAGGTCGAAAGCGATCTTGACTTCATGGTGGAAAAGGGACTGCTCGGCGCGGGCGCTTATCTGGACAGCGGGCGAGGAGTGTTCTTCCGCAACGCCAACGCCTTTGCCGACTATGCGAACGAAACGGCGAAGAAGGCAAACGTCACACCCAAGGAAGCGAACGAGGGCTACGCGGGCGCGCTGCGCGCCATTCGCAGCGCGAACGACCGCATCGCCGACCCCGTGCTGAGTGAAAAGATCGACCATCTTGAGACTGTCGCAGGCAAGATCTTCCGCGAGGTGGAGCAGCACCCGGAAAAGCAGCAGCAGGCCGCGACCTTCCTCAACTATTATCTGCCCACCACGCTCAAGCTGCTCGACAGCTACGCCAAGTTTGAAGAGGCGGGCATCGAGGGGGAAAATCTTTCCCGCGCGCAGGAGCGCATCGAAGAGACGATGGACGCCCTCATCAAGGGCTTTGACAAGCAGCTCGACGACCTTTACCGCAGCGAGGCGATGGATATTGACAGCGACATTCGCGTGATGGAGAACATGCTCCGCCGCGATACGGCGAGCGTGGAGGAGGATTTCGGCCTCGGCGGCGCCGCTGCGCAGCGCGCGCCGGACGAGGAATAAGGCGCATGCGGTGTGATGCAGTCTCATATGCTCTATGATGAGAAAGGACAAGAGGTATGAAGCAAACCGGCAGACGATTTGACGCTGCTGCCTTTTACGGCGGCACGAACAGCGAGGCCTACCGCTATCTCGGCGCGCACCGCACGCGGCGGGCGGGAAAAGATGGCTACGTGTTCCGCGTGTGGGCGCCGAACGCCGCGTATGTGTCCGTCGTGGGAGATTTCTGCGCCTGGAACGGATACGACCACCCGATGACGCGCAACGCCGACGGCTTTTGGGAATGCTTTGTCGCGGGACTGAAGCGTTACGACACGTATAAGTTCGCCGTCACCTCGCAGAGGGGCGACACGGTGCTCAAGACCGACCCCTACGCCTTCCACGCCGAAACCCGCCCCGGCACAGCCGGCAAGCTCTACGATCTTGGCGGGTATCGTTGGGGCGATGACGAATGGCGCAAAAACCGCGCGAAAGCGCCCATCGACCGCTCTCCGCTCAATATTTACGAGGTTCATCTCGGCTCATGGCGGCGGCGCGAGAACGGTGATTTTTACGATTACCGCACGCTTGCCCATGAGCTGGCAGACTATGTTCTGGATCTTGGCTACAACTGCGTGGAGCTCATGCCCGTCACCGAGTATCCGCTCGACGATTCCTGGGGCTACCAGTGTACCGGCTATTTTGCCGCGACATCGCGCTACGGAACGCCCAAGGATTTTATGTACTTTGTCGACCACCTGCACCGCAAGGGGATCTCCGTTCTCCTTGACTGGGTGCCTGCGCACTTCTGCAAGGACGAGCACGGCCTCATCGACTTCGACGGTACGTCCTGCTACGAATACGCAGACCCCAATAAGCGTGAGCACGAGGGGTGGGGGACGCGCGTTTTCGACTATGGCCGCGGCGAGGTGAAGAGCTTTCTCCTTTCCTCTGCTGCGTTCTGGCTGCGGGAATTCCATCTCGACGGCCTGCGCGTGGACGCAGTCGCGTCCATGCTGTACCTTGACTATGGGCGCGAAAACGGCCGCTGGACGCCGAACAAAGATGGCGGACACGAGAATTTAGAAGCCATCGACTTTTTGCGCGCGCTCAATGAAACGGCGTTTTCTGTCGATCCGAATGTACTGATGGTCGCAGAGGAGTCGACCGCGTGGCCGCTCGTCACGCGCCCGGCGAAGGACGGCGGCCTCGGCTTCAACCTCAAGTGGAACATGGGCTGGATGAACGACATGTGCCACTACCTGAAGCTCGACCCGTGGTTCCGTCAGTTCCACCACAAGGACATCACTTTTTCGCTGATGTACGCCTTCTCGGAGAATTTCGTCCTGCCGATCTCGCACGACGAGGTCGTGCACATGAAGGGTTCGCTTCGCGGCAAGATGCCCGGCGACAACTGGCAGCAGCTCGCGGGCGTGCGCGCATTCACAGCGTACCTTCTTGCCCACCCGGGCAAAAAGCTTACCTTCATGGGAGCGGAGCTTGGGCAGTGGCACGAGTGGGACTTTGCTTCCCAGCTTGACTGGTATTTACTCGAAAATCAAGAAAACCAGCAGACCCAGCGGTTTTTCAAGGACATCAACCGCTTTTATCTATCGCAGAGTCCCCTCTGGTCGATCGACTTTTCGTGGGAAGGCTTTGAATGGCTCGTTGCCGACGACAACTGCAACAATGTGGTTGTCTTTGTCCGGCGCGACCGGGAGGGACGCGAGCTGATCGCCGCTGTCAACTTCTCGCCCGTCGGTCAGGCGGAGTACCGCTTTGGCGTGCCGCCGAAAAAAACCTACCGGGAGGTATTCACCACCGATCTTGCCGCCTACGGCGGCACAGGGGACTGGTGCAACGAAGAGCCGATCGAAACGGAGGGCATTCCGTCGCACGGAAAGCCCTGCTCGCTGTGCGTGAAGATCCCGCCGCTCGGCGCGGCGTTCTTCTCGGGCGAGGGCGAGTGGCACGAGGAGAAGAGCGAGGAGCCGACCGGAGAGACTCTGGCCGAGCAGTGACAAGGAGGAGAGAACAAGCGTGAAAAAAGAATGTATCGCCATGCTGCTTGCCGGCGGGCAGGGCAGCCGGCTCTATGTGCTCACGGAAAATATGGCGAAGCCCGCCGTACCGTTCGGCGGCAAGTTCCGCATCATTGATTTTCCGCTCTCGAACTGCGCCAACGCGGGCATTGACACCGTGGGCGTACTGACGCAGTACCGCCCGCTGGAGCTCAACCGCTACATCGGCTCCGGCCAGCCGTGGGATCTTGACCGCGCAGACGGCGGCGTACATATCCTGCCGCCGTATCAGAGCGCGGACGGCGCTTCGTGGTACAAGGGCACGGCCAACGCCATCTTTCAGAACATCGGCTTTGTCGATATGTACGACCCCGAGTATGTCCTTATCCTCTCGGGCGACCATATTTACAAGATGAACTATGCCAAGATGCTCGACCAGCACAAAAAGACAGGGGCGGATTGCACCATCTCCGTGATGGAGGTACCTTGGGAAGATGCACCGCGCTTCGGCATCATGAATGTGGACGGGACGGACACGGTCACGGAATTTGAAGAAAAGCCCGCACAGCCGAAGAGCAACCTTGCTTCGATGGGCATTTATATTTTCACGTGGAAAAAGCTGCGCGCCTACCTCATCGAGGACGAGGGCGACGAGACGAGCAACAATGACTTTGGTAAGAACATCATTCCCAAAATGCTGCAAAACGGCGAAAAGATGTCCGCCTACCGCTTTTCCGGCTACTGGAAGGACGTCGGCACGCTCGATTCGCTCTGGGATGCGAACATGGACATGCTCGCCACCGGCAGCGGACTTGACTTGCTCGAAAAGGACTGGCCGATCTACGGCCGCTCCACCTCCGCGCCGCCGGCGTATCTTGGCAAAAGGGCGCATGTGGAGCATAGTGTCATTGCCCGCGGCTGCACGGTAGAGGGCGAGGCGGAGAACTCCGTCCTCTCTGAGCGCTGCACGGTGGAGGAGGGCGCGAGCGTGCAGTATTCTATCTTGATGCCCGGTGCGGTCGTCAGGAAGGGGGCGCGCGTCTCCTATGCCATCATCGGAGAGAACGGCGTGGTTGGCGAGCGCGCGCTGGTCGGCGAGCCGCCGGAGGCGGTCGCACCCGAAAACTGGGGCATCACAGTGCTTGGCCCCGGCGCGGCGGTGGCAGAGGACTATGTGCTGCCCGCCAACCGGATGCGCAGCGTGGACGGAAAGGAGACGGTACGATGAACGGATTACACGGCATCATCTTTGCCTATGCGAAAACACCCGGCCTTCGTGAGCTGACGGAGGAACGCATGCCCGGCTCTGTGCCGTTCGGCGGGCGCTGCCGCGCGGTAGACTTTATGCTCTCCAACATGGCGGGCGCAGGCATTACAGACGTTGGCGTCGTGCTGCACGGCAACTACCAGAGTCTGCTTGACCATATCGGCAACGGCAAGACCTGGGACATGGCGCGCAAGAACGGCGGACTCAAGCTCCTGCCGCCCTTTGCCGACGCGCGCAAGTTCGGCGTGGAGGAATTCCGCGGCAAGATGGAGGCGCTCTCGGGCGTGCGGTCGTACCTGCACGAGATCCGGCAGAAGTACGTCGTCCTGTCCGACAGCG
>OJKY01000099.1_pt1 | contig 82436 bp, 69 predicted proteins | sample 1596571 | NCBI WGS metagenome assembly OJKY01 (sample SAMEA4350170, study PRJEB24818) | metagenome | biome: human; feature: gut; material: faeces | place: Denmark | collected 2013-09 | reverse complement strand
GACTGACTGTTTAAAACTGATGGGAGCCAGCTCCTGTTTAACACTGTTCCTGTCAACCGAACATTTTCTACGCCAGTAATGATAGGTTGAATAACTTACACCTATCTGTTGCAGGTACGACTTCAACAGCAGGCCGCTTTGTTGTACCTGTAATTCCAATTCTTCAAATTCCAGTCTATTCATAATAATTGAGGTTTGATTGTATTCGCTGCCGCAAAGCTACAATCAAACCTCAAAGTGTAAAAGATGTATTTGTCCGAATGCTTACCATTTACTGAATATTCCTGTTTACAAACAGAAGCATAAATTGATTCATAATCAAGCCCTAGTTTGAAATTATTGCTATCCGATAAAACTTTTCAACCTCTCAATAACTTATTGATATACATAAAATTAAGCAGCAACTTTAACAAAGAGGCTTATCCATAAAAACAATATTGGTAATCAGCCTATTGAATATGTTTGTCGGACACTAATAGTTTAAAATAGGTCTTGTCTTCCTTTTGCTGCCCCATTACGGGTATCACTCCCAGCAAAAAAGAATTCAAGACCATATATCGTTGGACATTGTTCATTCGGCGTTTTCTATTGATTATCCATGTTCAATCGCGACATTTCACTTTCGGCCGCACTCTGATTATTCATTTTCTTTTCTGTACGGAAGCGATAAGTAATCGTGAAACCGACTTTTCGGGTTTCTTCCTTTCCAACAGTATTCATGATAATATCATGCAGACGGGCTGAAGCACGCGTATTATTCTTATTGAAAATGTCGTAAGCATCCAGTGAAAGTTGAAGCTTGTCATTCAGGAACGATTTCTTCAGGCTCAAATTAAGGGAGGTATAACCCTTCGATTCATATAACTGATAATACCCTTTGGAACCATAATTAAAGTCGGCAGACAACAGAAATCCGGATGGAAGTGTGAAACTGTTGTTGAAGTTCAGCATCACCAGCGGGCGTCCTGATTTCAGGGTAGTTCCATCCGGACCGGGATAATGGAAAAAAGTTTTTATGCAAGTCAGCGTGAGGGAAGGCATCCACCACTTCACAGGATATTGCACGTTAACCATACCCGTCAGATTGTGCATTTTATCGAAATTATCCATGTAGCTGACCGTCACTGCTGAGTTTCCCGGCATACTATAAAAAGCCGTTACCAGCGGATCACGGGTAAGGGTATAATTCAAATTCAGAAACAGGAACTTATAAAACAGCATATAGTTCAGGTCATGAGTCAGGGCCTGTTTCAGGTAAAGATTTCCTTTCTGATAGGTAAACCGGTCTGTGTACACCGCATTATCGTTCATCACATCAAATGGCGGACGTTCCGTATGAATGGAGTAAGCAAGGGACTGTTGCAGCTTCTCCGTATTATAACTCAGCGAGACAGAAGGCAAGAAATTGTGATAGGTCTGATCTTGAGTCTTGTTGTCGTGGGTCTCTCTCAGCTCGCTTCGTATCTGTTCGTAGCGTAAGCCTGCCCCTAATGACAGGTTCTTCCAAGTGTAATCGTACGACAGGTAGACCGAATTCTTCATCTCCGTATTGTGTGTCCGACCATTATTCAAGGCACGGACATATTCTATATAGTCGGTTCCGCTGGTGTGACTGAAATCGTAACCAAGATTGAAAGCTCCTGCCTTCTCCGTTTCATATGACAAAGAGAATTTGGCCGCAAACAAATCCCAGTCCGCCTTGCGGTAATAATCCATAGACGTTTCCGTACGGTCACTTTCCCATTCACAGATATTGCCCCGACTACGATCAGTCTTATGAAGATAATCCCCGTATGCGTTCATCCTCCAACCGTTCTTCCAGTCGTTCATATAATACAGATTAAAATGATTACTGACGGACTTAGCTGATACATCACTGAGATTCTTGATAAAGGTAGAAACTCCTTTATCCGGTATCATGAAAAGGGTATCGTTTGAGAAGGTATTGCCCTGGCTGTATTTGCCTTCATACTTCAACCCAATCTCCGATTCCGGCGAAAAATGATAAGAGACACCTCCCGTATAGGCATGGCTTTCGTTAAAGATTCGCTTCCGGTTCAGATTGGTCAGGTTCCAGATAGTATCACTTTGAGTCTGCTGGTAAGCGTCAAGTGCCGAATTATTTTTTCCCCGGTTATAATTGTAGGAGAAAAAGAAGTCCCAGTTCTTATAATTGTAACTACCATTGATAAGATAGTTTTGGTTGAAGTGATTTCCTTGCTGTAAATTACCTTTTACATTGAAGGCAAACCCATCCCCCAGCCGCCTGGTTTTTATTTCAATTACGGCACGTTGTTCAGAATGATATCGTACACCCGGATTCAAAATCAGTTTAACGGAGCGGATTTGATCAACTGAAAGATTATCCAGTTCGGTCTTGTCCACCACTTCCCTACCATTGATGTAATAGACAGGATTTCCTTTCCCAATGACTTCAACCGAGTTTCCTCTTTGCTGTATACCCCGGAATCTGACAGAGCAAGTCGTTCAAGTTCGTTTGTTGGGATAAAATGGTATTCTCCACATCAGCCAACAATCCATCACGATCCAGCTTGAATGGTTTCCGATATGCAGTAACTTCCACATCTTTCAGTGTTGTTTGGGATACTTCCATCCGAACCACTGGTAAAGCAAGATCTGAACTGACCTTTACATCCTTATACAATGTCTGATAGCCCAGATAGGAATAACGAATAATATAGTTACCCCCAACAAGCGATGTGCTGTACGCTCCGCAAGAATCGGATACCGCTCCCGTGATGAGTGTACTATCCGCCCGATTCAGGAATGCCACATTCACCATCGGCATCACCGTATTCTCTGAGTCCATGATTTTTCCTTTTACAACATACTGGCTGTAAGTCGGCAGCAAAATCAGGCTGGCTATCAAAGCTAAAAATAGTTTTTTCATTAGTCAAGTTTATACAATAAATTCAGTCAAAAACTGTAGTTCAAAATACATTATCTTCCGAAGCGTGAAGAATCCACCTCTTTCTTCTCCTTGCTGATGCTGCCGCCAAAGCGGTAAACAAATTTCACCGAAAGGGTACGGCTGTATTGCCCCATATTCAAGTCGATGTGCTGTCCTGCATAGCGGTTTCTCACCTTCATGCGCATGGTATCAAACAAGTCAGAACACGTCAGGCTTAGAGTTGCCTTATCCTTCAGGAAGTTCCATTGCGCCCCCACATTGACCGTAAAGACTGGTTTCGTATCGCTGATACCGGAAATCATGCTTGAGCGATACGTTGCATCCAGATCGAAACCAACATTGGAACCTATCGAAAAATGATTCTGCATGGCCAGCATACACGCCCATTTATTCCGGTCGAAGGGAATATCCCAGAAGTTATCGCAACGGTTACGATCGTTCATAACCGTGGCATTTACTTGCGAAGAGAGCCAGCCTCCGATGCTGAACGGAATATTGGCACTCATTCCGAAAGACTGGTAATAATTCCAGTTCTGTGTGCGGTACACAAGTGCCAGACGATCCTTCGCCTGATACATGTCCATCGTAAAATAATCGTTGGTCCGCTCATAGAACAGCGACAGCATGTACTTCTGAAGAAAGAGATAATTGGCATTCACACTGTACACGTTGGCAGGCCGAAGTCCCTCGATGGTCTGAATCTCTTCGTAGGCATTCATATAGGTGGTACTGGTCTGCATGTCCCAATAAGTGGGATAGTCCTTTTGCGACGAAACACCCAGCATGAACGTATGCTTTTCCGAAAGCGAATAGCTCAGACTGGCCTGCGGATAGACCGCCCATTTGTGATAGTTTCCGATGGTGTAATACTCACCGGTTGCCGAGAGAGAAAGGGAAAGTCCGTTCTCAAACTCCTTGTCGAAGCCGGCATAAAAGTTGGTAATCTGCTCATAAAGGCGCGAAGAGGAATTATCCACGTTCCCCTTTCCCTCCGCCTGATTGAACAACTGGCTGTTCTTGTTATCGGTATAATCATAACGAACACCATATTTCAAAGTCCAATCATTGGCAAGACTGTGGCTCTGGTCGGCATATACTGAAAACTTGCGTATCTTTTGGTCTGAAGTATAGTCTAGCAGCTGACGAGTATTGTCTGTCAGTTTGCTTTCCAGATGATTGTAATCATTCATCGAATAATCCGTATAATCCACACCAAGATCCAGTCCGAAGCCAGAAGAATAGCGGGCAAAGACATTGTGCAGTCGGCTGTCCTGCAACTTGTCGTTGTGGCTGTTCTGAAAGTTCCCGTTTACATCAATCGTACCTTTGCCGTTGTTCGACAAGGCACCGTTGTAGCCCACGCTCAACTCATTATCTTCGTTTATCTGATAGTCGTACTCGGCGTAGATATTATGCCTCCAGCCCTTTGTATTGATTTTCTGTGTCTGCGTGATGTCATATACCTTCCCGTCATAATTGTGCAGGGAAGCCAAATCCATCACGGTCATGATATGTGAATAGCCCGGGTTATAAGAAACATTCAGCGACGACTTGCCTTTTGTGAGCAGGAAGTTTACATTGCCGCTGTAACTGCTGAAATACTGGCTGCTGTAGGTTGCCGAAACTTCACTCTGGAGGGTATTGTTGTCTGCCTTAGCCGTGACAATATTGATGGCAGCCCCGCGCACATGATATTCGGGCGGTGTGTTATACATCACCTCGGCGGCCTGCACCTGCGAAGCGGAAGTATTCTTCAACATCTCGATCAGCTGTTCCTGTGTCAGTGTACTTGCCTTCCCGTTCAGAATCACCGTCACATCCTTTGCGCCGACCAGCGAGAGTTTGCCGTTCCTGTCCTGTACCCCCGGCAGCTTACAAATAGCCTCGTAAGCATTGTTTACGATATGTTTCTCCGTGAGGGTCGAAATGTCATAATTCAGCTTTCCCTTTTCCACGGTGACGAACGGGCGTGCCCCCTCGATTACCACTTCCTCCAGATTATAGTCTTTCGGCTCCAGCGTAATAGTACCTGCATTACACGCCTGCCCCTTTACCTGCTTGGTCTGATAAAGCAGATGCTGAACGATGAGCTGATACTTCTCCGGCTCCGGTTCAAGCCTGAATGTACCGTCGGCCGCAGAGATAGCTGCTCCTAAATAGGTTGAATCTGGCAACTGCATCACGATGGTTGCACCCTCTACCGGTTGTTGCTTGGTATCTACTATTTTCCCTGTCGTCTGACTGAAAGCAGAAACTGAAAAGCCAGTAAATATCATTGACAACACGATTATCTTTTTATTCTTCATATCACTGCAATGTGTTATATTTACGTTTCAAATCAAATTATGACTCAATTTATATCCATTTCTTTTCCATACTCCACCTCGTATGATTGAGGATAATATATATCCAATAGCCCTTTTAGGATACGTTTCTCGCCGGTCACCGGATGACTCGCATAAATCTTGAACCATATACCGTAATACTTATACCAGCATTTTATAATACATGTTCTTTGTTTGTTCGGACTTACACTAACGATTTCTTTTATTTCAAGCATTTCTTCCGTAAGTGGAAGATGATGAACGCCTGCAGAGAGTGGCAAAGTTACTGTAGACATAACCGGACTGCCATATTGGTTGATAACACGAACAGGAACCATCGGAGCATCCTTACCGAATATCTTCAACTGTTCCTCTGTTAGTACCGTTTCCCATTCATGCTCATTTACAAAAGAATAATCCACTTTAAAATTACTATACGGATATACAGCGAAAGTAGAAACATTGTTTGTAGAGTTTATGTAATGTATTGCATCCCTTTTCTGCATCATATTGTCCATAATAAGGTATGATTCCGTATATACAATGCTGTCGAGATTATATCTAGTTGAAGGCTCTATATCCACTGATATTTGTCTCCCGTTATACGTGTTTCCTATATCAATGTATACTCTCTTTGTTTCATAATTCATGTTTTCCGATCCAGACAAGACAAGATGGGTTGCATCCTTTCGTTCAATGGTAAGTTTTATGTCGGGATGTAAAACTTTTATTTTTACTTGTCCTAAGCCATTAGTATAGAGAGAGGAATTTTCTTCCATCAGACTTCCGTCAGGTCCATAGATATCTCCTTTGATTTCATTGTAGTTGCCATTTTCATCCATATCATATACAGACTGTATATCCCAATTGGATGATTCAAAGTAAATTTCTGATACAGGATCTTTTTCCGAGAGTTGTACTTCACTGACCGACGGTGCAAAATCGCTGATAAAAACTTCACTGTTACAGCTATGCAGCACAATTACAGCAATTATAACAGTATGTATGATCTTCAATAAAGATTTCATGTTCATAATCGACCTGTTTATTCATTATCTTGCGTTGAACCTATACCCGATACCTAACATGAGATTATTCGGATCTTTGAATCGGTAGAGCTGATATCCGGTATGAAGGAAAATGTTCTTGGTTATGTTTGTCTTCAGCACAAATGTCTGATAGAATGAGTTTGTATCAGACCCCTTGCAGATGAAATTCTTTCCTATACCTAAATTGATAGAGAAAATCGGCATTACAATTTCCGCTCTTACAGAAATTCCCGTAGAAAACTGTTCCCGGAACGAAGGTCTGAAGAATTTAAGGTCTTCCGGAGTTGAAGGAATATAGTCATTTGCGATGTGTTGCCCGATATTTGCACTTTCATCATACTGCATGTCGAGCGAGAGCCCAGCCCTGAAATACCTGCTAAAATTATAGAGAGGATTGAAGTTCAATCCGATGATTCCGAACGAACCTGGTGCCAGCAGCGGATCATGATTTTCCGGAAAAACCCCTCTTTTCCGTGTAGCTCCATAAACTATCAGGTCATAGCTGATATATCTGTCAAATTTTGGTTTGATTAGTTTGCTCAATGTTTCTTTTCCGCTTTTGCCACCTCCGAAACTTCTTGTGATACCAATTGATGCTCCTATAGTATTTACCCCAGAGTTAGGATAGCTGGTGTTACCGTTTGAGTAATGTGTAACCCCTATGCCAGCCCTCAGGTTTGTATTTGCTGCGATCTGCCAGTTCAAAAGGAATCCCAAGTTTATATATGCATTGATTTTAGAGCCGACCACCGTATTATGGGGATTACTCTCTTCATCGAATTTCTTCCATCCGAATGAAGCTCCAAAGTTCCACTCATAATCGAATGAAAGCCTGGGTGAAATTGTCGCGATTCTTGATGTCTGAAATACATACACGGCAAGCGGATTGCCTACTTCCTTCGAATTGAAAAAGGTGTTATAACTTATACCTATCCCCTGTATGGCATAAGGATACAACCTGCCCAGTTCAGAATCGGGAGAGAACTTAAATCCATACTTTAGATGTCCGGCAAGGCTTGAATTTATTTTCTTTCCTGTGTAGTTGGTTCCTTTGAAAAACTCATCAGTAGGAAACACATAGGAAGGTCTGAAATCAAGACCTATCATATGTTCGGCTCCTCTTTTCTTTGTAACTTCTAGGTTATCGGAACTTATAGAGCCATTATAATCTTGAGCGCATACGATATGTGCAAAAACAAAAGAGAATAGGAGTATACATATAGGTTTCATTTCCAAACATATTTCTTGTCAGGCTGTTATATCCGTTATAATCATTCGTTTATTAATTCCTTCATTTTCTTTTTCAATAACCCATTGTGAAGCTGGTTTGCCACAATCTCCCCGTTACTATTAATCAGAATACCATGCGGTATGCCGGAGAAGGGAAAATTCTCTTTCACCCTTTGCCCTTCCGTTGTGTCAATCAAAGAATTAAACTTTATCTGATATTTTTTCATGGCTACCTGAAAATCATCCCTGTTCTTATCTATTGAAATCAGAAGGATATCCAGTCCTTTTTCCTTATATTGGCTGTACGTCTTTTCCAGTTCAGGAAACTCTGCAATGCAGGGAGCACAGCCGGAAGACCATAAGTCGATATACAGATACCCGTTTTTAGGGATAAACGAGGAAAGCTTTCTTGTTTCCCCATGGACATCCGGAAATTCCATATCCTTTATCTTCGTACCAATCTTGGCATCCAGTTCCTTCTGTTTCCGGTCCATATCCAGACGAAGCTCATAGTACCATTGTACTTTCTTGTCGGCTTTCACTTCTTCCGGCAGTGTAGGATAGGTTTCGAGGAAATGAGGGTCATACACAGAACCGATTTCATTGACAAATACAGTCCTGCCCACGATATTGTGTATATTGTCAAGCTGAAACTTTACTTTATACTCGGTGTAGACCTGTGCCAAAGAATCATACACCGATGTATCCGGATCGTCTTTTCCTTCTATGCTCCTGTGATATTCCCTCTCCCCCATTTTTTCAATCCTACGGGTTTCAGTCAGGTAACCGTTGTAAAGGTCATTCATGGGTGTACCCGATACGTGATAAGTCGAATCAAATGCAATATTCACTGTTCCTTTTTCAGCAAAGAACATTCCTCTTGACGGATTTTGTGTATCATTGACGGATATATAATAAGCCATATCCGGGTTGGATTTAATTGTAAAATTGAATCTACCATGAATCAAAGTATCTCTTCCAACAGTAATGGCCGAATCATTCTGAAGGTAATACAATTCTATGGGAATGCCATCAGCATAGTTATCACAGATGCCGTTGATACAAACCATGTTACGGTTTTCATAACCTGTAGATATTGCACCAATAAATGATATAGCTAAAAGGATACATTTTAATCTCATAGGATCTATTTTTGTTAAAAGGCTTTCAAAAGTACGTATTATCGGTGAAAAACTCCGTGTTTCATGTAATAATTTATATTTTATGTATTCTTTTTTACTCTTTAAGTTGATATTTTAAATGAACAATTAATTTGCATTTATTTCATAATTTCCTTATTCATTGACTAAATCATTGGCTACTTGTTTGCATATGTTCAGTAATTTTGCGAATATTGCATATAGGTTGTGCATACGATATTTGTTTTTTAAATGTTTGGTTACTAAATATCAATAATATGACAACTTTTTTATGCATACATCTTTTATCAATCTAATTCCGCCAACGGGTGAGTAATCTTTTTAGATACAGATTGTTTGATGAATTAATTAGAACGTATTAAATACTTTATACTATAACTTGTTTTCTAATAAAATATGGATAAAAAATTATTTTTATTACTATTGTGTTTCTTTGCCTTGCATATTCAGGCTCAGAACCAGAAAGTTACATATCAATGTCACACTGTTTTTTCAAAAAGTCATAATCCCATTCTTCCTGCTGATTGGAACTTTAATGGAGAAAGCCATCAGTTTACGATAGATTCATTAAATTACAATGATTATAAATCATTAAGAATTAATGGAGTACAAGATTCCATAAAGCCGTCCGTTTTGTCTTTAACCACCTTACCGGTTAACCGTGAAAACAAAGCTACATTTTCAATGAAAGTAAAAACCAAATCAGACAACGACTCTCTGTTGATGGTTATATCTGCAATGGACACTATGGCTATGCAATGGATTAAAGGAGCTTCTGAATGGAAGGAATACCGTGTAAGCATTCCATTAAGCAATAATAGTCAATTAATGATACCTCAGGTTATGTTTCCAGGTACTGGACCTTACTGGATTTCTGAAACAACTGTGGAAATGACAAAGAAAACATTTCCTGCTGAAAATGATCATGAATTTGACTCTGGTTCATCTATCGGTTCTATCCCTACGAATAAAAGCAGTATTGAAAAATTGGTTTTATTAGGTAAAATATGGGGGTTCTTAAAATACTATCATCCTATAGTTTGTAATGGGCAGTATAATTGGGATTATGAGCTGTTCAGATGGTTACCAGACGTACTCAGATCCAGTTCCAACAAAGAGGTTTGTGAGTTTCTACTAAAAAGAATAAAGGCTATGGGAGCTTTAAATGATATGAATAAGATGAAAAGCAATTTCCCTCAAAGTGACTCTTTATATTACTCAATTCCTTCATTCACATGGTTGGATGAAATATCTCATATTTATAAACCTTTATATGACTTATTGAGTTCGATTAAACTAGCAGACAGGTCCCAAACTGTCTATTATTATAATAAGGGATTAAATTCAATGAATTCTTTTCCTACAGAAGCTAAATATGGAGAACATTTATATCCCGATGCAGGCTATAGATTGTTAGCACTTTTCAGATATTGGAATATCATAGAGTATTTTTATCCTTATCGCAAAGACATTACAGATAAAACATGGAATGATGTTTTATATAAGTTCATACCACTTTTTATTAATGCTGAGAATACTGAAGAATATCGTTCAATGATTGATTATTTAGGTACATTCTTGAAGGACAATCATACTTCACGTCAGTATTCTGATTCAATACTGACTTCTGAAAAAAGGACTTACTATTTACCTATTTTTTGGGATTTTGTGGAGAAAAAACTCACTGTAACAGATAACTTTTTCGGACAATCTAAATTAAAAAGAGGTGATGTTATTTGTGAAATAAACGATGTCGAGGTAGATGAAATAGTTAAGCAGTATGCTAAAGTAATCAGTGCTTCAAACGAACAGTCATTATTGTATGCTGTTTCTTTAGACCTTATTCAACAAAAGGATTCTGTTATAAAATTGAATATAAGACGGAAGAATAAAGAACTAAAAATTCCCATATCCGGTTTGACTTCTGAACAGTATTTTCCTTTAAAATCTAAATCTCTTTCAGAAGATACTTATTATAAATGGGTGACCGACAGTGTTGGATATTTTTCACCAATCGGTCAGTACCGTAGTGATAGTTTGTCAGTAGTGATAAATAAATTCAAAGATGCTAAGGCTATAATTCTTGATATGAGGAATTATCCATGTGATTTATTGTATCATATTGCAGATTATTTATTGCCACATCGTATCGGTTGTACCAGAACTACTTCTGTAGACCCCAATTATCCTGGTTGCATAAAGTGGAATGATATTCAATATTTTGGAAATGAAAATCCATCATATTATAAAGGAAAGATCATTGTACTTATTAACGAAAAGACAGTAAGTATGGGAGAAAGTATCGTTGCTATTCTGCGTCACTGCCCTGATGTTATTCTAGTCGGCTCGCCGACAGCCGGTTCTGATGGTCCCATATCAACCTTTGTCCTTCCTGGTGCTGTATATGTTAGATTCACAGGAGAAGGCTTTTATTATGCGGACAAGAAAGCTATACAAAATACAGGGATCCATCCAGACATAAACGTTTGTATAACAAGAAGAGGCATCGAATTAAATATAGATGAGTTACTCCAAAAGGCTTTGGAAATTGTAAAATAATTACTTTAATAACCCGCTGGCATAATCAATTAAATTTATTTTCGCCAGCGGGAATCTATAAACTCATAACTTTCTTTTTTCTATTGTGAAAAATTATTAAGCAGTTCTGATGTGATAGCCAATACCCAATGACTGTAAGTCCCATTTATTTGATAGTGAATTGCATTTTTCCAGTTGTCAGACTGGGTAAAATATGAGGGAGGGACAGACACGCCGTCGCACTCTATGGTCGTAATGTAGAGCCATGGTATCGTGAGTGAAGCAGATAATACAGCCAGATCGGAATTTTCACCTACTTCTTTGTAAAATATTAAAGTATTACCAGATTTTATGGTTTCTACTTCTTGAAACTTATGCCGGGAGTCATAAGTCCCGCTAATATACATCGCATAATTACCCCATGAAGTAAGATGAATTTTCATATCGACCTTAGTTCTGTTATACATAATACTTACTGCTTGCGTTAGGGTAGTTTGTCCCTTATATTTCATCAGGCCACTTCACTTAAACAGCCATTCCTCTTTGCGAGCTAATGATACTACCGACAAGCAACCTTATTGACTATTTCACAGTTACATACTAGAACCTCCGCATTTGTTGCAGCAACAAGACTAGTCATACAAGGTGTTTTGTGTGTGGTACTTAAATAGTTCACCGACAAACGCTCCTGGAAGCGCTAATCCGGTTATATGTTCATTTCCATTTGAATCTGTAGTGACATATTTAAAATATCCCTCTTGCACGATTCCCATATACCGTATAACATCTCCCTCTTGCACAAAGAATTCTCCCTTTTTGTAATGACACAGTTCACCGTTCTTAGCACAAATATTTTAGGAGTTTATAGGTCTTATTTTAGTTGATACCAACAGTATAAGAAACCACAACCGTTTTTACTCCAGCTTTGGGAAACGCCTCTTGCGCATACTGTGTCATATCCTGATATAGCCAGATTTGGGAACGCTTGTCTCCGCTATTGTCTGTACTTCCAGAAATATTTACGATGAAAGCATCCATCGTCTGAGCAGCTTTATGTGTGATGAAATCGCATATGAAAGTCCATTGCTCTGTTGCTGCAACTTGACCTTCTAATGGTATCAGCTTATAGCTATCGGGGAAATTCTCATTGTCATTCGTTTCTCTTATTAGCCTACCATCAGCTAACACAAGATATTCACTATCCTCATTGAGCATAGCAAATTCTGTAAACTCTTTATTGAATACAAATTGCTTGCACATGAAAAGAAGACTATTATTCATCAATCTTTTCTCCACTTCATCCTTTTCATCTGCTTCAATAACATAACGAAACTCTGCATTCAAACAGTTATAATCGCTCGACAAAAAGTTATCCGGCAGTCCTTCTGAATCGTGCTTCTCTTTTGAGATTAGTTCGAGCAGTTTGTATTCCGTCCATGAAGGGTCGCCCTTGCGATAATCCAAATACGTCGTTTCGCTTATTTTTATGTGATATTCATAACCCTCTTCGTAGTTGAAGTCTTGAATAGAGGAGAATGATTCCCAGTCTTGAGCATTATTTTTTTTGACGGCATAAACTTTCCTGAAATAATTTTTACCTTCACTGAATATCATGCCCAATATTTTTTTTGAAGCCACTGTGAGTTCATACTCTTGGTAATTAGTTACTTTGCAACCTTCTTCGTCTTCTTTATCACAACTGATAAAGGTAAATGTAAACAAGAATAGCATCAGTATTCCAAATAAATGTTTTGTTCTCATACAATTTCATTTAGTATTTAAGTTATTTATTCCTTTTTCTATTGATATATTGTTTACTTACAACCTCTTGACTTATCAGTTTTCCATCTTGAAAAACAAAAGCTGTTGTCAAGGTATACCATTCTTAGTCGTAAAGGCTTTCCTGATATAGCATCCGTTCAACAGGACGATTATATCTGTCTGTTATCATTTCCTTTGCGTATGGTTCTCCAAAAAGTTTCAAGAAATCCTTCTTGCTCATTCCTATCTCAATCTTTTCTGAAGTATATTTACTATTTTGTACTCCTGACAAAGAAGCACAGCTAACAAACATAATACCGAAACACAGCAAAGTAATTGTTTTAAATTTCATATTATTCTGATTATAAATTATTTTTCAGACTTTCTTTCCATATACATTTCTGCAAATGTACAAACCCAACCCAGCATAATTCTCAAACTAGTTTGAGAGTTGCAGACAAAATCATATTCTATCATTTACTCAGCAAGAAAACTTTACCAACAAACACTAACAGGTATCACTGCTTTTCTCTTATCAACTTTGTCAATAATCAGGCAGAATACTATACCTACTAAACATAACCATACTCTTGAATTATACGTTAATTTGCGGATGTAAAGTACAGAAGAAAAAAAGAGAAAGGCATTGAAATATTTCAAGACCTTTCTCACTAAACATTAAAATAATTAAACTATCCTCTCAGTTTCTTGCGTATGTGACTGACTGTTTCAGGAGTAACACCCAAGAATGAAGCTATACTTTTCAAAGGAACTGCTTCTTTCAGATTGGGACAACGCTCCATCAGTCTTTTGTATCGAATTTCAGGACTGCAATACGAATCGAGCAGTCGTTCATATACCATTTCATACAGATTTTCGGCTACGCATCTTCCAAACCGTTGGGTTTCCATATTAGTCTCCCAATATTCAATAATATCATGGTGTGATATTTCATAAACGGAGCAGTCTGTTATGACTTGAATGCTTACCAAGGACAAGCTGCCTTTCATGAATGAGGAATAGTCACATACATATTCATTTGTAAACGAATACCCTACAATGTGCTCTTCTCCCTCTTCGTCAATATGGGTATATTGAAAGGTACCATCTTCCACCCATCCCGCAAAACATTTTTTCTCATGCTGACGGATAAAAAAGTCTCCTTTACGATAAGTCTGTAGTTTCCCTTTCCTTCTACATAAATCTGTTATAAAAGAATAGTCTAAATTATTGAGGTATGTATTAAACTCGTTCATTCGATAAAATCATTTGTTCTCAAAAGTAATTTCCTTGCGGATACGGCTAAGATAGGTTGGTGTAACGTTCAAATACGAGGCAATTTCTTTAATTGAAATATTTTGAAGAATATCAGGACATCTTTTCAATAAAGCGATATAGCGTTCCTTGGGTGATAAACGGTGCATATCCAAATACTGTATATAACAATCATGGAATAATAAGTCTGAAAATAACTGATGTAACTCTCTGTCCTCATTGAATAATTCATTGACTATTTCACAGTTACATACCAGAACCTCCACGTTTGTTGCAGCAACAATACTGGTCATACAAGGCGTTTTTTGTGTGGTACTTAAATAATCACCCACAAACGTTCCCGGGAGCGCAAATCCGGTTATATGTTCATTGCCGTTTGAATCTGTAGTAACATATTTAAAATATCCCTCTTGCACGATTCCCATATACCGTATAACATCTCCCTCTTGCACAAAGAATTCTCCCTTTTTGTAATGACACAGTTCACCGTTCTTAGCACAAATCTCATGCCAGAATTCCATGTCTAATTTGTCGATGAAAGAATTAAAATTAGCCATTCCTATTACTTTTATTTATGGTTCCGTATTCATATATATATCACTCTAAAAGACTTTCGTCTATTACTCTTTAGTGTCCGAATCGTGATGTATCCACTTCTTTCACTTCCTGCTTTTTATATCCACCAAAACGATATGTAAAGTTCAGAGATACGGTACGGCTGTAGAAGGAGCTGTTCATATCCAAATACTGCCCTTTGAAGCGAACTTTCATATCCGGCATACTGGAATTAAAGATGTCACTGCAACGTGCCGTAAGCGTACATTTGTTCTTAGCAAAGTTCCATTTCATTCCGGCAGTAAGATTGAACGTACTTGCGAGATCCAGTGTACCCTGAATGAAAGGTGTCTGTATATTACCCGTCAATTCAAACGAAAGGTTTTTGCCTACCTTGAAAGTATTGTCAAGCGTCCCGATAAATAACCATTTCTTTCGATCGAAAGGTATGTCAAAGAACTGTTCACATTTTTCCCGTACCTGCATTCCTACAAGTGTAAGTCTTGCATCGTACCAGTTCCCAATACTGAACGGTAAAATGACATTTGCGCCTATCATACGCATATAATTCCAGTTGGTATTTTTATATATCAATGCCAGACGGTCGGTAGCCTGATAGGGAGACTGGGCAAAGTAATCGGAAGTATGTTTATAGAACAGACCGAATATATACTTCTGTTTTAATATATAGTTTCCATTCAGATTATAGGTTGTCATAGGTCGTAAACCGGGTGTTCCCTGAATTTCAGAATATCCGTTCAGATAGGTGACTGACGACTGCATATCCCAATAACCGGGATACGTCTTATCTGTTGACAGGGATAGCTGGAAAATATGTTGCGGGCTTTTCAGATATGTCAGTGAGGCTTGCGGATAGACTGCCCATTTGTGATAGTTCCCGATCGTGTAATATTCTCCCGTTGCAGAAACAGAGAACGAAGTACCGGTCGCCCAACTCTTACTCAACGAGAAATAAAAATTGGTTGTCTGTTCTTCCAGCTTAGCGTCTGTATTTTCAGGTTTTATATTACCCGTCACATTGTCATAAGTCTGAAAATCATAGTTATTTGTATAGCGATACGATACGCCATAACCTATGCTCCAATTGTTTGCCAGCCTATGCTTCTGGTCTGCATAAACAGAGTAACGGTCAATACGCTGCCCGCCGGTCAGGGTATATGCGTTCTCACTCTTGTCGGTAAGCTGTGTTGACATAGTCTGATTGTTATCGGATGTATAACGGGTATAATCACCACCCAGTTCAAGTCCGAAACCGGAACTGTACTGTAGGGCTATGTTATGCATCTTGTTTTCCGTAAACTTATCGAGGGTGGACTGCTGAAAACTTCCATCAGCTATGCTACGGCCGTCTCTATCGGGAGTAAAACTTCCCGTATAGGCAACGTTCAGATGATTCTCTTCATTGATGTTGTATTCCAATGCTGTTCTTACATTATGTGTCCAGCTTTTGGTACTTAGTCTTTCATTTTGGGTTATTTCATAGACCTTATCGCCCAATGTATGTCTGGAGAACAAGTCAGTATATTCCATTATCTTGACATTGTCGGCTCCATACATTACATCCAGAGTGACTTTAGGTGTGGACAAACGGAAATTCCCGTTTGCACCACCACTGCTAAAATACCTGTTCTGATAATAGGTACTCAGCTCCCCCTGAAATGAATAGTCATTTGAGCGTTTCATCACCACATTGATAGCAGCTCCACGTACATGAAATTCGGGAGGAGCACTGTACACGACTTCTGCTTTCTCTACACGATCCACCGGTGTATTGCGCAGCAATGTTTCCAGTTGGTCTGCTGTCATGGTGGTAGGCTTACCGTTTAGTACAATGGTAAGGGAACTTGCTCCAGCAAGAGAAAGCGCGCCGTTACTCTCCTGCACGCCCGGCAGTTTGGAGATAGCTTCGTAGGCATTGTTTACAACCTGCCTTTCCGAAAGTACCGAAAGGTCATAGCCCAGTCGTCCGTCTTCTACTTTAACCAACGGTCTTTCTCCCTTTATTACCACTTCCTCCAGATTATAATCCTTCGGCTCCAGCGTAATAGTACCTGCATCACGCGCCTGCCCCTTTACCTGCCTGGTCTGATAAAGCAAATGCTGAACGATAAGCTGATACTTTTCCGGCTCCGGTTCAAGCCTGAATGTACCGTCGGCCGCAGAGATTGCTGCTCCTAAATAGGTTGAATCCGGAAGCTGCATGACGATGGTCGCACCGTCTACCGGCTGGTTACTCGTGTTTATTATTTTTCCTGTTACCTGGCTCCAGATTATATTAGGAAAATATAAAATGAATAATAAAACTATTGTACATCTGAGATTCATTCTATTCTAAAATTTACTCATCAATCTATTTTCTTTCTTTGATATCAACTTAACAAAGTCATTGTTCGAATTATCTACAATTAATTATCATCATATATAAAGCCATTGGAATAAATCCCTTTAATATTCGTTCCAAGACTAATAATACATGCTAATATAATTTCAATAATTCATCCTTTTTGCTTCGTATATAACCTTTTACAGATCATGTAGGCTAGTATTTTACACAAACAAAGAATCAAACAAGCGATCTTTATCTATTTCAGTTGCTTAAAGATAGAAGATAACCTGAAGAAAGTGTCTTTTTTTTACACATTATAAGAAGTTTATAGAAACTTTTTCGGACAATGAAAAACTATCTGAGCAAACACATTGCATGTTCTAACGGAGCTTATCGCAAATTTTCAGGCAACAAAAAACCGTTGTCAGTTTTTATCTCACGACAAAACGCTGTCAACGGTTTTTACTAAAGATTATTTGCCTTTATTTTTTCACCTTGTCACTCTTTGGCGATTGAAACGGAGCAACAGTATACCCCAGTTTCTTGATAGCTTCCTTCAGCTTTTTGGGAGAAGTCTTATCCTTATCTTACCAAACAAAATATTAAAGGCAGATAAAGAATAGTTATCAGAATGGTAGTATTTTGTAAGAGAATGATAGTGCCCGACAAACTTTATTTTCTGATCTTTGTTTGCTTAATAGCGACTTAGCAAATAGTTTGACTAAACAACTGGAATATAAAAACATAAACTAACTGTATGGAAATGATGAAATATCGCAGACATTTATGGGGTGATATGGCATTCAGCTCATTCATCCCGACTTCTCTCTTCCAAATACAAGTTACTCGCACTCCTCAGACGGATCGGTTGATAGCGGAAGCAGAAACAGCCCTACGGCAGTTGAATGCGAACGCTGCACGGCTTTCCAACGAGCAACTGGAGAAACTCATGAGACAAGAGGCAGAATCTTCCTGCAGACTGGCTTCGGGCGAGCCTTCTCTTTCTTTCGACTTTATGATAAAGACCGACAACGATACCCTCACGACAGATACTGAAAACCTCTTGCAGGCTACACGTTATGCCGTCGAGGCGAGGAACGAACTGCCGCTCAGTGCCCGTATGCTGAAGAATGCACACTATCTGATGTGCCAAAGCGAACAATATGAAAAGAAATATCCCGGTGAGTTCCGGAATTCTCCCGTATGGATAGGCTGGAAAAAAAACGGATTGAAAGAAGCGCTGTTTGTACCTCCCGTTTACGAAGACATGACAGATGCGTTTTCCGATCTGGAGCGATACATTCATTCGGAAGACACGGAGAATGTACTCGTTCGTGCCGCACTGATTCATTATCAGTTTGAAATGATACATCCGTTCATCGACGGCAATGGCCGGACAGGACGCCTTCTGAATCTTTTGTTTTTGATGCAAGAGAAAGTGCTCGAAAACCCCGTCCTGCTACTTTCCGATCCGCTTTATAAGCGTGCCGCCGTTTATTACCGCAACATCCAGCGAGTAAACGAAACGGCATGCTACGACGAATGGATTGATTTCTTTCTCACGGCACTTAAAAATGCGGCCCAGCAGACTTCATTGGCTATTGGCAAGATGTAAACATTCGGGCCGGGTATAAAAAAAGTCCTGAAAACCGGTCAAGTTTTCAGGACTTTTCGCTGTTTCGCCTCACGGCCTGGTACACCCTCAGGGATTCGAACCCTGGACCCACTGATTAAGAGTCAGTTGCTCTACCAACTGAGCTAAGAGTGCATCCACTATAAATTGTCAAATTTCCCGTGCAACTTCCTTGAAAGTACACCCTCAGGGATTCGAACCCTGGACCCACTGATTAAGAGTCAGTTGCTCTACCAACTGAGCTAAGAGTGCATTTCCTTTCGTTTGCGGGTGCAAAAATATAACCTTTATTTGAATTGACCAAATAAAATGCAGGTAAATCTTATCAATTTCCTGCATTTTATTTTTGCTGTTTTCATAACGAGCTGTTATACAAGCTTATATTCATCTTCGTAATAAAGGTATTTCAACGTGCTTTGTTCGTAGTCGAACAGTTCTTCGGGCTTAAAGAAGCGGGCAACTTCCGTAGCGGCCGTTTTCGGAGAGTCGGATGTATGGATAATGTTTTCCTGCGAACTGACACAATAATCGCCGCGGATGGTGCCCGGAACAGCTACCCGACCGTTGGTTGCTCCCGTCATTGAACGTACAATCTGTACGGCATCTACCCCTTCGTAGCAGCAAGCTACTACCGGAGAAGCCATCATGGAGTTCTTCACGCGCTGGAAGAAGGGCTTTCCATTCAGGTGAGCATAATGTTCGTTCAGTAAATCGTCGGTGAGCTGCATCATTTTCATACCTGCCAGCCGAAGTCCTTTACGTTCGAAACGGCTGGTAATTTCGCCGATTAAGCCGCGCTGTACGGCAGATGGTTTTAAAATAACCAATGTTTTTTCAAGACTCATGGTGTTTTTCTGTTTTTAAGTTTAACGGTTTCAAAGATAAACCTTTCTGCAGGAAAACAAAAATTTTGAGCAGAAAAAAGCCTGCTTGTACAGCTTCTACCCAATTTACCGAACACCTTACACCTGCTTTTCTGTATCGTGCCTGCATGTTTCGCCGAAAACATCTCGACGTTTTTTTAAAATTTGTACAAAAAATAAAATCTTTTGTACAAATTTTCCGGCATTCATGCCGACGAAAAATCCGCTGCCGCACCACAAACTTCGGGAAACGTCACGGCACAGAACCTCAACGATGGTCGGATGCGTTCAGGCACGTGCAGAGTTCCCTTTCCAGTCTGTTCCGTACGTCGGATAAATCGACCTCGTGTCCTACTTCACGGGCGATGGAAGTTACCCCTTTGTCTATAAACCCGCAGGGATGAATATAGCCGAAATAGCGCAAGTCGGTATTCACATTCAGGGCAAGTCCGTGCATCGTCACGAAATGACTGCTCCGCACGCCTATTGCACAAATCTTACGTTCGTCTTTTGTTCCTGCGGCAAGCCATACTCCGGTGGCTCCGGCTACCCTCCCCGCTTCTATGCCATACGAAGCACATACGCGGATAACAGCTTCTTCCAGTGCATGAATATAGTCTTTCAGCCCCAGATGGAAGTCCTCAAGATTCAGGATCGGATAGCAAACAAGCTGTCCCGGACCGTGATAGGTAATATCTCCTCCGCGGTCGATGTGATACAATTCTGCACCTATTTGCCTTAATTGTTCCTCGCGCAGCAGCATGTTTGTTTCCTTGCCGTGCCGCCCCAATGTATACACATGCGGATGTTCGCAAAAAATCAGGCGGTTCTCGTAGCTCTCGCCGCAGGCACGCGCACGAACCAGTTCGTTGAACAATGCTGTCTGACGGTCCCATGCTTCACGGTAAGGGACCGTTCCCCAATATTCTGTTTTCATAGACAATATTTCATGTTATTTTTGCTTTTCATACAAACTTACACATTTTTTCAGTTCCACCGGCTCGTCCATCTGCAAATCTTTATCAATACGACGGAAAGAACTTCCTTTTTCTGGTGCTTTATTCAAGAAGTTGTGTTATATTTGTCGTATCGGAACATTAAAATCACCATACTAAAAAAGAGTATTATGAAGTCAACAAACATTTTATTTCCGTCGCTGGTTTTAGGCATTGCAGGCGGATTCATTTTTTCGGGCTGTGTACAACAAAAGCAGTCGCCGACCGCCGAGATTGACACCCTGAAAAAAGATACGACCGTCTATCTGCAAGCGGGAAAAGAAACTCCGTCGTGCAAGATCAGTATCAGCTATGCTTACCTGAAACCTGCCTCGGACAAGGACTCCGTTTCTCTGCTCATTAACTCGGAGATACAGAAGGAGGCTTTCGGACAACAGTACGCTGCTCTGGCTCCCGAGGAATTTGTGGCGACCCTGACAAACGATTTTATCCAAAACTATCATACGGACGTGAAGGAGCTGTTCGAGGCCGACATGCACAATGGCATGAAGGCGGAAGATGTTCCGGCATGGTATAATTATGAATATCAGGTCAATACTACGCTGGAAGCAGGAAGAGACAGCAACGTATGGAATTACACGGCCGTCAACTTCCAGTATACGGGAGGGGCGCATCCCAATACGTATGCCAAATGCCTGAACTTCGATGCTCAGACGGGTAAGAAACTGACTGCCGATGAAGTATTTGCCAAAGAGGGCGAGGCTAAAATCTGTTCGCTGATTCTACAGAAGCTGATAGAACAGGTGAACAAGAATATGGAAACTGATACCATCACCAGCGTGGAAGGTCTTCAGTCGGTGGGTATCTTGCTGGATACGGATATTTACATTCCCGAAAACTTCCTGCTGGGTAAGGATGGTGTGACGTTTTATTACAACCATTATGAAATTGCTCCGTATGCGGCTGGTGATTTCAGACTGACCGTTCCCTACGATGAAATTAGTGCTTATTTAAAATAATCGTTTCGCTTACATGGATATTATTCTGAAATATTTTCCCAACTTAACCGATACGCAGAAAGAGCAGTTTGCGGCTCTCTACGACTTGTATACCGACTGGAACAGTAAAATCAACGTGATTTCGCGCAAGGATATCACGAACTTGTACGAACATCATGTGCTTCACTCGCTGGGTATCGCCAAGGTGATACAGTTCAAGCCGGGTACGAGTGTGATGGACTTAGGTACGGGAGGGGGCTTTCCGGGTATACCGCTGGCGATTCTTTTCCCCGATACGAAGTTCCATCTGGTAGACAGTATCGGAAAGAAGGTCAGGGTAGCTACCGAAATAGCCAACGCTATCGGACTGAAAAATGTGACCACACGTCACTGCCGCGCCGAGGAGGAGAAACAGTTGTTCGACTTTGTGGTGAGCCGTGCCGTCATGCCGCTTACCGACTTGCTGAAGATTATCCGCAAGAACATTAGCAGCGAACAGCATAACGCGCTCCCCAACGGACTGATCTGCCTGAAGGGAGGTGAACTCGACAGGGAGGTTATGCCGGTGAAGCATCAGACGATAGTGACAGACTTGAAGGATTTCTTCTCGGAAGAGTTTTTCGAGACTAAGAAAGTAGTATATGTTACTGTAAACAAGTAATCAAAAAAACACTGAAAATAAAATGAAGATAAAACGCTTTGAATTCAACATGTTTCCCGTCAACTGTTATGTGCTTTCGGACGAAACAGGGGAAGCTGCGATTATCGATGCCGGATGTTATTATCCGGAGGAGCAGCAGATGCTGAAAAAATACATCGACGAAAACAAGTTGACTGTTAAGCATCTGCTGAATACGCACCTGCATCTGGATCATGTTTTCGGCAATCCGTTTCTTTTGCGTGAATTCGGATTGAAAGCGGAGGCATGCCGGAAAGATGAGTTTCTGCTGGAGAAACTGGCAGATCAGTGCCGTATGTTCGGTTTCCGCCCCAACGAGGAGGCTGTTCCGCTGGGACATTATGTAGAAGATGGCGAAAAGATTAGCTTCGGCCATACGGAGCTGGAGGCGATTCATGTGCCCGGTCATTCTCCCGGAGGCATGGTGTATTACTGCAAGGCGGATGCTTGTCTGTTCAGCGGTGATGTCTTGTTCCAGGGTAGCGTAGGACGTGCCGACCTGGAAGGAGGTGATTTCGGTGAACTGATAGAGCATGTTTCCAGTCGCCTGCTGACTTTGCCCGATGAAACGGTCGTTTATCCGGGACATGGCGAACCGACTACCATTGGAAAAGAGAAAATGGATAATCCGTTCTTCAAATAAAGAACAAAATTCATTGTCACGATTTGTCTGAAACGTGCCGATGCTTACAGAAAAACGTCGGCACGTTTTCAACTAAGAATATTTTACCTTTATAATACCTTGAAATCATGAAAACAGATGTTTTTGCCAATCGTCACATTGGCATTACCGAAAATGATCTTCCCAAAATGCTGGAGAGAATAGGAGTAAAGACATTAGACGGATTGATTGATAAGACCATTCCTGAAAAAATCCGACTGAAGGCTCCATTGGACTTGCCTCCTGCCATGACAGAACGGGAATTTGCCGAACACATCAGCAAGCTGGCTTCGATGAATAAAATATATAAGTCGTATATTGGTGCAGGCTGGTACGACTCAATTACTCCGGCTGTGATTCAGCGTAATGTATTCGAAAATCCGGTGTGGTACACCTCTTATACGCCTTATCAGACAGAAATCTCACAAGGACGACTGGAGGCGCTGATTAATTTCCAGACGGTAGTAAGTGACTTGACTGCCATGCCGCTGGCCAACTGCTCGCTGCTGGACGAGGCAACTGCGGCTGCGGAGGCTGCAACGATGATGCATGGACTGAGAAGCCGGGCACAGCAGAAGGCGGGTGCCAATACGTTGTTCGTCGATCAGGAAATATTTCCGCAGAATCTTGCCGTTATCCGTACCCGTGCCATTCCGCAAGGTATGGAAGTGAAGGTGGGTAATTACAAGGAACTGGAGTTCACACCCGATATATTCGGTTGCATCGTACAGTACCCGAACAACAGTGGTAATGTGGAAGATTACCGAGAGTTTACGGAACGTGCGCATGCGGCAGGTTGCAAGGTAGCCGTGGATGCAGATATTCTGAGTCTTGCCTTGCTGGTTCCTCCTGGCGAATGGGGTGCCGACATCGTATTCGGAAGTACGCAGCGCCTCGGTATTCCGATGTTTTACGGTGGTCCTTCGGCTGCTTATTTCGCAACGCGTGATGAATATAAGCGTAACATGCCGGGACGTATCATCGGACTTTCGAAAGATAAGTATGGAAAGATTTGTTACCGTATGGCTTTGCAGACACGTGAGCAGCATATCAAGCGTGAGAAGGCTACGTCGAATATCTGTACGGCGCAGGCATTACTGGCTACCATGGCTGGCTTCTATGCGGTGTACCACGGTCCGGAGGGAATAAAGGATATTGCCAAACGTATTCATAGTATTGCCAACTGGCTCAACAAGCAGCTGCTCCGTCTGGGATATACGGAACGGAACTCTATTTTCTTCGACACACTCCGTCTGGGATTGCCTGATCATGTATCGGCTCAGAAACTGCGTACCATCGCGCTGAGCAAGGAAGTGAACTTGCGTTATTACGACAACGGGGATGTGGGTCTCAGTATCGATGAGGCTACTACCGTGGCAGATGCCAACCACCTGCTGATGATTTTCGGTATCGCTGCCGAGGAGCCGGTACACGAAACAGAGGATATTCCGGAATCGTCCTCTCTGACCCGTGAATTGCGACGCCGCTCGTCGTTCCTCACTCACGAGGTGTTCAACCGTTATCATACGGAAACGGAAATGATGCGTTACATCAAGCGTCTGGATCGTAAGGATATTTCACTGGCCCATTCAATGATTTCATTGGGTTCATGTACCATGAAACTGAATGCTGCTGCCGAAATGCTGCCGCTCAGTAATGCTGCATGGATGAATATACACCCGCTGGTTCCGGAAGATCAGGCACAAGGATATCGTACGCTGATTGAGAATCTCTCTCGCCAGCTGCTGACCATTACGGGATTCGAGGGAATCACGCTTCAGCCGAACTCGGGCGCTGCGGGAGAATATACGGGTCTGCGTATTATCCGCAGTTATCTGGAAAGCATCGGACAGGGACATCGTAACCTGATTCTTATTCCGGCTTCGGCACATGGCACCAATCCGGCTTCGGCTGTACAGGCTGGATATCAGACATTGACATGTGCTTGCGACGAACGGGGAAATGTGGATGTAGAAGATCTTCGCCAGAAAGCAGAAGAACATAAGGATCAGTTGGCTGCGCTGATGATTACTTATCCGTCTACTCATGGTATCTTCGAAAGTGATATTGCCGAGATTTGTAAGATTATCCACAGCTGTGGTGCTCAGGTATATATGGACGGTGCCAACATGAACGCACAGGTGGGACTGACCAATCCGGGTACTATCGGAGCGGATGTATGTCATCTGAATTTGCACAAGACGTTTGCCAGCCCTCACGGTGGTGGTGGTCCGGGCGTGGGACCAGTATGTGTGGCTAAGCATCTGATTCCGTTCCTCCCGGGACACGCACTCTTCGGCAACGAACAGAACGAGGTTGCTGCTGCTCCTTATGGTAGTGCCGGTATCTTGCCTATTACGTATGCTTATATTTGCATGATGGGAGCTGAGGGATTGGAAAGGGCTACCAAGACAGCTATTCTGAATGCGAATTATCTTGCGGCTTCATTGAACGATACGTATGGTACGGTTTATCGTGGAGCAAATGGTTTCGTGGGACACGAGATGATTTTGGAATGCAGAAAGATTCACGAAGAAAGTGGTATTACCGAGAATGATATTGCCAAGAGACTGATGGATTATGGTTATCACGCTCCTACTCTCTCCTTCCCGGTTCATGGTACGCTGATGATTGAACCTACCGAAAGTGAGAGCTTGTATGAGTTGGATAATTTCATTGAGACAATGCTCAGTATCTGGCACGAGATAGAGGAAATCAAGAATGGGGATGCTTCGAAGGAAGACAATGTGCTGATTAATGCACCGCATCCGGAATATGAAGCGGTAGGCAATAAATGGCAACACATGTATAGCCGTGAAAAGGCTGTATATCCTACGGAAAGTGTCCGTGAGAATAAGTTCTGGATTAATGTAGCACGCGTAGACAATACGTTAGGCGACCGCAAGTTGTTGCCTACTCGTTACGGTAGCTTCGATTAAACAACAGATAACTGCAAAAAAATATCGGGACCGCCCTTTCGGACAGTCCCGATATTTTTTTATTTATGCTTTGACCGTTACGCCATCGTACCGCCGATAATATCGAGCAATTCGTTCGTAATAGCTTGTTGACGACTCTTATTGTAAATCAGCGTAAGCTCCTGAATCAAATCGTTTGCGTTATCGGTTGCTATCTGCATTGCCATCGTACGGGCAGCGTGTTCGGCTGCATTCGCGTCAAGCAATACGGTATACATTTTCATACGTAATACTTTGGGCAACAATTCCTGCATCACCTTTTCTGCCGATGGTTCGATAATGTAATCGGCCTGCATGCCTTTTTCTTGTTCCTCTTCGGTTGAAGCTTGAGCAAGATTAATCGGCAAATAGGTCTCACGTGTCAGGACCTGAGTAGAAGTCGACTTGAAATGGTTGTACAGCATTTCGACTTGCTGTATTTCACCACTCACGAAACGTTCCATCAATTCGGCAGCCAGATCGGAAGCTTCTTTGTAGTTAGGCTTTCCGCTCATGTGCTGATAATCTCCCATCGGCGTTATACCTAACTTCTTGACTGCATCCGCAACTTTACGTCCAATCGGATACACCAATATGTTTTCCTTTCCTAACTGCTGAATATATTCCTCAAGCATCTCAGACAAATGACGGATTACATTCACATTATATCCACCGCACAGGCTACTGTTCGATGCAAATACCACAATGGCAATCTTCTTCACATCACGTTTCACGACGAAAGGTGACTCCACACTCAACCCTGCATTCAGAAAGTTGGTAAGCATGTGATGCAGTCTTCGTTCGTAAGGAAGCATGTTCTCTATTGCCTCCTGAGCTTTATGCAGCTTCGAAGAGGCAACCATTTTCATCGCCGAAGTAATTTTCAGCGTTCCATTTATGGAGTTTATTCTTCCTTTTACTTCTTTCAGTGATGCCATGATGATTATCTTTCTTTAAATTGTCCAGCTGTTTCTGCTGCTACTTTTTCAATCAATGCTGTTACTTCATCGTTGATCTTACCGCTTGCCAGTACATCGAGCACATCAGCCTGATGGTTGGCACGCATATTGGTAAGGAATGCATCCTGGAATGCACGTACTTTGCTGATAGGAATATCGCGCATCAAACTGTGAGTACCGCAATACAGAATAGCAATCTGTTCTCCTACCGGCATCGGTGAGTACTGCGGCTGAATAAGCAACTGGTTGTTTTTACGTCCGCGGTCGATAGCCATCGCAGTTACAGGATCCATATCGCTGCTGAACTTAGAGAAAGCTTCCAGCTCACGATACTGAGCCTGGTCGATCTTCAATGTTCCGGCAACTTTCTTCATACTCTTGATCTGTGCACTACCACCTACACGAGAAACCGAAATACCTACGTTAATTGCAGGACGGAATCCCTGGTTAAACAAGTCAGTTTCCAAGAATATCTGACCATCGGTAATAGAAATTACGTTTGTCGGAATATAAGCGGAAACGTCGCCTGCCTGTGTTTCGATGATAGGCAATGCTGTAAGTGAACCTCCGGCTTTTACTTTTCCTTTCAGGCTGGCAGGAAGGTCATTCATCTGTTCTGCAACTTCCTGCTGATTGATAATCTTAGCAGCACGTTCCAGCAAACGAGAATGCAAGTAGAAGATATCACCCGGATATGCTTCACGTCCTGACGGACGACGAAGAATCAAGGATACTTCACGGTATGCAACGGCCTGCTTTGAAAGGTCATCGTATACAACCAATGCATGACGGCCGGTATCACGGAAGTATTCACCGATAGCAGCTCCGGCAAATGGAGCGAAATACTGCATGGCAGCAGGATCGGATGCTGTTGCAGCAACGACTACAGTATAATCCATTGCTCCCTTTTCACGCAAAGCGTTTACAAGACTGGCAACAGTAGAACCTTTCTGTCCTACGGCTACGTAGATACAATATACCGGATTTCCTGCCTCGTAATTGGCACGCTGATTAATGATTGTATCGATAGCGATAGCTGTTTTTCCTGTCTGACGGTCACCGATAATCAACTCACGCTGTCCACGTCCGATAGGAATCATCGCATCAATAGCTTTCAAACCTGTCTGCAAAGGCTCAGTTACAGGCTGACGGAAGATTACTCCCGGTGCTTTACGTTCCAGAGGCATTTCAAACAATTCGCCCCCAATCTCACCACGTCCGTCAAGAGGTACACCCAGAGGGTCAATCACACGTCCCAACATGCTCTCACCTACATTGATAGATGCGATACGTTTGGTACGCTTTACAATCATCCCCTCCTTAATCTGGTCAGTAGGACCCAGAAGCACTGCTCCCACATTGTCCTCCTCCAGATTCATCACGGTACCCATGATACCGTTTTCAAACTGCAAAAGCTCATTAGCTTCTGCATTGCGCAAGCCGTAAATACGTGCTACACCATCGCTGACCTGTAGTACCGTTCCCACTTCGTCAAACTTCAGTGAGTTATCGATACCTTGCAACTGACGCAGCAGTACTTCCGATACTTCGCTGGGTTTTATTGTATTTTCTGGCATAACTTTTTAATTAAAAATGATAAATGAAGTAAATCTTCCCTCTTCATTTACTTAAACAATTCTTCTGTTTCTCGCAATAAACTGTTGCTTAACGCGCTTCAACTGATTAGCCACACTGGCATCCAGACGATAACCTTCCAGCTCAATGATATATCCTCCTATCAGGTCCGGATCGATATGTGCTTCCATCTCGACTTTTCCCTGAGTACGGCTTCCTATCAAGTCCACCAAATGCTCTTCCAAGCGTTTGGAAGGGACAGCGGTAGTAAGTTTTCCAACGAGGATATTTTTATCTTCACGATATAAATCAATATACGACCACAACATGAATTGCAAGAATTTTTCTCTTCTTTCATCGAGCACCAAAGCGAAGAAACGCATCAACTCCTCACTGACGTCCTTTCCTCCCGATGCTTCACGTAACAATTCACATTTACGTTTAGCGTCAAGTACCGGATTTTCTATGGCCCGACGCAAATCGGGAACATTTACATAATTGGCAGCAAGTGTCTTAACTTCTTCATACACCCGATCTTCTACCTTCTGCCCCTTGGCATACGCCAGCAAGGCTCTTGCGTAACGCATAGAAACAACTCCTGTATTCATGGCACGTTATTTTTTAGTAGATTCAATCATTTCATCAAGCATGCGATCAATCAGTTCTTCCTGTTCCTTGGCATCTGCAAGTTTGTTTCGCATAATCTTCTCGGCGATGCCAACAGAAAGTACTGCGACCTGACGGCGGATATCGCGAATCGCACTTTCTTTTTCCGTTTCAATCTGTTTCTTGATTTCAGCCATCAAGCGATTACCTTCGGTAATAGCACGGTTCTGCGCATCCTTTATAATACGGTCGCGTGTAGCAGCTGCTTCAGCAAGGATACGGGCCTGCTCTTCGTGTGCCTGAGCAAGTACCTTTTCACCCTCAGCTTTCACGTTTGCCAATTGTTCGTTGGCCTCACGCGCAGCTTTCAGCGAGTTATCAATATATGCTTTCCGGTCCTCCACCATCTTGATGATTACCGGGAAGCCGTACTTTGCCAAGACAAAGAATACGACTCCAAAGACGATAATCATCCAAAACAGTAGCCCCGGATCCGGAGTTAATAATCCCATAAACTAATGTTTTATTATAAGAATAATGTCAACAAACAAACAACGATGGCAATCAGGGCAACACCTTCTACCAATGCAGCTGCAATAATCATGTTCATACGCAGATCACCAGAAGCTTCCGGCTGGCGAGCCATAGCTTCCATTGCCGATCCACCGATACGACCGATACCAATACCTGCACCCAATACTGCGATACCTGCGCCAATAGCAGCACCTAACTTACTAATACCAACTCCTGCAGCAGCCTGCAATAAAACTGACAATAACATAATCTTTTAAAATTTTAAATGGTTATACTTTTATTTCTTATTTTTTTGTTATGCTTCGTGACTCTTTACACGCGACAATCCAATGAAGACAGCCGACAGCATTGTGAACACGTAAGCCTGGATGAATGCAACCAGAATTTCCAATGCATCCATAAATATACCGAATGCAACGGCAACAACCGTCATTGAGCCATTAATAACAGGACCTGCTTTCACTGTAATGAAGATAATTGCAATCAAGCTCAATACAGCAGCATGTCCCGCCATGATATTGGCAAAAAGACGAATCATCAAAGCAAACGGCTTTGTAAAGATACCAAAGAATTCAATCAACGGCATCATAGGAACCGGAGCTTTCAACCAAGTTGGAACATCCGGCCAGAATATCTCCTTCCAATATTCCTTTGTACCATAAATATTGGTGAGCAAAAATGTTATAAGCGCCAGCACCATTGTAATGGCAATGTTACCTGTCACATTCGCTCCTCCCGGAAATATAGGAATCAATCCCATCAAGTTATTTACCAGCACAAAGAAAAAAGCTGTCAGCAAATAAGGAGCATATCGTTTATAATCCTTACCGATACAGCCTTTAATCACATCATCGTATATCATCAAAATCAGTGCTTCCATCATACCGACACCACCACGTGGAGCTCCTTGCTCAACCGGATGTTTCTTGTACCAACGTACGCAACTCATCATGATGATAAGCAGTACTGCACTGTTGATAAACAATCCCATTACATTCTTTGTAATAGAAATATCCAACGGACGGACTTCTTCACCAGCAGCATTGCGTTCTACGATTTTACCGTCGTACGCTCCGCCACGTGCAATGTACAGTCCTTCATATTCCCCTTCTTCCAGACGAGAAGAACAAAAGACATGCCAGCCTGTACTACTATGCACAATTACTGGCAAAGGAATACTTACAACAGTATTGCCCAATGTAGCTATATGCCATTCATAAGCATCGCCAATATGACCGAAGACCAATTCGTTCACATTTACATCTCCTTCCTTATTTTCTACGGAAGAAGTAGCGACTGCCGTTGAGTCAGCATCTTGCGCCATCAGCATTCCCGTCGTCCCCATCAACAGAAGCAGAAACAGTGCTATGTACCGTAATTTTTTCATTGTTTACTTTTTTACTATTTTTCAGTTTCGTTTCAAACCAGAGGAAAAAGCGAGTTTCAAATATCAGAAATGCAAAGAAGAAAAACACATAAGTCAGCATGAAAGCCACGACCTCGTGCCCGATAAGGAATGCGTAGGCAACCAATATCAACGCACTTAAAATGAATTTCAACACTTTACACGACAAGTAACACATCACCAGTTTTTCCAGTCCCATACGATAGTAGAACGAAAACATTTCTATGTAAAACAAACCAAACAGATAAAAGAATATCGGAATCGCCGGGAACCATAAAAAATACCGTTCAGGTATAAAGATATGATACACTACAGCCACTAATGCCGTCAACACGACTCCAATCAGAGTCAACTCTCTAATAAACTTTTTTCTGATGGTTAACAAAAACATAGTATTGTGCAGTTTTTCTTATCGGAAAGCTGCCAAAAACATTTAGGTCCTACGCCCGTCTTACTTTTCTCAAAGTTCGACACAGACTGATATCTGGTTATTGTTTATGTCGGCAAAACCTCCTGCGACTTCTAAAGTCTGAGTTTCTGTTCCCGACGTATAACTCAATTTTCCCGCCACGAGTGACGAAATAATAGGTGCGTGATTCACCAGTACCTGAAACTCTCCCAGTTCTCCCGGAAGAGTTACCTGAGATACTTTCCCGTCGAACAACATACGTTCGGGTGAAACGATAACTAAATGCATTTCTTTCATAATTCGTTGAGTTTTCTTTACCCTTTGGCAGCTTCAAGCAATTTCTTTCCTTTTTCGATTGCGTCTTCTATCGTACCTACATTCAGGAAGGCCTGTTCAGGCAGATAGTCGACTTCACCGTCCAGAATCATCTTGAATCCCTTAATGGTATCTTCTATAGAAACCATTACACCCGGAACTCCCGTAAACTGTTCGGCTACGGCAAACGGCTGAGAAAGGAATCGCTGAACTCGACGAGCACGGTTTACTGTCAGACGGTCTTCGTCCGAAAGTTCATCCATACCCAAAATAGAAATAATATCCTGCAATTCCTTATTACGTTGAAGAATCTGCTTTACTCGCTGAGCAGTTTCGTAATGTTCCTTACCCACAATCAGCGGATCAAGAATACGAGAAGTAGACTCCAGTGGATCCACAGCCGGATAGATACCCAATTCCGTAATCTTACGGCTCAACACGGTGGTAGCATCCAAGTGTGTAAAGGTAGTAGCCGGAGCCGGGTCGGTCAAGTCATCGGCCGGAACGTATACTGCCTGTACAGAAGTGATAGAACCATTCTTGGTAGAAGTAATTCGTTCCTGCATCTGTCCCATTTCGGTAGCCAGTGTAGGCTGATAACCTACGGCCGAAGGCATACGTCCCAACAAAGCTGATACCTCAGAACCTGCCTGAGTAAAACGGAATATATTATCAATAAAGAAAAGAATATCACGAGGGCCGTTCTCACCGGTCTGACGATCACGGAACGATTCAGCAAGAGTCAGACCAGACAATGCTACAGACTGACGTGCGCCAGGAGGCTCATTCATCTGTCCGAACACCATAGCAACCTGCGATTTCTCCACTTCCGAATAATCCACCTTCGACAAGTCCCAGTTTCCTTCTTCCATACTCTTCAGGAACTCATCGCCGTAGCGAATAACTCCAGACTCAATCATTTCACGCAGCAAGTCGTTACCCTCACGAGTACGTTCTCCTACGCCGGCAAAAACAGAGAAACCGTTGTGCTTTTTAGCGATATTATTAATCAACTCCTTGATAAGTACGGTTTTTCCAACACCCGCACCACCAAACAATCCAATTTTACCACCTTTCAGATAAGGCTCCAAAAGGTCAATAACCTTAATACCCGTGAAAAGGACTTCCTGTGTCGTAGCCAGGTCTTCAAATTTAGGCGGTTCACGATGGATAGGGAAACCTCCCGTCTTATCCAGTTCCTTCATACCGTCTATCGTTTCACCGACAACGTTCATTACTCGTCCCTTGATTTGAGGACCAACAGGCATGGTAATAGCCTGTCCGGTAAGCATGACTTCCATTCCACGCTGCAATCCGTCTGTACTGTCCATTGCTACGGTACGCACAGTATCTTCACCGATGTGCTGCTGCACTTCCACAACCAATGTACGACCATCATTTCTTTTGATCGTCATCGCATCGTGAATCTTCGGCAAAGCATGCTCTGCGTCCACGCCGTCGAGTTTGAATCGAACGTCGACAACCGGACCGATTACCTGCGAAATGTGTCCAACGATTTTTGACATAAGCTTAATCTTTTATTTTATAATTAAAAGTTCTCTTTGTAGTCCTGAAAAAAACTCTTTTCCGTAATAGTTTAATGTTTAACTATTCCGTATGGCAAATTTATACAATAATCTGCCAACAATGTACTCTCAAGTAACATTTTTTAGCCGTAAAACCATGTTTTCTGACACAAATCAAGCGATTTTGAACATACTTTTTTACAGTATAAGACATCTATAAACATTTGTTCACATATCGTATTCCCATTTAATTTTTCTTTTTCTCCCAAACATTAGTAAACGAACGAACTATGTAACAAAAAAAACATCCCGACAAGTCATAGATCCGTCGGGACATTCCGTAAAAACTTCATTACAATGAGGGAACATGATTCCCATCCAAAGCACATACATGCAGCCGATATACCCCGTACATACAGCTGCTACGGCATTATTTACACCATCAGTGTTGCAACAATCTTGCGGGGACCTCCATAATCGCGGAACTCGCAGAGATAGATTCCCTGCCACGTTCCCAGATTCAGCCTCCCGCCTGTGACAGGAATCGTAAGCGAGACACCCGTCAGACTACTTTTGGCATGACTGGGCATATCGTCACTTCCTTCATCTGTATGCTGATAATAACTTTCATTTTCAGGAACCAGCCGATTGTATATTCGTTCCATATCACCCCGCACCGAAGGATCATAATTTTCATTGATGCTGAGTGCACAACTGGTATGCTTCACAAAGAGATTCAGCAGGCCTGTCTCCGGCAAAGCAGGCAGATGCTTCAGCACTTCTTCTGTAACCAGATGAAATCCTCTGGAGCGAGCCTTTAACGTAAATTCTACTTGTTGTACCATCTGTATTCCTCCATTATTATTTCCGCAGCCAGATAGCATTTATCTTACGGCGTATGATGACAATATTCAGAGCCGATACGCCTATAAAGATAATGATGCCTGTTACAACCGAAGGAAGCACACTGCCACTTCCGGCATCAGGATATAAATTCATAACCGTATCCAGATAAAGCGAGCGGACAGCTATTACTGCTACAACTCCCAGTGCCAGTACTACCAGATTCAATATAATAGTGAGCAACTGATACGGGCGTGCCACACGTGCAGGACTGTAGCCTATCAGCAGCAGGTTCTCCAGTTTGGTTGAATTCTTCTGCAACAGCAGATAGATACTCAATATTAATATATAGAACGAAAGCACGCTGATAAGCAAGCCTACCGACAATACGATACCGATTACCACCTTCAGAAACCAGCTTGCCTTACCGGCATCCAGGCTGTTGCCTTCTGTTTCATATCCTTTTTGTTGGAAGAACTTGGCAATTCGTTCGTCTGTCGGATTGTTCACCTCTACAATCAACCGTGAAGGTTCAGCCTTCTGCCCTGTTCCATAAGTCGCATTTGCCCAGTTCATAAAAGTTTCCGGCACCAGAATTGTATTCAATCGATTGGAAAAGCCCACGATATTTCCCTTCAACTGCTTTACCTGGCCGTTACCCATAATCCGGATATCCAGGTTCACCATCCCCATGACTCCCTCCGAAAGTTGCGGAAGATTCCGGCTCTGCGCAAAGCCAAAGTTATACAGATTCAGGTAATTGCGCGGGATAATGATAGGTACCACATCCGATGAAGGGTCAAACGTCCACTTATCCAACTTCACATCAACAAACTCGTCGGGTACAGACTCGAAAAACATATCGGTAGACATGCGTATCCCTTGCATGCCCATACCCGCGGATACCTTGAATTGTGACGGAAGAAAACGACCTACACTCTTAGTAAATGGCTGTTCTTCTATTTCCGCAACATCACCCGTCGAAAACGTACTGCTCTTTCCTACCAGAGTTCCCAGCGTACTGACCTTCTTACTGACTATTACAAAATCTTTTTTTATAAAGCTGTCGCCCTGAGTAAACACGGGCAATACATCCCGATAAAACTGAATTCCCAGCAAAACGATAATCATGCCACACAAGTTGGCGAGAAAAAATCCAGCCAGTTGCGACACACTGATATGTTGTCTTAACAATTTCCAAACCATAATTCCCGTATTTTATAAAGAAAGCACCCTGTCATAATTCAGCGGGAGATGCTTTCCGATAGATGTAACGATGATACCTGCTCCCTGCTTGCCAGCCTCTTCCTGCAAAATCTCAGCCATCACCTTTCCGTTACCGTCATCCAGATGGCTGACTGGTTCGTCGAGGAAGATAAAGTCGAAGGGCTGACACAAGGCACGGACAAACGCAACTCTTTGCTGCTGTCCGAACGACATTTTTCCGATCTGCTGATCCCATTTGTCGGCTATACCCAGACGAGAGAACCATTCCTCCACCTGACTACGCTTACAATACCCGGTCAGCGAATTCTTCAATTGCACATTTTCCCAAGCAGTGAGTTCCGGAAAAAGCCGCAGCTCCTGAAACAACATACTCAGCGAGCGCTTTCTGATATCCACCCAACGACGGACCGGAAAGTTCTTCACATTCTCCCCATCAAAACAAATGATGCCTTGATAGTCTTTCCGGTAGCCATAGATAAAACTACAAAGGGAAGACTTACCTGTACCCGAAACAGCTTCTATCAGATAAGTCTTCCCCCGCTGAAATGCGACCTGACGGTGCCACACATCAGAAGTAATACTATCCCTGCCGGAAAATACTTCCGGCAGAGTTTGTTGTAATTCAATTGTTTCCATTCTTTCTTATTTAAACGCCTCCAGTATGGTCTGAAGAATATTTTTATCCTTATTGGTCGTGACAAGTTCCAGGTGTGCCGACTTATAATCGGTAGACTCTATCGTCATATAATCCAGACAGCCCAGTGCAGCGGCAGCCGAAGCATACTGCTTGTTGGCACCAAGCACTTGTTTTGCCATATCTGCCACCGATGCAAAGTTCATCCCGATATAGCATCTTTTACCGGGAACATTCTTACCCCACGCACAATCACGCAGTGAAAGTCCTGACACCCGAGCATCTATCATATTCGCATCATTGGTAAAATACAAGCGGTTGTTTCTCACACCGAACCAGAAACTTACGACACCTGCACGCATACTCATCATCCGGCCGTCCTGCATGCGGAACTCATAGTCATTTGCACCACGGTTAAACAGCTGCATCTGTCCGTTTGTCATAGCCAAAAGCGGCTTCAAGTCTTCGAATGTCTGCAAGAACTGACTGTTCGTTACATCCGCATAGGCAATGAATCCGTTCTGCAAAGGATTTGTCAGGGCAATAGCCATATCTCCTTTAATGGAACTAAAAATAGCCTTGAAATCAATCGGCATGATGGAGCTTTCGAACTGCTGGCGGATCGTAGCATTCTCACACAACAAATCGTATACTTTTCCACCGTCCATGTTTCCCGTCATCCAGAAGAATGTATTGGCGGGGAAAGCATCCAGATACGTACCTTTCACCGGATTAGTAGCCTGCAACTGTTTTTCCGTCATCGCATTAACCAGTTTGTCCGTCGTCATATCCGTTACATCCATCACGACCTTTCCCTTTTCGAAGTTCACAGCCGAAAGGACTTTTACATCTTTCAGGTTCATGCTGGCCGAAGTCCCCATGGTAAGAGGAGCCACATACTCGCTTGGAATCCAGTCGAGTGACGACAACAGCACAATATCCCCCTTCGTTTCCTTCATACGCTGAAAGTCGGGAGTAGCCGCAAAACCATCTTTCTCCGTCTGGCGAAGCAACATGGAAGCAGCATGCAGCATATCTTTCGCCTGTCCGCCCTTCAGATCAAGCATAGCCAGAAAAGCATTATCTGTATATGTAACCAGCACGTTACCCATCGCCGTCCACATACAACCGTCGGCTTCCTTAGGCATGTCGCACACCTGCTGGTCGTGCAAAGCCTTCAGCAAGTCTTCCAGTTTTCCGTCGTCCGACACACGCATGACCAATCCTGTGGACACGCCACCCGATCCGACAAAATAATATACCTTCTCCCTCAGATCGAGTCCACTTTCCGAAGGATCCTTCGTCACCTTATCGATAAGTTCGCCGGCTCCTTCCGCCCCACTCTTCAGGGCATTGCTTAACCGTGCTACCACCGGAGCTCCTTCATCGCCGCTCAATCCGCTCTTATCAGCCATCGAAACCAGGTCGACCGACATCACTACAGCCGCATCCTTCGGGAGAACCTTTTCATAATCATTCTTTTTGCTGCACGATGCCAGCAGCATGACTGTTACCAGCAGGCAGCTCACTAATACGTTCCGATTCATAATCTTCGTATGTTAACTATTAAACAAATTCATGGTATGTACCGCCACCAGCGCTGCCGTTTCCGTACGCAGGCGTGATTTCCCCAGACTGATGGGCTGGAATCCCAGCGATTCAGCCTTCTCCACTTCCTCACGGCTGAAATCTCCTTCGGGACCAATGAGCACAACAGCATCCTCACCCGGTATCAGGACATCCTTCAACAAGGGCTTTTCACCCTCGTAACAGTGAGCGATGAACTTCTGCCCGCTGAAATTCCGCTGCATAAAACGTCCGAAATCTTCCATTTCGTTGACAATCGGTTTACGCGCCTTGAGCGACTGTTTTACCGCCGAAACTACAATCTTTTCGATGCGTTCCGTCTTGATGACTTTCCGTTCCGAGTACCGGCAGTTCAGGAAGCTCAGCTCATCGAATCCTATCTCGGTAGCCTTTTCCACAAACCACTCGATACGGTCCATATTTTTCGTAGGAGCCATAGCCAGGTGCAGGTGTCCTTTCCAGAAAGGCTCCTGAGGAATAGTTTCCGTCACTTTCACCTGACAGCGTTTTCCGCTGGCCGCACTGATAACTGCACGGTAGAAACATCCCTTCCCGTCGGTAAGCATCACTTCATCACCTACCGTCAGGCGCAATACCCGCAGGCAATGTCCGACCTCTTCTTCAGGTAATTCCGGATTGACCGCTATGTCCGGAGTATAAAAAACATGCATAAATCTCTACTATTTATGGTTGATTTGTATTCTTTTCTTTGCCCTCACGTTTTCTGATTTCATCGCGCAGCTGCGATGCACGCTCGTAATCCTCCTGCTCCACTGCCTCTGCCATTGCTTTTTTCAGTGAATTCAGATCGATGGTATTGACAGAAACCGTATACGTCGACCCGTCAGGAGAGATGTTGCGCAACTGTTCCCTTTCCAGAATATCCTCGTAAACATACAACGGGAATTTCTTTCTGAGAGCCAGAGAAATGACATCCGTAGTACGCGCATCAACCTGAAATTCTGTTCCGTCTGCCCGCTGCACATACAAGTACGAGCTATAAATACCATCTTTTACCTCGTAAATCAGCCCTTTGACGGGATTCAGCCCGCCCTCCTTCATCACAGCCAGCATCAAGTCGTGTGTAAAAGGCCGTGGAGGAGTATACGACATCAGGCCCATCTTGATAGCCTGTGCCTCCTGTTTTCCGATAATCAGGGCCAGTTTACGAAAATGTCCGCCAAGCTCTTCCAGCACCAGTGCAAAAGCTTCCGAGGGTCTGAGCACGGCCGACATATCCAAAACTTTTATCTCTATCTCATTCATTTTTTAGGAACCTCATGTTTATATTTAAATACAATGCTGAACAGAATGGCCACAATCAGCGCATAAGCCGCAAAGATAAACCACGCATGACTCCATCCGGCTACCTGTGGTTCGGTACTGCCGAAGTCGACAAACTGATTTACCACCCACTGTGCACTCAAAGTTCCGATTGTAGCTCCCAGTCCGTTGGTCATTATGATAAACAATCCCTGCGCGCTGGAACGTACGGCTATGTCTGTTTCCTTGTCGACATACAGCGAACCCGACACATTGAAGAAGTCGAAAGCCACACCATACACAATCATGGAAAGAATAAACATCCACACTCCCGATCCCGGATTACCCAGTCCGAAGAGTCCGAAGCGCAATACCCATGCAATCATGGCAATCAGCATCACCTTCTTGATACCGAAACGTCCCAGGAAGAACGGAATCAGCAAGATACAGCAGGTTTCACTTATCTGAGAAAGCGATATCAGCAGATTGGCATGCTGCACGCCAAAGGTATCGGCATATTCAGGAATCGACCCGAAACTGGTGATAAACGGATTGGCAAAGCCGTTGGTTATCTGTAAAGAAACACCCAGCAACATCGAGAAGATAAAGAAAATAGCCATCTTGCGCTGACGGAACAGCAAAAACGCCTTCAACCCCAAAGCTTCGACCAGCGATTTCTGCTGACCGCCTCCGCCACGGCTGACGGGACACTGAGGCAACGTATTGGCATATATCGCCAGAATGACTCCCCACGCAGCACAAGTAAAGAACTGCATGTAGTTATCCTGGAATTTCAGCAAGTCGACCAGCCACATGGAACAAATAAATCCGATGGTTCCAAAGGTACGAATCGGAGGGAAAGCCTTGATGGTATCTAGTCTTGCCTTGTCGAGTGCCGTATACGCCACCGAATTGGACAAAGCCAATGTAGGCATGTAAAACGCCACACTCATGGAATAAAACGCAAACAGTATCGGAAACGACACCGTATCGCCTGCCGTCATTCCGTAATATCCGGCCCCTACCATAAACAAGGCGGCGAGCAGATGACTTAGTCCCAGCAAGCGCTGCGCCGGAATCCACCGGTCGGCAATAATACCCAGTATGGCCGGCATGAACAGCGAAACGATACCCTGCATGGCATAAAATATTCCGATATGGCTTCCCAGACCAATTTTAGTCAGATAGGTACCCATAGACGTAAGATAAGCTCCCCACACAGCAAACTGCAGGAAGTTCATAATGATCAGTCGAATCTTGATATTCATAGTTTTCATATATTAGTTGCACACAAAGGGTTTCCACACCCTCCATCAAAAATCAAACAAATATAAGAAAAGAAACGAAAAGCCAAAAACATTTTTCCGCAGATTTTACCTTTGCCCGTTTCGGAGAAGCAGCTACAAGCCTTACAGACACATAGTCCGAAGTTATTTTAGCCATACCAAGATTTCAGGACAAATTCAAAAAAACAAGCCCTTGCCACAGATAAGACACGGGCAGGTTTCCCGATCTTTTTGTACAAAAAACAATAAAGTTTGTACAAAGTCAAAAAAGATTTGTACAAAAAACGAGCAGAACATCTTCGGAAAATTTGAGAAAAACGGCAGATTTTGCCAAACAGATGCAGAGAGTTGCAGACGGACAATAGCCTACGCCCTTCCCTACGGCTCTTTCATTTGTCCGGAAGTGAAGGGCGTATAAAATTTTTCCTTAATGATTTCGTACCAGATACAGACTATGGTCGATACATGCCGGCAGTTCTTCCTTATAGTGAGTGACCATAATCAAGGTCTTGTCCTTACGCTTGCAGAAAGCCTCGATAACATCCTTCACCAGACGGCGGTTGTGCATATCCAGTCCGTGCAACGGTTCGTCCAGAATAAGCAGTTCCGGATCTTTCACAAATGCTCTTGCAAGCAGCACCATGCGCTGTTCACCGCTGGAAAGTTGCAGGAAATTCCGGTCCTTCAAATCCTTGATACCGAAAATATCCATCCACCATTCGCATACGGCACGGTCTTCATCGTGTGTTTTCTTGTACAACCCGATAGAATCGTGCAAGCCGCTTGCCACAATATCGATGGCAGGCAGGTTCTTCAGATAGGCACGATGCATCTCAGGACTTACGTACCCGATATGTTTTTTGATTTCCCAGATACTTTCTCCACTGCCTCGTTTGCGACCGAACAGCGATATATCGCAGGCATAGCTTTGCGGGTTGTCGGCACAGACCAAACTAAGCAGGGTCGACTTTCCGGCACCGTTATCGCCGCTCAGCGCCCATTTTTCACCGCAAAGTACCGTCCAGTCGAGGTCTTTCAAGATGGTACGTTCCCCATAACGGATGCTCACCTTATTCAAGTCTACGATGTGTTCGGCATGATACAGGTTATCGGCATAAGGCAAATCGAGGATACGCTGATATTTTTCTTCAGGCAGTACATGAGCCGGCACCGTTTCGCGTACCGACAGATACTCTTGAAGTGTCATCTTTTTCCCGCAGGTACGGTCGGCCACCGGAATGACATGGGTGATAAACGTCGGGATGTCGTCTGTTTTCGACAAGACCAGTATCACCTGCAAAGGCGTTACTTCCGTCAGCTTACGCAACAAAGTATGAAGCAGATCGCGCGTTTTGGCATCGAGTCCGATGAATGGATTATCCATAATCAGCACACGCGGATTGGTCAGCAGCGTTTTGGTAAGCTGGAACTTGCGCAGCTCGCCACTGGACAAAAGGATGATGTGCTTGTCGAGCATGGCTTCTACGCCAAACAAATCGTACAACACTTTCCGGAGCTCTTCATTCTTGCACGCAGGCAACAGGTCGCGTACTACGGGAGTATCGTCCAGATCCTGCGAATTCCAGCGCTGCTGGTAGTAATATGTCCCGTCGGCATCGCCATACGAATCGCGGAAAGTGATATACTTGATATTATCGCAGGCCAGCTTCGATTCCGAAGGAGAGAAATCGTATTCCACTTCGTTCATCAACAGCGGATAGCGTCCGATAATCGTATCGACCAGCAAACTCTTGCCAGCTCCGTTTGCTCCAACAATAGCCACATGTTCTCCTTTGGCTATTTGCAGGTTGATCGGTTCTTTCAACCGATACAAAGGGTGTCTGGTCACCCCGTCTTTAATTGTAATGATATTTTGCATTGTCGTATATTACTGATGGATAATCATTGCCGAACGCGGGCTGACCGTAATCTGGTTTCCGGTAATGATTCCCAGTCCCAGCACCAGATCGATCTTTCCGTCGCGGCATGCTATCCAATATTTACCTTCAGGAATGTTAACTTTTATCGGTTCGGTACGTGCATTCAGCACCACTATCGTATTCAGCCACTTATCTCCACAAGGACTTCCCTTGATGCGGAAGGCCACGACATTGGTTGCCGGCACATAAATAAACTCAAGATGTTTACGGATCAGCTCGGGATCGCCCATACGGAAAGCCGGATGTGCCTTACGCATGCTGATCAATCCTTTGACATAATCGAATACTTCACGGTACGTCGTCTTGTTCCGCCAGTCGATGGCGTTGACATTGTCTGGCTGATTGTAGGAATTGGCAACCCCTTTCTTGTCGCGTAAGATTTCGTCGCCGGCAAAAATGAACGGAACACCCTGCGAAGTCAACACAGCCGTTTCGGTCAGTTTCTGCAACGCCTTCAGTTCCGGAATGGAAGCCCCGGGGAGTGTCGCCTTCAACCGGTCGGTCAGGCACAAATCATCGTGACAACTGGCATAACTGATGAACTGAGATGGAGTATTTGCCCATATCTTGGGTACACGACGTACCGAATCGTTATTAATCTGCGGATGAGCGATTCCCCCCACAATACCGAACTTCACTCCGATTTCGTGGGCCGGACGTCCGATGATGAAGGCACCTTTATCGTCATTCCCGAACGGTCCGCGCAGACTATCGCGGAACTCATCGCTGAAAGCTGCAATGCCCGGCATCTGATAGACATTGTTTTTCATGGCAAGTTCGGCTTCAGGCAACTTTGGAGCCTTCGCCGCCCAGCCTTCTCCATATATAAAAATAGTAGGATCTATCGCATCGAGCGCCTTGCGGATTTCCTTCATGGTCACGATATCGTGTATTCCCATCAGGTCGAAGCGGAAACCGTCTACATGATATTCGCGTGCCCAGTAGCACACCGATTCTATCATAAACTTCCGCATCATGGCACGTTCACTCGCTGTTTCGTTGCCACATCCGGAGGCATCGGCAAACTTACCGTCCTCTTCGTGGCGGTAAAAATAGCCCGGCACGGTCCGTTCGAAGTTGCTTCCCCGCGTCAAGGCGGTATGATTATACACCACATCCATAATCACCCGGATGCCTGCCCGGTGCAACGCCATTACCATCTGTTTAAACTCACGGATCCGTACATCGGGTTTATACGGGTCGGTGGAATACGAACCTTCGGGGACATTATAGTTCTTCGGATCATACCCCCAGTTGTACTGCGGCTTGTTGAGCTTGGTTTCATCAATTGACGAGAAATCGAACGAAGGCAACAAGTGCACATGCGTCACTCCCAGTTCCTTCAGATGGTCGATTCCTGTCTTTTCTCCCAAATACGTATGCGTACTGTCTTCCGTCAGCGCCAGAAACTTTCCACGATTCTTGATTCCTGATATCGTATCGGCTGAAAAGTCACGATGGTGCATCTCGTAAATAATGATATCGGAAAAGCTCTTCAACGGCGGGCGGGTATCTTTCTCCCACCCCTGCGGATCGGTTTCCTTCATGTCGACAATGGCAGCACGGTCACCGTTCACTCCCACAGCCTTTGCCATGACTCCGGGAGTATCTCCCTGCCATACATCGTCTATCTTCACATTGAATGTATAAAAACGTCCTTTCAGGTCACCGTTCACCACAGCCTGCCACATACCGTCGGAGGCCCGTTCCATACCAATCATCCGGTAGGCAGCTCCCCCTTTACCTTGTTCATAAAGCAAGACACGCACTTCCTGAGCCGTAGGTGCCCACAGCGAGAAACGAGTTTCTGCCTTGGAATAGATCATTTCCTCCCATTTCCCCTCATATACGGGGTAGTCGTCGTAAGAATCGTATGAACTTCGCTGGATAGGATTGCAGCCCACTGTCGTTGCAACGGTCAACATAGCTAAAAGGTGTTTTACATTCATGGTTCTATTATTTTTTCACTTTATCGGGATTTTTCTGTATATAGTCTTTCCAACTGGAATAAGCTTTGGGCATAGACGGCCGCCCCATTTGCAGGTAGTGACAGTACGCAGCTCCCAGCGCATCGGTAGCATCCATGAAAGGCCCCATCTCCGACTCGGGAATGTGCAGCATGCGTTTCAACATATCTGCAACCTGTTCCTTGCTGGCCTGCCCGTTCCCGGTTATAGCCATCTTTATCTTCAACGGAGCATACTCTGTGACGGGAATATCTCTGCATAGTGCAGCTACAATGGCTACGCCTTGAGCCCGCCCTAACTTCAGCATCGACTGAACGTTTTTTCCAAAGAACGGAGCTTCGATAGCCAGTTCATCGGGCAGATAAGAAGAGATAACTCCCTGTACGCGCTCGTAGATGTGTTTCAGTTTCAGGTAAGGATCGCTACATTTTCTCAGATCAATGACACCTAGCGTCATCACCTGCGGCTTCACTCCTGTCACCTTCAGTACTCCATATCCCATGATGTTTGTACCGGGGTCTATGCCTAAAATAATTTTTTCCTTTACGGGTTGTATCACCTGATTACCTCCATTAATGTAGGGAAACCTACTATTTTATCCTTGAACACTTTCATCATTTCTTCATTCAGATGCATTCCCTGTTTGGTATGCCAGTGATGAAGGGCGGCACTGTCTTCTACCTCCCATTGCAATGAAAAGCATTCGCTGTCTTGTTCCTTATGGCTCAGGATGCGCAAAATGCGGGGATTGCGCAGTTCGCCCGATTTTTCTACCTCGGGAATATAGTATTCATTCAACCAAATGACGAAGTTTCTCGCATCGTTTATCTCTACATGAAAAGTTGTATTATAAATCAACATAGATAATATAATTAATGGTGTTTTTGTCGGCAAAGTTAGTAATTCTCACTTATTATCGTTCCCGCCGAGGAAAATAATTCAACGATTATATCGGTTGTTCGGACAACTTTTATTACTTTTGCGCACATTAACACGATAGTGTGCAATGAAACAATGGAAACAACGAACTCTTTAATACAGCTCATAGAGGAAAGCATCCGCAGAAACTGGAATCTGGATGCAATGACAGACTACAAAGGAGCTACTCTACAATATAAGGATGTAGCACGCAAGATAGAGAAAATGCATATTCTGCTGGAACATGCAGGCATAAAGAAAGGAGATAAAATCGCACTCTGCGGCAGAAACAGTGCCAACTGGACTGCTACATTCCTTGGAGTAATCACTTACGGAGCGGTGGCTGTACCTATCCTTCACGAATTTAAAGCAGACAATGTACATAATATAGTAAACCATTCGGAAGCCCGCATGCTGTTTGTAGGCGATCAGGTATGGGAGAACTTCAACGAAGCGGCCATGCCTCACCTGGAAGGTATCATCGAACTGAAGAACTTCGATCTGGTGGTTTCACGCTCGGAACAGTTGACTTATGCCCGCGAGCACCTGAACGAAGAGTTCGGGAAACGCTATCCGTGCCGCTTCCGTGCAGAAAACGTATCTTACCGACGCGAAGAACTGGAAGAACTGGCCGTCATCAATTATACTTCGGGAACGACAGGATATTCCAAAGGAGTTATGCTTCCTTACCGGAGCATTATATCAAACATCGAACATATTCATAAGAAAGTAGGTCTGCATCCGGGCGACAACGTGGTATCAATGCTGCCTCTGGGGCATATCTTCGGTCTTGTGTTCGACTTCCTGTACGGTGTTACGGCAGGTGCACACTTATGGTTCCTTACCCGTATGCCGTCGCCAAAGATTATTGCCGAATCGTTTGCAGAGATACGTCCGCGTGTCATTGCCTGCGTGCCACTAATCGTAGAAAAGATATTCAAGAAAAACATCTTGCCGAAAGTAGACAACAAACTGGGCAAGCTGTTACTGAACCTGCCTATAATCAGCGACAAGATTAAGGAACAAATACGTACACATGCCATGGAAGTATTTGGAAGTAACTTCATCGAGATTGTCATTGGCGGTGCTCCTTTCAATCCGGAAGTGGAAGCCTTCTTGCGGAAAATCAATTTCCCTTATACCATTGCCTATGGTATGACGGAAGCTGCCCCGCTTATCTGCCACAGCCGCTGGGACGAGATATTATATACTTCCTGCGGAAAGACGGTGTCGAATATGGAAACGAAAGTGCTTTCCCCCGATCCGGAACGTATTCCGGGCGAGCTGGTATGCCGCGGTATGAATGTCATGCTGGGATATTACAAGAACGAAGAGGCTACGGCACAGGCTATCGACCGTGACGGATGGTTGCATACGGGCGACATGGCAATCAAGGATGCCGACGGTAACATCTTCATAAAAGGACGCTGCAAGAATATGCTGCTGACTGCTTCGGGACAAAATATCTATCCGGAAGAGATAGAGGCTCGCTTGAACAACATGCCTTTCGTAAACGAATCGCTGGTTCTTCTATCTGGCGATAAGCTGATTGCGCTGGTTTATCCGGACAACGAAGAGGCCTTTGCTCAGGGCATGGACAAGAAAGCCTTGGAAGCTGCCATAGAAACCAATCGTACAGAACTTAACAAGATGCTTCCGGCTTACTCGCAAATTACACGCATCAAGCTGTATCCTGAAGAATTTGAGAAGACTGCCAAAAAGAGTATCAAGCGTTTCCTTTATCAGGACATCAAGGAATAATCATTCAAACGTGCCGACGTTTCAAGCAAAATCCGGGCGGATTTGACCGAAAACGTCGGCACGTTTTTCTTTACTTTCACCGGTTCTTTTCCCCATCTGTAATTTCTTTTTCTTACCTTTGTTTTTACGAACTGGAAACAATGTAAGAAAATGACAGATTATCCACAATTACTTGTCTACAAAGCTTCGGCAGGGTCTGGAAAAACATTCACTCTCGCCGTACAATATATCAAACAACTCATTGAAGACACGCACGCTTACCGGCGCATTCTTGCCGTAACGTTTACTAACAAGGCTACAGCCGAAATGAAAAAGCGTATTCTGGAGCAGCTTTTCGGACTCGCCTCCGGACTGAAAAGTTCCGACAGTTATCTGGCAGAGCTGTTGAAAGCTACTTCAAAAAACGAGACCGAAATACGTCGTGCGGCACGAGAAGCTCTGACAAACATCATCCACGATTACAGTCGGTTCCGGATAGAAACCATCGACTCTTTCTTTCAGTCGGTTATGCGTAACCTCGCCCGCGAACTGGAACTTGGAGCCAACATGTCCGTCGAGCTGAATAATGCCGACGTACTTTCCGATGCGGTAGATGCCATGATTGAGAAGCTCGACCGACGTTCGCCGGTACTTTACTGGTTACTGGAGTACATCGAAGAACGTATTGCTGACGACAAGCGGTGGAATGTTTCCAGTGAAATCAAAGGGTTCGGACGTAACATTTTCGATGAAGGATACGTGGAGAAAGGTGCCGGATTACGAAAAAAACTGGCCGATCCGACTTTTATTCCTACGTATCGCAAGCAGTTACAAGATATACGTCAAGAGGCACTGGAAGAAATGAAAGGATTTAACGAGCAGTTTCTCGGCGTGCTGGAAGTAAACGGACTGACACCTTCCGACCTGAAAAACGGTTCCCGTGGTATCGGAAGCTATTTCAATAAGATAGGAAACGGCTATTTAGGCAGTGACGTACGCAATGCAACCGTAGAGAAGTGTCTGGAAAGTGAAGACAACTGGACAACCAAGACGTCTGCTTACCGTGATACGATCCGTTCGCTAGCAGCCAGTGAGCTGATGCCTTTGCTCCGGACAGCGGAGGATTTCCGTCCCAAGAACAATATTTTAGTCAATTCTTGTGATCTTTCCCTGCGCTACCTGAACAACCTTCGTCTGCTTGCCAACATCGACGAAGAAGTACGTTTGCAGAATCAGATGCACAACCGTTTCCTGCTTTCAGATACCAATGCGTTGCTTCACGGTCTGATTCGCGAGGGAGATGCTTCGTTCGTATACGAAAAGATCGGCACAACCATCGATACGGTGATGATTGATGAGTTTCAGGATACCTCACGCATGCAGTGGGAGAACTTCCATTTGTTGCTCGAAGAAAGCCTTGCTCAGAAGGAAGGCAGCCTCATCGTAGGCGACATCAAGCAGAGTATTTACCGCTGGAGAAACGGCGACTGGAAAATCCTTGCGGGACTGAACGAGGACAAGATCTTGCGCGTACGTGAATGTACGCTTGGAACCAACTGGCGAAGTGAGGCACGTATCATTCACTTCAACAATGAAATTTTTACGGCTGCCTGCAACGTATTGAACCAGCGTTACGAGGATGAGATGGGAGAACCTTGCATACAACTACAGAATGCTTACAGCGATGTGCGTCAGCAAACGGCTAAAAAGGAGGAAAAGGGGTACGTAAAATTGTCTTTCCTCGGCGACGAAAAAGAACATCCGTATGCCGAAGCCATGCTGGAAGAACTGGCATCTGAGGTCGATTCTCTGATAACTCAGGGTGTCCGCACAAACGATATTGCTATTCTGGTACGTAAGAACAAGACCATTCCCGCCATTGCCGACTATTTCGATAAGCATACGCCTTACCGGATTGTATCGGACGAGGCTTTCCGTCTGGACGCTTCGCTCGCCATCTGCATGATGATGGATGGTTTGCGTTACCTTACTTCTCCCGACGACCGCATTGCTCAGGCAAGACTCGCCGTATCGTATCAGCGCGAAGTACTCAAACAAGACACCGACTTAAATACCGTTTTACTGAATCAGATAGAGCATTATCTTCCAGCAGGCTTCGTTCTTCAGCAGGAAGAATTGAGATTAATGCCCTTGTACGAGCTGCTGGAGAAGCTGTTTGTTCTGTTCGATATGCAACGCATCGAGAAACAAGATGCTTATATCTGCGCCTTCTATGATGCAGTGACAGAGTATATGCAGAATAACTCATCGGAACTGACGGCCTTTATCTCGTTCTGGGACGAGCGGCTTCACGAAAAGACTATTCCTTCCGGAGAAATAGAAGGTATCCGAATTCTGTCCATCCATAAGTCGAAAGGACTGGAATATCATACGGTTCTGATACCTTTCTGCGACTGGAAAATGGAGAACGAAACCAATAGTCACCTGATCTGGTGTTCAGTAGCAGGTACGGGAAAGAATACAGACCTTCCCCCTTTTAACGAACTGGATATTGTTCCGGTCAACTATTCGGGAGCAATGGCCGAATCGGTCTACCGCGACAGCTATCTGGAAGAGCGTCTTCAGCTTTGGGTAGACAATCTGAATCTGCTGTATGTTGCCTTTACCCGTGCCTGCAAAAACCTTATCGTATGGGGAAAGGCCAAACAAAAGGGAACCGTTTCCGAATTACTCTTAGAAGCATTGCCCCACGTTAAGTTGGACATGAACGATACTTCCAACTGTAATACTGAAACTCAAGAAGGTACCGATGAAGATGTTACCGATATATATGAATACGGAAAACTCTGTCTGTCGGAAGAAACGAAGAAAAAAGCGACAGAGAACCCGCTCGCCGTACAGCCTGAAAACATCCCGGTTCATATTGAATCGATAGAAACGGAAATAGAATTCAAGCAGTCCAACCGCTCTGCCGACTTTATCCGGGGAGAGGAAGATGATGACGAAACGGGACGTTACATCCGTCAGGGGCAATTGTTGCACAATCTTTTTGCCTCTATCCGACAGGAAGGTGATTTGCCGCAAGCTATCGAACGGCTACGCTTCGAAGGTATATTGGAGTCCGACAAACAGGAAAAACAGATTCAGAAACTGGCTCAATGGGCACTGGGTAATCCGAAGGTGAAGGACTGGTACAGCGGAGAATGGGAGCTTTACAACGAATGCAGCATTATTTATACCGATGAAGAGGGCATCATGCAGACCCGTCGTCCGGACCGTGTCATGATGAAAAACGGACAAGTAGTGGTAGTAGACTTCAAGTTTGGTAAGCCCAAAGACGGTTATCGCCAGCAAGTCCGCGAATATATGAATCTTTTGTCCGCTATGGGATATGAACAGATAAGCGGATATCTGTGGTATGTATTCGCTAATGAACTGGAAGAGGTTAAATAAACGATAAAAGCCATCTGGATATATGGAAACATTTTTGAAACAAGTAGCACACGATTTATATAAAAAAACCGAAGGCGACTTTACGAAAGTTGCGATTGTATTCCCGAACAAGCGTGCCAGTCTGTTCTTCAATGAATATCTGGCTCAGGAAAGCGACCGCCCTATCTGGTCGCCCACCTACGTCAGCATCAGCGAATTGTTCCGCCAGTCGTCCGAACTGACCATTGCCGACCCGATAAAGCTGGTTTACGATCTGTACAAGGTTTTCCAAAAAGCCACCGGAAGCAAAGAAACCCTCGATGATTTTTACTTCTGGGGAGAAATGCTTATTGCCGACTTCGACGACGCAGACAAGAACATGGCCGATACAAAAGCGCTCTTCAGTAACCTGAAAGACTTGAACGAACTGATGGATAACTATGATTTTCTGGAGGAAGGACAAAAAGAGGCATTGAGCCAGTTCTTCCATAATTTTTCCATCGACCAGGTAACAGAACTGAAGCAACGTTTCATCTCTCTATGGGATGTGCTGGGTGATATTTACACCGAATACAAGGCACAGCTGGAAAGCCAGTCGATTGCATACGAAGGAATGCTGTACCGACAGGTGATAGAGCAACTGGATGTGGAGGCTCTCCCCTATCATACATACGTATTCGTAGGTTTTAATGTACTGAATAAGGTAGAACATACTCTGTTCAAGAAACTGAATGAAGCGGGAAAGGCTCTTTTTTACTGGGATTACGATACGTTTTATCTCAACAAAACGCCTCACGAAGCCGGAGAATTTATCCGCCGTAACCTGCGGGATTTCCCGTCGGAACTGCCAGTATCCTGCTTCGACAACCTGAGCCAGCCCAAAGATATAACCTTTATTGAGTCACCGACTGAGAACGGACAGGTTCGATATTTGCCCCAATGGATTCGGGAAAACCTCACGCCAGAGGAGAAAGAAACAGCGGTTGTACTATGCAATGAAGCACTGCTTCAGCCCGTACTGCATTCTTTACCGGATAATGTAAAGCACATCAATATCACAATGGGATTTCCGCTTTCGCAGACTCCCGCATACAGTTTCGTCAACGCTCTGATGGAACTTCATACTTCGGGTTACAATCCAAACAACGGACGTTATTTGTTTGCGGAAGTTATCAGTGTACTGAAGCATCCGTATACCCGTCAGTTGTCGCCCGAAGCCGAGAAACTGGAACAAACTCTCACCCGCGACAACCGTTTCTATCCGCTTCCTTCGGAATTGAAACAAGACGAAGTACTGGAACTGTTGTTTACGCCGCGTAGAAACAACCTCGACCTATGCTGCATGCTGTCGGAAGCGATAAAAAAAGTCGCTACCATTTACCAGCAACAAGCTGCCTCTCACTCCGATGCATTCGACCAGCTGTATCGTGAATCCTTATTCAAAACCTATACATTGGTCAACCGCTTTCATACCTTAATCGAGAGCAAGGAACTGAATGTTCAGGCAGGTACCTTCCAGCGCTTGCTCACCCGTGTCATGTCTTCATCGAGCATTCCTTTTCACGGAGAGCCGGCCATCGGTATGCAGGTCATGGGGGTACTGGAAACACGTAACCTCGACTTCCGTCATCTCATCCTGCTTTCCGTCAACGAAGGACAGTTGCCTAAAGCAGGAGGCGATTCCTCTTTCATCCCTTACAACTTACGAAAGGCTTTCGGCATGACGACCATCGACCATAAAATAGCCGTTTATGCCTATTATTTCTATCGCTTGTTGCAACGAGCCGAGAAGGTAACGCTGGTATACAATACCGCTACCGATGGCATCAACCGCGGAGAGCAATCACGCTTCATGCTCCAGTTCCTGATAGAATGGGGACATCCCATACAGCGTAAGCAACTGGAAGCCGAACAGTCCCCACAAGGTTCTGCTCCTATCACCATCGAAAAGACACCCGACATCATGGAACGGATGCGAAAGGTATTCGACCTTCAGAGTAACCCGAAGGCTATCATTTCACCATCGGCCCTGAACTGCTACCTGGACTGTTCGCTGAAGTTCTATTATAAATATGTAGCTCTGCTCAGTGCCCCCGATGAAGTGAGTGCAGACATCGACTCGGCCAAGTTCGGCAGTATCTTTCATTATGCAGCGGAACATATTTATAAAGACCTGACAAGCCACGGGAAACTGATAAACAAAGAGAACCTGGAAACGCTTTTAAAAGATGAAGTCCGCCTGCAAACCTATGTAGACAACGGATTCAAAGAGCTGTTCTTTAACCTCCCTCCAGATGAGCAACCTGAATATAACGGCATTCAACTCATCAACTCAGCCGTTATCCTGAAGTATGTTCAGCAACTCCTTCGGAACGACCTGCGATATGCTCCGTTTACCTTTGTCGGTTCCGAGCAACCTGTGTATGAAAATATAACGATTCAAGCAGCGGATAAAATCATTCAGTCACGTATAGGAGGTATCATTGACCGTATGGATACAAAAGACGGAACCCTACGGATTGTAGATTACAAGACGGGAGGCGATGCCGATACCCCGGCAAATATTGCTTCGCTCTTTATTCCCGATAAAAAGCGTTCGAACTATGTTTTCCAGACCTTTCTTTATGCCTCCATCGTCTGCAAACTACTGAGAGGGAAAAATGACGACCGACGGGTAGCTCCTGCCCTGCTATACATTCATCGGGCTGCTTCGGAAAATTATTCTCCAGTTATTCAGATAGGAGAACCCCGCAAGCCGAAAGAACCAGTAGAAGATTTCGCAAAATACGAAGAAGAGTTTCGAAAGTACCTGAATGAATTACTGGAAACGATCTTCAATCCTAATGTATCTTTTACCCAGACCGATATAGAAGACAAATGCGCCTATTGTGATTTCAAGGCACTTTGCAAGAAATAATGACTGATTCACGGACAGGGAATTTTGGCATCCTCCATAAAAGGGCCTGAAATTCCTTGCCGATAAATCAACTCTTTTAAAAATCTAAATTATCATAGAAAAAGAATAAAACTTATATAACCTAAATCTTATTCTATCTATCCTCACTCCGCTAAACTAATACTACAATGAACAAACTATTATTCGTCCCTATTGCTATATGCGGCGTCAATCAATATATAAACGCCCAATCACCTCAATCTCCTAACATTGTACTCATTCTTTGCGATGATATGGGCTTTTCCGACCTAGGATGTTACGGAAGCGAAATCCGGACTCCCAATATCGACAAGCTCGCTCAGGAAGGAGTACGCTTCAGTCAGTTTAAGAACACCGGAAGAAGCTGTCCAAGCCGGGCTACCCTACTAACTGGCAGATACCAGCATGAAGTAGGAATGGGCTGGATGGCCGAGGTTGACGAACATCGTCCCGGTTACAGAGGACAGCTAGACAAAGCATATCCTACCGTCGCCGAAGTCATGAAAGCGGGTGGATATTCCACATACATGAGCGGGAAATGGCACGTAACGACAACCGGCGGATACGATGCTCCTAACGGAAGTTATCCTGTACAACGGGGGTTCGACAAATACTATGGCTGCCTGCACGGAGGAGGAAGTTATTACAAACCCGATCCAGTCTATAATAATCTGGACAGAATCACCGACTTACCCGATGACTATTATTACACTAAAGCCATTACCGACTCGGCCGTAAGTTTTGTTCATGCGCACGATACCCGGAAACCGATGTTCTTATACGTAGCCCATTATGCGCCTCACTTGCCACTCCAAGCACCGGCCGAATATGTAAAAAAGTGCATCGACCGTTATAAAGTCGGATATGATGTCTTACGCAAGCAACGATTCGAAAAGCAAAAGAGCATCAGACTGGTACCCGATAGTCTGGAACTTCCGATATTCAACAAAGAATTTGGTGGCAAACGTCCGGCATGGGAAGACCTGACGCCTCAGCAACAGGAGAAATGGATAAACGATATGGCTACTTATGCCGCCATGATTGAAATCATGGACGAAGGCATCGGCAAGCTGGTCGATGAGATCAAGAAGAAAGGTATGTACGAGAATACCGTCTTTCTCTTCCTGAGCGACAATGGAGCTACCGATGAAGGCGGGTTTATCGGACAATTAATGTCTGACTTATCGAATACACCCTATAGAAGTTATAAGAAGTGGGTTTTCCAAGGAGGGACCAGTACTCCGTTCATCCTTACCTATGGCGACAAGAAGAAAAATAAGATGAAAGGGGAAATCTGTCACCAGCCTGCACATATCATCGATGTCATGCCAACATGCATGGCTTTGGGAAAGGTAACATACCCCAAGACGTTTGCTCATGCTGACCTGCCGGGAACCAGCCTGCTTCCAGCTTCACAAGGAAAAGCTCTTGAACCAAGAACCTTATACTTCGAACATCAAAGTTCGTGTGCCATTATAGACGGCAACTGGAAACTGGTCAAAGCCGACAGAGACAGCCAATGGGAACTGATCAATCTGGCTACTGATCCATTCGAAACCAATGACCTCGCAGAAAAATACCCCGAAAAAGTAGAAGAACTGGAGGCCAAATGGATTGACTGGGCCAACACTCATAAAGTATTTCCTCTGGAAAACAGGAAATGGACGGAACGAATCAATTTCTATCACAAGAAGAACCCTAACCAAAAAGAAAATCAGTAACAACATAAATCATACTGCATGAAGAAATCAATCCCCTACATTTATTTCGTTCTTTGCTGCCTGATGACATGCATCACACAGCAAAGTTTTGCTTACTAACCGGAATATTCTACCGCCGTTTTTTTCGAACTTCCCCACACGGGACGAACGGTGTATAGTATGAATCCCGCCTGGCGTATGTACAAAGGAAGTCTGAAAGGAGCCGAACAGCCCGGATTCAACGACAAAGAATGGAATCTTGTTTCCCTGCCCGACGGCATAGAATATGTTCCTACAGAAGCCAGCGGATGCGTCAACTATCAGGGAGAAGTATGGTACCGGAAACATTTTACACCGGAAGCTTCCTGGAAAGGAAAACAACTTTTCCTGCACTTTGAAGCCATCATGGGGAAATCCAAAGTATGGATTAACGGGACGCTGGTCAACGAGCACTTCGGCGGATTCCTGCCTGTCATTGCCAATGTAACCGAATACATCAAGTATGGAGAAGATAATGTGATTGCCGTATGGGCAGACAACAGCAATGATCCTTCCTACCCTCCCGGAAAGCCACAAGACCAACTCGACTTTACGTATTTTGGAGGTATCTACAGAGATTGCTGGATGATTGTACATAACAACGTATTTATTACCGATCCCAATTATGAGAACGAAACAGCTGGCGGAGGACTCTTCGTTTCTTTCGGACAGATTTCCAAAAAATCGGCAGAAGTAAGATTAGATGCCCACATCCGTAACCTGTCGGACAAGTCGTTCTCCGGAAAAGTTGCCTACCAGTTGTTCGATAAAGACAACCGACTTGTATGTCAGGCTGATAAATCGTTCTCGGTAAGCAAGGGAAAGGCACGTAAAACTTCTCTCATCCTTACGGTAGAGAATCCTGAATTATGGGAACCGGACAGTCCGTATTTATATCATCTTCATGTCCTGATCAAGGATATTTCACCCGCGAATGGGGAGATAACGTAGACGACTGGAATTCGCATAATTCTCCAAGCCGGGTGAACCGTGCATGGGGGGAAGTACCTATGCTGATTCAAGCCCAGGGATATGCCAAAACAGACTATAAATATACCTGCTACGATGCTTTATACCGCAATACACGGCAGCACATGGGTGGATGCCTCTGGTATTCTTTCGACCATCAGCGCGGCTATCATCCCGATCCCTTCTACGGAGGTATCATGGATGCATTCCGTCAGCCTAAATTGTCTTACTATATGTTCTGCTCACAGCGCCCTGCCGAAACGAACGACAAGCTGATAGCAGAAAACGGTCCGATGGTATTCATCGCCAACGCCATGACACCTTTCTCACCGAAAGATGTTACAGTATACAGCAACTGCGACGAGGTACGTCTAACTTACTGTAAGGACGGAAAACAGTTGGTCTATAAGAAAGAAAAAACCAACGAAGGCATGCCCTCACCGGTTATTACGTTCAAGGACGTATGGGATGTAATGTACGACAAGCAGCTGGCCAGAGCACGTAAGCATGCAGACTCTTATCTGCTGGCAGAAGGACTCGTAGATGGAAAAGTGGTAGCTACTCATAAGGTAATGCCTGCCCGACGTCCTTCCCAAATCAAGTTATGGGCCGACAATGAGGGTATGCAGACAACAGCCGACGGCTCAGACCTGATTACGGTCGTTGCAGCCATCACCGATGACAACGGAAACATCAAACGATTGAACAACTGTCACATCAAGTTTGAGATAGAAGGGCCGGGAGAACTTGTCGCAAGCGAAGAAACATTTACCAACCCCCGTGCCGTACAATGGGGAACGGCCCCGATTCTGGTACGTGCCAAAGCTCAGGAAGGTAGCATCAAAATAAAAGCATCGGTCGTACCCAGCGGAATACACACTCCGGTTTCTGCCGAACTCGTCATCCCGACGGCAAAGGCGGCACACCCGTTCATTGCCGACAAGAATGAGCTGAATCTTCTGTTGAACGGCTCCGGAAAACGAGAAAACCAGTCTTCAGTCAATCAGGCAAACGAAGAAATGCGCAAGCAACAACAGGAACAAAGCCGGATGAAACTGAAAGAAGTGGAACAGCAGCAAAGCGACTTTGAATAAATCATTCCCCGATAAAAAACAAATCGTGCAGGCTCTCGAGTCTGCACGATTTGTTTTTCTGATACCTCTTTCCGTATCCTATGATGTAGAAATAGAAAAACTGTCTTTAGGACAAGCCCTCTATTTCACCATTTACGATATCAATATGCAATGCCTGCGGTTCTTTTGGCAATCCCGGCATACGCATGATTTCTCCAGCCACGATAACCAGCATCTCAGCTCCGGCATTCAATACGATATCGCGAACGTGGAATTCAAAGTCTTTCACCACTCCGTACAACTTCGGATCGGTAGAGAATGAATATTGTGTCTTAGCGATACAGATAGGGAAATGTCCATAACCAAGTTCCTGTATGCGTTTCAGTTTCTTTCTAGCCGCTGCACTGTAAGTAATCATGTTCGCACCATACAGGTTGCATGCCACTTTCGAAATCTTTTCTTCTACACTATCCTCATCGTTATAAGCCAGATGCAACGGTCCCGAAGGCTGCTTTTCGATGGTATCTACTACCAGATTAGCCAGTTCCACAGCTCCAGCGCCACCTTCTACAAAGGCATTGTTTACCGCAAAACCTACTCCCAGTTCCGCACAATGCTGACGCACCAGATCAATTTCTTCTTCCGTATCGTTTGCATAACGGTTGAATGCAACAACTACCGTCTGACCGAAAGAACGAAGGTTCTCGATATGCTTGTCAAGATTTGCCAGTCCCTTAACCAGTCCCTCTGCATTCGGTTCTTTTATCTGGTCAAGACTTACACCACCATGCATTTTCAATCCTTGTGCTGTCGCTACGATAACAGTCAGCTTAGGCTGCAAACCCGACTTGCGGCATTTGATGTCGTAGAACTTTTCAGCACCCAGATCGGCACCGAAACCAGCTTCCGTAATCACATAGTCACCAAAAGTCATAGCCAGCTTGGTAGCCATTACCGAGTTACATCCGTGCGCGATATTGGCAAACGGACCACCATGTACGAAAGCAGCCGTATGTTCCGTAGTCTGAACCAAGTTTGGTGCAATTGCATCTTTCAGCAATACGGTAATTGCCCCCGCTACACCCAGATCTTTTACAGTAAACGGCTTGTTGTCGATTGTGAAGCCCAGCAAAATATTCTCAATACGGCGACGCAAATCGTCTTCATCTTTTGCCAGACAAAGAATAGCCATGATTTCCGAAGCCGGTGTAATATCGAAGCTCGACTCACGAGTGATACCGTTCGATTTACCGCCCAGTCCGGTAATGATATAACGCAATCCGCGGTCGTTCACATCGAGCACACGGTTCCACAACACCTCTTTCAGTGCAAAGCCGTTATCCTGATTCTGATACATGTAGTTGTCCAGCAAGGCAGCAATCATGTTATGTGCCGAGGTAATCGCATGAAAATCGCCTGTAAAGTGCAGGTTAATCTTATCCATCGGCAATACCTGAGCATAACCGCCTCCGGCAGCTCCACCCTTCATACCGAAGCAAGGACCCAGTGAGGGCTCGCGAAGGGCACAGATTGCCTTCTTTCCGATGCGAGTCAAACCCAGTGCCAGACCAATTGACACGGTAGTTTTTCCGATACCCGCCTTAGTCGGTGTGATAGCCGTCACTAGAATAAGGTTGCTGTTCTTTACTTTTTCCTCATCGATCAAAGTTTCTGGAACTTTTGCGATATAACGTCCATAATTATGGATTTCTTCTACAGGTATATCATAATCACGTGCTACCTGCTTAATCTTTGTCAGTTCAATACTGCGCGCTATTTCGATATCTGATTTCATAGTGATTTTGAAAATGAAAGCGCAAAGATAAGAAAAATTCCATAACTTTGCAGTATCACGTTTCACGAATAGAAACACTCTAACACAATAAAAATCAAATTAAAGAAAAAGGAGCTAAATTTATGAATAATTTTACCTTTTACAGCCCCACTGAATTTGTATTTGGTAGAGCAACGGAAACACAAACCGGAACATTAGTCAAAAAATATCACGGAACAAAGGCCTTAATTGTGTATGGAGGCGGCTCTGTCGTACGGAGCGGACTGCTGGACAAGGTAAAGCGTTCGCTGGATGAAGCAAAAGTTGCCTATGTAGAACTGGGAGGTATACAACCCAATCCGACCGACCCGAAAGTATACGAAGGCATCGAACTGGGACGCAACGAACAAGTCGACTTCATTCTGCCGGTGGGCGGAGGCTCCGTCATCGATACGGCCAAGGCAATTGCCATTGGCATTCCTTACAAAGGCGACTTCTGGGACTTCTTTATCGGCAAATCTGTACCTCAGGCGGGACTGCCTATCGGCGTGGTGCTGACCATTCCTGCAGCGGGAAGTGAAGGCTCCGGCAATGCTGTCATCACCAAACTCGACGGCTTGAGAAAACTGGGTCTGCACACTCCGGCCATTCTTCGTCCGGCTTTTGCCGTCATGAATCCGGAACTGACCTATACCTTGCCGGCCTGGCAGACAGCCAGCGGCATCACCGATATGATGGCTCATATCATGGAACGCTATTTCAGCAATACTCCTGAAGTGGAAATAGCCGACCGTATGTGCGAAGGGGTACTGAAAGCCATCATTACCGAAGCACCCCGTGTAATGGCTGAGCCGGATAATTACGATGCACGTGCCAACATCATGTGGGCGGGAACCGTGGCACACAACGGCACTTGCGGTGTAGGCTGCGAAGAGGACTGGGCTTCACACGGACTGGAACATGAGGTCAGTGCCCTCTACAATGTAACTCACGGTGCCGGACTGGCTGTTATTTTCCCGGCATGGCTGACTTATGCAGCCAAACACAATGTGGGGAAGGTGGCTCAATTTGCAACTCGTGTATGGGATGTACCGGCATCAGACGACCTGCAAGCTGTCGCTTTGGAAGGAATCTCACGCTTCAAGACATTCCTGCACAGCATCGGCATGCCTGTTTCGTTCAAGGAACTGGGCATAGAACATCCCGACATCGACCTGCTGGTAAGGAAATTTCACGAAGACAAAGGCCAGATAGCCGGCAATTATGTGCACCTCGACCATCAGGCAAGCCGTGAAATCTACGAAACAGCCAATCAATAAATTTTATCAGCGGTTTGATCTACCGTATACTCAGACGGATTATTCATTGCTTCACGTAGCGGTGCAATGTTAATCCGCCTGTTTTTTGACTTTATTTATCGTACAACAGATTATTACATCCACTCAAATATCAACATTATGGAATTCAACAATACTCAAGTCCGCCGTCAGGACAGACTGCTGGACGAAACACGTTCGTTCGAAATACTGAAAGAAGGAGAATACGGAATACTTTCCATGCGTACCGAAAACGGGGACGGTGCCTACGGCATTCCTCTCAGCTATGTATGGGACAGAGGCAACTCTATTTATATACACTGTGCTCCGGTAGGCAGAAAGCTAAACTGTATCGATGCCTACACAAACGTATCTTTCTGCGTGGTAGGACGTACCAAAGTCATTCCCGGAGAATTTACGACAGCCTACGAAAGTATTGTACTCCGCTGCACGGCACACCACGGACTTCACGAGGCCGAACGTATGTCTGCCCTCTCCCTGTTCCTGAGCAAGTACTGCCCGAACGATAAAATCAGAGGGCTGGAATATGCTGAGAAATCGTTCCACCGTACGGAAATCATCCGCCTCGACATTGAAGAGATTAGCGGAAAGACCAAAAATCGTTTCTAACCTCTTAACCACGTATGAAGTCAACAACAAGTTACACCTATAAAGAAATCTGGCTGATAGCCTATCCCATCCTCATCAGTCTGCTCATGGAACAGATGATCGGTATCACCGACACGGCATTTCTCGGGCATGTGGGCGAGATAGAACTGGGAGCTTCTGCCATTGCGGGCGTATATTACTTAGCTATTTTCATGATCGGATTCGGATTTACCATCGGTTCGCAGATCCTGATAGCCCGCCGCAACGGAGAAGGCAATTACCGTGCCATCGGAAACATTTTCTATCAGGGCATTTACTTCCTTATGCTGATGAGCCTGGTGATATTCACACTCTCACAGCTTTTCTCCGAACAGATACTGGGCGTACTGGTCTCCTCCGACCGCATTGTAGGAGCTGCTACCGACTATATCCGCTGGCGGGTATACGGTTTCTTCTTCTCCTTTATAGGTGCCATGTTCCGAGCTTTCTTTGTGGGAACCACACAAACCCGCACGCTCACGCTGAACTCCATTGTCATGGTACTGGCAAACGTGATATTCAACTATACCCTGATTTTCGGTAAGTTCGGCTTTCCGGCCATGGGTATTGCCGGAGCTGCCATCGGTTCGTCGCTTGCCGAACTGGTATCGGTGCTGTTCTTCATCGTATATACCTATAAGAAAATTGATTTCCGCAAGTACGGACTGAACCACATTCCGGGCTTCCGTACCCGCGAGTTGTCGCAAATCATGCACATCTCGGTATGGACCATGATACAGAATTTCATTTCCCTTTCTACGTGGTTCCTGTTCTTTATCTTTATCGAACACTTGGGAGAACGCCCGCTTGCCATATCCAATATCATTCGCAGCGTATCGAGCATACCCTTTATGACGGTCACCGCCTTTGCCGCAACCTGTAGCTCGCTGGTCAGCAACCAGATCGGTGCCGGTCACAGTCGTCAGGTTCCGGCACTCATCAGCCAGCACATCCGGTTGTGTGCCTGCATCGTAGTTCCGCTGGTTGCCCTTATCGCGTTGTTTCCCTCACCGGTACTGCGCATTTATACCGACATCCCCGACCTGATAGCTGCCAGCATCCCTACCCTCTGGGTACTGTGTTCCACTTATCTGGTCAGCATTCCCGGATTCATCTATTTCCAGTCGGTATCCGGAACGGGCAATACCCGTGCAGCCTTCATCCTCGAAATGATCGCACTGGTACTGTACATCGTCTACATTCTGATTGTCATCATCGGACTAAAGGCCGACGTCGCTGTATGCTGGACTGCCGAGCACCTGTATGCCATATGCATAGGAGTAGCCAGTTACCTGTATATCAAGAAATTCAACTGGCAGCACAAACGTATCTGAGGAATTCCCCTATCACAAATAGGAATATCCCCCTTTACGATTAGGAAAAAACAATTGTCCGTATCAGATTCCCGGATTACCTTTGTCATATCAAAACAAAAGGAGGTAGTTATGAAAACAACAAGACGTAAATTTTATTATATAGTAGCCATATTATCTTTAATCGTTACACTGAGTTCATGCGAATATGTAGGTCTGGGAATAGAATTTGGCAACGGACCAGGTGATTACCGCGAAACAACCGACTATCTGTGTAGCCGTACCTGGACGGACGAATGGACCGACGACTACGGTATCTATTACTATCAGGAACTTCGTTTCTATCCGGATAATACGGGAATTGACTATCTGTACTCGGAAGACCGGTACGGAAACCGCCAGGAATCTACCCTGAACTTCGCCTGGGACTGGTGGAACAGCAGTTATACAAGCATCCGCCTCAACTACGGTAGCCGATATTCCTACATGGATAACATCCAGATGGGAGGCAACCAGTTGAACTGTCTGCTCGATAATTATCCGGCTTATTTCATCGGAAAATAAATTCATTTAAATCTCTCTCTCAAATTCTCCCCTTCCGCTTCTGAAATGCTGCTGAAAGTATGAAAAACGGAACGGGGAGATTTTTTATTTTCTGTACAAATTCTGCCGTGTTTTTGTACAAAAAACAAAAAGATTTGTACAAAAACACGTAGCAGCCTCAACACGTTTTTCAGTAAATGTGCTGAGGCTTTTTTACACTCTCAGGAATGTCTTATCAGGAAGAATCTCTTCCGCTCCGAACTTTATCCATGATGCCTGCCGTATGTAGCCAAGAAAATGAGTATCTTTGTTACCCGAAAAAATAAAAGTTCAAGAATCATGAAGAAAACAGACCTTATGACAATGACGGCTGCCATGGTATTCGCAGCGTCGGGCTATGTCAACGCCGGCACTCCGGCCAACGCCGACAAGCCTATCATCGGCAAGCAAGAAATCAGAATCAAGGACAAAAAACTTACTCCCGAAGCCTTGTGGGCTATGGGACGTATCGGAAGTTCAACCGTATCTCCCGACGGAAAACAGATTGCATACACCGTGTCCTACTATAGCGTAAAGGAAAACAAGAGCCACACCGTTATCTACGTCATGAATGCCGACGGCACCAATAACCTGCTGCTGACAACTACTGCCGACAGCGAAGTGGAACCGGCATGGATCAAGGGCGGCAGCAAGATTGCTTTTCTGAGTGCAGCCAGCGGAAGCATGCAATTGTGGGAAATGAATCCCGACGGTAGCGAACGCAAGCAGCTTTCAGCATACGAAGGAGGCATCGACGGCTTCAAGTTCTCACCCGACGAAAGCAAGGTGCTGTTTATCGCACAAGTGAAATACGGAGAACGTACGTCTGATTTATACCCCGATCTGGACAAAGCGAGCGGAAGAGTCATCACTGACCTGATGTACAAGCATTGGGACGAATGGGTGGAAAGTATTCCGCATCCTTTTGTGGCAACATTCGACGGCAATCAGGTTGGCGAGGCTACCGATATCCTGAAAGACGAGCCTTACGAATCGCCGATGAAACCGTTTGGCGGCATCGAACAACTGGCGTGGAGCAACGATTCCAAACAGATTGCCTACACCTGTCGTAAGAAAACCGGTTTGGAATATTCCGTATCGACCGACTCGGATATTTACCTTTATGATACTGAGAGCGGTAAGACTCGTAACCTGTGCAAGGAAGATGCTACAGATAAGAATTTGGGTTACGATACCAACCCGAAATTCTCTCCCGACGGAAAGAGCATCGCTTGGCAGAGCATGGAGCGCGACGGTTATGAAAGTGACCGCAACCGTCTGTGCGTGATGAACCTGAAGAGCGGAGAAAAGACATACGTAACTGAAGCCTTCCAGTCGGGTGTAGACGACTATTGCTGGGCTCCCGACGGAAAGACATTGTATTTCGTGGGCGTATGGCATGCTACCAGCATGATTCACAGTACCAACCTGAAGGGCGAGGTTAAGCAACTCACCGACGGCATGTACGATTATACTTCGGTTGCCATGCTGAACAACAAGCAGTTGCTTACTAAACGTCACTCTATCAGCGAAGCAGACGAGCTGTTTACAGTCGACCTGAAAAAGAAAAATACCGTAACCCGTATCACCAAGGAAAACGATCATATCTTCAGTCAGTTGAAAATGGGTAAGGTAGAAGCACGCTGGACCAAGACCGTCGACGGAAAGGACATGCTTTCGTGGGTGGTTTATCCTGCCAACTTCAACCCGAACAAGAAATATCCTACCCTGCTGTTCTGCGAAGGAGGTCCTCAGAGTCCGGTAAGCCAGTTCTGGAGCTACCGCTGGAATCTGCAAATCATGGCTGCCAACGATTATATTGTCATCGCTCCTAACCGCCGCGGTCTGCCGGGATTCGGTATGGAATGGCTGGAAGAAATCAGCACCAACTACGGAGGTCACTGCATGGATGACTACTTGAGTGCCATCGACGACATCGCCAAAGAACCGTATGTCGACAAGGATCATCTGGGATGTGTGGGAGCCAGCTTCGGAGGTTACTCGGTATACTGGCTGGCAGGTCATCACAACAAGCGTTTCAAAGCCTTTATTGCCCACGATGGTTTCTTCAACATGGAGCAGCAGTATCTGGAAACAGAAGAACTCTGGTTCACGAACTGGGACCTGGGAGGTGCATACTGGGAGAAAAACAACCCGGCGGTACAGCGCAGTTACGCCAACTCACCTCACCTGTTCGTTGACAAATGGGATACTCCTATCCTCTGCATTCACGGAGAAAAGGATTACCGCATTCTGGCTTCACAGGGAATGGCTGCCTTCAATGCTGCCAAACTGAGAGGAGTTCCGGCTGAGCTGCTCATCTTCCCCGACGAGAACCACTGGGTACTGAAACCGCAGAACGGTATTCTGTGGCAGCGTACCTTCTTTGCATGGCTGGACAAATGGCTGAAACCGGCAAACAAGTAAATTCATTTTAAAACAATAAAGCGAGATGATTAAGAATATAGTTTTTGACTTCGGAGGCGTAATAGCAGACATCGACCGCGAGCAGGCTGTGCAAGCTTTCATCCGCTTGGGTGTGAAAGACGCCGACCGCATACTCGACAAGTACCATCAGACGGGTATCTTTCAGGAGCTGGAAGAGGGTACGCTCACCGAAGAGGCTTACCGCAATGAACTGGGTAAACTGTGCGGACGTACCTTGTCGTGGGAAGAGGTGCAGCAGGCATGGCTGGGATTCTTCACAGGGATAGATGTACGCAAGCTACATTATTTGGAAACCTTACGGCGTGAAGGTTACAAACTTTATGTACTCAGCAACACAAACCCGTACGTCATGGGATGGGCTTGCAGCGAACGTTTCTCTTCGGAAGGGAAACCACTGACTGCTTATTTCGAGAAGTTATATCTTTCGTATCAGATAGGCTGCACGAAACCCGACCGGCGTATTTTTGAGTTCATGCTTACCGATAGCAAAATGCAACCGGAAGAGACCTTGTTTGTGGACGACGGCGCATCGAACATTGCAGCCGGACGCGAACTGGGTATGTATACGTTTCAACCCGAAAACGGAAGCGACTGGCGCGACGAACTGGCCAAGTTGCTCATCCGACTGAAATAACAAGAAACCGAACCCCGAAAGCCAATCAGACCGCTTTCGGGGTTCATTCTTTTTTCTCGACGACCGACACGCCACATACGGCAGATTCATCATACAACACCGGATAAATTCTTACAAACATAACCCGCTGATACAACGCCGTTTGCGACTGGAACGTTAAAAAAGTAGCAAAAAAGTCTTCAAAAAGCTTGCATGTTTAGTCATAAAGCACTACCTTTGCATCGCTTTTAAGGAAGAAACCTTCTTCGGGGTGTAGCGCAGTCCGGTTAGCGCACCTGCTTTGGGAGCAGGGGGTCGTGGGTTCGAATCCCGCTACCCCGACGAAAAAGGAACTTTCATAACTGTTTTGAGATAATAAGTTCGGGGTGTAGCGCAGTCCGGTTAGCGCACCTGCTTTGGGAGCAGGGGGTCGTGGGTTCGAATCCCGCTACCCCGACAGATGAATGTTGATAATTAAACGATTTAAAGGTTTTAATTATCAACATTTATTTTATTACTAACTTCTATCTTTTCTCCTTATGAAAACACTATCCGTAAAGAAAGTACTCTGCCCTGACGGCTGTTCCGCAGAGCAGATTCCCGCGTTATTCGATGCAGCACAGATCCCCTTCCAGCAAATAGACTGCGTAAACTGGAAAGATTATCCCTATACACCGGACGTCAGATTCAGAATTGCTCATACAGGAGATGCGATACTAATACATTACCGGGTAACGGAAAAGAGCGTACGTGCCGTTGCACCGGCAGACAATGGACGGGTATGGGAGGATGCGTGCGCCGAATTTTTCGTACAGCCTACCGACGAAAAAAAATACTATAACTTTGAATGTAACTGTGCAGGCACGCTGCTGATAGAATATGGTATACCGGGCAACCGGGAGCATGCGCCGCTGGAAACCGTCGGGCAAGTTGAACGCTGGGCATCGTTAGGCAGAATTCCTTTTGAAGAACGACTGGGAGAATGCTCCTGGCAGCTTGCGCTCCGCATTCCGGTATCGGCTTTTTCCCATGACAAGATAGCCTTGCTCGACGGGAAAAAGATGAGAGCCAACTTTTATAAGTGCGGCGACAAACTTCAGACGCCCCATTTCTTGTCGTGGAATCCGATAGATCTCCCCTCGCCTTGCTTCCATTGTCCAGATTTCTTTGGAGAAATTGTTTTCGAATCGAAGTAAAAAGACAATGCTTTAAAACAGAAAGATTTTAATGGAAAACTTTGCAGCAATCGACTTTGAAACGGCCAATAGAGAACGTTCGAGCGTATGCAGTGTGGGAATTGTCATTGTAAAGGACGGAAAAATCGCCGACAAGATTTATCGGTTGATACGTCCTTACCCCAATTACTACAGTTACTGGAACACACAGGTACACGGACTGACCTTCAATGATACGGCTCAGGCTCCAACGTTTCCCGAGGTATGGAGGGAAATCGCCCCCCGAATTGACGGACTGCCTCTCGTAGCACACAACAGCCCCTTCGATGAAGGTTGCCTGAAAGCTGCGTTTCAAGTTTATCACATGGCCTATCCGGAGTATACGTTTTATTGCACTTGCAGAGCTTCCCGCCGCACTTTCGGCAAACAACTGCCCAACCATCAGTTGCAGACGGTAGCACTCCGATGCGGTTACGACCTGCACCAGCATCATCATGCTCTTTGTGATGCAGAAGCATGCGCACAAATCGCCATAACTATTTTATAAAAAAATCCGCTTCAAACTGCCACGCTTTACAGCAACGGGCAATTTGAAGCGGATTTCTTCTATCGGGATATTTACTTATTTTCTCAGCATTAAATTCTTAAAAGGCGTGGGGTACGGTGTTTCAAACTCCATCCGTTCTCCCGTAACCGGGTGATAGAAGCATAATTTGAATGCATGCAGCGCCAGACGTCCCAGCGGATTTACCTCACAACCATAGCGTTCATCTCCTACAACCGGATGTCCCAACGTTTGCATGTGTACACGAATCTGATTCTTACGACCAGTTTCCAGTTGCAGTTCTACCAGCGAATAACCGTTAGCACGCTTTATGGTGCGATAATGCGTAACCGAATACTTTCCACCATCATCGACGGGAGAAGAACTTACATACAACTTACGGTCGGTCAGCCACGAGGCAACAGTTCCCTGATCCTTTTCCATGTCCCCCATTACGATTGCCACATAACGGCGATCGTACACAATATCGTGCCAGTTGTCGCGCAACGTATGCTGGGTTTTTTCATCCTTAGCATACATCATAACGCCCGATGTTTCACGATCCAAGCGATGGACTACAAAAATACGATTATTGCGATGTTCCCGCTTCACATACTCGTTCAGGATATGCTGTGCGGTTCTCTCCTTCTGATGGTCAGTTGCTACGGAAAGCAACCCTTCCTTTTTCTCTACCACGATAAGGTAAGCATCCTCGTACAATATCTTCAGCATCGGATGACGGAATTCGTGATTGTGCTTCTCGCGACTTATCTGCACCTTCATACCCGGCTTAAGCGGATAGTTATATTGCGTCTGGATATTATTGTCGACCAGCACCACCCGATTGGTAAGCAAAGCCTTTACACGCGTACGGCTGATTCCTGCCATTTTCTTCATCAAGAACTCCATCAGCTCGGCTGGTTCCGTCACATTATATATGGTATACTTCGCAGCAGCCCGTGCCACAGGACGGCCACCCGCATTTCTATTTCTTCTCGACATAGCTATCTTCTCTATTGATCTAAATTATCTTTTCTCCAATAACACGACATTCTCCACATGATGCGTATGCGGGAACATATCTACAGGCTGTACGGCAGTTACCTTATATTTGGCATCGAGCAACTGAAGGTCGCGGGCCTGAGTAGCCGGATTACAGCTGACGTAGACGATACGCTTGGGCTCAGCAAACAGAATCACATCGATTACATCATTGTGCATACCTGCACGTGGAGGATCGGTAATAATCACATCCGGACGTCCGTGCTCGTTGATGAAATCTTGCGTCAGGATATCCTTCATATCACCGGCATAGAACAACGTATTGTCAATACCGTTTATCTGAGAATTGACCTTTGCATCTTCTATAGCCTCAGGTACATATTCTATACCGATGACCTTACGTGCCTGACGAGAAACGAAGTTGGCAATAGTACCCGTACCGGTATAAAGGTCGTATACCAGCTCGTTGCCAGTCAGTCCTGCAAAGCTCCGGGCTACCTTATACAGATTGTATGCCTGCTCCGAATTGGTCTGATAGAAAGATTTCGGACCTACCTTGAAACGAAGCCCTTCCATTTCCTCGAAAATATGATCGTTTCCCTTGAAAACTTCCACATCCAGATCGCCAATGGTATCGTTGCACTTATTATTGATAACGTACAACAAAGAAGTAATCTGAGGGAACTTGTCTGCAACGAACTGCAACAGTGTCTTCATTTTCTCCAGTTCCGCATCCGAAGTAATCTTGCACTGCAACAGCACCATGAGTTCACCTGTAGACGAAGTACGAACCATCATGTTACGGAGCATACCCTCCTGACTACGCAAATCGAAGAATTCATAATTATGTTCATAGGCATAATCGCGGATTGCATTACGGATCTGATTCGAGATATCATCCTGCAACCAGCACTTCTCAATGGCAAGCACCTTATCGAAAGCTCCCGGGATATGGAATCCCACAGCATTCATCTGATCATACTTCACGTCCTGCTTTACTTCCTCCTCGGTCAGCCAGCGCTTGTTAGAGAAGGTAAACTCCAGCTTGTTCCGGTAGAACTTTGTTTTCGCGGAACCTAAAATGGGCATAAACTCCGGCAACTCCACCTTTCCGATACGAGTCAAGTTATCGTATACCTGCTTCTGCTTATAGCGAATCTGGTCTTCATACGCAAGACACTGCCACTTACAACCGCCACAAACGCCATAATGCTGGCAGAACGGCTCGACACGCATCGGCGATTTTTCATAAAATTTTACTGCAACCGCTTCTGCGTAATGGTTTTTCTTGCGTTTTACTTGCAAATCGACTACGTCACCGGGAACTACATAAGGTACGAATATTACCAAATCATTTACTTTCGCCACTGCCTTACCCTCGGCAGCTACATCTGTTATCGTTACTTTTTCCAGTAAAGGAAGTTCTTTCTTCTTTCTTGCCACGTCTGTTTTATATAAATCCAATTTGGGAGCAAAGTTACAAAATAATCCCGACATTCTGTTACGATTTCGGAAGAAGTTAATTTTGCAAAGTCTATATTGCAAAACATAGAATAAAAAGTTCCTTTTTCATTTGGATATTCATAAAATATATATAGTTTTGCCAACGTTAAATTCTTTTACGAAGAATCGCAACGACTAGAAAAACATACATAAACCTTTATAAACCTTATAAATAAATGGAAAAGAAAAGAATCTACACATTCGGAAACGGCCATGCTGAAGGTAAAGCAGATATGAGAAATCTTTTAGGTGGCAAAGGAGCCAACCTTGCTGAAATGAACTTAATCGGTGTTCCCGTTCCTCCCGGATTTACAATCACGACAGAAGTTTGCAACGAATATTTCGAAAAAGGGAAAGACGATGTAGTCAACCTGCTGAAAGACGATGTAGAAAAATCAATCAAAGGAGTGGAAGCACTCATGAAATCAAAATTCGGCGACGTAGAAAACCCGTTGCTGGTTTCTGTACGTTCGGGTGCAAGAGCTTCCATGCCTGGTATGATGGATACAATATTGAACCTGGGACTGAATGACGAAGTAGTTGCCGGACTGGCACGCAAGACAGGCAACGAACGTTTTGCATGGGATTCATACCGTCGCTTCATTCAGATGTATGGCGACGTAGTTCTAGGCATGAAACCGACCAACAAAGAAGACATCGACCCGTTTGAAGCTATCATAGAAGATGTAAAGAAAGCCAAAGGAGTACGTTTGGACAACGAGTTAGGAGTAGCTGAACTGAAAGAACTGGTAACTCGCTTCAAAGCGGCCGTCAAGGCTCAGACCGGACAAGACTTTCCGGAAAACGCTTACGAACAACTTTGGGGAGCCATCTGTGCCGTATTTGATTCCTGGATGAACGAACGTGCCATCCTCTACCGCAAGATGGAAGGTATACCTGCCGAATGGGGTACGGCTGTCAACGTACAGGCAATGGTATTTGGTAACATGGGTGAAACATCGGCAACAGGTGTTTGCTTCTCTCGTGACGCTGCTACCGGCGAAGATCTGTTCAACGGTGAATACTTGATCAATGCACAAGGTGAAGATGTGGTAGCCGGAATTCGTACGCCTCAGCAGATTACGAAAATCGGATCTCAGCGCTGGGCTGCCCTGCAGGGCATTTCTGAAGAAGAACGTGCCAGCAAATATCCGTCTATGGAAGAGGCTATGCCGGAAATCTATAAGGAACTGGATGCACTGCAAACGAAATTGGAAAATCATTACCATGATATGCAGGATATGGAATTTACCGTTCAGGAAGGAAAACTCTGGTTCCTCCAGACAAGAAACGGTAAACGTACAGGTGCTGCCATGGTACGTATCGCAATGGAAATGCTCCAGCAAGGTCTGATTGACGAAAAAACAGCTATCTTGCGTTGCGAACCAAACAAATTGGATGAACTGCTTCACCCGATATTTGATAAAGAAGCTTTGCGTAAGGCAAGAGTACTGACTCGTGGTCTTCCGGCTTCTCCGGGTGCTGCCTGCGGTCAGATTGTGTTCTTTGCCGACGATGCAGCACAGTGGCGTGCCGACGGACACCGCGTGGTTTTAGTACGTATCGAAACCTCTCCCGAAGACTTGGCAGGTATGACTGCTGCCGAAGGTATCTTGACAGCACGAGGCGGAATGACATCGCATGCAGCTGTTGTGGCACGAGGTATGGGCAAATGTTGCGTATCAGGAGCAGGCGCCATCAATGTCGACTACAAAGCACGCACCGTAGAAATAGATGGAACCGTCTTGAAAGAGGGAGATTTCATTTCATTGAACGGTAGTACCGGCGAAGTGTATGCTGGAGAAGTTCCTACCCGCGCAGCTGAATTATCCGGTGACTTTGCGAAACTGATGAAACTTTGCGATAAATATACTCGCCTGAAAGTACGTACCAATGCCGATACACCACATGATGCTGAAGTGGCTCGCAGCTTTGGTGCTACCGGTATCGGACTTTGCCGTACGGAACATATGTTCTTCGATAACCAGAAGATCATCGCAATGCGTGAAATGATTCTGGCTCCTGATGTAGAAGGACGTAAGAAAGCACTCGATAAACTGCTTCCATATCAGAAAGCTGACTTCAAGGGTATCTTCAAGGCAATGGACGGTTGTCCGGTGAACGTACGTCTGCTCGACCCACCTTTGCATGAATTCGTTCCGCACGATCTGAAAGGACAGGAAGAAATGGCCAAAGCGATGGGCGTAACAGTTGATTATATCCGCCAGCGTGTAGAAAGTCTGTGCGAACATAACCCGATGCTGGGTCACCGTGGATGCCGTTTGGGAAATACTTATCCTGAAATCACTGAAATGCAGACCCGCGCCATTCTGGGTGCTGCCTGCGAATTGAAGAAAGAAGGTTACGACCCGCATCCGGAAATCATGGTGCCGCTTATCGGTATTCTTTATGAATTCGAAGCACAAGAAAAAGTCATTCGTAAAACAGCAGCCCAACTGTTCAAAGAAGAAGGCGTGGAAATTCCGTTCAAGGTAGGTACCATGATCGAAGTACCGCGTGCTGCCCTGACTGCCGACCGCATCGCTTCTCATGCCGAATACTTCTCATTCGGAACCAATGACTTGACTCAGATGACTTTCGGTTACTCGCGTGATGACATCGCTTCCTTCTTGCCTGTATACTTAGAAAAGAAGATCCTGAAAGTAGATCCGTTCCAAGTTCTCGACCAGAACGGCGTAGGTCAGTTGGTAGAAATGGCTGTACAGAAAGGACGTTCTGTCCGTCCGGATTTGAAATGCGGTATCTGTGGCGAGCATGGTGGTGAACCTTCTTCTGTTAAGTTCTGCCACAAAGTTGGCTTGGACTACGTAAGTTGTTCTCCGTTCCGCGTTCCTATCGCCAGACTAGCTGCGGCGCAGGCTGCTGTTGAGGAATAATTCATTCAACTTTAAATCATTCAATAAACTTCCGCTTACACTGGGCTTACACCCAAAAGCGAAGTGAATGGTTTTCAGCACTATATTAGTGTGGCGCAAGCTGCCGTTGAGGAATAACTCTGAATTAGCTTAATTTTTATATCAGGCTGTAACTCATTGAAATACATGAGTTACAGCCTGAATTGTTCTTATACGGTTCGTACACTTGACAACGGAAACCGCGCCAAATGTGCGTACTGGCTTACTCCCTGCTTACACTAAAATTGATGTTGCTTACACCTGCTTACACCATCAAAAAAGCCTATGGCAGCGTAAAAAAGAAAGGCTTATGACAACTACATTAAAAGCAATCGTAAGGAAGCCGCGGACGGACGGCCTTTACGCAGTGTACATCCGAATCGTACACAACCGGAAACCCGGTTACATCAAGACCAACAAGATTGTCGATGCGGATCATATCTCTAAGGAGAATGAACCGACCGACCCTGTCGTTAATGAGTATTGCTCAATGCTCGTTCGACAATACACCGACCGACTGAACAGAGCCAACACTACCCTTTGGTCTGTCAGTGAAATTATAGAGTATCTTCTTAAAACGGATGAAGAAGTTTGCTTCAGTGATTATTCGCGTATGTTTATCCGTCAAATGCGACTTGACGGACATGAGCGGAATGCCAAGAACTATCAGCTTGCAGTGGCACATCTGGAACGCTATATGGGAACTACACGAGTTATGTTTGGGCATTTGACTGCTGCCGTCCTCAAAAAATGGATAGAATCATTGTCAAAGACACATCGTGCGAAGGAAATGTACCCTACTAATATCCGAATGATTTTCCGTTCGGCAATAGCAGATATGAACGATGATGAGAAGGGCATACAACGTATCAAGTTCGATCCGTGGGTAAAGGTACAAATTCCCAAGTCTGAGCCAAGTGAAAAACTGGCCATCAGTGCAGAAGAATGCCGAGAGTTCTTCAATCGGCCTTTGCCTAGAACCAAGATGCTTTCTTCCCTCCCGGAACTGGGCAGAGATGTTGCACTTCTTTCTCTATGTTTAGGCGGAATCAATACCGTGGACTTGTACAATTTGAGGAAGTCGGATTATCATGACGGAATCATTGGCTACAAACGTGCTAAGACCAAACACAGCCGCAAGGATGAAGCATATATAGAAATGCGCGTGGAACCGTTTATTCAAGACACGTTCAACAAGTATTTGTCAGAAGAAGAGGATGAATTTCTTTTCACCTTCCACCAGCGCTATGGCAATACCGACAGTTTCAACGCCAATGTCAATATCGGCATCCGTAAAATTTGTATGGATATGGGTATGACAAATAAGGAAGATTTCTATTGCTTCTATACCTTCCGGCATACTTGGGCTACCATTGCGCAGAACGACTGCAATGCCAATCTTTATGAAGTGGCATTTGGTATGAACCATAGTCATGGCTTCAAGGTAACCCGTGGGTATGTAAAGGTGGACTTTACTCCGGCTTGGGAGTTGAATGCCCGTATCATTGACTTCATCTTCTTCAGCAACAAGCCCAGTAAACAAGGACTTGCCAAAGATTTGGATGAATCAGGTGATAAGATGTTCCGCATCACTGCCAAGATGATGATATATGCCCGTGCTTACTTCAAGGGCGAGGTCATAGCCGAGTTTACAGACATAGGTTTCAATAATGTGGATGAGGTGATAAGCAGAATCGTGAAAATGTTTCCGAAGGACATTCCTGTGGGATGCACCGTCCAGATTCGTCTAACCAACTGTGACAATCACAAAGAAGTGGTTTATGAACGAAGCAAAGGCAAGGGCTTCTAAAGTGTCCTATACCTTATATTATAGAGCCATCCGTATCAATCGTTCTGACTGATACGGATGGCTCGTTTTCGGTAGGTTCCTACCTGTCGTTTTATGCTAACCAAAAGCAGAACTTGACCAGAGGGAAAACACTCACTCATTCACGCGATACCCTATTCACATTCTAAGCAGGTATGGCTTTTGTTCCCTTGGAATGGAATTCAATAATTCCTGGGTCCGGTTGCACGCAGGTTGGCAATAACCATCATAACGATAAAAAGTAGCACTTTCCATGCCAGCACGAATACGTTTTTTACCAGCCACCAGGTAAGCTGGATGACCTTACCGATAATCCACATAACCAGCCTAAGTAGCAGACTGAATACAATGAGTACCGGTATCATATATATCATGAGCAAGAGTTCAGCCATAGCAGTATATTCTTAGTTGTAACAATCCTTAGATGAGTGTTTCTCATAACCAAATATACTAAAAATCAGCGATATACAGAATTTTTTCAAGCTCTTTATTTGTCTTGTTAGCACTCTTTAAGTCTTGATTTTCAGTGGTTTATTCCGAAGTTTTTTGGTCGGATTCGCTCATAGTATTCGAGAAAATCAAATCCATGTTCCGACATACTTTCATTACGCTTTACTATGATATTCGATTCGATAGGAATCCGTTTGGTGTAGTTGTAATACTCGGTATTTTCGAGATTACAGATTCATACGCTAATCTGCATCCGAAGAAGGGGAAACATTCCATCTTTTCCCTACTTGTATCAAAAGTCTTTGTGTTGTTGCACTAAGGAACTGAAGGCAACCATTTATCGCAAGCAGTCTTGCACATGACTATTGTTGTTTTCAAACTCTCAGTCTTCCCAATGTCTGAACCATGTAATCCGAGTGATTGAAGTCTATCAGATTGGAACATTGTGCATCCCAAGAACTAAGGTGATACAGACAAAGAGAGATAGGTGTTGAAAGAACTAAAGACAAGTAACCTTGAATATTAGGATAGGATAATCTGGAGCATCTGAGCATTCAGATGAATATACCTTGAATACTTGATAATCAAGATAAATCGACCGAAGATTTCTCCCAAGAATGATGTTGTGAATTTTTGCGTTTCGCCGTTTTTTGTGCTTCTTTGAGGTCGCTAAAGCTACCGGGAAGGCATCGAACTGCGTTGCAGGATTTGTCAAGCAAGTTGTACCCTTGTCATTACAAAACGGAGTTTTGTCCTCACAAGGGTCACTTGCCGATTGCTGCCGCAACGGGGCGATAAATCGCTGTTTCGCTCTGCGAAATAGGTGTCCGGAGAACCCGGCTAACAAGTAATCCAAGGAAGTATGAAACAGAAGACCAAAGTATTTCAGTTGCGGCTTACCCCGGAGGAAGCCCAACTGTTGAAGGAAAAATCAGGCTCATTCCACTCTGTGAGCCATTATATCCTGTCTGCAGTGCAGGAATTTTCCAATGTGGATGTGAAGGAACGCATCGAGTTGATCCGAGAACTCGGTGAGTTTTACCGAAAGAATCAGAACGAACTGTCCTGGGCAGGCGGCAACCTGAATCAGGTGGTCAAACGAGCCAATGAACTGGCGGTAGCCGGGTTGCTTGCACCCAGCTATATCCATGAGATTGTGCTTCCAACCATCCGCGAAACTCAGGAAACGATAAACCGCATCAAACGGGATTTGGAACTGATTACACTCAAGTGTATAAAGACCAAAATGCCGAAGTAGTGTTTGTGCGGTATATGTTTTGACCGTTGAACCCAACTAATCCGACTATTCAGATGATAGCAACCATTTTACCCGGAAGTTCGAACTTCCATGCTGTAGATTACAATGAACGGAAGGTGGCGAAAGGTGTAGCCCGGTTACTGGAGATACAAAACTTCGGAGCACTCGGCGAAGTACGCAAACCAACCCCCGATGAGTTGACTCAGTTTCTCATGGAATATTCCTCCATGAATCCCAGAATACAGAAAGCCCAGTTCCATGTAGCCATCTCCTGCAAGGGACATGAGATGACGGAACAGCAGTTACTTGATTTCGCGCACCAATATCTGCAGGAAATGGGTTATGCCGAACCCGGACAACCCTGGCTCATCTATTTCCACAACGATACAGACAATGCGCACTTGCACATTGTAACTTCAAGAATTGCACCCGATGGACACAAGATACAGCACGACCATGAGCGCAGACGCTCGCAGATGGTCATTGACAAGATACTTGGAACCGATAGAACACAAAAAACAGAGAAAGACATCGAGGCAGCCAAGCAGTACAGCTTCTCCTCCTTTGCCCAGTTCAAGGCCGTGATGGGGACCATGGGCTATGAAGTCTTCCAGAAAGACGGCAACGTCTTTGTCAAGCAAGGCGGTAGAATCCAAAAGAAACTCCCCCTGACAGAGATTGAAGCTCTATATAAGAAAGGTTATCAGGACAAGGCACGCAACCGCCAGCTGAGAGCCTATCTGAAAAAGTATCGGGATGTCTGTGCGAATAAGGAGGAACTGCAGAAGGAGATGAAGAAGAACTTCGGAGTGGATGTGGTCTTCTTCGGCAAGAAAGACAAGCCCTACGGCTACATGCTGATAGACCATGCCAACAAGACCGTCATTCATGGAGCCAGAGTCCTTGCCGTAGAAGAACTGCTCGACTTTGCTACCCCCGAACAACGCTTTGACCGGATTGAAGCATTCATAGACCGGCTGCTGACCCTCAATCCCAAAATCACTCAGGGAGAAATTTTCCAGAAACTCAAGAAACAGCGTGCCTATATAAAGAAAGGTGTCATCTACTACGATGGCCAAAGCAGACCCTTGCCGCCTTTCATGGCCAAGGCCATAGACCGCAACAACCGCATCAGCTTCATCGAGAAGTTCCGTCCGCAGAACGCAGCCGAAGTGGAATTGCTGTGCAAGGTATTCAAGGTAGACCGACCGGACCTGGTGGACATCTCTACGGAACGTCCTCCCAAGTATGCCGATTCCGTCGGCCGCCTGCATGAAATCTTCAATGATCCCGAAATGAAGTCCCCCCGCAGTGCCATGTACCAGGAAGGCTTCATCATCCGTCAGGTAGATGATACTTACTATGCCATCAACTTCAAGGAGCATATCCTGATCAACCTGAATGAAGAAGGCTTCGATGTGGAACGGGTGAAGAAGAAATCCAAGAAGCCAAAGCGCCAGGGAGTGCCGTTCAAGAAATCCAAGAAGAAGACGCTCAATCCGATTAAATCCCTTCAGCGCAAGTCGCATCAAGGACTGGGTAAACTCCGGAAAGAAGGTATCGGCAGCCACAGCGCCAACCGCGAATGGGAAGTTGGGAAAAAGACGAACTACGATGAGGTGGATAATGGCCACTCTATGAAAATTTAAAATCCTTGACTCTTAGGATGATACTTGGATGTACTGCTGTATTCAACGAGATAAGCTATGTTACGGGTAATAAAGTTTACCTGTAACATACTTATCTACATATTTAATCGCTCTTTCAATTTCATATTCCGTTTCAAGACCTGCATGTTGTTGATAGCATAATGAAGGGCATTGGGTGTGCCGATAAGAATACAGATTTTCTTGGCACGGGTGATACCGGTATAGATGAGGTTGCGTTGCAGCATGATGTAGTGGTTCATCATGACGGGCATCACCACGATGGGATATTCTGAGCCTTGCGACTTGTGGATGGTAGTGGCATAAGCCAGCGTCAGTTCTTCCAATTCTGAGATTTCATAAGATACCAGTGTTCCTTCGAAATTCACACTCAGTGTATTCTCATCCGTATCTACCGATTCGATATAGCCCAAGTCACCGTTAAACACTTTCTTTTCGTAGTTGTTTCGTAGCTGCATGACACGGTCACCCAGTTTGAAGGTGTTGACTCCACGAGTCAGTCCAACCTTTGAGGGATTCAAGGCTTTCTGCAGCGCTGCATTCAGTGCAATGGCTCCGATATTCCCCTTCTGCATGGGAGTCAGTACCTGAATCTGATGGGCATCTACCTCATACGCATGAGGAAGTCGCTTCTGCACCAGTTCTACAATAGTTTCAGCCACTGCTTCGGGCTGTTCCTGTTTGATGAAGAAGAAGTCGGTATTCTTGCCGTTGCTCGTATCGGGATAATTGCCCTGATTGATGGCATGGGCACTCATCACAATCCGGCTGCTTTGCGCCTGACGGAAGATGCGGGTCAGGCGGATAACAGGTATCCTCCGGCTTTCAATGATGTCGCGCAGTACATTTCCAGGTCCTACACTTGGCAGCTGGTCCACGTCACCTACCAGGACTAGACGCATGTTCGAGGGGATAGCTTTCATCAGATGCATCATCAAGTGGATGTCTATCATTGAACATTCATCCACAATGAGGGCATCCCCTTCCAGTGGATTTTCCTCGTTTCGCTTGCAGCCTTCCTGCGGGTTATACTCCAACAGACGGTGGATGGTCTTGGCTTCCCGTCCGGTGGCTTCGCTCATTCGTTTGGCGGCACGTCCGGTAGGGGCAGCCAACAGAATCTTCAATCCCATGTGCTGGAATGCGGCAAGAATACCTTGGGTTGTAGTGGTTTTACCTGTACCCGGGCCACCGGTCAGCACCATGACTTTGGAACGGATGGCCTGTTCGATGGCCTGTAACTGAATCTCGTCATACTCTATACCCGTTTCCTTGCTGAGTGATTTGACTTCAAGGGTTTCTGCGAAGAGGTCTTGTTCAGCAGGAAGCAGCAGGTCAAGCAGGTCTCTAGCTACGCCGACTTCTGCATAGTAATAATAAGGATGATAGATGGCATCTTCTTCGGCGATGATTTCCTCATCCGTTTCCATCTGTTTCAAGGTGTGGATAATGAGGGACTCATCGGTAGCCAGCAGTTCATGGGCAGCTTTAATCAGTTGCTCCCTTTCTGCATAGACATGTCCTTCTGTAGAGAGTTGGTGCAGGGTATGTAGAATGCCGCTTCTGCAACGGTGCGGATCATCATCCAGATAACCCATGTTGTGGGCTATATCATCGGCCATCTTAAAACCAATGCCCCACACTTCATCTGCCAGCCGGTAAGGATTTTGCCGGACCTTACCGATGCTGTCCTTGCCATACTTCTTGTAGATTTTTGCTGCATAGGCCGTGCTTACTCCATAGCTCTGCAGAAATACCATCACATCCTTGATGTCTTTCTGCTTCTCCCAACTTTCCTGAATCTGGGAAAAGCGCTTTTTGCCGATACCCGGCACTTTCAGCAGTTCTTCGATGTTGTTCTCAATGACTTCCAGTGTCTGGAGACCGAACTGTTTGACGATGAGTTTGGCATACTTGGGGCCGATACCTTTCACCAGACCGCTGCTCAGGTAGCGTTCGATGCCGTAGAGCGTAGAGGGCATGATTTCCGTCCAGGTGTCCGCTACAAACTCGTTGCCGTATTTCTGGTCTACTTTCCATTCGCCTTCACACAACAATACCGTACCTGCAGGTAAGTCCAACAGGTAGCCAATCAAGGTAACCGGATCTTTGTAACCGGAAACCTTTACCTTCAATACCGTGTATCCGTTGTCGGGGTTCAGGTAAGTAATTCGTTCTACTACGCAGCGAAGTTTGATCATAGGTAAGTCATAAGTGTAAGCTAACTACAAATGTAGCAAAATTATAGCACAAGATTTGCCAAAAAACTTCTTATTTGAACATTAAAATGAAAAGGAATCGTTTGACTTTGGATTTTATTACTTTGTTGTTTTTGGATATGAATAGCCTGATGTTTAATGATTTAAGTTACAACTGAAATTCAAAAGGGGACTTTTAGTTGTAACTTTTTTGGCTAATTTTTCTCAGATTCCCTTGTTCCGAAGTCCATTTGACCCTCGGTTTCAGCAACCGGAAGCACATTGATGTTGTGCATTTAGGTTTTCCCTGTTCCAGCATTTACTTTTGCTTGCGAATTTGATAAACGGAAAACAACATGATACAGACCCCGGTCATAATCACCTTTGCCAACCAGAAAGGAGGAGTCGGAAAGACCACCCTTTGCGTCACCTTTGCCAACTATTTAGTGGCAAAAGGTGTCCGGGTGGTTGTCATCGACTGCGATTTCCAACACTCGATCATGAAATGCCGCAAGGCAGACATCAAGAAGTATGGAGAGGAACAACTGCCCTATGAAGTCTGGTCATACGAACCCAACAACAAAGTGGAGATGACCTCGCTGGTGGAAAAACTGCACAACGACCCCGAAATAGATGTGGTACTCATCGACTCGCCGGGAAGTCTGAAAGCCGAAGGGCTCGTACCCATCTTTGTCAATTCAGACATTATCGTGGTACCATTCCACTACGATTTGGTGACCATTCCTTCCACCGCCAGTTTCCTGCTGTTTCTGGACCGACTTCGTCAGGCCGTCGGCGAACGGATGAAAGCACAGCTCTTCATCATCCCCAACCTGAACGACAACCGCGTGGGCAAACGCTCCGAACTTATCCTATGGGACAACACCCGGGAAACTTTCTCCAACTACGGGTATGTCACCGGAAAGATACCCCGACGGGCAGACATGGAACGATTCAGCACCATCGCAGCACTAGACATGCAGTACCGCTATGTCAGTTCGGTATTCGACAAGATCTATTTCAGCATCTTCGACAAGACCGGTCCCATCCGTGAAATGGAACTTTCCGGCATCCAGCTGACGGAGAACCTTTACCCCAAGAACGGCAAGAAGAAATACCAGGCTGAAACAAGCACCCATATTGCGCTGGATGAAGACGAAGAACAGGAAAACAACAGTGAGCATCAACATAATCAGTAACCATCAATACCTATCGTGCAATGACAAAAGACATTCCCGAAATTGACGACCTTCTTAAAGGTATCAACGATTCCGATATGACCTTGACGGGCGAACCGAAGGAAAAGTCGGATTCTACCAGCAAGACCTCCCAGGAGGCACCCGTGAACGAAGAAACTACAGATGGCGCTACAGCTGCTCTTTTCCCTTCTGTGGAGGGGAACAAGTGCTGGCAAGTGTTCATGAACTATCTGGACACTTCCGATGAACGAGGCGACAAGGACGAACGGCTGGTCTGCAAACTCGACCGAGACCTGGCCGATTCACTCGATGACTGCGACATCCACAACCGGAGCCGTTCCGACATGGTCAATGCCATCGTCCGTGCCTTCTTCGAGACCTATCTGCCGCAACTCTCCGAGTTTCGTAGAAAGAAGAAATCATTGTTTATCAACTTCAACAAGGAAGATTATGAAATGGAATAGATGGAACGACCAGATGGTGTCCCTGCTTATCGAACTTTATCCGGTAGAAACCACCGCCCATACCGCCGCCGTGCTGGAGATGAGCGTGTCAGCCGTAAAGTACAAAGCCAAGGAACTTGGACTGGGCAAGCTGGCCAAGTCCAAGTGGATGGAGCGTGCCGACCATATCCGCAGCCACTTCAATGAAGAGTCCTTTACGGAAATCGGCGAGAAACTGGGTGTGACCCGAGTAACCGTCAGCCGTATCGCTTCCAAAATGGGACTTAAACGCTCCAAGCATGAAGGATATAAGGTCTCCTCCCGCGTCCGTCAGAAAATGGTGCGCCGGGAACGAAGGAGAATGGTATTCGGTTTGGATCCCATCACCCGAATCAATGTAATATCCAACCGGGCCAAGGTACGCCTACGCTATCGCCTGAAAGTGAAAGGCTATATACTCAGCGGACAGAAGAACCTGATGTACTATACCGAAAACACCTTCCGCAAACAGCGTCTGGAGAACCGGGGCATGAAATTGGGAATCCGTTTCCAACCGGTTCCGCAAGAGGACATTATTGTAATACCCAACCTCATATAAGTACAGCTATGACCTACGGACAAATAATCTCGATCCTCTTTGTGGCGCTGCTGTGCTACTATGCCTTCTTGATAGTGATGGACATCCAGCGAGCCAAGGCAGCGGAAGCGGCAGAACAAGATAACCATGTAGAGGAGGATATAGACATATCGGACGAAGCCCAGTCTTTCCGACCTCACAAGGTGAGTCGGGAGGAACCGA
>OJKY01000087.1_pt1 | contig 86002 bp, 81 predicted proteins | sample 1596571 | NCBI WGS metagenome assembly OJKY01 (sample SAMEA4350170, study PRJEB24818) | metagenome | biome: human; feature: gut; material: faeces | place: Denmark | collected 2013-09 | reverse complement strand
CATTCTGCCTGAACGACCTCATGACACTGCTTATCTATTCGCAGGTAAAGGCAGAGAAACATCAGGTGCGGAAAGTGGTTCAGGAAGTATGGAAGCTGACTTCCGCACCGAACTCGCTTTCCTACACAGCCTATGAAATCGCACCCACCCGTGACTGCCACTACGAGACGAAAAGGAAAATAGGAAGGTTCTACACGATAACCAAGGAACAGCTGACCGCTATATGATTACTTTGATGAAATGATGAATACAGTATATAACACATTGTATTACAATATAATACAAGCTCATCATTCATTCATCGGAATATAATGCTGATGAAAAGAGAAATCATCATTTCTTTTTTGGCAAGCAGTCTGATGAGAAAATGATGAAGCGTTACCATTCTGTATAACAGCTTATTACAAGCAAAATTCATCAAATCATCGTTTTTTTATTCATCACTAAACCGTACGAAAATGACAACAGAAGAAGCAAAAAAGATAAGAATCGCAGACTATCTGCACAGTCTGGGATATTCCCCCGTAAAGCAGCAGGGGGTAAACCTCTGGTACAAATCTCCGTTCAGGGAAGAGAACGAGCCATCGTTCAAGGTAAACACCGAACGTGAACAATGGTTCGACTTCGGTCTGGGAAAGGGCGGCAACATCATCGCACTGGCGGCACACCTCTACGCAACGGAGAGTGTTCCGTATATCCTGAAACGCATAGAGGAACAGACACCGCATGTCCGTCCCGTATCTTTCTCTTTTCACAGGCAGTCTGCCACCGAGCCGAGTTTCCAGCAGCTTGACATCGTACAGCTGTCTTCTCCTGCCCTGCTCTCTTACCTGCAGGAAAGGGGAATAAATACGGCACTGGCGAAAAGAGAATGCCGTGAGGCACACTTCACCAACAACGGTAAACGGTATTTCGCCATTGCCTTTCCGAACATATCGGGCGGATATGAAATCCGCAACCGATATTTCAAGGGCTGCATCGCACCTAAGGAAATATCACATATCAGACAATCGGGAGAGCCGAGAAAAGCATGTTACGTTTTTGAGGGATTCATGGACTACCTTTCCTTTCTGACACTAAGGCTTGAAAGCTGTCCGCAATCCCCTGATTTCGACAGACAGGACTACATGGTTCTGAACTCTGTTGCCAATGTTTCCAAGGCACTCTATCCGCTGGGCAGCTATGAGCGCATCCACTGTTTCCTTGACAATGACCGTGCAGGAATGGAAGCCATACAGCAAATCCGAAAGGAATATGACAATACCAGACATATACGTGACGCTTCACACATATACGGCGGATGTAAGGATTTGAACGAATACCTGCAAAAACGGGCAGCGGCAAAGAAACAGGCTCTATCCATCAAAGTGAAGACACCGCCCAATAAACCGGGAGGCTTTCGGTTATAGCCCACTATAACTACACGCTTCGCTTACGTAGTTGTGGGCTCTCCCGAGGGGCTGGGCTTTGCCCCGTCCCACTTAGGACTTTGCCCTAAGAACCCACTCAGGGCGTTTCTCCCCTGAGAACCCCGAGCAAAGAGTGACCCTCTCTTTGCAATCTCCGCTTATGGGTTACACCCCTAAGAACCCTGTGCGTTTACGGACAGCAGAAAAGCAAACAATAAAGTACAAACCAAAAAACAAGTATCTATGGCAACAAAATCAAGCATACATATCAAGCCCTGCAACATCGCATCGAGCGAGGCTCACAACAAAAGGACTGCCGAATACATGCGCCACATCGGAGAGTCCAGAATCTATGTCGTTTCTGAACTCTCCACCGATAACGAACAGTGGATAAATCCCGACTTCGGCAGTCCGGATTTGCGGACGCATTATGACAATATCAGACAGATGGTAAAGGAAAAGACCGGACGTATCATGCAGGAAAAGGAACGGGAGCGCAAAGGCAAGAACGGCAAGACTGTCAAGATTGCAGGATGTTCCCCCATACGTGAAGGAGTGCTGCTTGTCAGGTCGGACACCACACTGGCAGACGTGCGTAAATTCGGTGAGGAATGTCAAAGACGCTGGGGAATCACACCGCTGCAAATCTTCCTGCACAAGGATGAAGGGCATTGGCTGAACGGTCAGCCTGAAGCGGAAGACAGGGAAAGCTTCAAAGTCGGGGACAGATGGTTCAAGCCGAACTATCATGCCCATATCGTTTTCGACTGGATGAACCACGAAACCGGAAAGAGCCGAAAGCTCAATGACGATGACATGATGCAGATGCAAACTCTTGCATCAGACATCCTGCTGATGGAGCGTGGGCAGTCAAAGGCTGTCACAGGTAAAGAGCATCTGGAACGGAACGACTTTATCATCGAGAAGCAGAAAGCCGAACTGCAACGCATGGATGCTGCCAAACGACACAAAGAAGAACAGATAAATCTTGCCGAACAGGAACTGAAACAGGTGAAATCAGAAATACGCACTGACAAGCTAAAGAAGACAGCCACCACAGCAGCGACAGCCATAACAAGCGGAGTTGCTTCTCTTTTCGGAAGCGAAAAACTGAAAGAGCTGGAACATGCCAACGAAAAACTGCAAGACGAAGTCTCAAAACGGAACACCAAAATTGAAAAATTGCAGAGCCAGATACAGCAGATGCAGAAACAGCATGATACGCAAATCCACAATCTCAAGGAAATGCACAGACAGGAACTTGACATGAAGGAAAAGGAACTGTCACGGCTCGCCATAATCATAGACAAGGCTTTCAGGTGGTTTCCGATGTTCAGGGAAATGCTGCGCATGGAAAAGTTCTGTGCCATGCTGGGGTTCACTAAAGAAATGACCGAAAGGCTTGTAGTCAAGAAGGAGGCAATGAAGTGCAGCGGTAAAATCTATTCCGAGCAGCACAGGCGAAATTTTGACGTAAAGGATGATGTTTTTAGGGTGGAGAATGACCCTGACGATGAAAGCAGGCTGAACCTGACAATAAACAGGAAGCCGATTACCGAATGGTTCAGGGAACAATGGCATAAGCTTAGATATGGAACAAAAATGCCACAACAAGAAGAAAGGAAAGGTAGAGGATTTAAAATATAACTTGATTGTTTGAGGCACTATATTCCCGATAATCAATTAAATTGTGTATCTTTGCCAATGGATTGAGGAAACTCTTTCCAAGACATATTAGAATTAGAAGAAGCGTTATGCTTATCTTGTACTTGAAAACGTAGGAAATTTTCAATCTGAATACAAGGATAGCATAGTGGTTCTCACGCATATAGCGTGGGCTGCTATTGTTGCATCTGTATTCAGGGTTTCCTACGACCTTCAAGTAAGAGTGTGGCATGCGGTTCACGCTTATTTTATATAGCATATAATCATAACTAAATAATAGTAACATATATGAGAAATTCACTAATAGCATTTATTGCCTTTTGGGGAAGTTGTACATATTCTAATGCCCAGATTAGTATTAGAACGGAAGTTAATACAAAACCAACGCAACAAATTGAAAAATATGACAGTTTGTCGAATTTTAATTTGAACTATGACATAATAGCAAATGAATATCAGACGGAGGAAACCGCTTTAACTAACATCAATGGACAGTTCAGACAATTCATAGGGCAAAGTATATATATTTTACCTTTTACCCAAAAGCAGCTTAGCTTTCATAAAAAATGGGGAAGTAGCGATACAAAGAATGACAGACTTAGAGGAAAGTACTATACCATTGATGGATTTGAATTTAATTTAGACGAAAGTTACACAGGAATGTATAAACTAGATAAAGTTATATTCAAACTGAGAAATGAAGATGGGAAAAAAAGTAAATGGGAAGTGGCATATTATTCATTGGATGATGCTTTACTTGTTGGATATTACGAGAAACTTAAACAAAAATATATAGGAAAAGCATTTATATACACAGGAAGAGCAAAAGGGAAAGGTTGCCAATTTATTACAGAACCATCACTTGATCATTCTGCTATCGACACAAAAACAAAGCAAATAATCAACCTACGAGATAAGAGCGAATGGCAATGTACAGATATACAGCTTGTAGATGATGAAGTAACAATGCAATTGTATGCCATTCTTACAAATTCTGATGGAAATGAAATAAAAGCACGCATAAGAAATAGATTTTTAACTAAAGGAGAAACAAATGCTGCTTTTTTCTCTTGTTTTATGGATAAAAACGAATTTGAAAAATGGAAAAACTCTATAGTAGAAAAATATGGTTTAGAGTACGCATTACTTATTATAAAAAAGAAAGTAAAAATAGGAATGACTGATAAAATGTGCATAGAAGCATGGGGTGAACCAGATTCCAAGAACAGAACTGTACTAAATGGAAAAGAGACTGAACAATGGGTATATAAAACCAACTCCTACTTATATTTTGATGATGGAATCTTAACTGCTATTCAGAATTAAATCGATACTGTATAAATTAAGGTTAAGTGAATCAATATAACTGTCATTATAAATCCGTCAAAGACCCAAAAGAGAAGAGATTTTTGAAAATAAAATATCCGCTTCCCCCCAAAAAGTGGTAAAATAAGAATATCACTATATTCACAATCACGAGATATTATATTAACAAGTATACACTTTAGCCCTAAAAGCTCCACTATTCGCTATTGAATGGTGAAGCTTTTATATTTACAAACGATGAGATTACAACTAAAGCATAAAAGATTAACGCAGTCCCATTTGTGGTTTTGATTTCAACTCATTAATTTCATTGCACAATAAAATATTGTACCTTTACGAACAATAAATTAGAAACATTATTTTTATGAATATATTCGACTCATTGAAACAATATGCTAAAATAGCTGATTGCGAAAACATCTTTAATTGGTATGATTATCCTATTTGTTCTATAATCAATAAGCATAATCCACTTCTAAATCCTCCGGTATGGGGCGATAGACTTTTATGTATCATGTCTTTAATCCGAATAAAAGCTTATTCGCTAATTATTAAAGAAGAAAAAGCTGACTTACATACTATCCTAGGAGATTTAAATATTGAAACAAGAACAAAGCTTCTATCTTTAATAGAAAAAGTAAGTAAAGCTCAATCTATCATTGATAAATATTATACCGCAATAGAAGAAGATCGATTTGATATTTCAAATATTATGCATGATATTATTTGTCATGATTTAATTTATTTTGGACAACAATTTGAGGATTGTATCATAGAGTTAACAGGAAGTGAATCATTAGCAAATATTTATATGAATGATGTTTTATATGATAGTGTTTCCGCCATAGACCCGCGTTCACAAATAAATGATCAACCGCTTTTCACTATGACAGATATGGATATTAAGTTCATTGATAGTAAATTGGGCGGTTTGGCATATATTGAAACTGACGATACATATAAAGACTACAAATTTTGCTTTAAGGTAAAGAGCAATAATATAAATAATTACATACAAAAAGATAAATCAATATATAGAGTTTTTGAATCTAATAGCACATCAATAGGAGTATTTATAATATAGTTTAAGAGCTACTTTCCAAAGTAAAAGGTTAGAATAAAAAGCTAAACCCTCTCTTCTGAGAAGTCTTAAATCGTTCAATTTCCAAAGAGAGCGATTTCTTTAATTGAACAGCCATAAAGCCCAAGAAAGGCAGATTTGTTTCTTCTTCCTGTGATTGACGTAAGGCGAAAATATACTCCTCTCTATCTTCCTTGAATATCTTAGTAGGAAAAAGGTTGTAGCAAAACTGAATGTAATTCATCAGCAAGCGGGCAGTCCTTCCGTTACCATCCACCCACGGATGAATGGTCACTAAGTTAAGATGAGCATTGAAACTTAATTCGTATTGTTCCCGAAATGTTCCCACTGTCTTTTGCTTTTCCAATAATAAGGTGCAAAATTCATCTATTTTGGCAGGGACTTTCTGATAACTCATATAAGAACGTCCACCAATACCAGCCGTCACGCCACACAAGCGAAATTCACCTTTTGAAGAATCAAAAGAGCCCCCCATAACATTATAAATACTGCCTGTCGTACGCATCAATGTCGAATTCAACTTTTGCAAAAACGCTGAATTAATTGGCTTCTTACATTTGGCTTCCTCTTTGGCAAACTCATAAGCTTTCTTTAAGTCCTCATTCATCAAATGATATACCAAAGGTTTCCCTTTAGCTGTCAATCCCTCATCGAAAAGCATTTGTGCTTCCGCTTCGGTGAGTGTAGAACCCTCAATCGCCGTAGAATGGGTAATAAGAGAATAGAGGTAGTACTTTTCATAGTCCACCGCTTCACTTATACCAAGTTGCTGAAACTTCTGGTACAACTGTTCAATCTCTTGCCAAACACCTTGTTCCATTGACTTTCATTTAATTGAGTTTATTTCTTTTCAAAGGTAGTGTATTTGTATTGTGTAGCCAAAGAAAATAATGATTTACTACTATATTTTTTGCGCCTGTGGGGAAAATGTGGGGAAAAATCAGACAAGCAAAAAGGCTAAGTAATTGATAATTCATTACTTAGCCTTTTACTCTGTACCCAGACCCGGGGTCGAACCGGGATGGATGTTACTCCACTGGTGTTTGAGACCAGCGCGTCTACCGATTCCGCCATCTGGGCAACTATCATCAGGAAAACGCTTTCCCTTAATTGCGGTGCAAAGATAGGAACATCTTTCTAATCCTCCAAATATTTCCCTTGTTTTTTCGCTTTACGCCCAATAATCCACCTATCTTGCACCGACAATGTACGGTTTTATGATCACTGACACGTAGCTTTCAAACTTCTGCGCAGGGCATAACGCGTACAGATATACGAACAGATAGAGCCTGCGAAGAAGATAATTCCGGTAGAAACCATGATATTGCCGAGGCCGACCAGCGGCGAAACAATACCTCCAAAGGCAAATCCCAGTGCTCCCAGCAGTGCCGAAGCGGTTCCGGCATTATCGTGTTCGCAATCCATAGCCAGCGTATTGGAAGCCGTAAAAGTAAGTCCCAGCATCGACAAAAGACCAATCAGCAGCACTTCATATATCCAGAAGCTACAGCCAGAGACCAAAGCTATCAGAAGCAATGCAGAGAAAATAACCATCCCTGTACTGCCATAATGCAACGCCTGCTCCATCCGGCGGAACCTGATAGCCGAAGCTGCCGATATGACGATGGAAATGGCATTTATTCCAAAGCATATACTAAACATCAGCGGAGAGAATCCGTAATGCTGCTGCATGATGAACGGCGCCGATGAGATATTGGCAAACAATACTCCCTGTGCAAAACCAAACTGCAACGTATAGCATACATAACGATGATTACGGAGCACTTCTGCAAAACTGAGAAATACGTTCTTCCAGCTTTTCTGCTTTCTGGCCTCAACCGGCAGTGACTCTTCAAAATGGATACTTCCCCAAAGCAATATCAGTCCCAGAACAAAAAGACACCAGAAGATGCCGATCCAGCCAACACTCCCGGCCAGAAAACCTCCTCCCATAGGAGCCGCTACGGGAGCAACGCCGTTGATGGCACCTATCAGCGCCAGCATCTTTGCCAGCTCACGACCGGCATACTTGTCGGCTGCAACCGAACGTGAAATGACAATTCCTCCCGCTCCGGCAATGCCTTGTACCAAACGCCAACCTACAAACTGCATGATGGTATAAGAATATATACATCCGATAGTAGCAACAGCGAACAATGCCATTGATATGATGAGCGGCAAGCGGCGACCGTATTTATCACTTAACGGTCCGAAAAGCAGTTGCCCGGCAGCAAGCCCGATCATACTTGCCGTAAGTCCTAACTGAACCATGGAAGAAGTGGTATGGAAATAGTCCGACATAGCCGGCAAAGTCGACAGGTACATATCTGTCACAAACGGACCAAACGCCGTAAGCATACCTAAAAATACCAGTATAAATACTTTTGAATTCTTTTTACCTTTCATTTTGCTATCCTTTTTTGTCGGTGCAAAATTACGGAACTTCTCAAGATGTATAGCGACGTTTTACCGCACAAAACATATCATTTTAGGAACAAAATAAAATTATTTGCCAACAAATCTCTACCTTTGTCCATATACAACAGCATACTACCATGAAGATACCCTTCCCATCCGATACGACAATCATGCAATACGCAGAAAGCGACCTTGCCTCGCTGACGCATTACCCTTTCCGGTTTGCCTGCGGCATACAGCTGCTTTGTGTCAGTGGAAGAAGCATTATCTCTACCGGAGTCGAGCAATATGACTTCTGTGAGACTTCAGAATTGATTTTTCTGGCGGGAAGCCTGATACAGGTTATCAATCCTTCACCAGATTTCAGGGTGAGAATGCTGCTGTTTCCCAAGGAGATTTTTCTAAAGGCTTCCTTGCCTATCGATACGTCTTATTTCAATTACATCACCGAGGTTCCCTATTTCAACCATGCGGCAAACGATGCAAATCTGGCAAGCTGGAGAAGAGTGAATCAATGGATGGACATGGCCGAACTCTTGTTTACGCATCCGGCAAAGCATTTCCGCGAGCAACTGGAACAAAACTTTCTGCAAAGTTTGTTTATGTGGGTATTCAACAGCATTCCGCAAAAGTATCTTTCCATACACAACAAGTACAGCCGGAAACAAATGTTGTATCACCGCTTTATGTTCTTGATACGTGAGCACAGTACGCAAGAGCATCAGATCGGTTACTATGCCAACCAATTGTGTGTCACTCCACGCTATCTGAACGAAGCCGTTATTTCATACTCGAACGGACGTACTCCCAAACAATTGATAGACGAACAGCTCACGGCAGAGTTAAAAGTGCAATTGAGCAATCCAAGTCTGTCTGTTACGGAAATAGCTCAGTTGCTTAATTTTCAGGAGCCTGCCAATATGAGCCGTTTCTTCAAGAAAAATACGGGTATGTCTCCCAAAGAATTTCGCAGCCTGAACAAGCTGTAACAGCATCAGCCGCGCTTTCTATTGATAATATCGGAAGGTAAATGAATCATGACATACCGTATATGGTAGAAGAGATTCCTTTCGAATGTCCGGGAAGACATGGCGTAACGTGCACAAAGATAGGCACAGACAGCTCCGGCAAGGAACAGCAATCCGGCAGTAAATCTCATATCGCCTAAGCCGACCAGCGGAGGAACCACTCCTCCAAACAGGAAACCAATGGCTCCCAGCAAGGCAGAGGCAATGCCGGCGTATCTACGCTCACAATCCATCGCCAGTGCATTGGAGGCTGTATAGCTCATGCCAACCATTGCAAGCAGGCCGAAAATCAGTATTTCGTATATCCAGAAATTACAATTCAAGGAAAGAGCAATTGTCAGGCAGGCAGCAAAGAGCAACATTCCCTTGCTCCCGATATGCAAGGCATGTCCCATGGTCGGGAGCTTGACTGATATGGTAGACGAAATAACCATGGCAATGGCGTTGGCTCCAAAGCATAGACTGAACATCATCGGAGATAATCCGTAGTGCTGCTGCATGATAAAGGGTGCAGAAGCGATGTTGACGAACAGCACTCCCATCGTAAATCCGTATTGCAAAATATAGAACAAATACTGACGGTTGCCCAACACAATTCCAAAGTTCCGGCAAAGCCCTTTCCAGTTTACATCGAGCCGACGCTCTGCGGGCAATGATTCATTTAAACGGAAAACACCACCCAGCAACAAGATACCCAGCAGAAACAGGAACCAGAATATACCGTGCCACCCTGCCTCTTCTGCCAAGATACCTCCACCTATCGGAGCTGCTACCGTAGCTATCCCGTTGATTGCTCCGATAATAGCCAGCATGGTAGCCAGTTCGTGGGCAGAATATTTGTCGGTAGCTATCGAACGAGAGAGCACAACTCCCCCCGATCCGGCAATGCCCTGCACGAAGCGTAAGCCAACAAACTGCATGATAGTCTGTGAAAAGATACATCCTACGGTTGACAGCAGGAATAAAGCAATCGCAATCATCAACGGACGACGACGCCCATACTTATCGCTCAACGGTCCGAAGACCAGTTGTCCGACAGCCAGTCCCACCATGCTGGATGTAAGTCCCAGCTGGACCATAGAAGAAGTGGTATGAAAATAATCGGACATGGCAGGCAAAGTAGGCAGATACATATCCATAACGAAAGGACCAAATGCACTCAACATGCCTAAAAAGACCAGTATAAATAATTTTGAATTTTGCTTCTTTGTTGTCATTTTCTCTTGTTCATCTCTATCTTCGCGTGCAAAATTACGCCATTCCTGTAAAAGAATTTATTTCTTTAAAAGTACAAAACATTTCATTTTCAGAATAACGGCACGATATTATGGAGAATATTGATACATTTGCAGTATAAAGCAGAAGAGATTCATGTTACATGCATTACCATCAATCACGCAGCACATCCTGTGCGAGGAAACAGACCTGGCCCAGCTCAAGCAAAAACCGCTCCACTTTAAATGTGGAATTTATTTAATCTGTACGCATGGGCAGGCATTGATATCAACGGGTGTACAGCAATATGTATTCGAAGAACAGACAGAACTCATTTTTTTGACAGGCAGTCTGATACAAGTCGTTCAGTCTTCGTACGACTTTAAGGCACGTATCCTTATGTTTCCGCAAGAAATCTTCCTGAAAGCAGTACTCCCTATTGATACTCCTTATTATAATTATGCGCATGAACATCCCTGCTATCATCATACGGAAGACGAGCGAAGCCAAAAGACCTGGAAAGAAATCAACCTGTGGATGGACATGGCAGAAATGCAATTCATGGACAATACCCCTCAGTTCCGGCAGCAGCAGGAATACAACTTTCTGCAAAATCTGCTGATGTGGCTGTTCAATACGATTCAGGAAAAACAAGAAACAAAGAAACAGTATAGCCGGAAACAGATTCTTTACTACCAGTTTTTGAAACTGGTAAGAGAATATAGCACAAGGGAGCATCAAGTGGCCTTCTATGCCGACAAATTATGTATCACGTCGCGTTACCTGAATGAAATCATCTCTCTATATGTAAACGGACGCACTCCCAAGCAACTGATAGACGAACAGTTGACAGCCGAGATCAAGGTTCTGCTGGACGACCCTCATCTGTCGGTTACCGAAATAGCCCAGCACTTCAATTTTCCCGACCAGTCATACCTGAGCCGTTTCTTTAAAAAGAACACAGGGCTGTCGCCCAAAGAGTTCCGGAATCAGAAAAGATGACAACAAACAAAAAATAAAAGGGAACACATCACTTCCTAAAGAAAGAAATCTGTTCCCAATTTATTTTTTCCTATTCTACTGAATAGAGAAATTTGTATATAAGCCAAAGCTATGAGCTGGTATTTCCAAATGAGTAGCCGTAATATTTTCCGGTATTCCTTCATTACAGAAATTATACCATTCTCCCGTTACAGGGAATACATGCTGCATATCAACAGGCCGGTCAGTAAAATTTCCTACAACAACAAGTTGTTTGCCATCGACAGTCTCCAAACGAATATAGCGTCCGTCGTTCCAGTCATTATCGGAAACCCTCCACTCCTTAAAAGCATTCTGACCAAAGACCTCCGGATAAGCCTTGCGCAAAGCCAGCAGCCGACTATAAGTAGTATATAATTCATTTCTTTCGGGTATATCCTGATAGGACCATAAAATTGGTTTCGGATCTGTTTTATGGTCTTCACCGGAAATAATCTCCCCTTGTTGATTGGCATCTCTCGAAACATCATATCCCAGTTCTCCAAACTGCCAGATCATTTTCGGGCCCGATACTGTAAAGAAGAAAGCAGCATTCGCCTCCAATTGCTGCATCCGTACAGCCAAATCGGTTTGCAATAATCCGTTTCCCCATCGGGTTTGTTTATAAGCGCACCGTTCTTCGTCATGACTTTCCATATAACCTACCCATCCTCCTTCCTTCATCGTTGTATGCAATGTAGTCAATCCTGTAAAACTGCTTCCGTCACTCCAGCCCATTGCCGACTGACAATAAGCGTTATTCATGTTACGCCATAGCTTTATACCAATTTGAGAAAGCTCACTCTCCTCCTCAATACCTGCCAGATGTTCACAAATCATAACAGCATTCGGGTTTGTTTCTTTAACAGCCTGATAGTAATCTTTTAAAATAGCCACACGGCTGCCATCGTAATCTCCTGAAGTGTTTTCGTTACTCGTTTTATTCGTAAATCCTTTTGTCAGGTCAAAACGAAATCCATCTATTTTATACTCGTCAAGCAAGAATTTAAGGTTACGCTTTACAAAACAACGTGTCAGTTCGGATTCATGGTTAAAATCGTAGAAAACGCTGAATGGATGAGGAGCTGTTTCGTTAAACCACGGACTGTTTGAGGCAGGACATGCTTTTGATTCATTCCAGTATAGCCGTACATTAGGCATATTTCCTGTAGCATGATTATACACGACATCAAACAAAACAGCTATTCCCCTACTGTGGCACTCATCGATAAAACGTTTATACATGTTCTTTGTTCCGTAAGCTTTATCCAACGCAAAGAAAAAGCAAGGATTGTATCCCCAACTATTATTCCCGTCAAACTCTTGAACCGGCATCAGTTCAACAGCATTAATACCCAGTGTCTGCAAGTAATCCAACTTTTGTAAAGCTCCATTCAAATCACCACTTTCCGTAAAATCGCGTAACAGCATTTCATAAATCATCAGATTATCAACATCTTTTATTTTGAAATTCGTGTTATTCCAACTATACTCCTGCTGTTGCAATCTAAAAGTGGACACAATACCTATACCTTTATCTGGATATTGTCTTTCGTCGACCGGATATGTAGACGCTGCAATATATTTGTCATTATCAGGATCTAAAATTTTTTCTGTGTAAGGATCTGCCAGACGCATGGCCCCCTTGGATGAACTCCCTACATAATACTGAAAACAATATTCCTTAACAGGATCCAACCCAGAAACAGTCATCCACCAGCATCCCGCTGCTTCATCACGGTACATCTGCGATGTTTCATCATTAGCCAATGTCCAGTCATTGAAATCTCCCATGACATACGCATAATCTTTGTGGCTTCCATCTGTCGCTTTATCATAAAGCACAAATGTCACCGATTGATTATCAGTATCCAAGTTAATGCCTTCCTGAACTCCGGCCGGCAATGATTTTTCTTTCACTTCTCCGGGAATGAAGCTGTGATATTTTGTATCGATAACACTTACAAACTGGTCTTTGTTAAGACCTTTCTTGTGACCATCTGCACTACGTATGATAACGCCTAACTGTTCAACAGGCGTTGTGTCAGAACCAAACCATTCCCGCACAGAGGGAGAAAGTGTTATTGTCCATACATTAGCTTCTGTCTGACTTTTGGTAAACTTACATTTTTCAATATTTTCATTCCATTCGGCAGGAACATACATCCATACTCCCTCCCTGACCACTCCGGTATGAAGATATACCTCACCCGCATATCCGTATAGGTCTGAGGTCGGTGATGCTTTAAATATAATCGTGAGAGGCTGATCGGCATCGGGAGTTTCTGGCAAAAAAGTAAATCCCTCTTTTGAATCACCCGTCGTTTCACCAAGTAAAGTATCCGGTTTAGTGTCACTGCATGAGGTAATAAAATTTAATGCCAACAAGATATAAGTCAGTATACGATTTTTCATAGATAAAAGAAAAAAAGTGCGTACAATGTGGCATACCCCATCGACGCACTTTTAAAATTAATATTGTTATTTAGCAATTAATTCATAAGTGTAATCGGGAGTTGAAAGATCTACAATAATCTGATAATCTCCAGCAGTTACGCTGATGTTTCCCCCTTTAGGAGCCAGTTTCCCGTCGCTATCTCCAAGACCGAAATCTCCATTAGGAACATCCCATTCATCATTTGCACGGAATTTAATTGTACCATCCGTCAATGTCATATCCACTTTCAGCTTCAAGTCGGCCGGATCATAAACCAAATTCGTATCTTCATTCCAGCCACCAGGAGTTGCATCTCCAATAACTCCAAAGTTTACAAGCTGAGCCGCATATGTAAGCTCCTTAATATTGAACGTAAGATAATAATATCCTTCTTCGGCAGTCAGGTTACCAGCATCTTCAATAGTCGACAATGTTCCTTCTGTTGAACCAGCTCCATAATTAGGGCCATCCCAATTTTGCTGTGAGATACATTTGTACTCACCATTCAAATAAGCATATCCGGCATAATTACCTTCTGCATCTACCGGATAAAGTTTCCCTATAACCGCAGCATCTGGTGCCCACCCCTGATGAGCTCCCACAACATACAATTGCTCCGGTCCATCAATCGGAGCTGCAGGTTCCGGTTCATATGGAATAATTCGCCAATTCTCATTATCTTTACAACTTACAAGCCCGAAAGAAAGCAGTAAGGCTAATGCTATATACTTGAAATATGTTTTCATATGTTTCTAATATTATATAAGTTTTTTTATTTTGAATATCCCGGATTTTGTGTCAGATTTTGGTTGACAGCAAGAGTATTTGCATGAATCGGGAATACCTGCAAATAAGGCTCTGTTTTAGGACGATCGGTTATGGCATCGTTAAATTTACCAAAACGAATCAAATCTTGACGTCTCCATCCTTCCCATGCCAATTCCAGCATACGTTCTTTCAACAAATTATCCAAAGTTGCATCTGCATGAGGTGCGCCGACACGATTTCTGACTTCATCCAAATCGGCCTGTCCACTCTGCCCGTTACGAACCAAAGCTTCGGCACGCATCAACAAAACATCAGCATAACGGAACAACACCCAGTCGTTATGAGGACACTGACCATCTTCGGTTGCAGTCGGATCATCCGCATACTTATACATACGTGCCCCCGCCATCTTCATACTGGTATCGCTCTTATCAAACTGAAGTTTAATTGCCATCGGTAAATATTCCAAAGGTTTTCCTGTCTCACTGTTGATAACTTCCTGCCCGTTTACAACAACCCGTCCTGTATAATAGGTCAGCTCCAAGCGAGGATCAGGATTTGCCGTACCATATCCGAATGTTTTCATAGCCTCAATAGTAGCAGAAGATCCGTTCCAGCCTCCATTACCAAAGCCTAATGCCTTTCCTACATCGTAATGACGTGAACGTACCAGATACATATTACGAGCTTTATACAATGTTGGATCCATAGGAATAACAAAAATATTTTCTTTAGAACCTTCATTGTTTACAACGAAATTTGCAAGGAAACCATTCGTCCCCTGATTCAGTGCATACCCACATTCCTTGATTTTATCACAATAGGCAACAGTAGTCTCCCAACAGTTTTTTTCTGTTCCATCTACCGTAAACATAATATTCTTGCCATCAGGACGAGATTGGTCTGTCCAGTCATTATCGGTATAAACTTCTGCATTCAGGGCAAGCTTAGCCATAAGGAAATAAGCAGCAGCCTTAGTCATACGTCCATAATATTCTCCTTGGGCTGCACTCTTTTCATCTACAAGCAAAGGAATTGATTCTTCCAGTTCCTTCTTTACAAAATTAAATACCTCACTACGTTCAGACTGCTTGACATCCTTCATCTGAGTTAATGAAGATTCAACAATCGGTACACGTGCAAACATATCCAGCAAATAATAATAATACATAGCACGAATAGCACGTACTTCGGCTTTATAGATATCGAAATATTCATTGTCCGGATCCATTTCCTTCAATTCAGTCAATTTATCAATAGACTGATTACACTGAACTACGACTCCATACAAATAATCCCATGTGGAAATAATAAGACCATTGTTCACACCCCAGTTGTGAGTAAACAAATCTCTCCATAGTCCACCATCATCCCAGTCACCACCTCTCGTCGGAAGGATAGCATCATCAGCACAAAATGTATTCAAGTCATAAAGTCCTCTGTCTGTTCCAGCCAAACCACTACCTCCTGCATCTGCTCCAATCTTCGTATAAAGGTTAGCAACTGTATTTAAATAAATCATTTCCGGATTTTTATAAGCTTCACTTTCCGGCATCTGGTCAACAGGATTTTCTTCCAAAAAAGAAGAACATCCACTAAAACTCATTGCTGCTACAATAAAAAAGCTATATAATAATTTTCTTTTCATAGTAATATTCATTTAAAAGTTAAGGCTAAGTCCCAGTGAATAAGTACGTGTAAGCGGATAGAAACGTTTATCATCAACACCTAAATCACTTCCTACTGTAGAACTGTTAATCATCGGTGACAATCCTGAATAGTTAGTAATAGTGGCTAAATTATTTACAGAGAATGTCAATCTTAAAGAATTGATATTCTTCAAGTTCTTTGTATTCAAATTCCAACCTAATGTTACATAATCAATATGTACATAATCTCCTCTTTCCAACCAATAATCAGTTACAGTCTGATCGTGGATATTCTTTTCCGGAGCTCCCTTCATTACGTTGTAAGTAGGGAATAAACTCATATTCATGTATGACAAAGAAGTTCCATTATAAATCTTATGCCCAAACGCACCACTGAACTGAGTCTGGATATCAAACTGTTTGTAACGGAAACTAATATTACTACCCAAATAGAACTTCGGCATAGCTTGTCCCGCTATATAACGGTCCTTTCCATCAGAAAGATCAATACCTTCTTGACCATCAATGTCAAGAATATGATAAGTATACTCACCATTACCATTCATATCAATAAGTCCATCACATTTAGGTAAATAGAATACGCCCAATGGTTGTCCTACCATCTGATAAATAACTTGATTATTTCCTCCAATAAATCCAGCACCATTCATTCCACCTAAATTCATATATTCCTTCGCGCTCAATGATTGTCCCATATATGAGCCACTCAATGACAACAATTTATTCTTCTGCCAAGAGAAGTTTGCAGAAATGGTCAATTCCATATCTTTGGTTTTTACAGGTACACCTGTTACTGCAACTTCAATACCGGTATTTTCCATTTCACCTAAATTGGCCAACAAAGAATTGAATGCAAAAGGAGGTACAGGTACAGCATAGTTATACAACAAGTCACTTGTCTTTGAATAATAATAATCTAAAGTACCAGTCAAACGGTTATCAAAGAATCCAGCATCGATACCAATATCAAACATACGTTTTACTTCCCATTTCAGGTCAGGGTTATCATTACGATTAATTCCGTATGTAACAACAGGTTTACCATTTACGGTAGTTACTCCTGTCGGACTCATCAATTTCAAAGAATTATACGCGCTAATTGCATCCTGATTACCAGTAAGACCGTAACCAGTTCTAATCTTCAAATTGGAAACAACATCTACATCCTTCAAGAAACTTTCTTCTTTCAATACCCAAGCCAATGAAGCAGATGGAAAGAATCCCCACTTATTATTTGCTCCCAGCTTAGAAGAACCATCGGCACGCATATTTATTGTTGCAATGTATTTATCAGCAAAACTATAATTGAAACGTCCCATGAATGAAGCAATTGAATAGCCATTCGAATATGAACTGACATCCCCATATTTCACTTCACCACCAGCACCTAAATTATTATATTCAAAGAAGTTTGTACCGAACTGTTTTGCTTTTGCACCAAAACCTGTATATTTATAATCTTGCAATTCAGCCAGACCTAAGATATCAATATAATGCTTTCCAAATGCTTTCTTATAATTTGCCGTAAAGTTACCCAACAGCACTCCACTCTTATTATCCGATTTTTCAGCAATACCACTTTGACCTTGTCCTGCCTTAATATTGCTCGGAGTATATTTTGAATTCTCTTTCACATTATAAGTATAAGAACCAAAAGCACTCAATTTTAATCCATCTATAACAGTCCATGTAATACGTGCATTAGCATTAATGTAACTATTCGACTCAACATCTTTTATAGTTAAACGTCCCAGAGGGTTTTGAGTTTCATTTGCATTTGGGTCTTCAGGCCATGAACCATCAGCATTTGCAAAATCGGGGAAAGTCGGGTTAAATGCAGCTGCAGAATAGAATGTCTTCTGATAGTCATTCAGATAACGTTTATCAACTTTAGAACCAAACATTCCGAAATCGAGTTTAACCTTATCATTAAACATTGTTTGCGAAGCATCAAGTTTTGCTGTATAATTACGCATATAATTATCCTTAATGATACCCTTCTGGTCTATAACACCAATAGAAGCACGATAATTAGAGGATTCAGTACCTCCACCAAAAGACAAACGATGATTCTGAGTATAACCTGTCTGCTGCATAGCTTCTATAAAGTTTGTATTATATCCCATATCCAATGCATTAGCATAACCTCTATCGGCCACAACCTGACGATATGCATTGGCATCCAGCATTTCCAAATTCTTATAAACTGTTTCTATACCAAAACTACCATCATAGCTTAAAGTCTTAACGCCATTTTTACCTTTAATGGTAGTAACAACGATAACACCACTCGCACCTCTTGAACCATACTGTGCTGTTTCTGAAGCATCCTTTAAAACGGTAAAGCTTTCAATATCAGCTGGAGAGATAGCATTCAACATACTCAAATCTCCAAAAACACCATCAATAATAACTAACGGATCATTACCACCCGACAAGGAAGTTGTACCACGTACACGGATAGAAGCTGAAGCTGTAGGATCACCACCCGATTTCTGGATATTTACACCTGCAACTTTACCTTTAATAGCTTGCAAGGGGTTAGTTACAACGCCAGCATTCATATCTTCACGTCCGACACGCTGAATTGCACCTGAAACAGTACGCTGACTACCTGTAGCATAACCGATAACAATAACATCATCCAAAACTTCCGTATCCTCATGAAGAACAACTTTCATATTGGCTGTTGCCGGAAGTTCCTGATTCTTATAACCAATAAAGGAAACGACCAAAATATCGCCTTTATTAGCATCCAGAGTAAAATTTCCATCAAAGTCGGTAATGGAGCCATTCGTAGTACCTTTTACTAAAATATTGGCCCCAATAATAGCCTCACCATTTTTGTCTACAACACTTCCCTTGACAACCAAGCTTTGCGCTAATACTTGAAGGGAGAAAAACATACCCACTATTACCAACAGTAGATATTTCCATGTGTGTTTAATAAATAGATTCTTTTTCATATTATTAAATTTTAAGTTAATAAAATTTCATATAGTCAACACTCCATTATGGATTATACAAATGGAGCCAATGTATTATATATACCTATTGAAAGAAGATTTACTATCTAAAAAAGACAAACTTTGTAATATATCAGAAAAAGGAATGCTCCCTCTTCTGATATATTATTAAATTCAATGCCTATTTACTTGATTTCTTTGATTGAAATAGCGTAACCGCCTCCAATACCTGCTTTCAGAGTTATTTTACTCTTGCTCGTTACTTTTTTCTTTGTAATAGTATATGCCTGAGGATTTTTATCCCAACTTGCATCTTTAGCGTCGGCATAAATAGTTGCTTCATATTTCTTGTCAGGATCGAGGAAGTCGAATGACAATTTAGAAACGTGACCATTATAACCTGCCGTACATCCCACATACCAGTCGTTTGTATTCTTTGCACGACGGGCGATGGTTATGTATTCTCCCGGTTCTGCTTCCAAGTACTTAGACTCATCCCAGTCGACAGCCACATCTTTGATAAACTGGAAAGCATCCATGAAACGTTCATAGTTTTCAGGAACATCTGCAGCCATCTGCAACGGGCTATACATGGTTACATACAATGCCAGCTGACGCGCAAGTGTTGTACGAGCATGAGATTTATTATTCGGATTCATCTTACTGCAATCCGGTTCAAAGATACCCGGAGTATAATCCATCGGACCACCGATAAGACGGGTAAACGGCAAAATAGTTGTGTGGTTCACATTGTTACCACCAAATGATTCATATTCAGTACCACGAGCCGATTCGTTACCAATCAGATTCGGATAAGTGCGGCAAAGTCCTGTAGGACGTACAGCTTCGTGAGCATTGACCATAATCTTGTAATCAGCAGCTTTCTTTACGGCATACAGATAATGATCGACCATCCACTGTCCGTAATGATGTTCTCCTCGAGGAATGATATCACCTACATATCCACTCTTCACTGCATGGTAACCATTATCCACCATGAACTGGTAAGCCTTATCCATGTGGCGTTCATAATTGCGTACAGAAGCAGAGGTTTCATGATGCATAATCATTTCCACACCCTTGCTTGCAGCATAACGATGCACCTCTTCTACATCAAAATCAGGATACGGAGTCACAAAGTCGAACACATAATCCTTGCTCTTGCCAAACCAGTCTTCCCATCCCTGGTTCCAGCCTTCCACCAATACAGCATCAAAACCATTTGCAGCAGCAAAGTCGATATAACGCTTTACATTAGCAGTATTGGCAGAATGTTTTCCATTCGGTTTTGTTTTTGAGTAATCTGTTTCACCCAGTTTTACACTTGAGAGCTCATCTGTATAGGCCCATGTACCTTTATTGGTAATCATATCCCACCAAATTCCGATATATTTTACCGGATGAATCCATGAAGTATCTTCTATCTTACAAGGTTCATTCAGGTTTAGTGTAATTCGAGAAGCCAGAATGTTACGAGCATCATCGCTTACGATAATTGTACGCCAAGGCGAAGTACACGGAGTCTGCATATAACCCTTATCTCCTTTTGCATCAGGAGTCAGCCATGATTCAAAAATCAGATTCTTGTCATCCAGGTTCAAGCTCATGCAAGAATAATCTTTCAAGGCAGCTTCATGCAAGTTAATATAAAGTCCGTCGTCAGTCTTCATCATCAAGGCAGTCTGAACGCCAGTCTGCGAGAATACATATTGTGATGAATTTTCAGTGACGGCCGAACTCATTTTTCCACGAATTTCAGACAAGCGGGAAGTAGTATAATCGTATTCCTGCGTATCGTAATCTCCCGGAATCCAGAAAGCCGTATGGTCACCCGTCATAGCAAATTGGGTATGCTCTTCCTTTATCACAAAATAATTCAAATTTTTCTGCTGAGGGAACTCATAACGAAAACCTAAGCCATCATTGAACAAACGGAAACGAATGACGATATAACGGTCATTTTCCGGCTGGTCAAGGGTAACTTCCAGTTCATTGTAGTGATTACGTATTTCACTTTCTTCTCCCCACACCGGATGCCACACTTCATCGAAAGTAGAAGTACGAGTATCTTTAATCTTAAATCCGGTCATCAGATTCGTCTTCTCGTCTACTCGTTCTTTATCTTTTCGTTCCGTCCATTCGAATCCGATTCTTTTTTCAGGATCCTCTCTTTTCAATTCCAGGCCAAGAGTGCTGGGCTTAATAACAGCTTTGTCCTTAAAGAAGAGCTCGTATACAGGAGCCCCGTTACTGTTCAAACTAAAGTTCATCTTCAAATTACCGTCAGGCGACGTCAGATTTTGCGCATTCATCGCAAACGCACAGTAGCACATGGCTACAAAGGCAAAGGTTCTTTTTAGATTCATAGTTTTAAGGTTTAAATAATTAATAAGTTTTTAGCTCAAAAACAAAATTAGACATCCCATCATACATTTATTTTCTTCATACAAAAAATAGAAATGCATAAAAATATTAATATTTTATTTATCAGGTATTTAGCATATAACAGAAAACTTAAAAATAGAAACTTTTTAGAAACAAAATATCAAGATTTCACGTTCCTTCAGAGATAATTTATCAGCAAAACTGACCTTCCTTCCGCTCAGGAAATCCGTAGCTTCCGGTTGTGGCAATATCTCCCGATAAGGTTCAAGACTCAGTTCCTGCGGAGCATCCGTTCCATTCATCACGACAACAACCGACTTACCATTGTATGCACGCTGATAGACATAAGTTCCCTGACTGATGGAATAATGTTTTAATGTACCATGAGTAAGCACTTCATTCCCCTTGCGCCAGTTCAATAACTTACGGGTAAAATCGAAAGCCTCATTCTGTAAGGTAGTACGCCCTTCAGGAACAAAGCAATTCACTTTATCTCCTCGCCATCCTCCGGGAAAATCTTTCCGCAACTCTCCGTCACCATTTCCTTTATCACCCGTCATCAAGATTTCAGTTCCATAATATATCTGCGGTATGCCACGCGTAGTCAACAAAAAAGTCATAGCTTGTTTATAGCGTGTCAGGTTACGAGCCTTCTCATCAGTTGTAGCAAAACGAGAGGTATCATGGTTATCGAAAAATACCAGCAGGTTCATCGGATCGGCATATACGATATCCTGTGTCAGATAGTCGTACAACTTATACAGTCCTCCTCCCCATTCTCCAGTTTCTTCATCGAAGGCCTGATTCATCAGACTTTGCAACGGGAAATCCATTACAGTCGGTAAATTCGAATTTCGTGGAGCAGCCAGCTTGCTGTCTTTCTGCCAGTACGAAACCAGCACATTACTATTCAGCCATGTTTCACCTACGATATTGAAATAAGGATATTCTTCGAGTACCTCCTTACACCATTCACTCATAAAATCAAAATCAGCATACGGATGTGTATCCTGACGAATACCGTTGATACCTGCATATTCAATCCACCAGATGCTATTCTGAATCAGATAGCGTGCCACATGCCGGTTACGCTGATTCCAGTCGGGCATTACCGACGTAAACCATCCGTCCGTCGCAATCTTGCGCTCATACTCACTGGCATGTACATCCATCACACTGGCAGTTTTGAACGAAGTCTGCACATATTCCGAATGAAAGTTAAACCACTCCTTAGAAGGCTTGTCCTTGAACAGATCGTTCTCGCTACCGCAATGATTGAAAATCATGTCCATCACCACCTTCAATCCCTTTTGGTGCGCCTTGTCTACCAGTGTCTTAAATTCCTCATTGCTTCCCAAACGGCGGTCTATCTGATAATAATCCGTAATGGCATAACCATGATACGATCCGTCCTTCATGTCATTTTCCTGAGTAGGATTCAGCCAGATCGCTGTTACTCCCAGGTCTGCAATATAATCCAGATGGTCGGAAATACCCTGTAAGTCACCTCCGTGGCGAGCAAACGAATCATTACGGTCCACCCTATTTTCCAGCATCCCTTCTACGATATCATTATCCGGATTCCCATTGGCAAAGCGGTCGGGCATAATCAAGTAAAGAACATCTTCCGAAGTAAATCCCTTTATATCTTCTCCCTTATGTGAACGTTCCTTGAGTTCATAAGGAATCGTCAGTTTTTTTTTCCCTTCCTTCAACAATATATTAAAAGTCTGTGCTTTTGCTTCCGACAAATCCAGATAAAGCAACAAGTAATTGGGATTATCCTGCTTTACCACCTCCTTCAGGATAATTCCTTTTCCAGACAGTGTAACATTGGAAGAAGCGATGTGATCGCCATACAACAAAATCTGCAATTCGGGATTTTGCATACCAGCCCACCAAAAACTAGGAGCAACCTTATGAACTTTGATAGCTCCAGCCGCACGACAAATGCCGAAAAGGCTAAAGATCGCCATAAATAAAAGCCATGTATGTTTCATGATATTTAAGATTAATATGATTTAAAATGTTTTTCATTGCAAAAATATACCATTGCTGATTTTTTTTGTTATATTTGGAAATTAAATATAAACTTATTAAAAACATAAGAACCAGTAAATAAACATGTTAACTTAAATCTAGCATATCAATAATATAAATGGTTTTAACTCCTAATCCACTATATTATTTGTATGTTGAAGCATATAAATGACCATCATGGAACAAAATATATTTACTACTGGAATAAAACATCACTTTTTCTGGCTACTGGCTGGCATGATTCTATTCACATTATCCGTCAAAGCGGAACAACCTTCACACGAAAAGGTATTAGAGCAGCTTGATCAGGTCATTACCCAAAAAGCTTTATACCGGGCAGAACGGGAACGGACACTGCTTCAATTGAAGCAGCAACTTCACTATGCCACGACAGAGAAAGAAAAGTACAATCTTTCCAATGAACTGTTCAATTTGTATCTACATTATCAGGCCGATTCTGCCTTGCACTACATAAACAAAAAAGCAGAATATGCCTTACTGCTGAACAAGCCCGAACTAAACAACGAAATCATTATCAACCGTGCAGAGGTTATGGGAGTAATGGGAATGTACAGCGAAGCACTGGACGAATTACAACAGATACGCCCTGCATTGCTGAGCAAAAAGAATCTGATCTATTATTATTTTACCCTGCGTACCTGCTACGGATGGCTGGCAGACTATACCGTAGGACGTGAAGCCAAACAAAAATATCTGCAACAGACAGACCTGTATCGCGATTCAATCATGAACAACATCGATTCGTGTGTAGACCGTAACATTGTTCTGGCCGAACGATACATCTTGTCTTCTCAGCCCGACAAAGCCATTCCCATGCTCAACCAGATGCTCACTACTTCACTCGATATGAAGCAGAAAGCTTACGTAAACTATACCCTATCCTTAGCCTACGAAGCGAAAAATGAAACTGACATGCAGATTTACTATCTGGCACAGACCGCCATCATCGATTTAAGCATGCCGGTAAGAGAATATGCCTCTCTTCAGAAACTGGCACGAATTATCTATCGGCACGGAGATTTAAAAAGAGCATACAGTTATTTAAGCTGTTCGATGGAAGACGCTGTAGCATGCAACGCCCGTCTGCGTTTTGCCGAAGTTACAGAGTTCTATCCGATTATCGACCACGCTTATTCACAAAAGGAAGCGCAGGAAAAAAGAATGGTCGTCATCCTGTTAGTAGGTATGGGCGTACTGGCTATTTTGCTGATTATACTTGCCCTGTATTTGTACTATGGATTAAAAAAACTGTCGGTCATGCGAAAAAACCTGTATTTATCCAACAAAGAGCTACAGGCCGCCAACATGAATCTGGCTCAGACCGGCAAAATAAAAGAGGTATATATTGCCCGCTATCTGGACCGCTGCGTCAGTTATCTGGACAAACTTGAACAATACCGCCGTTCACTCGAAAAGCTTGCAATGGCATCACGTATCGACGATCTGTTCAAAGCCATACGTTCCGAACAATTCCTGCGCGATGAACGAAAAAATTTCTATAATGAATTCGATAAGTCGTTCTTGGAGCTGTTTCCTAATTTCATTGCCGACTTCAACAACCTGCTGACCGATGAAGGGAAAATATATCCCAAACCCGGCGAAATACTCAATACGGAACTCCGAATCTTTGCACTGATACGTCTGGGAGTAACCGATGCCAACCGCATAGCTCATTTTCTAGGCTACTCACTGGCGACGGTTTACAACTACCGAAGCAAAATACGCAACAGGGCTAAAGGGAACAAAGACAACTTTGAACAGACAGTCATGGAGCTATAATCCATGACCTGCCAACCGGAATACTCTCTCCTACGTATCCGAGAGTAACACATATCTTAAAAGCTCACGCCGGCTACAAAGTAAAATCCTTCCGTGGAGGGATTGCATATAGCCTTGGCAAAAAGCGGAAACGACCAATGTTTTGTAATCTTTATTTCTTTGGAAGCTTTTACACTTACCTCACACACGGCAAACCCATTGATCATTTCCTTGGAATAGCTGGAGTTTTCTCCTCCTGTATAGAAGTCATTTTCCCAGGGAGTAGCACCTGCCTCTACACTCCAGTCCAGTCCTCCCAATGTGAAAGGAACAGAAACGGAGAAATAAGAAGCATAAGCTCTGCTGCCATCGGCTTTATAGCCAACATATCCGGCAAAGTTCGTAAACCAGTTCACAGCCAATACCCCGAAATCGTAGCCTACCTGAGCCTCAAATGTATGGCTGGTATTGTGCGCTCCATAATGAAAATATCCCGGTTCGCCACTGACCCAGTAGTCCGTCACCGAAACGCTGAAGCCCTTCGCCTCGTATCCTAACGTCAAATCAAACTCTTTTGTATCATTCTTGTCGAATCCAACTGTTCCCCATCCCGTCAAAGACAGGCCTTTATAAGACAGAGATACTTCAGGCTGAACGCTGATACCTCCTAAATCCTGCCCACGCCAGACATAACCGCTCACCAGATCTATACCGACACCCGCCTCAATTTTATCTTGCGCTTTCACTTCGACGGAACACCAGACCAACGCTACAAGCAACCACACTATACGGTTTCGGAATACTTTTATCTTCTTCATTTGCATATATCAACAACTATTAAACAAAACGGGCGCAAAGTTAGAAAATAAAATTGTTTCAAAGGGCTTTTAATTCACTATCATTTATCGGAACAAGGTACAAAGTACTATACCGCAGAAAGAAGCAGCTCTTTTATCCCCATAAAGATACACTTATGAGAATCAACTATTTTTATCAGACTTTGTCGTACAGCGATGAATAATGTCCATAAATTCCTGTCCTGTAATCGTTTCCTTTTCCATCAAGAAAGCAGCCGCCTCATGCATAATCCCCATATTTTCGGAAATAATCTTTCTGGCCTTGTCGTGAGCTTCCTTTATCATACGGAGTACTTCCTGGTCAATATCTGCCGCCGTATCCGTTGAACAAGTAAGCGACGTATCACCTCCCAGATAAGCATTATTCACCGTTTCCAGTCCCATCATATCATACTTGCCGCTCATGCCATACCGGGTGACCATTGCCCGTGCCAGCCGGGTAGCCTGTTCAATATCGTTCGAAGCTCCGGTAGTAACCGTATTGCACACAATCTCTTCGGCAGCACGTCCGCCCGTAAGTGTGGCAATCCGGTTAAACAGATCCTCTTTACTCTGCAAGACCTGCTCTCCGCTATCCACCTGCATGGTATATCCTAAAGCTCCCGAAGTACGTGGAATAATCGTAATCTTATGAACAGGAGCAGAATGACTCTGCATGGCAGCTACCAGCGCATGCCCTATCTCATGATAAGCCACTATTTTTTTCTCGTCGGCCGATAAAACTTTTCCCTTCCTCTGTGCTCCGGCTATTACCGTTTCCACACTCTCTTCCAGATCGGAAGTTGTGACAAGCGTCCGCCCCATACGTACGGCACGCAAGGCAGCTTCATTGACGATATTCGCCAATTCAGCACCAGAAGAACCTGCGGTAGCCCGTGCAACAATATCCAGATCGATTGAATCATGTTTAACCTTCTTCAAATGTACATTGAGAATAGCCTTCCGGCCCTCCAGATCGGGCAGGTCCATCTGAATACGGCGGTCAAAACGTCCCGGACGAAGCAAGGCTTTATCCAAGCTTTCAGGACGATTGGTCGCTGCAAGAATGACAACCCCTTTCCGGCCGTCGAAGCCATCCATTTCAGTCAAAAGCTGATTTAAAGTCTGTTCCCGTTCATCATTACCTGCAAAGGCACCATCCCTCTTTTTACCTATCGCATCTATTTCATCAATAAAAATAATGCAAGGCGCTTTCTCTGTTGCCTGTTTAAACAAATCTCTTACCTTAGCAGCTCCCATTCCGACAAACATCTGTACGAACTCCGAGCCCGATATAGCAAAAAACGGGACCTTGGCCTCTCCTGCCACCGCACGGGCTATCAACGTCTTTCCCGTTCCCGGAGGGCCCACCAGCAAGGCACCTTTAGGCAGAGAAGCACCTATTTCGGTATATTTCTTTGGATTATGTAAGAAGTCCACAATTTCCTTCAAGGTATCCTTAGCCTCTTCCTGACCTGCTACATCGGCAAATGTTGTCTTGATATCAGCATCCGCATAAATCTTCGCTCCACTGTCGCCAAAAGACATAAAGTTTCCTCCAGCCCCCATACGAGATTGAATAGTCTTACGGGTCTGATGCCAAATAATATAGAAAATCAATCCCGGCAAAATCCACATCAGCAAAAAATTCAGAATAGGCGAATTTTCTTCTGGAATAATCTGATTAAACGCAATCTTTCCGTCGGGGTTAGGACTATCCGCCTTCAACAATCTGTCTACCAATTGAGGGTCATTTACTTCACCCGTCTGGAAAGTTATCGTTTTTCCACCGTTTTCCTGAGCTGTAAAGAAAATCTGATTACTCTTAATCATAACTTCCTTTACGATTCCACTGTCTACTTTTTCGATAAATGTCCCATAATCGGTAGATATGATCTGCTGCCCGGTGAGTTTCGGAAAAACCAGTCCGTTCAGAATTAACACGATCAATATTACTCCTAAGAATCCCATATAGGGATTTACCTTCTTTACTGGTTGATTCTGCACATCTTGTTTCATAATTAGTTCATCTTTAACCTTTACAATGCAAATATCGACAAACCCAATTTACCGATGGTCATCCAAAAAGCATAAAAAATGTGCAGAATCTCTTATTCCACCACTTTTTCTTTTTCCCGATTCTGATAGATGGTCTTTATCAGGCTGCAAGCCATCGGCAAATCAATGCTTCCGGTATTGATCATCAGGTTATAATGATGAGGTTCTCCCCATTTTTCTCCCGTGTAATATTCATAATGAGCGATACGGTTGTGATTTATCCGCTTGATCTCCGCCTCAGCCTTATCTGCCGCAATGCCATATTCCTGCACGCAGCGCGCACAAGCATTTTTCAAGTCGGAATAACAGAAAACCTTTATCAGGTTCGGATAGTCTTTCAGCACAAAATCGGCACATCGGCCTACAATGATACAAGACCCCTTTTCTGCCAGTTCTTCGATGATCTTACTTTCTGCCACAAACAGCACATCATCCGACGAGAGGCTACGCTCCAGCGACTGTTCACTGCTCTTGCCCAAGATACACTTCAGCCAGAAAGAAGGAATAGACTGCTCGTTTTTCTTGATATACTGCTCGTTGATGCCACTCTTCTGGGCTACCAGATGGATAAACTCCTTGTCGTATAACTTAATCCCCAACTCTTTGGACAACATTTCACCCAACAGATGTCCACCGCTTCCATATTCTCTCGCAATGGTAATGATGACATGCTGAGCATTTTTCAGTGCCACCGTAACCTTGCCGGCTCCTTCGTTAATCCATTTATCGAAACAGCGGTAATACGGACTGATAAAATGTACAATCGGACCTACCAGCAACGCAGCAGCCACCGTTCCTTCACGTACCCCGTAGATGCCCGACAGGAAACACAAAGACAGCACGCAGGCGATACAAACCAGCGAAATATCGAAACACAACTTTACGTAACCAAATTCACCATGAAAGCGCTTGGAAATAACCCGGACGAAATATTCACCCGCCATCATCGCAACATTGGCTTTCACTTCCAGGGTTATACCGGCAGCCAAAACTACACATCCTACCAGCAGATAGGCTATCTGACTGGCATACTTCACCGGCTCTACCCAATACAGTATGTTCATGCACACATCGATAAACGTTCCGAAACACAAGGAAATCGGTATCTGAAGCAAGAACATCCGCAAGTCCTCTCTTAGTTCTTTTCTCGTCATGAAAGGAAGTTCGAGCAGAATAAACAACAGATTCAGAGCGATTGTCCATTGCCCTATGGTAAGCGGAGTAAACATACTCAGCACATAAGTAACACTCGTAATAGGTGAAGTTCCCAGCAATGCTCTTGTTATAAGGGCGATACCCATGGCATTGACAAACAAGGAAACTGCGAACAAGACGTAACGTCTACACATGAATTTATTCATAAAGCCTTCAATTAATCGGCGCAAAGTTCATGTTATTTTTTTATTTCCATTCATAAAAAAATAACTGTTCTTGGTTAAAAACGAAACAAATCTTATTTTTGTAAAGAAAAAACCTTTTTATGAAATTATTTGATCCTGACAAAAACGGTTTTCCTGTTTCCGGTGAAGAAAATCCCCCTTATCATGTTGTAAAATGTTCTTTCGAGAAAGAAGAATCCGTCGTTTTGAAGAAAGGATTTTTTATTATTTTAGTTGCAAACGGAACAGCGTTGTTATCGAACAGCAACGACAGTCACCTGATCCGGAAAGATGATCTCATTGTGCTGACTCCAAGTATGACCAACACCCTACATGAGAAAAGTTCCGATTTTGCCATGACCTGCATTTATATCTATCCTGATTATTTCGATACGCTCTCGGACGGACAGGCCATGTACCATCAACTGGCCAGATTCATCAACAAATATAATATCCCCGCCGTCCATCTGGAGCCGGAGATATGCGATTACCTGCAAAAGACTACTGCCTTGTTTACGGACGAACTGAAATACTTCCGGCCCTATCAAAACGGGATTATCCGCCATTTGTGCAATTTTCTGTTGTTACAAATAGCCGATGTCCTCTGCCGGAATACTCAACATGCTTCGGTTTGCATCAAACGGACAGATGAGATTTTCCGCAATTTCAAGAAGCTGCTGATAAACAATTACAAGAAACATCACGACATCCTGTTCTACGCAGGCCGGCTGAACATATCGACCACCTATCTTTCCCGCATTGTAAAACGTACAACCGGACGCACGGTCCGCTTTCATGTATCGGAACTACTCTGCGCAGAAGCGAAACGCTTGCTCGAAAGCACGGATATGGGAATAAAGGAGATAGCTGATAACCTCGGCTTTTCCGACCAGTCTGTCTTCGGCAAATTCTTCGTCAAGATGACAGGGGTTTCTCCGCTCAAGTACAGAAAAAGATGAAACAGCAAAGAAGCTACTAGAAAAAGAAAAGAGCCAAGCATCTGATTACTCATTCTGCTTAGCTCTTTTCCTGGTACCCAGACCCGGGGTCGAACCGGGATGGATGTTACTCCACTGGTGTTTGAGACCAGCGCGTCTACCGATTCCGCCATCTGGGCAATTATCATCAGGGGCATATTTCCCCTTAATTGCGGTGCAAAGGTAGGCAAATATTTTAAAACAACAAGCATTTGTGATAAAAAAGTGAAAAAAAATTTTTATCTAACACTATTTAGAACGCTTTCCAACCTTTGTTCGAAAAATAAAGGTTATCTTAGCATAAACATTAAAAGTTACGCCAATATCATGAATAATAACTACTACTGTATCATCATGGCCGGAGGAATGGGACGCCGCTTCTGGCCTTACAGTCGCAAGGCATTGCCCAAGCAGTTTCTCGATTTTTTTGGCACCGGACAAACCTTACTGCAACAAACCTTCGACAGATACAAGAAAATAGTTCCTCCAAGCAATATCTATATTACAACTTATAAAGACTATAAACAAATCGTTCTCGATATGCTTCCGGAGATAACGGAAAGCCAGCTCATTGTAGAAGAGGAAAGGCGCAACACCGCACCGTCTATCGCTTACGCGTCGCACGTCATCCAGAAGATAAATCCTGATGCGACCATCGTAGTGGCTCCGTCGGATCACCTGATTCTGAAGGCGGACGAGTTTAAGGAGGCCATCCTGAAGGGGCTGAAGTTCGCTTCCGAAAACGACAAGCTCGTCACACTAGGCATCAAGCCCAACCGCCCCGAAACAGGATACGGATACATACAGATTGACGAGGAAAAGAAGGGAGACTTCTATAAGGTGAAGACGTTCATTGAAAAGCCTGCACGTGAATTCGCCGAAATATTCGTGCAGAGCAATGAGTTTTACTGGAACTCGGGTATCTTTGTATGGCATGTAAATACGATTCTGAAGGCTTTCCATGAAATGATGTCGGAAATCTGTCCGCGTGTGGAATGCGATGTGCCCGACTTTACTTCGTGCCCCAATATCTCCATCGATTACAGTATCATGGAAAAGGCCGACAATGTATATGTTCAGTTGTGCGACTTCGGATGGGCCGATCTGGGTACATGGGATGCGCTTTACGATGCTTCACCCAAGGATATGAACCGCAATGTGATTATCAACAGCAATACGTTGCTATACAACTGTAAGAACAGCATCGTACTGGTACCTGAAGGACAGCTTGCCGTCGTGCAGGATCTGGACGGATATCTGGTTGCGTCACGCGACAATGTCTTGCTTATCTGCAAGAAAGACGATCAGGATTCCATCCGGAAATTCGTGAATGACGTAGAGATGAAGTTCGAAGAGAAATATTCCTGATTCCAGCACCGTACATACCTTTCCATCAACTCTGCGTTTGCTTGCGATAATATGGGAAAAAGAGAATAATGAGGACTTAAAAAGTTTTTGTACAAAGATTTTTAGTTTTTGTACAAAAACTAAAAAAACGTCCCGACAAATAAACAAAAACGTGCCCACGTTTCATTTGGAACGTGGGCACGTTTTTTAGCAATTGTCCGCAGGATGATTTCGGAACCGCATCAATACTCGAAGGTAATACCGATAGTAGGCAGTAATGTTCCGCTTTCCTGCTTGATAGACTTCATGACATAGCGTTGTTCGGAAAGGGGTGCCGACGGATTTTCTATCTGTCCCGTACTCATCAGCACATCGGGCTGACGAAGCTTGCTCGCCGTAATGTTCTGGATGTCGAGGTAAATTCCGAACATACACTTCTTCCAGTAGAACATTTTGTCGACACGGAGATCCAACTGACCGAATGCGGGCAGACGCTCCGTGTTGTAACGACCGTAATCGTAATAGGCTTTTCCCTGTACATTCCACGCTTCTACCAGCGACGACTTCTCTACATCGTAGGGTGTATACGGGGAACCTCCTATGCAACTGACTTTCATTCCTACACTCCACTGCTTAGGGAAATTATAGGTACCGCTCACGTTGAAGATGAAACGGTTGTCCCATGCCGACGGAACATAACTGCCTTCCTTGCCGTTGCGGAACTCACTTTTGAAAAGGGTCAACGACGAAGACAGGTTCAGACGCTGTACCAGCAGCCACTTGAACATCAGTTCCACGCCATACGAACGGCCCTCGGCTGTGGATACCAAACGTTCGTTACCAATCACGCCGTAGTCATTTCCCTTGCAGGCCAAGGGGATGCCGTCGGTTACCGACAGCGGCATATCGTGATAGAACTTATAGAACCCTTCGGCCGACAGTTCCATGTTTTCATTCGGCTGCCATGTCAGTCCGACACTCTCCTGCGATACGGAGATATAATCCAGGTTACGGTTCAAGTACGTCCCGTCGTTTCCCTTGAATCCCAGTGCCGTATAAGGCGGAAGCTGGTAATACAAGCCCATGTGTCCGCTCAGAAACAAGTTATCAATCAGGCGGAAAGACACCGACAGGCGCGGAGAAAGCTGTCGCCAGAGTTCCTTCATCTTATCATTGTAATTGTTTCCGTCGGTACGTACGCCGAGCGATGCCGTGAAACGTTCGTCGGGTGCCGTATAGTCCATCGAAGTAAAGAGCCCCCAACGGAACAGATCCAAGGCCGTACGATAGTCGAATACCTGTACCTCATCGGTAAAGACTCGCTGATAAGTCGTATTGGAGTATTGTGAATAATTCAACTCGATGCCGGCATTCAGTTTCCATACGTTCCATGTAGACGTATTTTCCATACGCAGTTTTGTTTCCTGTTCTACCGAACGCAGGCGGAGGGTCAGGTTATCTTCCGAACTTTCGTCGTTGTTATGATACTTCAGGTTACGGTTATTCAGGTAGCTGTGGCTCAAAGTGACCGACTGTACATGTGGTCCGGCATAATGGCGATAGACACCTCCCAGCGTAAAGGTTTCCTGATTAATCTTCGGCAGATACCCCAAAATGTATTCGGCATCCTCACCTTCGATGTCAAAATTCAGTTTCATGCGGTCGATACCTCCCAAGCCGAGCAGGGTAAGTTCATTCCGATCGTTAAAACGGGTTTTCAACTTAAACGAAGCATCCGTATAAGCCGGAAGCAACGGCAAGCCCAAAACCTTGAAAAGCATCAGCAAATACGACTGACGGACAGATACCAGATAAGAGGTTTTGTCGCCCAGATGTCCGTTGGAAGTAAGTGATACTTCCGAAGCTCCCAGTGTTGCCTTCACGGAGTTGTGCTCCATATCACCGTCGCGCAGACTGAAATCGAGCACCGAACTCAGTGCATTTCCTCTGTTGGCAGGAAAAGCTCCGCTGTAAAACTTCACATTTCGTATCAGATCGGCATCAATCAATCCCACCGGACCTCCCGAAGCTCCTTGCGTACTGAAGTGGTTAATATTCGGAATTTCCACGCCATCCAGATAAAAACGGTTTTCCGAAGGTCCGCCTCCGCGTACAATCAGGTCGTTTCGATAGCCAATCGGCGAAAAGGCCACTCCCGGATAATTCTGCACTACTCTCGAAATGTCACGGTTCGCCCCGGGAGCTTTCTCTATTTCCTGCAAGCCGATAACCCGAAGGCTGACCGGACTCTCGGGTACCCGCTGAAAAGGAGAGGCTGTGATGGTTACTCCTTCCAGCTGCGTTCCCTCCTCCTCCATTTCTATCTGTATGTGCGGAGTGCGGTGATTGACACGGTATTCGGAAGTAAAGACCGTTTTATACCCCAACATAGAGGCTTGCAGACGGTAAATTCCGGGAGGAACCTGCTCGACCGCAAAATGTCCTTCGGCATCTGTAGACGAGCCTATTCCCAAGCCGACTACCAGCACATTGACAAACTCCAGCGGCTTTCGGCTTGTCTTGTCGATAACCGTACCTTCTATCCGGTAGGTCTGAGCATGCACCAGCATACAAACAGCCAGGAGCATGAAGAAAGTAACTGTTCTTTTCGTCATAATATCTTCTTTAGGGTATTATTATAAATCAAAAAAGCCATCCTGTAAAGAAGGATGGCTTTTATTCTTGTGTATATCTATAGGAGGAGGTATCAAGCTTTGCCTTCCCAGGCTTTATGAATACTTTCGGCAATGGCCTTAAATTCTTCATCGCTCAATTTCAACTTCGGATTAGAGAAGAGCATGTCCGATTCCTTCTGCATGGGAATCAGATGAATATGAGCATGGGGAACTTCCAGACCAATCACAGCCTCACCTACTTTACGACAAGGGAATGCCTTCTGAATAGCCAGTGCCACATGTTTGGCAAATACATGCATAGCAGCCAGTTCTTCATCACTCAAGTCGTAAATATAGTCGACTTCGCGTTTCGGAACTACCAGGGTATGTCCCTTTACCAACGGATTTATATCCAAAAAAGCATAGAACTGTTCGTCCTCTGCTACCTTGTAGCTGGGTATTTCGCCCGCAACGATCTTACTGAATATAGTTGCCATAATCTGTATATATTAAAAAAGGCAAGCCTGCGACAAAGCAGACTCGCCTTATAGTTAAAACGATATTCCTGTTACTTCAAGACTGATTTTACCCTGCGGGATTGTGATTTCGGCAATATCACCGACCTTTTTGCCCAGCAAACCCTGTGCAATCGGAGTATTTACAGAAATCTTTCCCTGCTTCAGGTTAGCTTCCGTTTCCGATACGATAGTGTATGCCATCTTCATACCTGTCTTTACATTCTTCAGCTCTACGCGGCTCAGAATCTGTACGGTATCAGCCTTCAACTTCGATGTATCAATAATCTTCGCATCGCCGATAGTCGCCTTCAACTGGTTTATTTTCATTTCCAGCATGCCCTGAGCTTCCTTGGCAGCATCGTATTCTGCATTTTCCGACAAGTCGCCTTTATCACGAGCCTCAGCTATTGCTGCTACGATTTTCGGACGCTCAACCGACTCCAGTTGTTTTAATTCTGCTACCAATTTCTGGTAACCTTCTTCTGACATATAAGCCATAATTTTTCCTCCTTGTATATTCGTTATTAATTAAATTGTTCTTGCTTATAAAACAAAAAAGAATCCCGATACACAAAGATGTATCGGAACCCTTCTCTGTTATGACTTTGGCAAAGATACGCCTTTTTACGATATCAGTCAAGTATCGAAGCGTACTATTTTCACATGCTTTTCAACATGTTATAATAATTTCTTAATTGCTTCTTCCAAATTGGTTTTCTCTCCGATTCGCATGCTCAACTCGTTATTTCGGCTCACGAGAAAAGCAGTAGGCAACTTGGTCACACCGTACAGATTTACGTAAGTCGAATAAGGTCCCTGCGGGTCGCGTACACAAATCCACGGCAGGTTGTCGGCTGCTGTCTTCCAGAAATGTTCATCGGTATCGAGCGAGATCTGATAGATTTCCAGTCCTTGTGGAGCATACTTGTCATAAATCTCACGCAACAACAGGTTACGTGCTCCCGATTCTGCACTGCCGTATGCTGTAAAGTCTATCAGTACAACCTTTCCTTTCAAGTCGGTAAGATGGCGGGTCGTACCGTTTATATCCATCAAAGGTATATCGATAATAGAAGTTTCCTGGATTTTATCGGCTGGAATATCCAAAGGTTTCACCTGTGGCGCGCGAGTATTTTTCATACCCTTTATCACCATATTATATAAATTACGCGAACGGTCGGCATGCGGATACAGGTTGTTCATACTTGTAGCAACGGCTGCAAAGCACTTCACATCCTCTTTGTTATTCAACGGATCGAAAATCATATATCCGTTCAGTACTTGGAACAAAGCAAAATAAGCGTAAGGTTTATTAGGGCCTACAAAAATATAATTCCGCTTTACATTATTCTTATACGCATTCACCATGCGGGAAAGACTATCTTGTACAATGCCTACCGGAATGCCCGACTGCGCAAGCTTGTTAACACGTTCCTGCAAATCGGTTTGCAGCAAGACCAGTTCTTTAATCTTCTGGTTGCTCTCTGATCCCTGTATATTATAATCTGTCGCAAAGTTCTTATAATCCGCTTTCACCTCAACGGTTTCTGTAGAATCTACCGAGAAGTTTATGACTTTGTCCTCGATTCTCAACCGATAGAAATCGGGCGCTTCGGGACGCGCAGCAGAAAAACTAAAAGTTCCATTACTTCCCAATTCCACAGAATCGAGTGCAACAATACCATCCAGACCAGTCTGCTCCAGATACAACATTTTATCGGCCGCATCGGTCACTTCTCCCTGCACTTTAAAAGCAGGCTCGTTGTTGCAGGCCGTAACGCCTGCGAACAACAGAGCTGCAGCGATATAAGCATTTCTTTTCATTAGCGATTATTATTCATTTCGGGATGCAAAGATACGGCTTTTTACGAGTTCACAAAGTTTTTATTCAAGTTCTTACAAAATGACATATTTTTTTTAGTCCGATTATCTGTCCATATATATAATGTAAGACTTGGAATATACAGAATAATAGAAAAAAGTGAACAGAATAAAAACTTTTATCTCATTTTCACCCGATTACTACAATAATATTTGTATCTTTGCGCGAACTTTAAGAAGACTTTTATATTAAAACATTTTTTATGATCAATCCTATTGTTAAGACGATCGAGTTAGGCGATGGAAGAACCATCACCCTCGAAACGGGAAAGCTGGCAAAACAGGCAGATGGTGCTGTTATGCTACGCATGGGTAATACCATGTTGCTGGCTACTGTTTGTGCAGCAAAAGATGCAGTTCCCGGTACAGATTTTATGCCGCTTCAGGTAGAGTATAAAGAAAAATATTCAGCATTCGGACGTTTTCCTGGTGGCTTTACCAAACGTGAAGGCAAAGCTTCAGATTATGAAATTCTGACTTGCCGTTTGGTTGACCGCGCACTGCGTCCGTTGTTTCCCGATAACTTCCATGCAGAGGTTTATGTAAATATCATTCTGTTTTCAGCAGACGGCGTAGATATGCCCGACGCACTGGCTGGTCTGGCTGCTTCCGCAGCATTGGCTGTATCTGATATTCCGTTCGGAGGTCCTATCTCAGAAGTACGTGTAGCACGTATCGACGGTCAGTTTGTTATTGACCCGACTTTCGAACAGCTCGAAAAAGCAGATATGGACTTAATGGTAGCCGCTACCTATGAAAATATCATGATGGTAGAAGGTGAAATGAACGAAGTTAGCGAACAAGATTTGCTGGCTGCCCTGAAATGTGCTCACGAAGCTATCAAGGTACATTGCAAGGCACAGATGGAACTGATGGAAGAAGTTGGTTCTACTGTAAAACGTGAATACTGCCACGAAGAAAACGATGAGGATTTGCGCAAGGCTGTTCACGATGCTTGCTACGACAAAGCTTATGCCATTGCAGCATCAGGAAACCACAACAAACATGAACGTCAGGATGCTTTCGATGCTATCTGTGAAGAGTTCAAGGCTCAGTTCACTGAAGAAGAGCTCGAAGAAAAAGCACCTATGATAGACCGTTATTATCACGATGTAGAAAAAGAAGCCATGCGTCGTTGCATCCTCGATGAGGGCAAACGTCTGGATGGTCGTAAGACAAACGAAATTCGTCCAATCTGGTGCGAAGTAGGTCCGTTGCCTTATCCACATGGTTCTTCAATCTTTACTCGTGGTGAAACACAATCATTAAGTACCGTTACTTTGGGAACTAAACTTGATGAAAAGATTGTAGACGATGTACTCGACCAGCATAAAGAACGTTTCTTGTTGCATTATAACTTCCCTCCGTTCTCTACAGGTGAAGCAAAAGCACAGCGTGGTGTAGGCCGTCGTGAAATCGGTCACGGACACTTGGCATGGCGTGCATTGAAAGGCCAGATTCCTGCCGACTATCCTTACTGCGTACGTGTAGTTTCTGATATTCTTGAATCAAACGGTTCTTCTTCTATGGCTACAGTATGTGCCGGAACATTGGCTCTGATGGATGCAGGTGTACCTATCAAGAATCCGGTATCAGGTATCGCTATGGGATTGATCAAAAATGCCGGAGAAGAAAAATATGCTGTTTTGTCGGATATCCTGGGAGATGAAGATCATCTGGGAGATATGGACTTCAAGGTTACAGGTACTAAGAATGGTATCACAGCAACACAGATGGATATCAAGTGCGACGGTTTGACTTACGACATTCTTGAAAAAGCACTGATGCAGGCAAAAGAAGGTCGTGAATATATCCTGAACAAACTGACAGAATGTATTGCTGAACCTCGCAAGGAACTGAAACCGAATGCTCCACGCATTGAAACAATGACTATTCCGAAAGAATTCATCGGTGCTGTAATCGGCCCGGGCGGAAAGATCATCCAGGGTATGCAAGAAGAGACCGGTGCAACAATCACTATCGAAGAAGTAGACGGTGTAGGCCGTATCGAAATCGCCGGAAACAACAAGAAGACTATCGACGATGCTGTACGCCTGATCAAGGGTATCGTTGCTGTACCTGAAATCGGTGAAGTATATCAGGGTAAAGTTCGCTCAATCATGCCTTACGGTGCTTTCGTTGAATTCCTTCCGGGTAAAGACGGTTTGCTGCATATCTCTGAAATCGACTGGAAACGTTTGGAAACAATCGAAGAAGCTGGCTTGAAAGAAGGTGATGACATCGAAGTAAAACTGTTGGATATTGATCCGAAAACAGGAAAATTCAAATTGTCACACAAGGTACTGTTGCCAAAACCAGAAGGTATGGGAGAAAACAATCACCCAAAACGTGAACGTAAGCCTCAGCAGAACAAGGAACAGAAATAATGAATCCTTCATATCTTTACTAAAAAGGTTGCCTTTCCGGCAACCTTTTTTTATGCAATCAAAGTAAATCGAATCACAAGAACAGGCTGAAACACCGCTATGCATCAGCAGGCTACCAGTAACAAGGAGCAAGTATCCAGACAGAAATAGCCCGACTTGTTTCGGATAAATCCGCATACAAGCCGGGCTATATTATATCTTTCGGTCGGAAATTATTCTGTAACTTCCTGGAAATCTTCTTTTCCTACGCCGCAAACCGGGCAAACCCAGTCATCAGGAAGATCTTCAAACGCTGTTCCCGGAGCGATACCACCATCTGGATCTCCAATTTCTGGATCATAAACCCAATCACATACTGTGCAAATGTACTTTTTCATAATTTTATCGTTTATTCTAAGTTAGTATTAATTGTTACTTTACTACAAGAACAAATATAGAAAGAATTTGTTTACACTGTTTCTTTTAGTAACATATTTTTTAATTCTTCCATTCCTTCTGACGCTCCTTTACGAATAACGTGTACTTTCCGACCTGAAGCAATCGCTACTTCTTTCGGGTCGATAAGATACACCGGAACGCGTGAAGGCACATAATTCAGCAATCCGGCTGCAGGATATACATTCAGCGAAGTACCGATTATCACGAATATATCAGCTTGTTCTGCATAATCGATTGCAGTTTCAATCATCGGCACGCTTTCACCGAACCACACGATGAACGGACGTAACTGTGAACCGTCGGCAGCCGTATCTCCCATCTTGACTTCGTATTCCTCCGGCTTCAGTTCTTTAATAAATTTCGGATTATTGGGTTGCCAACTGGATGTCACCTTTGTCAGTTCGCCATGCAAATGGATAACATGATGGCTGCCTGCACGTTCATGCAGGTTATCGACATTCTGTGTTATGACCGTTACATCAAAAAACTTTTCCAATTCTGCTATCAACTCATGCCCCCGGTTAGGCTTCACAGTCAGCAACTGCTTACGCCGTTCGTTATAAAAATCAATTACCAGTTTCGGATTGGCAGCATATCCTTCCGGAGTCGCAACCTGTTCCACCGGATAACGATCCCATAATCCACCCGAATCACGAAACGTACTAATGCCACTTTCAGCACTCATACCTGCACCTGTGAGTATTACCAGCTTTCTCATACACTAATATTTTCGTTCTATTTTAGATACAACGACAAAAATAAGAATTTTTAATCGCTTAAAGCGGCTCATATTCAAAGAAAAAAGATACCTTTGCCATGCTTTTTAAGAATATTACATACTAATAAATATAATTACATGGATAAATTCAGTTACGCCATTGGTCTGGGTATAGGCCAAAATCTGTTAAGCATGGGTGCCCGCGGCATCGAAGTAAACGACTTTGCACAGGCTATCAAAGACGTATTAGAGGGAAATCAAACAGCTATCACTCATACTGAAGCCCGCGATATTGTAAACAAATACTTTACCGAGCTGGAAGAAAAGATAAACGCTGAAAACATAGCAAAAGGAAAGCAGTTCCTCGAAGAAAACAAGAAGAATCCAAACGTAGTGACCTTGCCTAGCGGCTTACAGTACGAAGTTATCAAGGAAGGTAACGGAAAGAAGCCTAAAGCAACCGACCGTGTACGCTGCCACTACGAAGGAACACTGATAGACGGCACTTTGTTCGACAGTTCTATCAAACGTGGTGAACCTGCCGTATTTGGTGTCAACCAGGTTATCAAAGGATGGGTTGAAGCTCTCCAGCTGATGTCGGAAGGAGCAAAATGGAAATTGTATATTCCTTCTGAACTGGCTTACGGTGCACAAGGAGCTGGCGAAATGATTCCTCCTCACAGCACATTGATTTTTGAAGTAGAACTGATAGAGGTTCTCTAAAAAAAGAGATAGATAAATCGTAATTTAAAAAATAAAAGTAAATGAAAAAAAGTACTTTAATCATGATGTTTGCAGCCGCAGCAGGACTGGCATCATGTACGGCTCAGAGCCCGAAAGCAAACATGAAAAGTGATGTTGATACTCTTTCTTACATGATGGGTGTCAGCAATACACAAGGATTGGAAGAATATGCAATGGGACGTCTGGGTATAGACTCAACTCACATGGCCGACTTCGTAAGAGGTATCGAAGAAGGATTAAAACAAACCGATGCAAAGCAGAAAGCATACATGGCTGGTATCCAGATCGGACAGCAGATCAGCGGTGATATGTTCGATGCTATCAGCAGCCGTATTTTCAGCGGAGATTCTACACAGAGTCTGAGCAAAGAAAACTTCCTGGCAGGTTTCGTAGCAGCTGTCAAGAAACAAGCTATGGTTCCTACAGACTCAGCAGTTGTATATGTTAACACAAAAGCTGAAGCTATCAAAGAAAAAGCATTGGAAACAAAATACGCTGACTACAAGAAACAGAACGAAGAATTCCTTGCCAAGAACAAGAGCAAAGAAGGCGTGAAAGTTACTCCGAGCGGCTTGCAGTACAAGATTATCACAGAAGGTAAAGGAGAAATCCCGACAGAAACTGCAAGAGTTAAAGTAAACTATAAAGGTACATTGATTGACGGTACTCAGTTCGACAGCTCATACGATCGTAAAGAGCCGACTACTTTCCGTGCCAATCAGGTAATCAAAGGATGGACAGAAGCTCTGACTATGATGCCTGTTGGTTCTAAATGGGAATTGTATATTCCTCAGGAACTGGCTTATGGAGCACGTGAAACCGGTACTATCAAACCGTTCTCTACGCTGATTTTTGAAGTTGAACTGATCAGCATCGAAAAAGAAGACAAGAAATAAGCTAAAAAAAATAGTTTATATTGAAACAGGTACGGACACAAAGTTCGTACCTGTTTTTTTATTCTCCCAACCGATACTCATGCGGTGTCTTTCCAGTCAGTCTCCGAAAATATTTACAGAAGAAGGAGGCATTAGGGAAATTAAGCTCATCGGCTATCTGATAAACCAGTTTGTCGGAATGGCGAAGCAATAATTTGGCTTCTTGCACAACAGCTTCATTTACCCAGTCCATGACGGTACGCCCACTTGTTTGTCTGATAAGTGTACTCAGGTAGCGAGGGGTCAAATATAATCTTTCAGCATAAAATATAATGTTTCGTTCGCGGATGGCGTACTTATTAACAAGTAAAAGAAATCTGTTGAAAACTTCTTCTTGACGTGTGCGTTGTTGTTTGTCTTCCGACATTTCCCGCATGCGATATGCATATATCTGATGAAACAAGGCTGCTATCAGGCTTCTGACTATTTCACGTGGAAATGGCTCATCATGTACCACATCCCACAACATATCGAAAAACTGCTGAATGCGCTTCTCTTCCTTCTCAGCCAAATCCAACTGTACATAAAGTCTTCCTTGCAAGAACATCTGCAAAAGTGTCTCCTTTTGCCATCCTTCCATCAAACTGTTAGTAAAGGCAAGCATCTCCAACTCACAATCATTCGACACCTCCAATACTTGAAGTATTGTCCCGGGAGAAGCAACTATCAGTTGTTTTACAGAAAGAGTGAACTCTATCAAGTTTGCCCTGACACGAATATAGCCTGCATGCATAAGTAAAATACGCCCCTCAGTCAGACGGTACGGCTGCCCAAGCATAAAAATTTGCTCAGACACTTCCAATGTTCCTTTCACAGAACGTACCATTCCTAGTTCTGCCGAAACAAAACGATAAGTATTACAGGGAACAGAAGACAGCTCAAATATTTGTTTTAAAGCCAGAAGTAAAAGATTGTTCTGTTTCATCATAATATAAAGGTTATTTCCCGCAAAGATAATAATAACGCCCTATAAAGTTGTAAAATGCACACATTATCGAACAAATAGGACATTTACAGCTACCAATAGGACCTTATGAATAAGCAGAAAGCAATTACCTTTGTATGAGAACAATAAAAATAATGTACTTATGATACGAGTAATCTTATTCTTTCTGTCTGTTGTCACAGCCCTAAGTATAAAGGCGCAAATCACTCTCGACGAATGCAGGCAGGCTGCGCAAGAAAATTATCCTCTTGTCAGACAATATAACTTGATTCAACTATCCGAACAATATACCTTATCGAACGCAACAAAAGGAAATCTTCCACAAATCAGTTTCAGTGGAAAGGTATCTTACCAAAGCGACGCAACAACCCTCCCGTTTGAAATTCCCGGAATTGGATTCAGAGGATTACCCAAAGATCAGTATCAAGCTATGGTCGAAATCAAGCAGAACATTTGGGATGGCGGGAAAATACACTTCCAAAAAGAAGAAATAGAAGCTGCAACCCGTGAAAACAAACATGAAGTGGATGTAAGCATGTATGCACTTCATGAACAAGTAAATCAGGTCTTTTTCGGCATTCTGCTTTTAGACGAGCAATTACAGCAAAATACTCTGCTTAATGAGAACCTGCAACGTAACCTGAAAAACATAGAAGCCTATAGAAACAATGGCATAGCCAATGATGCAGACGTAGATGCTGTACAAGTAGAAATACTTCATACCAGACAACAACGTGTACAACTTTCTGCCAATCGCCGTGCCTATTTACACATGCTTGCATTATTAACAGGAAAAGACATCAATGAAAATACGGTATTGGTCATTCCTCAAGAAACCGAAGAAGAGAATGACATTACCATAAACCGTCCAGAACTTCAATTGTATGAAGCACAGGAACAAAGCCTATATATCCGTCAGCGCAGCCTTCGTGCCGGATATATGCCACAAATAGGTCTTTTTGCCCAGGGAGGGTATGGCAATCCCGGGCTCGATATGTTGAAAGACAAATTCACAGCCTATTACATAATCGGAGCACGATTGACGTGGAATTTCGGCAGTCTGTATACGCTAAAGAACGATAAGCAAAAACTCAATACACAACGGATGCAAATCCAAAACAACCGAGAGGTATTTCTTTTCAATACCTATCTAAAATTGTCGGAACAAAATGGAAGGATTGATGCCATACGGCAACAAATGAAGGAAGATGATGAGATTATCCGACTTCGCTCTAATATTCGTCGGGCAGCCGAAGCCAAGGTTGCCAACGGAACATTAACAGTTACGGAGATGTTACGTGAAGTGACGTCCGAAAGTCTGGCACGGCAAACTCAAGCTCTCCATAAAATCCAATTACTAATGAATCTATATCAAAAAAAGCATCTTACCAACTCCCAAACGTATTAACTTGTTACAGCCTTATGAAAAGAAAATATTTTTCATGTATCACCTTATTGATTTTCCTGTCCGCGTGTCAATCAAATACCGATTTCGATGCTACAGGAACATTCGAAGCTACAGAAATTATTGTTTCAGCTGAATCCAACGGCCGATTATTCCGCCTTGATGCTGAAGAAGGAATGCGCCTTTCTCAAGGTGAAGAAGTCGGGCTGATTGATACCGTTCAGCTTTATCTGAAAAAGCTCCAATTAGAAGCAAACATGAAAGCTGTAAATAACCAGCGTCCTGATATTCATAAACAAATCGCAGCTACTAAAGAACAACTGACAACAGCTCACCGAGAACGGGAGCGTGTTGAAAAGCTATTAAAAGCTAATGCCGCCAACCGCAAACAGCTGGACGACTGGGAAGCCCAGATTAGCGTATTGCAAAGCCAACTTGAAGCACAAATATCTTCTCTGACAAACAATACTCAAAGTTTAAACGAGCAGAGCACTTCTGTAGCTGTTCAGATTCTTCAGATAGAGGACTTGCTGAGCAAATGTCATATTCTCTCTCCTATCGACGGTACAGTACTTGCCAAATATGCCGAGCCGGGAGAATTAGCCTCAACCGGAAAGCCTCTCTTTAAAATAGCCGACACTCACAATCTATTTCTACGTGCTTACGTCACCACATCTCAGTTGAAAACAATAAAACTAGGTGCGCAAGCCAAGGTTTTTGCCGACTTCGGGAACGGTAATCGAAAAGAATATCAAGGTACCGTAAGCTGGATAGCCGACGAAGCAGAGTTTACTCCAAAAACGATTTTAACGGAAGATGAACGTGCCAATCAGGTGTATGCCGTTAAAATAGCCGTGACCAACGATGGTATCCTAAAAATAGGAATGTATGGAGAAGTTAAATTTGACGAAGAAGAATGATTATGAATAAAGGTATAAATCCTGTTATCGAAGTAAGACATATCTGCAAAAGCTACGGAACTGTAAAGGCTTTACAAGATGTATCCCTATCCATACAGCAAGGAGAATTATTCGGACTGATAGGGCCTGACGGTGCCGGCAAAAGTACGTTATTCCGTATCCTCACGACCTTGCTGAACGCCGATTCGGGTGAAGCATCTGTTATAGGATATGATGTACACAAGGACTTCCGTTGCATCAGGAGCGAGATAGGATATATGCCAGGACGTTTTTCCCTCTATCAAGGCCTGACGGTGGAAGAAAACCTGAATTTCTTTGCTACCATCTTCCAGACAACCGTAGCAGAACATTACGATCAGATACGGGAAATATACGAACAGATTGCTCCCTTCAGGAAACGCCGTACCGGAGCATTATCCGGAGGAATGAAACAAAAGCTGGCTCTTTGCTGTGCCTTGATCCACTCTCCAAAAGTCCTTTTTCTGGATGAACCTACAACTGGAGTAGATCCTGTTTCAAGAAAAGAATTCTGGATGATTCTTGACAGACTCCGCAACAGGGGAATCACTATCATGGTATCCACTCCCTTTATGGATGAAGCAAGAAAATGTGACCGGATAGCTTTTCTGCACGAAGGTAAAATAAGAGGGACAGATACTCCTGCGATAATATTGGAGCAGTTTAAAGATATACTTTGCCCTCCAAGATTAGAACGCAATCGTACAGAAGACAGCCAGACACCGGTCATCAAAGTAAATAATCTGGTAAAACGGTTTGGTACATTCACGGCAGTCGACCATATCTCGTTCGAAGTAAGAAAAGGAGAGATATTCGGATTCTTAGGTGCAAATGGTGCAGGAAAGACTACGGCAATGCGTATTTTATGTGGACTAAGCTTACCAACTGAAGGGCATGCAGAAGTTATGGGTTACAATGTCATCACACAAAGTGAAGATATTAAACGACATATAGGCTACATGAGTCAGAAATTTTCCTTATACGAAGATTTAACCGTCTGGGAAAATGTACGTTTGTTCGGTGGTATCTATCGAGTTCCTTCCAAAGAAATACCCAAACGAACAGAAGCGATGCTTCACCGTATCGGATTATATGAAGAACGGAATACGTTGGTTCGGGCACTTCCTCTGGGATGGAAACAACGTCTGGCCTTTTCGGTCGCCATATTTCATCGTCCGCAACTTGTGTTTCTCGACGAACCGACAGGAGGGGTAGATCCCGCAACACGACGTCAGTTTTGGGAACTTATCTATCAGGCAGCCGAACAAGGAATTACCCTATTCGTCACCACTCACTATATGGATGAAGCAGAATACTGCGACCGTATATCAATTATGGTAGATGGACATATCCGTGCTTTAGATACTCCTACAGCCTTAAAAGCTCATTTCCATGCACAAAATATGGATGAGGTTTTCCAAATGCTCGCACGGGAAGCAAAGCGAAGGAATGACTAACATTGATTTTTCAAAATTGTACGTAAACAATATGAAACAGTTTATAGCATTCATAAAAAAAGAATTTTATCACATCCTGCGTGACAAACGTACGATGCTGATACTTATCGGAATGCCCATCATACAGATTATACTTTTCGGCTTTGCAATCTCTACCGAAGTACGTAATGTGCAGACTGCTGTTCTCGTAAATTCAGCCAATGCAGACGTACGGCATATCATCGACCGACTGGATGCAAGTGAATATTTCACCGTAAAGTACATAGTACATTCTCCCGAAAAAATAGAGCACCTGTTAAAGAAAAACAAGATAGAACTTGCCGTTGTAATAGTCAACGATTTAAACCGATTACGTTTCGATTCCCAACAAATACAAATCATCGCTGATGCGACCGAACCTAATCAGGCCGTAACCCGCAGCAGCTATGCCAACGGAGTATTGACCAAAGCACTGGCAGAATTGGGACTGAAACATCAAGTAAGCAAAATTATAGTATCTGGAAAACTCCTCTATAATCCGCAGATGAAAAGTGCCTATAACTTTGTGCCGGGCGTAATGGGATTAATTTTAATGCTCATCTGTGCAATGATGACTTCAATATCTATCGTACGTGAAAAAGAGACCGGTACGATGGAAATCCTGCTTGTATCACCTATGAATCCAATATGGGTCATTTTATCGAAAACGATTCCTTACTTCGTACTGTCTATTATTAATTTGAGTACAATCTTGTTACTATCGGTCTTTGTTCTTCATGTTCCCATTGCAGGAAGTTTGCTCAGCCTGCTGGGAGTATCACTTCTATTTATTTTTGTATCATTAGCTTTAGGGCTGCTCATTTCATGTATTACTCACACTCAAGTAGCTGCCTTACTTGCGTCAGCAATGGTACTGCTGATTCCTACGATTATTTTATCAGGCATTATCTTTCCAATAGAAAGCATGCCAGCTCCCCTACAATGGCTATCCTGCATAATTCCAGCACGATGGTATGTAGCCTTAGTACGAAAACTGATGATAGAAGGTGTTCCGCTATCTTATGTCTGGCAGGAAGTCCTCATCCTGCTGCTTATGGCTGTTATACTTATTGGTATCACAACTAAAAAGTTTAAGAACCGCTTAGAATAGAATAATATGGTACTACGATATCTTATTGAAAAAGAATTCAAACAGTTGCGCCGGAATAGTTTCCTGCCTCGACTCATCCTGATATTTCCCTGTGTTATCATGCTAATTATGCCATGGGCCGCAACATTGGAAATAGAGGACCTGCGTATAGCCATAATCGACCATGACCATAGTCCTTCTTCCATTCGACTCATTCACCGTATAGAAGCTTCACCATACTTCAAACTGGTGACCCTTCCTGATACATACGAAAAAGGATTGGAGAATATCGAAAGAGACCGAGTTGACATGTTACTTGAGATACCCAAAGGTTTCGAAAAAGAACAAGTTAACGGACGGTCCGCTTCAGCCTTGATAGCAATAAATGCCGTAAACGGAACCAAAGGTGGCTTGGGAAGTACTTACCTGCAACAAATACTTAACCCTCAAAGTACATCGGCTTCAATTCTATACCGTTTTAATCCACATCTGGATTACAAAATATTCATGGTACCCGCTCTAATGACCATGTTGCTGGTGATGATTTGCGGCTTTCTACCGGCATTGAATGTAGTCAGTGAAAAAGAAAAGGGGACTATCGAACAAATCAACGTCAGCCCAGTCAGTCGTTTTACATTCACATTAGCCAAACTGCTCCCCTACTGGTTTATCGGTTTTATCGTATTAAATCTATGCATAATACTGGCCTGGATAATATACGGATTAGCTCCCGAAGGTAGTATATTCACCATTTACCTTGCGACATTGATATTTGTCTTGGTCATGTCCGGATTAGGACTGGTCATATCCAATTATTCATCTACTATGCAACAAGCCATGTTTGTTATGTGGTTCTGCATGCTGATATTCATCTTGATGAGTGGATTGTTTACTCCCATTAGCAGTATGCCTCAATGGGCACAATACATTACTTATGCCAATCCCTTACGATACTTTATGGAAATGATGCGTATGGTTTATCTAAAGGGAAGCAATATGGCCGATATCACACAACAATTAGGTGTATTATCCTGTTTCGCAGCTATATTATATGGGTGGGCTATTTATAGTTATCGGAAACAACAGTAAAGTTATTATAAATTTTAACATTTCATATACACGGCGTACCATATTATTCCCTATATTTGAAAATACACAAACTTTAAATACGTGAATATTATGAACGCAAATCCTGTTTTCAGTTTGCACATCCCGACAAGAATCTTGTTCGGATGTGGTGAGATAAAGAAGTTGGCAACTGAAATACTTCCCGGGAAAAAAGCGATGATTATCATTTCCGGCGGTACTTCGATGAAAAAATACGGATATTTAGATAAAGTAACCAGCTTCTTGACAGAGAATGATGTCGCATCTATCGTTTACGATAAAATTTTGCCCAATCCTATTAAATCGCATGTAATGGAAGCTGCTGCTATCTGTCGCGAACAAGGTTGTGACTTTATTATCGGATTAGGTGGAGGTAGTACCATAGATTCTGCCAAGGCTATTGCCGTTATGGCATGCAATGACGGAGATTTCTGGAACTACGTAACAGGTGGAACCGGCAAAGGACGTCCAGTTACCAAAGCACTTCCCATTGTTGCCATTCCTACTACGGCAGGAACAGGAACAGAAGTTGATCCGTGGGCTGTAATTACCAACGAAGAAAAACAAGAAAAAATAGGCTTTGGCTGCCCGCTCACTTTCCCAACTCTTTCCATCATCGATCCGGAATTAATGATCTCCATCCCGGCACATCTAACAGCTTATCAAGGATTCGATGCTTTCTTCCATGCAGCTGAAGGATTCATTGCCAACTGTGCAACTCCAATCAGTGATCTTTATGCATTGGAAGCTATCCGCTTACTCTACAAATACCTTCCTGTAGCCGTAAACGACGGCAAGAACTTAAAAGCACGTGCTAAAGTAGCATGGGCCAGCACACTTGCCGGACTGGTAGAAGCTACATCCAGCTGTACTTCCGAACATTCTATGGAACATGCCATGAGTGCTTTCTATCCTGAATTACCTCATGGAGCCGGATTAATTGCGCTGAGTGAAGCTTATTTCGAAACATTCCGTAATGACTGCATGAAGCGTTATATGAAAATGGCGGATATCATGACACAGCAGAAGAGTAATCGTCCAAGCGACTTCATCGACGCATTGGTACGCATGAAAAAGGAATGTCATGTAGACGATATCAAATTAAGCAAATGGGGATTGAAAGAAGAGGATCTTCCGAAAATGGTTCAGAATGCACGCGATACAATGGGTGGTCTGTTTACCTTAGATCCACGTCCGCTTACAGACGAAGAAGTATTGAACATCTACAAACAATCTTATAAATAAAGATCTCACTTAGTCTGTCAATCATCTAAAAGAGAAGTGACCATTCACATGGTCCGATAAAGTAAAACAAAAAGAGTTCACCCCCCAAGGATGAACTCTTTTTGCTATTTATTATTCTGTTACGGCAAATTTCAATGTCGATACATCTTCGCTGTTCGGACCAATCATTACATTAAAATCTCCCGGTTCACAAACGTAATTCAAATCGTAATCATAGAATTTAAGTAGCTCCGGAGTTATCTTGAAAGATACTTTCTTGCTTTCTCCTTTCTTTAAATGTATACGCTGGAAACCTTTCAATTCTTTCACCGGACGAGTAATACTTCCTACCAAATCACGAATGTACAACTGAACAACTTCATCTGCATCATAATTTCCCGTATTGGTAACCGTGATAGAAGCAGTCAGTTCCCCATTCTGCTTGTTCATGGAGTCAGCACTCAACTGCATGTCGGAATAAGCAAATGTTGTATAGCTTAAACCAAATCCGAATGGATATAAAGGATCGTTCGATACATCAATATAATTGCTGCGGAACTTTTCAAACCATTTGCCTTTAGCCAACGGACGACCTGTGTTCTTATGGTTGTAATTCATAGGCAACTGACCCACGTTCTGTGGAAAGCTTGCTGTAAGTTTTCCACTCGGACAAACATCGCCAAACAAAACATCGCATATCGCATCGGCCGACTCACTTCCGCCAAACCAGACGTTCAAAATAGACGGAACGTGCTGCTGTTCCCAAGTCATGACTGTTGGACGGCCCGCAAAATGAACCAGCACAACAGGCTTACCTGTTTTCAACAAAGCATCCAGCAAGTCACGCTGTGCATCCGGCATTTCCAGGTTTGTACGACTGCTGCATTCACCACTCATTTCAGAAGATTCTCCCAATGCGGCTACAATGACATCAGCCTGTGAAGCAACACGCAAGGCTTCGTCCAGTAATTCCTTATCATTGCCACGAGGAATTTCCCGACCGAACATGGTAGCACGAGTCTGATAATCCGCATCGTACATCAAATTACTGCCTTGTGCATAAAGTACATTCGCCTGATTACCCACTGCTTTTTTTAATCCTTCGAGCAACGTACTGTAACGTTGCGGAGTTGCTGCAACACTCCATGTACCTGGCATATTAGTACGTGTATCGGCTAACGGACCGATTAATGCGATATTACCTTTTTTCTGCAAAGGCAATAAATTATTTTCATTCTTCAACAATACGAACGATTCGGTAGCGATACGACGTGCCTCAGCTCGGTGTTCTGCATTATAAATATCTTTAGCCGGACGATTCAGGTCACAATATTTATAGGGATCCTTAAACAGACCCAGCTTATATTTTGCCTCCAGCATCCGGCGACAAGCTGTATCAATGTCCTGCATGCTGACTTTACCTTCTTTCAAAGATTTTTCCAATGTTCCGATAAAGCCATCAGCAACCATATCCATATCGGTTCCAGCCTTCAGTGCACGCGCAGATACTTCCTGCAAATCTCCGATTCCATGATCCACCATTTCAGCTATTGCCGTATAGTCGGTAACAACGAAACCATCAAATCCCCACTGTTTACGCAAAACATCCGTCATCAGCCAGCGGTTAGCAGTAGCAGGAACTCCATCTACTTCATTAAACGAACTCATGAAGCTACCAGCTCCCGCCTCAGCAGCAGCTTTATAAGGAGGGAAATACTCATTAAACATCCGGTTACGGCTCATGTCGACCGTATTATAGTCACGTCCGGCCTCGATGGCACCATACAAAGCAAAGTGTTTTACACAAGCCATTACCTCATCGTTTCTTTCCATCTTTTCTCCCTGATAGCCTTTAACCATTGCCTTGGCTATTTCAGCTCCCAGATAAGGATCCTCTCCATTACCTTCCGAAACACGTCCCCAACGGGCATCACGGCAAATATCCACCATCGGACTGAAAGTCCAGCAGATACCATCTGCACTGGCTTCAACGGCAGCAATACGCGCAGACTTTTCAATAGCCTCCATATCCCACGTACAAGAAAGAGCCAAAGGTATAGGGAATACAGTTTCATATCCATGAATTACATCCATACCAAAAAGCAATGGAATACCCAAACGGCTTTTTTCAACAGCCAGCTCCTGCATTTCACGGATAGCTTTCACCCCTTTCAGGTTGAACAAGCCTCCTACTTCTCCCCGACTGATTTTCCCAGCCACATCACTACTCTTAGCCTGTCCTGTTGTAATATTACCGGTGACAGGCAAGTTTAACTGACCCAACTTTTCCTGAAGAGTCATCTTGCTCATCAGTTCAGTCACGAACTTATCCATGTTACCTTCGTCTTTAGGCAACAGCGATTTTTTATTTCCGGCAAAGAGAGTAGCCGACACACATAAAGAAGTAACCAAAAGGAATGTTGTCTTTTTCATTATTTCTTTCTTATTAAGATAAATCATTTTTTAACTTCAAAACCTAAATTCTTGAGTCCAGCCTGAATTTCAGGACAACTCATAAACAAGTTCCAGAGTAATCCGGTACGATAGTTTTCTATCATTGGAGCAATCGTACACTGATCTATAGCCAGATAGTGAGGTACAGTCCAGTTCGCTGTTTCCGAAAAGGCATCATAAAAACCATACGTACCCCAGATTGTATCACCCTTTGAATAAAAATACTTCAAAGCACGCATTGATTCTTCCGGAGTATACGGAAAACTCGACAAAGCAGCCGTAGGAGTAATCACCCCTAAATCATTTTCACCCGGACAATGTGCCGCATAACCATTCACAGAATAACTGGCAGTCAGTCCCCAGCAATTTTCACCATATCCTTTATAGCCCTTCGGATTCTCTACACAATACCGGTAATCAGACAATGCATGGTTTCGTACCACATTCCAATAATCGGCATAACGGTCTTTAATTTTACGTGGATCCAATCCGATATAGGAATAATGTGCCCAGAACAATGGACCTCCCAGCTCCTCGGCTCCATTATGTTTCAACTCCAGAGGCAATCCATAAGGAGCAGCCGATGTCTTGATATTTCCTCCTCGTGCCCATCCATTATGATAAGCAGAAGCAGGAACCGGATGCGTTGGTGAAGATGCTGCCAGCACATAAACAATCAAAGCTTCATTGTAGCCTTCAAGAGGGAAGTTCATCTCCCAGCCATAATTGGGCGACCAGTGCCAGTAAATAACGTCTTTCCCGTTCTGATACCAGTCGAATTCCATTTCGTGCCACAATTTATTAATTTTTTCACAAAGTTCCTTCTCTCTGGAGGTTCCATTTTCAAAATACTGGCGAACACAGAGCAAACTTTGCATCACAAAACAACTCTCTACTAAATCGCCTCCATCATCTTTCAATCCAAAAGGCTTTACTTTACCGGTAGGTCCGTCAAGCCAGTGAGGCCATACCCCATGAAAACGGTCGGCACGCGTCAGGTAATCAACGATCTTATGCAAGCGTTCCACACCATCTTCACGAGAAACAAATTTTCGGTCGATAGCAACCAGAATACCGGCAATACCGAAACCACTGCCTCCCGTAGTGACTACCGAAGAATCATTCTGAGGATAATTTCCATCCAGATGAATGCGTTCAGGAGCCAGGCCTGAGGTCTTTTCCGCTCCATCCCACATATAATTAAAATGTACCTTTTGTATATAATCCAGCATCGCACTATCCGAAGGGAAAGATTCCGGACGAGTACTTGTCTGGTCAGTAATGCTTAAGTTTTCTCCTTTTTTAGCCGATGTGCACGAAAGCAAGAACAGTACACACAAGCCACAAAAATATTTCCACATAAGTATCTACAGATTTGATCTGTTATCAATCCTTTCAGGAGCCTCACGTCTACAACGCTAAGCCCCTGAAAGTTATTTTACTAAAAGCATAAGCCATTATTCGTCTTTCGGCTCGTTTTCCAATGTTGAAGATATATCAATCTGGGCGGTAGGAACCGGATAGTATTCTTTTCCGGCAGTCCATCCCAAAGGACCTAATACTTCGCTCAACTTACCTGTACGGCGCAGGTCATTGTATCGTTCACCCCATTCCAATGCAAGTTCCATACGACGTTCATCCATAATCTGATCGATTGTCACATCCTCCAACTCAGGCATTGCTGCACGTTTACGAACCAGATTAAATGGGACGTCACCATTCTTTTCTTGACGTACCTTTGCTTCAGCATTCATCAAAAGCACTTCTGCATAGCGGAATACACGGATATTGTTATTTGTTCCATATTCCGTACGTCCATCGGTCATCTGGTTAGACGGAGTATAAGCCTTTCCGTTAAAGCAATCCGGAGCTACGCTGCTAGCCGGTGCCTTGATGAAATCACCTTCTTGAGTCGTTTCACCTGCCATCAGGAAGGTTGTAGTAGCACGAACGGTTTCACCACGTTCGGCCGCCCACTGCCGGAAAGCTTTCGTCGGACTGATAAAGCCCCATCCGGAAATATTACCATCATTCAAAGGGCCCTGGAATACAAACCAGCTGTCCGGAACGACAACTTCTCCCGAACCGTTGCCAAAATCAGTAAACTGCATTTCGAACAAAGATTCATCACAGAGTTTACCTGGAATTTTAAACAAGTTATTAAAGTCATCGTATAAAGAGAACTTTTTACTTCCGATAATATCATCTGTCAGTTCCTCAACTTTCGACCAGTTCTCCTGTTCCATATAAACTTTGGCAGCCAGCATCTCAGCCGTAAAGGCAGAAGCAGCACCTATACGATCTGTATATTCGTTCGGACGAATACGAGGCAAATGTGTTATAGAATAATCCAAATCGCTTAATATATACCGATATACAGCATTTACCGTAGAACGAGTCATATCGGTCTGCTTATTGTCACGCAAAATGGTAACAGGGCCAAACAATTCTGTCAGACGATAGTAGCAATAGGCACGGATAAATTTTACTTCGCCTGTATATTCTTCATAACGTTTTTCATCTGTAGCCGAAACGATGTTGGCAGCATAACCATCAAGAGCCTCCAGTGCTGCATTGGCTACCTTAATGATGTCATAATAAACCATCCATGCCTCGTTTGTTCCCCAGAACCCGGCATTATAAGTATAATTCTGATCGATAGCAACCAAATCTGCCTGGTCGTCAATTCGACCTGTAGAAACATCATCGTCACGAACAACCGTCGCCCCCCATACAATCCAGTGAGAACCTCTCTGGCGTAACTTTGCATAGACACCAGATACCGGCTGATACATATTATTCAGGTTTGTATAATCAACCTTTTCTTCGTCGACCTTATTCTCCGGCAACTTGTCCAGATAATCGGAGCAGGAAGAGAATAATGTTGTGGCAGCAAACGCACACAGTAATATATTTTTTATCTTAAGACTTTTCATAAATCAGCGTGTTTAACAATTTGTTAGAAATCGATAGTCAAGCCAAAAGTATATGTGGCAGCCAGTGGGTAAACACCCTCGTCCCAACCATAGCTCTGGCTAATTTCAGGAGTAAATCCGTTCGAAGTAAAGTAAGTAAACGGACGGTCAGCAGTCAAACTTACCTTTACACCCGGCAATGTATAACTTCCCATACGGATATTGCGGAAATTATATGCCAGCATGATATTCTGTATACGGAAGAAATTACCTTTTTCAACAAAGAAGGAGTTGGTATGACTGTTATTCCAAGCCTTCAGCATACCTTTTGCCGAAGGATATGAATTGGTAGAACCTTCACCCGTCCAACGGTTATCATAGAAATCCTTATCGAAGTTGAAGTTTGCCTGAGTATAACGTACGGCACGCTTACGGTTATAAATTTCATTTCCGGCTTGTCCGAATGTTGACAAAGAGAATTCCAGATTCTTATATTGGAAACCTAGATTGAAACTATAAGTCAGGGTCGGTATATTCGATCCTAAAATCTGACGGTCTTTATCATCAATCACCTGGTCGTTGTTCACATCTTCATAAATGAAATCTCCAGGTTCCAGTCCATTAGCCTTAGCTATCGGATCAGCATCAATCTGAGCCTGATTCTGATATACTCCCAACACTTTATATCCGTAATACGACTGCATTTCTTCGCCTACCAGATTGATGGTACGGCTTTCTGCACTACCACCATAAATATAAGGAGCACCATTCAGACTTTTTACACGGTTACGTAAAGTAGACAGATTCATTCCGGCATAATAACTGAAGTCTTTACCGATTTTGTCACTCCAGTTCAACTGGATATCAAAACCACTGTTTCGTATTTCTCCATTATTACCTGCCAAAGTCTGTGTACTGAAAGGCAAGGTAGTACTGATAACAGCATTTTTAGTGATACGGTTATAGTAATCCACATCCACGTTCAAACGGCTGTCTAACAGAGCAAAGTTTACACCGGCGTTAAACTCTTCCACCTTTTCCCAGCCTAACCAGCTGAAATAACTTGTATTCTGGAATCCAGGCAATGTCGTATTACCGAATACACCCGAAGCAGAAGTTCCGGTAGTAATAGAAGCAAATCCGTCACTGGCTGAAACATGGTCATTACCCAGCTGTCCCCAGCTTGCACGAACCTTCAAATAATCAATTGCATGCTGTTTCTTAAAGAAGTTTTCATCACTCATTACCCATGAAGCTCCAACAGAAGGGAAATACCCCCACTTATTCTGATACTTGGAACTACCATCGGCACGCATTGTCAAAGACAACAAATACTTTCCGGCATAATCATAACTTGCACGAGCAAAATAAGATAATCCACGATAGCAAGAACCGTCATCGCTTACTTCACGTCCGGTAGAGTTACCTTGAGTAAGGTATAAATACTCATCATAATCTCCGGGAACATTGCTTGCTTTTCCTTCCAGCTTACGCATCTGCTCCTGACGTGCAGACTGTCCCAGCAAGACATTCAGGTTATGATTACCCCATGAGTCTGTATAAGTCAATGTATTATCCCAAATGTAATTATAATAGTTTGTGTCTGTCTTGGTCAATCTTGATTCAGAGTTCTGCTGCAATGAACTTACCAGATAAGGCTGAACATACACACGTCCTCTTATCAAAGAGAAGTCCTGACTATAGCTGGTCTTAAACTTTAACTTGTTAGGAATTAAGCTCAACTCAGCGAAAAAGTTAGCCATTACCTGGAAGGTTTCATTCAAGCTATTGTTATTGTATTTGGCAATAGCAACCGGATTCGAGAAGTTATTAGTAAGCCCTATTTGCTGAGGAGAAGCAAACTTTTCGGGGAAAGCCTCATCGTCCGAACGAGTATAATCATACACAGGCATCAAGGAAGGCATGTTGTAAGCAGCCAGCCAAGCTGAGTTTTCAGGATTATACTGCTCTGAATTACTGATTACAATGTTACTTCCAACCTTCAGCCAGTCGGTTGCTTCAAAATCAAAGTTCGCACGGAAGTTCAAACGATTGTAATTATTGCGCGTATCCATGATACCATTCTGATACAGATAGTTGATACCTACTGCATAAGTTGCTTTCTCACTACCGCCACTGATATCGACTCCATGATTAGTCATCAAGGCAGGACGCAACAATTCGTCATACCAGTCGGTGTCGGCTCCAAATGTCAACGAATCATAATCGCCTCCAAACTTTTCGATAGATGCTTTTACCAACGGCTCGTAAGCTTCACGGTTGGCTTCCAGCAGCAAAGTAGCGTACTCATGTGAATTAGCCATATCAAGCACATTGGTAGCAGTCTGTACGCCTACATAACCATTATATGTAATTCGCGCTTTTGTATTACGTTTACCTTTCTTGGTAGTAATAATGACGACTCCATTTGCCGCACGCACACCATAGATGGCAGCAGCCGACGCATCTTTCAATACAGAGATTTCCTGAATATCGGAATTATTCAAAAAGTTAATGTTATCGTAGAACATGCCGTCTACTACATAAAGCGGAGAAGTGTCGCCAAATGATCCTAAACCACGAATGGTAACCTTAGGTCCGCTTCCCGGAGTACCCGATGAAACGACATTCATGCCAGGAACCTTTCCCTGCAAAGCCGACATCGGAGAAGTGGTAGCCTGAGAAGCAATCTGGTCACTCTTTACAACAGAAATAGGAGCTGTCAAATCTTTCGCTTTACTGGTACCATAACCAATAACAACGACATCTTCCAGTTTTTGGACATCGTCCGAGAGTTCAACATTGATGGTTTTCTTTCCGTCAATTTTTACCTCAACGGTTTTCATACCAATAAAACTGAACACCAAAGTTCCATCTGCCGGAACATTTTCGAGAAGATACTTACCATCTATATCACAGATGGTACCGAGCGTTGTGCCTTTCACTAAAATATTAGCACCAATTACAGGTTCTTTAAAGTTAGCGTCTGTTACGACACCTTGAACCGTTACTGTCCGCTGCGCATAAGCTGTAGCGACGAACAGTAATGACATCAGAATGAATACTAATTGTTTTTTCATGAATTGATTAAAGTTATGATTCAAAAACGGGGCAAAGGTGTATATAAACTTAACAACCCACAAAAAAAGTGATACGACGTTACTACTTCGAGCGCATTCAGCACTACTTTTTTACTACTTTTTCAAATATATTTTTATTCATTATCAGCAAATTAGCACATCACTTCAATTCAATAAGAAAATCGACAAGACTCACGCCGTCGGGAACTTCCATTCTCTTTCTGATGCGATACCGCGCTGCCTCTACGCCCCGAATTGTCAGATTCATCATCTGTGCGATATCCTTAGTGGAAAGATTCAAGCGAAGAAAGGCACAAAAGCGTAAATCGGTTGCCGTCAGATTAGGATAACGTTCACGCAATGTACGGAAAAAGCGCTGATGAATCAGGTCAAAGTTCTGTTGAAAGACTTCCCAGGAATCCTCTTCCGCAATATTTTCGTTTATCTGTTTCAAGACCAATTCCATATTTTTACGCCCGCATTGCGATTTAGCCAACTGTTCCTGAACGACAGAACGCAACTTTTCCAGCATTTCCTGCTTGGCAAACGTACCCAATGCCATGCTGGCCAATTCTTTTCCTTTTAAAACAAGTTCTGCCTCCAGCAGTTGTTTCTGCTGCTCGGTAATCAGACGTTGCTGCTCACTCAGTTTAATATTCTGCTCTATCTTATGTGCTTCATATTCTTTTCTTTTTTTCTCTGCCACTGTTTTTCCTCTCCATCGAGCCACTCCATAAACCAGCCCGGCCAGCAACAACACATACAGCAACAGCATCGGATAAGACATCCACAAAGGTTTACTGATGACAAACTCATATTTTGTTTCATCCAGCAACCGTCCATCATCACTATACACTCCGGCCCATAAAGTATACGAACCAAATTCAAGACTTCCAAAATGAACAGATGGAAATGTACTTTCTTCCGATAATTGCTGACGACCGGATTGCAACTTGAACTTAAAACGAATAGCCGGCTGGTCATAACACGGATAAGAAAGCAATACTGAAATATCACGATAATCACTTGCTACAACAACTTTCCGTGACACATCCAAAGCAAGTTCCTCTCCAGAAGAAGAAGAGGCGACAATCCTCCGTATCTTCAATCCCGACAAACTGCGATGACCTATATATTGCTCATCCAGTTGCAGACAGGCTATGCTATTATTCAGATTCAAGTAACAATTATTCCCGTCTACATAAATCTTGTTATTCCCTTCCACGCAAGGAGAATTAAACGTTTCGACCGGAATACGACGCTTGATCACAAACTTTCCGTCGTGATAGGCCAACAATACATATTCGTGTGAATTTATCAGCCAGAGCATTTCGTTATTGTGTACATCCACCGCCGTATGTGCATCCATCAGAAAAGGTACAGCAACATTCAACTGCCGGTAAGGCTTAATTTTACGTTCAATATCGTCATACATAAAATATCCTTCGGTACTAGAGAAAACAATACGTCCTCTGATTTTCATAACATGGATCTTACCCGACGTCTTCTTTCCTCCAAGCGTATGAATATGTTCTATCTCCTTTATACGATATAAATCATCGTCCAGCTTGATGCGATAAAGCCCGTTATACATGTGCGAAGCCCAGATCACTCCTGTTCCGTCTACCTCCAGCGACTTGATGGGCGCATAAAAGTCCTTTACGCTATGCGACAGATACCAGATACCGTCTTTCTTTTTCCATATACGCAATTCCGCATACGAAGCCTCCACCAGCACATCCTGCCCGTTGATGGAAGCCTTTACGATACAAGTACTGTTCAAAGTTCCCGGAACAGCCTGTATGATACCGTTTTTACCGATGAGCATAGTAGAAGCATCATTCCCAATAAATATCTGCGAATCAATTTGCTTTACATACCAGTTTTGCCCTGCCGTGTGGGGTAACAACCGGATTTCACTTGTATGCTGATTATATTCATAGGCACCCTGATTGGTTGCCAGATAAATTTTCTCACCTATTCTTTCCACCCCATACACCATACCTATGCTCAAGTCCTTTACCGAAGGAGTAAGCAGCGTAACCGATGTATTGGTATGGATAAAAGAGATTCCATCGTCCAGAGCAGCCCATAAATTGTTTTCATTATCGCAAAACAGCCCCATAACGGAATTGTTATTTAGTTGGTTGTCACGACTGAGATGCCAGAGCAGACACCCGCTTTTATTTAATCCATAAATACCATCCAGGATAGTACCGACTACCAGAATAGAATCTCCTACCATAACAGCACGGTTACCCTTTGCCCAGTTTAGTTGTTTGTCGATATCTGTATGCAAAGCCGAAACTGTTCCATTCCGATAGGTAAACAGGCCATGGTCTACGGTAAGCAATACCATACCATCTTTTCCGTCCGGCAAGACCGATACAACATTATCATCACCTACCGCCCTCCGGTCCAATAGAGAATGAAACCGGTTTCCGTCGAATTCATAGAAACCACCGTCAATCATCTGAGCATAGATGCGTTGATGGCAAGCATAAAAATACAATGGACGGAAATCGGCTTCACGACTCATGCAAGTGACCTCCTTCCCATCGAAAGCATACCAGCGGGTAAACGACTGGAAATAAATTTTCCCTTCCAACCGTACAATGTGCCATATCTCATCATTGGGAGCAACCTGATTCTTCACCTTTGCACTCAAAGAGTGATATTCCATTCCTCCCGTTACATTGCGGGTAAAATAACCAAACTCTTCGAATGAACCGATATAGATTTTATCTTTGTCGACAAATACCGAACGGACAATATATCCTCCCGGTACTTTATGAAGTTCCCACGAGAAGCCATCGTACACAAGCAGTCCGTTGTTGTTTCCAAAATACATCACCCCATCATCCCCTTGCGCACATGCCCAATTCTGATGAGCTCCCTGGTAATCTTTTACCGTATAATTTGTAATGGCAGGGATAAAATCAGCTCCCCAAGCCGGAACTGTACATAAGAATAAAACGGCCTGAAATATTTTCAATAGTATCAGTTTCATTGGAATTTTCATAAAATTATACACAAAGATACACGATTTTCTGCCAAATCCGGTTACATCCGGCTGATAGATTTGCAGGCAAAGCAAAAGTCATCCATAGCCATTTTTGCTACAGATGACTTCCTCGATAAAAATTTATCCCAATCTTCTTACCTCTACTTGCAATGTATAATCTCCGAGCGCTGGGCTACTCCATTTTCATTAAACGCTTCGACACAGAAGTAGTAATCCTGCGTGGTTGTCAGCGAACGCATGAAAAGTTCATTGGCATCATATACCATCCACGAACTGTACAACTTGTCGGGAGCGATTCCCCATAATACGTTATATCCTTGTGCACCCTGAACAGGTTTCCAACTGATGGCCACATCTCTACGATCTGTCTGGCGGACCAACTTCAGCCCTTCTACCTTCCGGGGAACTTTTCCCGTTCCTTTTCCGAACAAGCGTAATTCGGATATAGCCAGATGGGGTGTAGGAACATGTACATTACGGTAACGCACATATCTGACTTTAGTGGGGTGAGCCAGTTCTACATAGTCATTCGGAGTATCCTTATAGCTCCGACGGCGATCTACCAGCACTTGCCATGTCTTTCCGTCCAATGAACCTTCCACATAATAACGATGATACAAGCCATCATAACGTCCATACATATTACTCTGATAATCATGATAGTTTATCTGTACGGCACAGACTTCAGCTTCTTTCTCTAAGTCAATCATCACCCACTGCTTGTCATCATTGGCCTCAGCAAGCCAGAAAGACTTTGTCTGTTCGTCAGTCAGGCCTTCAGGACCATACTCCCCAACCTGCGATGACGCTGTAACCGGCTTCTTATAAGAGAGCAACATCCATCCGCGGAACTCTCCTTTTTTCCCCGGAACAGCCGGAGCATAATGAGGATAATCTCCAAAACGAGTATCACAAAACATAATGCCATCTTTGTCGAATCCCATCGGGAACATACAAAGCCGACGCTCCCAGTTCACATTGATAGACAATGACATGGACGCAAAATGCCAGTATGTACTGTCCGGACCTAATACACTACTTCCGTGACCGGCACCGTTCATGAAGCCTCCCGGCTTATAAGATACAGGATTATGCTTCTGGTAAGTATAAGGCCCCATCGGATTATCTGCCACATATACCCCGTCGCCATAAACATTGAATTCGGTTCCGGGAGAGGCATATTGCATATAGTACTTCCCATTGTGCTTAGTCAGCCAGGGACCTTCAATAAATCCTCCTAAATCAGAATCACTTACATGATTCTCTCCAAATCTTTCCCAGCCATGCTGTTCCAGATCAAGTCCGAAAAGTTCTTTTTTCTCTCCTTTCGGAAGAAAACGATGATTGCGGTCCAGTTCTATGCCCCGGATGGGATATACATTCGACGATCCCCAGAACATATACGCCTTTCCATCGTCATCGATGAACAAATCCGGATCCTGCAAATCGTGCAAAATAGCAGGAACGCCCTTCCAGTCACCTTTTTTCGGATTGTCGGTATAGAGAACACTCATCGAACCCGACGGGTCGCCACACACATAAAGCAGCGAATCTTTATAGTTATGTGCAGCAGGAGCATTGCATCCCTGAGGATACCAGTTGGACGGAGCCGGAATGAAATCCCAGTTCTGCAAGTCCGTCGAATGCCAGTAACCATGCGAACGGGTTACAAACATATAATATTCACCACGAAATTCTACTACAGCAGGATCAGCTCCCGAACGGTATGAAATATCCTTGTCCGAATTATAAATCATGTAAGTATAATCTATATTCAACGGATTGCAGAAAGTTTCCATACGGGTACTTTGAGCTTTAAGCGGTGCAGCCAATACGACACAAGACAGAGGCAACAAAAAGGTTTTTAGTTTCATAGTCATTTAATTTATGAAGCCAAATGTAGGAACTTTTCCAAGTGTTCCGATTATTGGCCGCTACTACAAGAATACGTTTCTATAATATCCGGACTACCGTTTTGCTACGTTTTAGATAAATAACTATTTGTATACGAACATCTTATACTATTAAATCACCCTTCACTATTTTCTTTACTTCCTACCTTTTCACACCTGCACGGACTGCCTGTTTATTGTAATTCCATCAACATTTACCTTATGTTTACAGGTACGACAGGAATCTCCGTGACACATAATCCGCGCAGTCCGTCCCACCGGAAAGTTCGCCCGACCGGGAACAGCCCCCACAAGACATCAGCCATACTACGGACATTGCTTCTTAATTACCTCTTCATGCCGCTTTTAGTCTGTGGGTTAGTCCCGTCTATCATTATAAATGAGATGAAAATATCGTCCATTTACAGATGCAGTAATTATTAAGTTTTAGGACAATTGTTGCATTTTTATTGCGCGGTTTTTCTGAAAAATCGTAACTTTGCGACATATATTCGGATATATGTGTATGAAAGATACGAAACAGCAATTTGAACATGTAATAGCAATCTGTCGGGATTTGTTTGCCAAAAAGTTGCACGATTATGGTGCTGCATGGCGCATCATGCGTCCTTCATCGGTTACCGACCAGATATTTATCAAAGCCAACCGCATCCGGAGTATTGAAATAAAGGGTGTTGCCCTGGTCAACGAAGGCATACGCCCGGAGTTTATCGCTATCGTAAACTACGGTATCATCGGATTGATTCAACTGGAACTGGGATATGCCGAGACCGACGACATGACCGAACAGCAGGCACTCGACTTGTACGACAAATATGCCAAAGCCGCACTGGAACTGATGCTGGCAAAGAACCATGATTACGACGAGGCATGGAGAAGCATGCGTATCACCTCGTACACCGACTTGATTTTGATGAAGATCTACCGTACCAAGCAAATAGAAGCGCTGAGCGGCAATACTTTGGTATCTGAAGGCATAGATGCCAACTACATGGACATGATCAATTATTCGGTATTTGCTTTAATTAAACTGGAATTTGGAGAATAAAAATTTACATAGAGCTATTTTCGTATGGGTAAGCATCTGTCGTTTTCTGCTGGCAGGTGTTTTTATCTTTTCCGGATTTATAAAAGCCAATGACCCATACGGAACAGCATACAAGATACAAGACTACCTGGAAGCCTGGGGACTCTCACAAATACTGCCCGATGTATTTCCTTATCTGGGTGCGATGGTCATGGGTGTATTCGAGTTTGCCCTTGGATTTTATATGCTGTTTGGTATACACCGCAGGATAGCCCCTACCCTGATGCTCATTGTGATGTCTTTCATGACTCCACTGACACTGTGGCTTGCCATCTCCAATCCGATTTCCGACTGCGGATGCTTCGGCGATGCCGTAGTACTGACCAACTGGCAGACCTTTGGAAAAAACATTGTATTACTCATTGCAGCCATTACCGTATTCAAATGGAGAAAGACAGGCATAGTCAAACTCGTCAGCGAGAAAGTGGACTGGCTGGTAGCTCTTTATGGAGTTGTATTCATTATTCTCTATACTTTATACTGTATACGGGAACTTCCGGTATTCGACTTCCGTCCTTACCACATCGGAGCAGATATACGTAAAGGCATGGAGATACCCGAAGGGGAAAAGCCCACAACCTACGAAACAACTTTCATCTATGCCAAAAATGGAGTAGAAAAGGAATTTACCATCGATAATTTCCCTTCCGACTCTACATGGACGTTCGTCGACTCTAAAACCCGTATCAAAGAAAAAGGGTATGAGCCGCCTATTCACGATTTCTCCATTATCTCGCAAGAAGACGGAACAGACCTGACAGATACAGTACTGGATGACGAAAATTATACGTTCCTGCTGGTAGCTCCTTACCTGAAAAAGGCAGACGACAGCGGCATTGACCTGATAAACGAAGTATATGACTACAGTGTAGAACACGGATACTGCTTCCTCTGCCTGACAGCTTCGCCAGATGAGGACATTGCTATCTGGCAAGACAACACAGGTGCCGAATATCCGTTTGCCCTGACAGACGAAATTACCCTGAAAACAATTATCCGTTCCAATCCGGGGCTGGTACTGCTGAAGAAAGGAGTCGTCATCAACAAATGGAGCAACAACCAACTGCCGGACGAATATGAGCTGAATGCTCCGCTGGACAAACTTTCCATCGGAACACTGAACCAGAAAACCGTCAGCCATAAACTGGCAGAAGTGCTGGGATGGTTTGCCGGTCCGTTGCTGTTCCTTACCCTATGCGATCTGGCATGGCTGAAATGGCATAAACGGAAAAAGAAAAAAGAAGAAGAACAAACAGAAAACTAAATAGTATACAAACCCTTTAAATTTTAAACAAAATGAGAAAAAACATTGTAGCAGGTAACTGGAAAATGAACAAGAACCTGCAAGAAGGTATCGCTTTGGCTAAAGAATTGAACGAAGTATTGACAGCAGACAAACCTAACTGCGACGTTATCATCTGTACTCCGTTTATTCACCTGGCTTCTGTAACTCCGATCGTTGACAAAAACATTATCGGTGTAGGTGCAGAAAACTGCGCAGACAAAGCATCTGGTGCTTATACAGGTGAAGTTTCAGCAGAAATGGTTGCTTCAACTGGTGCTCAGTACGTTATCCTGGGTCACTCAGAACGTCGTGCTTACTACCACGAAACTGTTGAAATCCTGGCAGAAAAAGTTAAATTGGCTTTGGCTAACAACCTGAAACCTATCTTCTGTATCGGTGAAGTTCTGGAAGAACGTGAAGCTAACAAACAGAACGAAGTTGTAGAAGCTCAGCTGGCTTCTGTATTCTCTCTGTCAGCAGAAGACTTCAGCAAGATCATCCTGGCTTACGAACCGGTATGGGCTATCGGTACAGGTAAGACTGCTACTCCTGCTCAAGCTCAGGAAATCCACGCTCACATCCGTTCTTTGGTTGCTGCTAAATATGGCAAGGAAGTTGCTGAAAACACTTCTATCCTGTACGGTGGTAGCTGCAAGCCGAGCAACGCAAAAGAACTGTTTGCTAATCCTGACGTAGATGGTGGTTTGATTGGTGGAGCTGCTTTGAAAGCTGCCGACTTCAAAGGTATCATCGATGCTTTTAAATAATTAAGCGAACTATATCATTTTTCACGGAAGAAGGAGTTGTTCTTTCTCCTCTTCCGTGATTATTCAAACTCATTTTTTCACATATCCGGTATGATGAAGTATTTATTCACCCTTTTATTCCTGCTTACGGCAAGTATGGCAAGCGCACAGCGGACCATCATAGAAAGCCTGCAAACCCAACGTCCGGGAGAAGGTATTGTCAATATACATCAGGACGCTTACGTTGCTTCACTAATAGGATTACGCTATGTAAACAATGCCGCAACTTCCAACAAGACACTGAAAGCAAGAGGTTTTCGTGTTCAGGTATATGCAGGAAACAATTCGAGAGTGGCACGGAACGAAGCAACAGCCGTTGCCAATAAAGTGAAACAAGAATTTCCCGATATGCCGGTATATACTTATTTCCAACCTCCCCGCTGGCTGTGCCGTATAGGCGATTTCAAAAGCATAGAGGAAGCACACGTAGCTATGCGCAAGCTGAAAGAGAGCGGCGAATTTAAAGAAGTGGCAATCGTACGCGAACAAATTAATATACCCATTGAATAATGATTGATACGAACTTGATGCACTTTCCGGAAGAGAAAGTGCAGAAACTGATGTCGCACTACAAGGAAATACTTTCCCTACTGGGAGAAGACCCCGAACGTGAAGGTTTGCTGAAAACTCCGGAACGTGTGGCAAAGGCCATGCTGACACTGACACGTGGCTACGAAGTAGACCCTAAAGAAGTACTGCTAGGTGCTAAGTTTAAGGAAGAATACAGCCAGATGGTTATCGTAAAGGATATTGATTTCTTTTCCATGTGCGAACACCACATGCTGCCTTTCTATGGCAAAGCGCATGTAGCTTATATCCCCAACGGCTATATTACCGGACTGAGCAAGATAGCACGGGTGGTCGATATATTTTCACACCGCCTTCAGGTGCAGGAACGCATGACGCTCCAAATCAAGGAATGCATACAGGAAACGCTGAATCCATTAGGAGTAATGGTCGTTGTAGAAGCCAAGCACATGTGTATGCAGATGAGAGGAGTGGAAAAACAGAACTCCGTAACTACCACCTCCGATTTTACCGGAGCCTTCAACCGAGCAAAGACTCGTGAAGAATTTATGAACCTGATTCGCAGGTAAAACTATCCAGAAATCCGGTACTAGAAAATGATTTAAGTCAAGTCTCCGCGTGTAAAAAAGTCGTAACTTTGCACGCGGATTTTTTTTATCATCTAGTGGAACAGGCAATTCAACAGACTAACATTCGGAAAGGATTAACCAAACTGGTTATTCCTATTTTTATAGAAACGTTATTGATTATGATGCTGGGGGCAGTGGATACCATCATGCTGAGCCAGTATTCGGACGAAAGTGTGGCTGCCGTAGGTGTAGTCAATCAGATAGTCATGTTTGCTTTCCTCGTATTCGAAGTCATCAACATCGGAACTTCCGTGCTCTGCTCGCAATACCTCGGAGCAAAAATGCATAAGAACATGGTACAGGTGGTAGGAGTCGCCTTGCTCCTGAACCTCGTAGTAGGACTTGTTATCAGTGCAATTCTTCATTTCGGGGCTACTACATTGTTAGGATGGATGGGGCTTCGTCCTGAATTGTTGAAATACGGTATCGGATATATGGAGATTGTAGGTGCCTTTGCTTTCTTTCAGGCTATATCACTGACTATATCCGCTTCATTGCGTAGTGCCAACAAGGCCATTTACCCCATGCTGGTCACCGTACTGGTGAATATCATGAACATTATCGGAAACTACTCCTTGATTTTCGGTAAGTTCGGCATGCCTGCCATGGGAGCCGAAGGAGCTGCCATATCTACTTCCATAGCACGAGGAATAAGCATGATCGTACTGTTCGTCATCTTGTTCCGCAAGCATATTCCGAAATTCCCGCTGGCTTATTTCCGTCCCTTCCCCTGGATTGAGTTGAAAAACCTGTTGAAAGTGGGACTCCCCTCTGCCGGCGAAAATCTCTCGTACAGCTTCTCTCAGGTAGTCATCACTTACCTCATCAATATTTTGGGAAACAACGCACTGGCAACACGTACCTATTCTGTGAACATCGTCATGTTTGTATACCTGTTCGCCATTGCCATGGCACAAGGAGGCGCCATCAGTATCGGACACCTGGTAGGACAAAAGAAAATACGTGCAGCCTATCTGTTAGGGAAATATGTCATGCGACTGTCCATTCTGGTATCACTTGTCCTTTCGTGTATCTGGGCAGCAGGCGGACACTTCATTTTCAGCCTTCTGACGGACAATCAGGAGATAATCCGTATGGGAGTCACTATCATGATCATCGATGTAGTGGTGGAAATAGGACGTGCCGTAAACATCTACGCCACCAATGCACTCCGTTCGGCAGGCGACGTAAACTATCCGTTCTATGTGGGACTTATCGTACAATGGAGCGTTTCGGTAGGTTTCAGCTATCTTTTAGGAATCCACTGGGGATGGGGACTTCCCGGTATGTGGTGTGCCTTCCTGCTGGATGAGAACATACGTGCCATCATATTCGTCAAGCGCTGGAACAGCCTGAAATGGGCAAAGAAAGGATTTGTAAAGTAATTACATATTTCCTATTCCGACGTAAAACCAGAGAATGCAGATCAGGTCGATGACAAGTGCTGTCACCGACCATTTTACAAACTGCTTATCTTTCTTTACGGCCCCGTAGATGATTCCGATGACGGCAGAAATTAATATGCCTGCCGCTACTCCAAAGATACCTTGTACAGCAAGCCCTACAAGGATCAGAATAGCCATGGTGACCAGAATATTGTTTTTCATAAGTACCGTATTAAAATGTAAAACCCGATTACATACTAGCCTTAAAAGCCTTAATCACCGCCGAAGTGAATCCATCGTGCTCCAATGAATTGACTCCCTTAATGGTAACACCTCCCGGAGTCGTAACTTTCTCTATCTCGATTGCCGGATGCGAGTTTTCATCGCTCAGCAACAAACGGGCCGCACCGTCCAGTGTCTGTGCCACCATCTTCTTAGCTTCTCCCGGACGAAGACCGGCTTCTACCCCAGCCTGCATGGCAGCCTGTACATACTTCATTACATAGGCTATGCCACACGAAGCGAGTGACGTGGCAGCAGCAAACTGTTTTTCTTCGATAAGCATGGCAAGTCCCATTTCATTAAAGACGTTCAACACTTTCTGTGTCTGCTCGTCAGTTGCATTTCTACAGGCAATCAGCGTCATGCTAGCACCTTTGGCAATGGCCGTATTCGGAATCACACGGAAAATAGTCATTTCCGGATCAACAAAATGTGCCAGATTCTCGAACGTCAGTCCGGCTGCTACCGAAATCAGTATCTGTGGCTGGCGAAGACGTAACGGCTTAAGTACTTCTTCTACCTTCCACGGCTTGACAGCTACAACAACAACATCTGCATCGGCCGCATCTTTGTTGTTGGTCGAGGTATGAATATCGGGAAACTCAGCCTTCAACTTATCCAGTTTTGCCGTACTAGGATTGGTAACTATTATTTCACTTGCCTTGACATAATGTCCTTGTGCCAGCCCACGCGCAATAGCTCCGCCCATGTTGCCGGCTCCTATAATTGCTACTTTCATATTACACCTTAACGTTTTATTACTATCTTATTTCAATGGCTGTGACAGCTCTTCCAGCGACTTTCCTTCATAGTCACACACAGCCTGCTTGAAGTCGGCAGGAAGTTCCACGGGTTCCTTTGTTGCTACATCGTAGCCCACCATGACCGTACGACACTGACACTTCAACACACCGCTCGCCTTGTTGATAGCCCGCTGAAGCAAGGTAAAGCTCTTATGTCCCAGATGTATGACAGTAGTTTCTATTATCAGATCATCGGAAAAGAACACTGGAGCCAGAAAATCTGCATTTATATTGGCTACGACAATACCCATATGATGCCAGTCCTTATTGCCGAACACATCACGCATATACGAGGTCTTTGCCAAATCGTACAGAGAGAAATACGAAGAATTATTCATGTGACCATACTGATCGACATCGTTGAAGCGAATCTGTACAGGCAACGTATGCCTGAATTTCATATCATCTGCCATATCCATTTGTTTTTATATAATCTCAAATATAAATCTTTTTTCCCAAAAACCTACAATAAAGGAAGATTATTTCTTATTTTTGCCCGTCGACAAAATGAAAAAGTCAATTTAAGCATTACAATATGGAACAGAAATTCAAAAAGGAGACCTTGTGCGTACAGGCCGGATGGACTCCCAAGAACGGGGAACCCCGTGTTTTACCTATTTACCAAAGTACAACATTCAAATATGATACCAGCGAAGAAATGGCCAAACTCTTCGACCTGGAAAAGAGCGGATATTTCTACACCCGTTTGCAGAATCCGACAAACGATGCCGTAGCAGCCAAGATTGCCGCACTGGAAGGTGGTGTAGGTGCCATGCTGACTTCATCGGGTCAGGCTGCCAACTTTTACGCTGTATTCAATATCTGTGAGGCAGGTGATCACTTTGTCTGCTCATCGACAATTTATGGCGGTACATTCAACCTCTTTGGCGTTACGATGAAAAAGCTGGGTATCGAGTGTACGTTTGTCGATGCCGACGCTCCTGAAGAAGAAATCGAAAAGGCTTTCCGCCCGAATACCAAATGTCTGTTCGGCGAAACCATCTCGAACCCGAGTATCAATGTACTCGACATCGAAAAGTTTGCACGCATCGCACACAAACACGGAGTGCCCTTGATTGTAGATAATACATTTGCTACTCCTATCAACTGCCGCCCGTTTGAATGGGGAGCCGACATCGTAACACATTCTACCACCAAATATATGGACGGACATGCAACTTGCGTAGGTGGTGCCATAGTGGACAGCGGCAACTTCGACTGGGAAGCACATGCCGACAAATTCCCGGGACTGACTCAGCCGGATGCTTCTTACCACGGACTGACTTATACCAAGGCTTTCGGCAAGATGGCTTATATGACCAAAGCAACCGCACAGCTGATGCGTGACCTCGGTTCCATACAGTCGCCCGAAAATGCCTTCCTGCTGAATCTGGGACTGGAAACATTGCACCTGCGTGTAGCACGTCACTGTGAGAACGCACAGAAGGTGGCCGAATGGCTGGAAGCAAACCCAAAGGTAAAATGGGTAAACTACTGTGGACTGAAGAGCAGCAAATATTATGAACTAGCTCAGAAATATATGCCGAACGGCTCTTGCGGTGTCATTGCCTTCGGACTGAAAGGTACCCGCGAAGATGCCATCAAGTTCATGGATCAGCTGAAGCTGGCTTGTATTGTTACGCACGTTGCCGACGCACGTACCTGCGTACTGCATCCGGCAAGTCATACACACCGCCAGCTGACCGATGAGCAGCTGATTGAAGCAGGTGTAGCTCCCGACTTAATCCGTCTGTCGGTAGGTATCGAAAATGTAGACGATATCATTGCCGATCTGAATCAGGCTATGCAGTACATCTGATCAAGCTCCTGTAGCCACTAACAGGCGATACAATAAAAGATCTCCCCGACAAGCTACAGGAATAACTAGAATATCTAAAAGGATCGTATCGAGGCTCTATTGTGAGAATTGATGCGATTCTTTTTTGTTTTCCACCCATGGGCGGAAACTGAAGAAAACGTCGGGACGTTTTTATGAAATTTGTACAAATTCTGAAATGTTTTGTACAAAAACAAAAGACAATCTCTTCTTTATCCTTTCCTCCCAGCACATCCTTAAAAAACAACTTTCCAGGCAAAATCATCGCCAAGCTTTTCAGGATTTCCAGAACGAAAGGTTGTGGAATAAATTTCCTTTCATTACATTTGCCGCAAATCATTTATGTTTATTGCTTATGACAACTCCTAAAGACTGGTATACTTCACGCATAACCGAAACGACAAAGGAACTGACTCTTGTAAAAAAACGTATTCTGCACATCAGTTTGTTACGTATTGCTTTTTTCCTGGCTGGAATAGCAGGCATTATTCTGTTCTTTCATGCTGGAACCTGGGCTCTGATCGGCATAGTATGTTGCACCTTTCTCCCTTTTCTGATCCTGATCAAACTACATAACCGGTTCTTCGCACGAAAGGAATGGCTGGAAACTCAGGCACAAATTAACCGTGAGGAGCTGAAGGGGCTGGATGGGGATTTCTCCGACTTCGATGAAGGCAAAGAATTTGCCAATCCGGAACATCCTTATTCATTCGACCTTGATTTGTTCGGCCGACGTTCGCTTTTTCAAGCCATGAACCGCACTTGTACGCACATCGGGAAACAAACGCTTGCACGATGGATGCAGGAGCATCTGACAAAAAAGGAAGGAATAGAACTCCGCCAGCAGGCAGTAAAGGATATGAATGCAAGAAATGAATTTCGGGAACAGTTTCGGGTTACGGGACTGGTCAATCACGGAAAGACATCCGATGAAGAAGAAATACGCCGGTGGAGTGAAAGTTCCTCCGAGCTGCTGCATGCTACGTGGGTAAAACTTTCGTTATGGGGAGTTCCGCTTGTCAATATAGTCTTACTAGTAGGCGGTCTGACCGGTATTTGTTCGCTGAACTGGTTCGGGCTGATGTTCATGCTGTTCATCATCTTCAGCTTTGCCATCGTAAAAAAAGCGACCTTGGTACAACAGACGTATGGCGAAAAACTGAAAACCTTGAACAGTTATGCTAAGTTGATTGCGCTTACTCACCAACAAACATGGGAAGCTTCCGAATTGCAACAACTGATGGATCGACTGAATATCGACGGTCATTCGCCCGCTGAAGCCTTGATGCAACTATCCAAAGAACTCGACCGTCTGGACCTGCGGAACAACCAGTTGCTTTATGTCGTGCTGGAAGGAAGTATCTTCTTCCAACTGCGACAGATAGTCCGTATCGAACGGTGGAAAGAACGTTACGGACATCATCTGATGAAATGGCTGGAAGCCGTGGGCGAACTGGATGCGCTTTGTTCACTGGGAACCTTTGCTTACAACCATCCGGATTACACTTATCCTTCCATCTCAGACCAGCCTTTTCAATTCATTGCACGCGCTATGGGACATCCTCTGATGCCTGCCGAACAATGTATCAAGAACGATGCAACAATTCCGTCACGGCCCTTCTTTTTGATTATTACAGGGGCAAACATGGCGGGCAAAAGTACGTATCTGAGAACAATTGGGGTCAACTATCTGCTGGCTTGTATCGGCTGTCCGGTTTGCTGCAAACAACTCACACTGTATCCGGCACAACTGATCACCAGTCTGCGCACATCCGACTCACTTACGGATAATGAATCGTATTTCTTTGCTGAGCTCAAGCGGCTGAAACGTATCATCGATTTACTGAATGAGGGAAAAGAGCTGTTCATCATTCTGGACGAGATATTGAAAGGAACCAACTCGGCCGACAAGCAGAAAGGTTCGCTCGACCTGATCCGGCAGTTCATGCACCTGAAGACCAATGGAATCATTGCAACGCACGATTTGCTCTTAGGTACACTGGCTGATCAATTCCCCGGCCAAATCCGCAATTATTGTTTCGAAGCAGATATTAAAGATAATGAACTGAGCTTCTCTTACAAGCTACGGGAGGGAGTAGCACAAAACATGAATGCCTGCTTCCTGATGAAAAAAATGGGAATTACTATACAAGAGGAATGAAATCTGTTTGTGAAGGGCGTGAAGGGCAAAAACAGGTGATTTTTTTCTATACAAGGGCTCGAGAATATACTCAGGCACAGCTTCAGCAAAAAGATTCATAAAAGTATACCGCAAATGACTACTTACTCCAACTGAAGATACCACAAAGTACAAGTATTCTGTAGCCGTATTATCTGACCGGTACAACCAAGCCAATGAATAGCTGCAACGTGAAACAATATACATTCATAAAAAAAGCCGGAGTCCTTTTGGGACCTCGGCTTTTAATATATATAGCGTTTACAGAATTATTCAGCTTTAGGGGCTTCCTCTGTAGTAGCTTCTGCAGTTGCTTCAGCAGCAGGTGCTTCAGTTGCAGCAGATTTTTTAGAACGACGAGTACGAGTAGCTTTCTTAGCAGCTGTCTTAGCCATGTTCTCATTGTAGTCAACCAATTCGATGAAACACATTTCTGCGTTATCACCCAAACGGTTACCAGTCTTGATAATACGAGTGTAACCACCCGGACGATCTGCAACCTTTACAGAGATTTCTTTGAACAGTTCAGTTACAGCGAACTTATCTTGCAAGTTGCTAAATACAACACGACGAGAATTTGTAGTGTCTTCTTTAGACTTTGTAATCAGAGGCTCAACGAACTTTTTCAAAGCTTTAGCCTTCGCAACAGTCGTAGTGATTCTTTTGTGCTTGATCAAAGAACATGCCATGTTTGACAACATTGCATTTCTGTGAGAAGCAGTACGACCTAAATGGTTGAATTTCTTATTATGTCTCATTTTTTATTCTTTATCTAATTTATACTTAGAAATATCTGTTCCAAACGACAGATTCAGACTCTCGAGCAAATCATCAAGCTCAGTGAGCGATTTCTTACCGAAGTTACGGAACTTCAACAGGTCTGTCTTGTTGAACTGTACCAAGTCTCCCAATGTTTCAACATCGGCAGCTTTCAAGCAGTTCAATGCACGAACTGACAAGTCCATATCAACCAATTTGGTCTTCAACAGCTGACGCATGTGCAATACTTCTTCATCGAATTCTTCATTGCCGTCTGAATCTGAAGTTTCAAGAGTGATCTTTTCGTCAGAGAACAACATGAAGTGATAAATCAATATTTTAGCAGCCTCTTTCAGAGCTTCCTTCGGGTGAATGGAACCATCCGTAGTAATCTCCAGAACCAACTTTTCGTAGTCGGTCTTCTGTTCTACGCGATAGTTTTCTACCGCATATTTGACATTACGGATCGGAGTGTAAATAGAGTCGATAGGAATTACATTCACATCGGTGCAGAATTCACGGTTTTCGTCAGCCGGAACATAACCACGACCTTTGTTGATTGTAAGATCTATCTGCATAGTTGCTTTTGAATCTAAATGGCAAATAACTAATTCAGGATTTAACACTTCAAATCCGGTCAAATACTTACCAATATCACCTGCCTTAAATTCAGTAGAATTCTCAACGGTAATGCTTACCTTTTCATTTTCGAATTCCTCAACTATTTGCTTGAATCGAACTTGCTTCAGATTCAAGATAATGTTAGTGACATCTTCCTTTACTCCCGGAACAGTTGCAAACTCGTGTTCAACACCTTCAATATGAATTGTGTTGATAGCATAACCTTCCAATGAAGAGAGAAGAATACGGCGTAAAGCATTACCTACGGTAATACCGAAACCGGGTTCAAGCGGACGGAATTCGAATTTTCCGAATTTGGAATCCGCTTCCAACATTAATACTTTATCAGGTTTTTGAAATGCTAATATCGCCATGAAATTAATTATTATTTAGAGTACAATTCAACGATTAAGTGTTCTTTTATGTTTTCAGGAATGTCTGCTCTTTCAGGCTTGTGCAACAACTTACCAGTCTTAGAGTTTTCATCCCATTCCAACCAAGGATATTTGCTGTGATTGAATCCAGCCAAAGAGTTAGCAATAACTTCCAAAGACTTAGATTTTTCACGAACACCTACAAGCTGTCCAGGTTTTACAGAGAATGAAGGAATATTAACTACCTTACCATCTACTGTAATGTGCTTGTGACCAACCAACTGACGAGCAGCTGCACGAGTAGGAGCAATACCCAAACGGAACACAACGTTATCAAGACGACATTCAAGGTTCTGCAACAAGATTTCACCGGTAATACCGTTCATACTTGCAGCCTTTTCAAACATGTTACGGAACTGTTTTTCCAAAACTCCGTAAGTATATTTTGCTTTCTGCTTTTCAGCCAGCATGACACCGTATTCTGATGTTTTTCTACGGCGAGTGTTACCATGCTGTCCAGGAGGATAGTTTTTCTTAGACAAAACTTTATCTGCTCCAAAGATTGCTTCACCGAATTTACGTGCAATTCTAGTTTTTGGTCCAGTATATCTAGCCATTTTCTTACTTTTAAATTTAATTGTTATTAATGAACTTAATTTGTTGCAGCCGCGATTACAGAAAGGAATTGCAATCCATTATTTAACAAAATCAAGTTACATCTAAATAGGTTATCTTTATTATACTCTTCTTCTCTTAGGAGGACGACAACCGTTGTGAGGCAATGGAGTTACGTCGATAATTTCAGTAACTTCAATTCCAGCTCCGTGTACAGTTCTGATAGCAGACTCACGTCCGTTTCCAGGACCCTTAACGTAAGCTTTTACCTTTCTCAGGCCAAGATCGTACGCTACTTTAGCGCAATCCTGGGCAGCCATCTGTGCTGCATAAGGAGTGTTCTTCTTAGAACCTCTAAATCCCATCTTACCTGCTGAAGACCATGAAATAATCTGGCCCTCGCTGTTTGCCAAAGAAACGATAATGTTGTTGAATGATGAATGTACATGCAACTGTCCATTAGCATCAACTTTCACATTTCTTTTTTTAGCTGCGACTGTTTTTTTTGCCATATTAACAATTATTATTTAGTAGCTTTTTTCTTATTTGCAACAGTTTTCTTTCTTCCCTTACGTGTACGAGCATTATTCTTTGTGCTCTGACCTCTTACGGGCAGACCTAAACGGTGACGAACACCACGATAGCAACCAATATCCATTAATCGCTTAATGTTCAACTGGATTTCTGAACGAAGATCACCTTCTACTTTATATTCAGCACCGATAATTTCACGAATCTTAGCAGCCTGATCATCAGTCCAATCCTTAACCTTCAGGTCACGATCAACACCTGCCTTATCCAAAATCTTTGCTGAACTACTGCGTCCGATACCATATACGTATGTCAACGCAATCTCACCTCTCTTGTTCTGAGGCAAATCTACACCAACTATTCTTATAGCCATATACTAATTATTTTTTTTGCAAAAATAATAAATTATCCTTGACGTTGTTTATACTTAGGATTTTTCTTGTTAATAACATACAAACGGCCATTACGTCTAACGATCTTACATTCCGGCGTACGTTTCTTTAATGATGCTCTTACTTTCATATCTTATTTTCTTTTATTTATATCTAAAAACGATTCTTCCTTTAGATAAATCATAGGGTGACATCTCTACCCTTACTTTATCTCCCGGTAATATTTTAATGTAATGCATTCTCATTTTGCCGGAAATATGAGCGGTAATCTCATGTCCGTTTTCCAGCTCAACACGAAACATTGCATTCGACAATGCTTCTACGATAACTCCATCTTGTTCTATTGCGGATTGCTTTGCCATATTAAATTGCTTTATCTCCTAAAACTTGTTCTATAAATTCAAACGATGATAAAATATCTGCCTTATCTAAACCGATTGCAACTGTATGCTCGAAATGAGCAGCGCACTTGCGATCTCTGGTTCTGATCGTCCAACGATCACTTTCCATTACAATCTGGCGATCTCCCTGAGTAATCATGGGCTCTATCGCAATGCACATTCCTTTTTTCAATAAGGCTCCGGTTCCTCTCTTTCCATAATTAGGAACCTGAGGAGGTTCGTGCATTTCCTTACCTATTCCATGACCGACAAACTCTCTGACAACTCCGTACGACCGGTCTTCACAATACTGCTGTATCGCATAACCGATATCGCCTAAGCGCTTTCCATGAACAGCATTTTCTATTCCTTTATAAAGAGCTTCTTTCGTTGTTTTCAAGAGTGCCCGTACTTCAGGATCAACTTCACCTACACAGAATGTATATGCGGAATCGCCACAATAACCGTTCATGTAAGTTCCACAGTCGACAGAAACAATATCACCTTCTTTCAAAGGAATATCATTAGGAATACCGTGAACAACCTGATCGTTAACCGAAGTACATAGAGTTCCAGGGAATGGAGGTCCGTAAGGATTAGGGAATCCTTTGAATGTCGGGATTGCCCCATGATCTCGGATAAATTCCTCCGCAACTTTATCAAGTTGTTTCGTCGTAACTCCAGGCTTTATCAATTTAGCCACTTCAGCCAGAGTCTTCCCCACAAGGAGATTACTCTGACGAAGCAACTCTATTTCATCATCTGTCTTAAGAAATATCATTCTGACTTCGTTTAATAAGCAGCAACATTTCCAGAACGACCTTTGATTCTTCCTGAGCTAAGCAAGCCATCGTAATGACGCATTAACAAATGACTTTCTACTTGCTGGAGAGTATCGAGAACAACACCCACAAGAATCAACAAGGATGTTCCACCAAAGAACTGTGCAAATTCTGCCTGTACTCCAAATATACCTGCGAATGCCGGCAAAATAGCTACAATGGCCAAGAAAAGAGAGCCCGGGAAAGTGATACGTGTCATAATCGTATCAATGTAATCGGCCGTACTCTTACCCGGTTTAATACCCGGAATGAAACCATTATTACGTTTCATATCTTCAGCCATCTGAGTTGGATTGATCGTAATAGCCGTATAGAACCAAGTAAACACAATAATCAGAATTGCAAATACCAGATTATACCAGAAACTGGTATGGTCTACAAACGCACGAGCAATACCACTTGCCGAGGCAACATTTGAGAATCCGACAATTGTAATAGGAATGAACATAATTGCCTGAGCAAAGATGATCGGCATTACATTTGCAGCATTTACCTTCAAAGGAATATACTGTCTAGCACCACCATATTGCTTATTACCTACGATGCGTTTTGCATACTGTACAGGTATCTTGCGAACTCCCTGAACCAGAAGGATGGCGGCAGCGATAACCAGTATCAATACCACAATTTCCAAAAGGAACATAATGATACCGCCGGCACCTGGAGATGCAAGACGAGAAACAAATTCACCACCGAAAGCTTGAGGAAGACGGGCAATAATACCAATCATAATGATCAGTGAAATACCATTACCGATACCTTTATCAGTAATTCTTTCTCCAAGCCAAAGGATAAACATACTTCCCGCAGCCAAAATGATGGTAGAAGTAATAATAAAGAAAGTCCAATCTAATGAAGCATTAAGAGCCGGACCTGCCTGCATTTTCAAGTTGATCAAATAAGAAGGAGCCTGGAATATCAAAATAAAGATAGTCAGAATACGAGTATACTGATTAATTTTTCGACGTCCACTCTCACCTTCACGTTGTAGTTTCTGGAAATAAGGAACTGCAATCGCCAACAACTGAATCACGATGGATGCAGAGATGTACGGCATGATTCCCAATGCAAAGATAGACGCATTAGAGAAAGCTCCACCAGAGAACATGTTCAACAAAGCAAGAAGACCTTCACTCGTTTGTTCATGCAACTTTGACAGCATATCAGGGTTGATACCTGGGAGAACCACATACGAACCAAATCTGTAGATTGCAACAAACAATATAGTAATGAGGATCCGCTGTCTCAGATCCTCAATATTCCATATGTTCTTTAATGTTTCAATAGATTTTCTCATTGAATCAGAGTTTTACTGCATTACCACCAACGGCTTCGATTGCAGCTACTGCACTCTTAGAGAAAGCGTTTGCTTCTACATCGAGTTTAGTAGTTAAACTACCGTTACCAAGAACTTTCACTAACTGGCTAGAAGAAATAAAACCAGCTTCAATCAAGTCATTAACACATACCTTAGACAGATTCTTAGCTTCAGCCAACTTCTGAATAGTATCAAGGTTAATAGCTTTATATTCTACACGGTTGATATTCTTAAAACCAAATTTCGGAACACGACGCTGAAGAGGCATCTGACCACCTTCAAAACCGATCTTCTTAGAATAACCAGATCTTGACTTTGCTCCTTTATGTCCTCTTGTAGAAGTACCGCCTAAACCAGAACCAGCACCACGACCAATTCTCTTTCTAGTTTTGACTGAACCTTCTGCAGGACGTAAATTATTTAAATTCATATTGTAAAATCCTTTATTATTAACAATATATTACTTAACGATTGCAACCAGGTGTTTTACCTTTTCAATCATACCCAGAATTGAAGGAGTTTCTTCGTGTTCAACCACACGATTCATCTTACGAAGTCCCAGTGCATCCAGTGTTCTTTTCTGATCTGCAGGAGCACCAATTCTACTTTTTACTTGTTTGATCTTAATAGTTGACATGTTTATCCTCCTTATCCTCTAAATACTTTTTCCATACTTACACCTCTGTTTTGAGCTACCATGCGAGCATCTCTCATTTCACCCAAAGCCAAGATTGTAGCTTTAACCAGGTTGTGCGGGTTAGAAGAACCTTTTGACTTAGCCAAAACGTCTGTAACACCAACACTTTCCAATACAGCACGCATTGCACCTCCAGCTACCACTCCAGTACCGGTTGAAGCAGGTTTAATGAAAACTTCTGCACCACCGAATTTAGCAGACTGTTCGTGAGGAACAGTACCTTTCAATACCGGAACACGAGTCAGGTTTTTCTTTGCAGCTTCTACACCTTTAGCAATAGCAGCTGTAACTTCACCAGCCTTACCAAGTCCCCAACCGATGATACCATCTTCATTACCAACTACAACGATAGCAGAGAAACTGAAAGTTCTACCACCTTTTGTAACTTTAGTAACGCGGTTGATTGCAACCAGTCTATCTTTTAATTCTATATCGTTAGTGATCTTAACTCTATTATTAACTGCCATAATTCATTAAAATTTAAGTCCACCGTTACGAGCAGCATCAGCTACTTCTTTTACTCTCCCATGATACAAGTAACCATTACGGTCGAATACGACAGTCGTAATACCAGCTTCCTGAGCTTTCTTAGCGATCAATTCACCAACTTTAGCAGCCTGTTCTTTCTTAGGCATAGCTTCCATACCCAGAGAAGAAGCAGCAACCAATGTTTTACCGCTCAAATCGTCGATAACTTGGACATAGATCTGCTTGTTACTTCTAAACACACTCATACGCGGACGTTCAGCGGTACCTGAAATCTTGTTGCGTACTCTATATTTGATCTTGATTCGTCTTTCTATTTTTGTTGTCATAATTGTACGATTTTATGTGAATTACTTAGCGCCAGCTGACTTACCAGACTTTCTACGAATTTCTTCACCAACAAACTTAATACCTTTTCCTTTATAAGGTTCAGGCTTACGGAAAGAACGTATTTTTGAACAAACCTGACCGAGCAGCTGTTTGTCACAAGATTCCAATATGATAAGAGGGTTCTTATTTCTTTCAGATTTAGTTTCAACCTTGATTTCAGGAGGCAACTGCATAAAGATATTATGAGTATAACCCAAAGCGAAATCAATGATGTTACCATTGTTAGATGCACGGTAACCAACACCGACAAGTTCCAACTCTTTCTTGTAACCTTCAGAAACACCTACAACCATGTTGTGTATCAATGCACGATACAAACCATGGAATGCATGACGCTGTTTCAGGTTATCAAGCATAGCGTTTTCATTTTCTTTCAACACCACGTGTCCGTCTGCAATTTCTACTTCGATAGCAGGATTTACAAACTGACTCAACTCACCTTTCGGACCTTTAACGTTTACTACGTTATCCTTCAGAGTAACTGTTACTCCAGCAGGAATACTAACGGGCAATTTACCTATTCTTGACATAGCTTATCCTCCTACATTAATATACATAACAAAGAACTTCACCACCGATTTTCAAAGCAGCAGCTTCCTTGTCTGTCATCACACCTTTGGAAGTAGATATAATAGCAATACCTAATCCATTAATAACTCTCGGCATGTCTTTGTAGCCAGTATACTTACGCATACCCGGAGTAGATACTCTTTCAAGTTTCTTGATAGCGTTAACTTTGTTAACTGCATCATACTTCAAAGCAACTTTGATAGTACCTTGAGGACCATCTTCTACAAATTTGTAGTTCAGAATGTAACCTTTGTCAAACAGGATCTTAGTAATTTCCTTTTTCAAGTTTGAAGCAGGTACTTCTACAACTCTGTGCTTAGCACTAATTGCATTTCTCAATCTTGTGAGATAATCTGCGATTGGATCTGTCATAAAAATAATTGTTAAATTAATCAGGACTACCCTGACAATATTTAATAATAAAAATAATTACCAGCTTGCTTTCTTAACGCCCGGGATTAAACCATTTGAAGCCATTTCACGGAACTGAATACGTGAAATACCAAACTGACGCATATATCCTTTTGGACGACCTGTCAGTTTGCAACGGTTATGCAAGCGGATTGGATTGGCATTCTTAGGAAGACCCTGCAATTTCTGAGCAGCTTCAAAAGCTTCAGCAGGTTCACCTGTCTTTACAATCTTTTTCAACGCAGCACGTTTCTCAGCATATTTGGCTACCAGTTTGGCTCTTCTTACTTCACGAGCCTTCATTGATTCTTTTGCCATATCTTATCAATCTTTTTTAGCGTTTTTAAACGGTAAACCGAATTCCTTTAACAAAGCATAACCTTCTTCGTCTGTCTGTGCAGAGGTTACAAAGGTAATATTCATTCCGAGAATTTTAGTAATACTATCGATATTAATTTCAGGGAAAATGATTTGTTCCTGAATACCAAGAGTATAATTACCTCTTCCGTCTAACTTGCTTTCGATACCTTTGAAGTCACGGATACGTGGCAAAGCTACGCGAACAAGTTTTTCAAGGAATTCATACATTCTTTCACGACGTAAAGTTACCATCACACCGATAGGCATTTTCTTACGCAACTTAAAGTTAGCGATATCTTTACGAGAAACAGTTGCAACAGCTTTCTGACCTGTAATTGCAGTCAATTCATTGATAGCGACATCGATGATCTTCTTATCAGCTACAGCCATACCCAGACCCTGATTGATAACAATCTTCTTAAGTCTAGGAATCTGCATAGATGAAGTATACTGGAACTGATTCTTCAATGCAGGAGCAATACGCTCTGCATATTCTTTCTTAAGGCTAGCAGTACTACTCATTATTTAATCTCCTCTCCTGATTTTTTAGCATAACGAACAAATGTTCTTCCATCAGAACTTTCTCTTCTACCAATACGTGTCGGTTTACCTGTCTTAGGATCAACCGGATTCAGGTTAGAGATGTGAATAGGAGCTTCCTGCTTCACAATACCACCCTGAGGATTCTTTGCATTAGGTTTTGTGCTCTTTGATACCATATTGATACCTTCTACCAGTGCACGTCCTTCTTTAACAAGAACTTTCAACACGCGGCCAGTTTTACCCTTGTCTTCGCCAGAGTTTACGTAAACTGTATCGCCTTTTTTAATATGTAATTTACTCATTACTTAAATCTTTTACAAAATTAAAGTACTTCAGGTGCAAGTGAAACAACCTTCATGTTTGCATTACGCAACTCTCTCGCTACCGGGCCAAAAATACGACTTCCTCTAATTTCACCTGCGTTGTTCAACAAAACGCAAGCATTGTCATCAAAACGAATGTAAGAACCGTCAGCACGACGAATTTCTTTCTTAGTACGTACGATCAGGGCCTTAGATACTGCACCTTTTTTAATATCACTTGAGGGGATAACACTCTTTATTGAAACTACAATAACATCCCCAACAGAGGCATAACGTCTCTTTGTACCGCCTAAAACGCGGATACAAAGAGCTTCTTTAGCACCACTGTTGTCACACACTGTAAGTCTGGATTCTGCTTGTATCATAATTACTTAGCTCTTTCGATAATTTCAATCAATCTCCATCTCTTAGTTTTGCTCAAAGGACGAGTTTCCATGATACGAACAGTGTCGCCGATCTGGCATTCATTTTTTTCGTCATGAGCATGGTATTTTTTCGTCTTAGAAACGAACTTACCATAAATAGGGTGTTTTTCCTTAAACTTAGCAGCAACAGTAATGGTCTTATCCATTTTATTGCTAACCACAACACCAGTTCTTTCTTTTCTTAAATTTCTAGCTTCCATGAGGACCATTATTATTTGTTAAGTTCTCTCTGACGCAATTCTGCTTTCATACGCGCAATAGTTCTGCGTAATTTCTTAATCTGTGCAGGATTTTCCAGCGGAGAGATCGAATGATTTAAAACCATTTGATTGTAATTGGCAACTTCAGTCTGAATTCTTTCTGCCAATTCGTTGGTAGCTATTTCTCTAATTTCTGCAATCTTCATATCAATTAAGCATTTTGACTTGCGTCGTAATCACGTCTAACAATAAACTTAGTAGTAACAGGAAGTTTCTGTGCTGCGAGGCGCAAAGCTTCTTTTGCTACTTCAAAAGATACACCTTCAACTTCGATCAAAATACGACCCGGAGTTACAGGAGCTACAAAGCCTTCTGGATTACCTTTACCTTTACCCATACGTACGTCAGCAGGCTTACGAGTAATAGGTTTATCCGGGAATATACGGATCCAAATCTGACCCTGACGCTGCATATATCTTGTTACAGCAATACGAGCTGCTTCAATCTGACGTCCAGTAATCCACTTAGTCTGTAATGACTTGATACCGAAGGTACCGAAAGCCAACTGGTGTCCTCTCTGGGCATTACCTTTAGCGCTACCTTTCTGCTGTCTTCTGAATTTTGTCTTTTTCGGTTGTAACATAATTCCTAAAATTCAAATTCGTTAGCGATTGTTGTTTTTCTTTCTGCGGAAATTCTTTCCACCATTGTTACCGTTTCCACCACGGTTATTTTCCTTGCTCTGAGTGAAGTTAGGAGCCAACTCACGTTTTCCGTAAACTTCTCCACGGCAAATCCATACTTTGATACCCAGCAAACCAACTTTTGTCAAAGCTTCTGCATGACAATAGTCAATGTCTGCACGGAAAGTATGCAACGGAGTACGACCTTCCTTATACATTTCAGAACGTGCCATTTCAGCGCCATTCAGACGACCTGAAATCAACACCTTGATACCTTCAGCTCCCATACGCATCGTATTGGCGATAGCCATTTTGATAGCACGACGATAAGCGATCTTGCCTTCAACCTGGCGAGCGATGTTATTAGCAACAATCACAGCGTCGAGTTCGGGTTTCTTCACTTCGAAGATATTAATCTGGATATCCTTATCAGTGATCTTCTTCAACTCTTCTTTCAACTTATCAACTTCCTGACCACCTTTACCAATGATAATACCTGGGCGAGCAGTACATACAGTAATTGTCACCAACTTCAGAGTACGTTCTATAACGATTCTTGAAACGCTGGCTTTTGCAAGTCTGGCATTCAGATATTTACGAATTTTGCTATCTTCTAACAAAGCGTCAC